>Ga0100398_1002391_pt1 | contig 15739 bp, 18 predicted proteins | sample CryGeymeta201522_FD_81568 | JGI IMG/M metagenome (GOLD analysis project Ga0100398, IMG submission 81568) | Groundwater microbial communities from Crystal Geyser aquifers in Utah, USA - Crystal Geyser metaG 2015-22 | ecosystem: Environmental > Aquatic > Deep subsurface > Groundwater | place: USA... | reverse complement strand
GCTTCTCCGCCACATGACTGGTAATTCCCGGACAAAGATAACCCGTGCAGGTGCAAATAAAGAGCGCATCCAAATCCGCCGCCTCCACGCCCGCCTTCTCCAAGGCCTTCTCCAGTGCATCACCCGCCAGAACCGGAGCCTCCCGCTCGAAGAACTCACTTAACTCCTGCGCCGTCCGCGTCACCACCGGCGCAATTTCCGGGACACAGAAATGCCGCGACTGAATCCCCGAAACCCCATTCGAAAGCACCTTCCCGAGCAAGGCTTTCGAACGCGGCTTCAACTCGTCCATGGTCGGCGTCGCCCGCAGCGCCTCCAGACAATCCGGTTGAGAATATCGATGAGGCGGCAGGGCGGTGGCAATGGATTCAAGAAACATGATTCAGCGAACGAGAGATAACAGGGGACGAAAAGGAAGTAAGCCGGTTTTTGAAATCGCGGCAATCAAGCGCTGCCCACGGGCATCCAGCAGCACCTTGTGAAGCGCCATCGCACTGGCCACACGCCGACGGAATTTCCGCCTCGCCGCCTCGTGGATTCTCCTAACAGCCACCTCCCAGGCAAGCTCACCCTGCGACCACAGCAGCAACGGCTCCAATGCCAACTCCGCCGATTCGAAAGCCATGCTCATTCCGTTTCCCGTGAAGGGGGGAATCATTCCCTCCGCATCGCCCACCGTGCAAAGGGATTCATCGCCACCCTGCCAGCCGAGCTCGAAAGCCGAAACCCCGAGAAACGATGATTCATCGACACAAGCACGCTCGATCCGATCCGCAAGCTCTCCATTCCCACCATGCCTCAGATAATCCAACAACAAACCACTCCCCTCACCTTTCCTCGCTCGATCCAGCTTGAACAAGCCACAGACGTTCACCCGCCCATCCTCGATCGGCGCGAGCCCCGCGTAGCCATTCGATCCAAGATGCATCTCCAGTTCCGCGCGCATCGGAAAATCCAGGAGATGGCATTTCAAACCAATCCAGCCCCCTTTTCTCGGTAACCTCCCCGCCGCCCAGACCAAGCCCTCACGCGACTCCCTAACACATCGTGAACCTTCTTCCACAGCACCACCTTCCGCGATCAAACGATCACGCAAACGTTCGTCCAAGCGGTATCGAGAAATCCCGAGCGCCGCCTCCGGCATCTTCGCGTCCAGCAACTCATCACCCTTTCGAAACCACATCGCCCGCACGTTCCGCTGCGCATCCGCCAGATCCCCAGAAACCCCCAAAGCTTCCAAGGTCGAGCGCTTCACCCCGGAAATGAACTCACCACAAACCCGATGCCGAGGATAGCGAGCGGCCTCATGCAACACGACAGGAACCCCGCGCTTCCGCAGCCCCACGGCCAGCGAAAGCCCAGCAAGTCCTCCGCCTGCGATGGTGATTCCTTTGTTCAAGCGCGCGAAGCTAGCACGCGATGACCACCGCGCCACGTGCTTCGTTCAGAAACTTTCCAATCCTCTCCCAAACCCAGCAACTCCGGCAACTCACCCGCGACAAAACCCGCCCGAATGCTCACCAGCATATCATGCTTCGTCGCCTCTCCCACAATCGGCAAAAGCCGCTCACCCATCCACAGCGCATCTCTCGTCCGGAGGGGCTCGACAAATGCCAGCACTTCAAATCGCTTTGCGATCTTACCAAGGCGAACCAACTCGTCCGCCTGCAAATGGTGCAAAAAGAGATTGGCCACAAGAATCCCTCCACGAAGCTCAGCCTCACGATCCCACAGGTCGCCCTGCTTCCACGAAACACGATCGTCAAGGTGCACGGGTTTCGGCACCAGATCATAGCCAGTCGCGGGGCCATGTTTCACCAGACTCCCGAGCAACTCACCGCCACCAGCCCCGATTTCGACGATGCCCTTCGCCGCCGCATCACGATGACCCGCCACCTGAGCACGAATCCACCGTTCATTGCCCATGATGAAGTTGATCAACCTCAAATCCCGACGACTTCTTATCGCCATCGGATCATCAGGGTCCAGGCTGTCCATAAGTTCCGGCTCGATCACGCGCTCCATGTTCCCGCATCCTCGACTCAGCCCCCATTCCCCGCAACCCCCCTTCTTGAAATAATGCACGAAGCCCCTCAGCCTCCGCCCGACTCATGAGACCCCTCCTTTTCTTGCTCTGCACCCTCGCTTGCTCGCTCCTCAACTCCTGCTTCGACGTCCGTGAGGAAATCTGGATTAAGGCCGATGGATCCGGCCGCGCCGAAATGGAGTATGTCGTCCCCGCAGGCGCGCTCGGACTCATCGGAGGCGAGTCGGGACTTGGGGAGAAGATTCAAGAGCTCGTCGATTCCGAACCCGATCTTCATCTCGAAGAACTCACAATCACCTCGAACGCAGGAGATACCACCATCATTCTGAAAGCATCCACCGACTCGATGATCTCGCTCATCGGCATGCAGGAGAACGAAATCATCAAGGCCCTGCCCGAATCCGCTCTTGGCTTCGGTGGTCAATTCGATGTCAAACTTGAAGGACTCGCCGTGAGCTTCGACCGCCGGATCGATCTCCAAAAGGCGCTCGGCCTCGCTTCCCTGGCCATCACCGGAAGCCAACGCCGCCAGAGAAACCTGAATTATACCATCCATCTCCCCAACCAACCCAAGACCCACAACGCGACCGGAACCGCCGACAATGGCCGCACCCTCATCTGGGAATACACTCTCGGTGAAGCCCTTTCCAAGCCGATCAACAACCAGTTCCTCGTCAAAATCCCCATCCCTTGGTGGGCCTACACCGGAGCAGCGCTCCTTGCCGCCTTGATCATTTTCGGCGGAGTCAAAGCCTGGTGCCGATTGAAAACCCGAAAGCCCTAAGGCCTGGACCGCCGACTTGAATCGGCGACTTCTCCCGCTAACGGTTCGCCAACCACTTCCTCGCCGTCGCCGCCCCAGCCTCAAACAAAGCCAGACCCTTGCTCCGACTTTGTACGAGACCCGGATTCGACTGCACCGTTTCCAGCACGATCACGTCCTTGCCGGAAGCCTCCGCATGACGTCGGCGATACTGCTCCAACTCCGCATTCGGAATCGCATGAATCGCTGAAATGACTTTCCCCGGATTCATAAAACCCTTCCCCACGCTCAAGTCATCCATGCGGATCTTGTGCACCACGATTTGATCGATCTCCGGATCATCCAGCCAGTGAGCGTAGGGCGTCTCATTGGAAATCCCGCCATCAAGAAAGCGTTCGCCCTCAATCGTCCGAGGACAAAAAACGAGCGGCATCGAAAAGCTCGCAATCATAAAATCGACCAAGCTCCCCTCCGTCCGAAGCTCCCCGACACTGCGACAAACATTGGCCACCGCCAGTTCAAGCTTGGGATCGTCGATTTCCTCAATCCTCATGTCGCCGAACAAGCGTGTCAGGCGACGCTCCATCCGCGTCCCCGCCAGAATCCCCGGCGAGTACGACCAGCTCAGCACCCCGGGCAACCGCCAGATCGCTGAAAAATCAAAAAACGAACGCCGAAACCCAAAGGAAAGGATTTCCTCCAAAAGCCGATCGCCTCGCAGGCCAGCCGCCCACATCCCGCCCGCCAAGGCCCCCGCCGACGCGCCTGCAACCTTGCCCGGAATCACGCCTGCCTTCTCCAGTTCGCACAGGAATCCACAGTGGGCATAATGCCCAAAAAACGATGATGCCAGACTGACACCCAGGCCTTGCTCAGTGGTTGCCATCGTCATCTGCGGTCACTTCCTCGATCACTTTGACCGAAACCCGATCACTCGGCCGCAGGAAAAGCAAGCCTCCCAACAGCGCCCACACCAAGGTGCAACAAAAGCCAATCAAGGAGGCTGCCACCGCCGTCCCCGGATCCATGCCGGTGAGGTCACTCATCAGGGTTTCGAAGACCTTTTCCCTCACCCCCACTCCCGCGACGGAAAGCGGCATCGCCGCCATCATATCGACCACCGGCATCGAGATCAAAACAGGCCCGGCCGAAACCGATGAGCCCGCCGCCTTCGCCCCAAACCAGAAACTTCCATAATAAACCGGGAGCATCACCACCGCCGAGATCAAGGCAATCAGCGCATACTTCCATTCCTTCCGATACAAATCGACCAGCACCGGAACCTGCCGCATGAAGGCGATTTTCCAATGCCGACCACGCGCATGGATCCGATCATGAATCGGCGGGTAAGCGGCCAGGAACATGAAAGCAATCATCGCAAGTCCTCCGCCAAAAAACATCCATGCGAATTTCATAATCACCTTGGTCTCCACACTCTGACTCGCAAGCGCATCAAAATGCCCAGCCGTCAGCACGAAAAACACCAAAGACATCGCCGCAAGCCCCACCAGGTGATCGAAGACCACCGCCAGCGTGACCGCCAACTTTCGCTCCGGATGATCGCGGATCAGCAGAAAGATCCGCGCCGCATCCCCCCCCACACCACCGACAGCCGCGAGGTTGAAAAGATTGCCGATCAGCGTCAGTTCATTCGCCCGCCACAGAGAAATCCGAATCCCCTGCGCCGCGAGTAGCACCCAGAGGCGAGTCGCTGTTAGAAAAATCGTCAATCCGGCTGCCACCACTCCCCAAAGAATCCACTGCCAGTCGAGATCGCCCGGACTCGAAAGAATCGAATCCTTCCATTCCACACCATTCAACGCCCAAGCAAGACAGCTAATCGTCAGGATCAGCTTGATCAAAAAAAAGAGCGCTTTCTTCATCGCTCGCTCCTTTCCCGAGCCATCCATCCGTAAAGAAGGTCACCTGCAAGTTCAGCGCGGAGCTCAGCGTCCATTCACGGTCGGGGTATCAGCTGGCTGCACCGTTCGATTCGATCTCTCGCGCGATCGTCTCAACACTTTGCAACACGGACTTCGCCTTTTCCGAATCCGAGATTTTCAGGCCGAATGTTTTTTCGATCGCCACGACCAACTGGAGCGCATCCACCGAGTCCAAGCCCAATCCCCCCGCACCGAAAATCGGGGTCTCATCCTCAATCTCCGAAACTTCGAAATCGAGCATCAGTTCCTCGATCATCATCTCCTTGATCTCTTGTCGCAATTCAGCGCCTTGTGCCATGGTTTTAAGTCGGTTTAGAAAATTCCGCCGTCGATCTTCAAGGCGGACCCTGTGACGTAGCCCGCATCCTGACAAGCGAGAAACCCGACCGCCACCGCGACCTCCTCGGGCTTCCCGAAACGCCGCATCGGAATCCCCCGTTTCGCCTGCTTCGCCGCCTCCGCATCCATGTGGGACAGGGCCTCGGTCTCGATATAGCCCGGCAGGATTGAATTCACCGTGATCCCCATCCGCGCCACCTCTTTCGCCAGGGTCTGGGAAAGCGCCACCACCCCAGCCTTGGCCGCCGCGTAGTTCGTCTGACCCACCGGTGGCAGCACGGCGCTCAGCGAGGCGATATTGATGATACGCCCGAATTTCCGCCCCATCATCGGCCGAATCACCGCCCGACACCCCAAGAAAACCGAGTCCAGATTCGAGGAAACCACCGAGCTCCAGTCGTCATCCGCCATCGTTGCCAAAAGCGAGTCCTTGTGGGCACCGGCATTGTTCACCAGCACGTCGAGCTGGCCATCCGCCTCCATGATCGTTTCCACCGCCTTTTCCCAGGCTTCCTTCGAAGTCACCTCCAAATCCACCACGCGGCAGCGTCCCTCGAACTCCTCCACCAGTGCTTCCGCCTTGTCACGATTCGAGCGGACCCCCAGCCACACCCGGTCTTCGGGGAACTTCTCTAGAAAATACCGCCCGATCCCCAAACCGAGCCCTCCGTTTCCACCGGTGATCAAAATGCTGCGCACGCTTCGATACTGGCAAGAGTTTCCAAACGCGCAACCCGTGAAGCATCACAAGCCACCGACCTCGACAATTCCCCAGTGGGAGTTACAGTCCCTCCCATGAAAACCTTGAAATTCACCTTTTGGACGGAGCGTGACGGCAAGTTCCTCGGTTACCTCAATGACTTTCCAGACCACTGGACTCAAGGCGAGACGATGGATGACCTCAAGGATCATTTGAAGGATCTCTATGACTTGTTCTCGTCCGAAAACATTCCGGGCATCAAGCAGGTCGAAGAACTCGAAGTTGGAGTGGTGTGAAACGTCGGGAACTCATCAAATCGTTGACAGCGGCAGGATGCGAAATCCTACGGCATGGTGCCAAACACGACATCTACCACAATCCTGAGACAGGAGCTTCCGAGCCTGTTCCACGCCATCGCGAGATCAACGAACACTTGGCCCGGAAGATCCTTGCAAGCTTGATTCCGGACAAATAGGTGGGAGGCACCTGATAAAAGCCAGCCCACCACCTTAGATCCGACTGAAAATCCGCGCCGCGACTTCTTCCGGCGGACCCACATTTTCAATCACCGTCAGATCGTCTCCTGCCTCCAATGTCGCCAACTGCGAATCTAGCAACGAGGCCGGCATGAAGTGCCCCCCGCGCCCGCGCTCCTCAATCCGCGCCCGAATCCGCTCGGTGTCCGCCGTTAGAAGCACAAAGGTGAGTCCATCACAAAGCTCCCGAAGCCGGTCCCGATAGGCCTTCTTCAGCGCCGAACATGCAAGAATGGTGGACCGGTTCCGCTCCGCCAGGCTCTTTCCCAGAGCCGACAACCATTCCACCCGGTCTTCATCCTCAAGCGGCTGACCCGCCGCCATTTTCGCCACAGCCGCCGGAGAGTGAAAATCATCGGCATCCACAAACTCCGCATCCAAGAGGTGGGTGAGCTCAAGTCCGATGGTCGTCTTCCCGCTACCTGAGACACCCGCGATGACGATCTTCTTACAGTTGGTAGACGCGCATGGCATTGGCGGAAAAAATCTTCGGCTGCTCGCCATCCGACAAGCGAGAAACCAGAGATGTCACTTTTTCCATCCACTCGTGATCGCTGCTGCGAAAAGGCCAAGGTGGCGGCAGCGATCGATCACGCTGGAAAAGTGGCTTCATGTGGCGATCGAGTAGGTTCTCGGTCACACAGCGGCTGACCACTTCGCGGTTGTCCTTCAGCGCTGTTAGATAGCGATCACCCAACTGAGCCGCGACCTTGAATCCCACATGCAGAAGTTGGCGGACGTTCGCGTTATAAAGCGGGTTACCAGGAATGTGGCGAACCGCTCCGGTGAATTCCTCGCTGGTCCAGCCATTCACTTCATCAGCCGTCGGAAGCTCCGCGTAATCGATGTCGATCACCGTCGCATACGGCTCGCAAAGCGCTTCCTTCTTCTCGAGTGCCTTGGCGTAGATCTCTTTCGCGAGTTCAAGACCGCTGCCACCCGCCTCGGCGAGACCAATCACTTCCTCCAGCCAGTTGGTACCGGCGGTCTTGATATGAAGACCCGCTCCGGTGCGGGCAAGAGCGCGCTTGATCGGCTCGTAGATCGAGAACTTGTCCGAACCCGAGTGAACGGAAAGCTTCAGTGCTGCAGGGAGTCCATAAGCCTTGATGGCATGAGCAATCACCGCGAGGTCATCGTTGAACTCCTTCTCGAACTGAGCGACATCGCCGACGTAGTCGACCCCCTTGTTGAAGCGACCCGTGAACTTCGGGGCAATTGTCTGGATCGGCACGCCCTGATCGGCGACGGCCGCAAGGATCACCAGAAGTTCAGGTGGCGTCTGGGGGTTATCGGTTTCATCCATCGAGATCTCCGTCACGAAGTCCTCGCCCTTGACCGATACGATGTGATCATAAATCGCCTTGGCTTTTTGAGTCGCCTTGAGAAACTGGTTGGCGGTCTTTTCGACGTCCTCACGAGTGATTTCAAACGGTGCCTCAATGCCTTCAATGCTCACCGTGCCGATCAACTCAGGGTGGCGCTCGATGAATGCAGCCACGTCCGCTGGATCCGCCGCTTCACCAATGTCATCCGCCACATCGAGCGTGAAAAAATCACATGGCGCGATGAAACGATCGACGGTCTTCAGGTTGATGTGGTCGGCATCGAGCAGATACTCGCCAGACCAGCCGAGATCCTTGACCGCCGCATCGGCCGCATCGCGGGTCGTCTGTGGCTCGGAACCGATGATGTCGTGCTCGCGGTTCGACTTGTTCCAGACGGGAGTGATGTCGATGCCAAGTGCCTTGGCGGCGATGAAAGCTTGCAGTTGGGCGTGGGCGCCGTGGGCGAAGCGATCGCCGACACCGAATGTATACTTAGGACAGAGTTTCATGATCGTTAGAATTTGAGATGGGTTGGCCGGCTCAGTTGACTTCGATCACCGCCTTGATGGCACCGGTTGCAGGGTCACAAAATTTCGCGAACTCGGTCGGCACTTCGCTGATATCGATGCGATGCGTGATCCAGTGATCCAAGTGGATTTTCCCCTCGCGAATGATCTGGATGATCGCGGGGAAATCGGCGGGTAGCGCGTTGCGACTGGACATGACGCTGATTTCACGACGGTGGAAAAATGGTGCCTGCGGGAAGTTCAGTTCCTGAGAGGTAATCCCGACATAAACGACACGTGCATTGACCGCCGCCATTTGGAAGGCCGCAACCATCGAGCCCGCGTGGCCGGTTGCATCGATGATTACATCGCAAAATCCCCCACCCGTAAGCGCTTCGATTTCCGCGATATGCGATCCGTCGGCCTTCGCCACCATCGTGTTTTCAAGCCCAAGCTTCTCACGACAGAACTGCAAACGGTTTTCGGCCATATCGAGGACAATCACTTTCACATCCATCAGCTTGAGAAACTCAAGACTGGACAAGCCGATCGGCCCCGCCCCGATGACCATCACCGTTTCTCCGGGCTGCGGATTGCCGCGCTTCACGGCGTGGTAGCCGATGGCGAGGGTTTCCACCAGAGCGAGCTGATCGTAACTCAGGTCGTTGCCGGGATGAAGCTTGTGCGCAGGAACGGTCCAAGCGCCTTTGCGCAGGCCTCCATTCTCATGCACGCCGATCACCGAAACATTCGGGCAGGCATTCGATGCCCCTTTTTGAGAAGCGATCGAAGTCGGGTCGTTGACATAAGGCTCGAGCGAACACTTGTCGCCCGCTTTCACATTCGTCACGCCTTCACCGACGGCAAGCACCTCGAGACCCAGTTCATGACCCGGAGTCCTCGGAAACTGGAAGAACGGGAACTTTCCCAGAAAGCACGAAAGGTCCGTCCCACAGATACCCATGCGGTGCGTGCGCACGAGTGCCTGTCCCGGTCCAGGAGCATCGACTTCTGGGATGTCGATCAGGACGGCGGTTTCCTTGGCGGTAAATTGGATGGCATTCATGGGGGTCAGATCGATCAGTTATTCTCCGGCAGACCTTCGGCGTGACCGATATCTTTAACCGGCGCGAAGATGGCCTGCACATCGGCAAGCAGTTCGCGGTCGATCGGCTCCTCGAGCCACTCGGCCCACTTGCGGATGTTGTCGGGATTGGCGGAGCCGGCGACGGTCGTCGCGAGGCCTTCGTGCTCGCAGGAGAATTGCAACGCAAGCTTGGCAATATCAGTCCCCCGATCGGAGCATAGCTTCGCCGCCTGACGAGCGGCCTCTTTCACCTCCTCCGGCTCCTTGAGCCAGTCAGGAAGGGTCGCATTGGTCAACAATCGAGCCGAGAAGGGTCCGGCATTCATCGCGCCGATACCCTTCGCTTCGAGTCGCGGCAGCAGCTCCGTGACGAAGCTGGTGTTCTGCAGCGTGTAGCGATTGTAAGAAAGGATGCAGTCGATGTCGTCCTCCACATGATCGAGAACCGTATGGAAGGTCTTCATCGGGTAGCAGGAAAAGCCAATCGCCCGCACCTTGCCCTGCTCCTTGAACTTCAGGATCGCGGGAATGGTCTCCTCCCAAACCTGCGGGAGACTGATGAACTCGCAATCATGCAATAGCAGCACGTCCAGATAATCAGTCTTCAGGCGGTGAAGTGAGGTATGGAGGCTTTCCTCCATCCGCTTCGCCGAATAGTCAAAATGCTTGTCGGTGTAGCGCCCGGCCTTGGTGCAGAGCTTGTAGGATTCGCGCGGGACACCCTTCAGCCCGAGACCGAGCATGACCTCCGCCATCCCGCGACCGTAGAACGGCGAGACGTCAATGAAGTTCATCCCGAGATCGAGCGCCGTGCGGGTCGACTGCATCGCTTCATCCAGACTAATCGATCGGAACTCCGCGCCAAGCGATGACGCGCCGAATGAGAGGATCGGCAGGTCGATGCCGGTTTTTCCAAGGGTTCGAGTTTTCATCAAAGGAGAGTGTAGGTTTCACGAACCGGGAATCAAGCGGCGGATGGCCTGCATGGTTTGCCTGGCTGCCGTTTCCGCATCAGGCAGCGGAAAAATCTCGGCAGAGATCGTGCTGCGGTAACCAATCTCAAAGAGCGCCTCAACAATCGGAGCAGGATCGGTGTGACCGAATCCCATGGCACGACGATTGGAATCGGCAAAGTGAACATGCCCGATGTGACGTCCGCCATCGCGAATCGCCTGAGCCACATCCACCTCCTCGATGTTCATGTGAAACAGGTCCGCAAGAAGCACGATGTTAGAAAGCGACTCCGCCTCGAGCCACTCGGCGCCCGTCTTCTGATGGTTGATCAGGTTCGTTTCGTAGCGGTTCAGCGGTTCGTAGATAAAGGGAACACCAAAGCGACTCGCCGTCCGGCCAGCAACGCGCAGCGCATCCGCCAACCAGCTCAAGGCCTGGTCTCGTGAAACCTCCCCACCCCATTTTCCCTGCATCGATCCGAGAATCGCCGGAGCACCCAGCTTTCCCCCGAACTCAATCATCGCCAGAATGAACTCCAGCGCCGCATCGCGCTTCGAGGGGTCAGGGTCTGTTAGAGAAAGCCCGTGCTTCACCATCCCAGCTCCCGTACCGACCGCAGCCACGCCGAGACCATGCTGATCGCACAAGGCTTTCACCTCATCGACCGCGACCGCATCAGGGCCGGGGAAAAACAATTCGACGTCATCGAATCCTGCCGCCTCGGCCTTCTCGAAGCCCTCAACGAGAGGAGCATGAAAGACGAAGGGACCGCCCGCCGCCTCAGCGACGCGGCAAAGTGTAACAGCCGTGCGCATCAGACCGACTCCAGGATGATGTTCCCATACGGCGTGGCATCGCCAGTGCGGATCAAGCCAATGGCTGACGGCACCATCTTCTTGAAATCGTTGTGGCCCAAACGGCTGACACTGACATTGGGAATTTCAGCAAAAGAATCATCAAAGGCCTTGATCGACTCGGCCGAATTCGTCTCCAGAAATTCCTCAGCCTGCCAAATCTTCCCGATTTTAAAATTCTGCTTCAGTAAATTGAGCACGTCGAGCACCGTCGGGATGTTGTGCGTCAGTGAGATGTCCACCGTCTCGATCTCCGGCCAGTAAGGAAAAGCCCAGTCGGAAATGACCAAGGTATTGGTGTGGCGAATGCGTGCGATGAGTTCAAGCACGTGGGGATTGAGAATTCCGGTCTGGATCATGTCTGAAACTTGTCCTACAGCATAGGTCCTCACTGTCATTCAAATTTTTCTCCAACTTTCGCCCTAGGAAACCATGAAGCAACTCAGCAGCAAGATCGTTGCCCAGCTGGAACGAGAGATCCTCGCCGGCAGACTCCCCTCTGGCGAGCGCCTTCCCTCCGAGGAAAAGCTCTGCACTGAGTTCAAAGCCAGCCGCACGGTCATCCGGGAGGCCATTCATCAGCTTCGTGGAAGAGGGCTCCTGCGGACGGAAAAAGGCTCCGGAACTTTCATCGCCGATCCCTGCCTCAAGTCCCTGGGAAGCGCCGTCGAGACCTACTCCGCCCTCGCGGAAGACGCCGATTTCCTCGATCTGATCGAATTCCGCATCCTGATCGAGTCCGAGTGCGCCAAGCTCACGGCTGAGCGAGCGGGTGAGCGCGTCATTTCGAATCTCCGCCGGATCGTCGAAAACATGGAGCAGGCGCGCGGATTGAGAAAAGAGTTCAGCGAAACCGACATCGCCTTCCACCTAACCATTGCCAAAGCGTCAGGCAACGAGATTTACGCCATCCTTCTCGCCGCACTCGAAAAGCGCTGCATCGACTACGCCCAAACCAACCGAGGCCACGATGATTGGTATGACATCGTCATCGATCAGCATCGCGACATCCTCACCGCCATTGAGTCCGGCCATTCACAGAACTCAGCGGATGCGATGAGGAAACATCTCCTAGCATCGCGTCGGCACTTCGTGGATCTTGAGGGATAAAAAAGAATTACTCCTTCAGCTCAATCCTGATCTTCCCGGGTTCGACCTTGATCGAGTTTACCCCAGCGAGCGTGCTGCCCTTTCCTCCGATCGCCTCGCCGATCAGATCCTTGCCCTTGAGACCACCAAGCCAGTCGTTCGGCAGCGCGACACCCCAGACGGTGACGTCTTCGACGACGAAGTGGACGCCGGTGTCATCCTCATGGACAAGGAATCGCGCCTTGGCTTTGAGCCTCTTTCCACCCACCACCGGGATCTCTGGATCGAGGTCCATTTCGACTCGTGCATGAACGGCATCGGTCGCCAATTCAAACTTCACACTATCGCCCAGCGTGGTGTGCTCGTTGAGCAGGCCATTGAGTTCGCGTTCGGTGAGCTCGATGTGCCTTTTGCCCGGCTCGTATTTCGGCTCCTCTTGCTGAATGGCTTCCACCTTCTGCTCGACCACGTGCTTTTCCTCGGCGGAAAGCACCACTGGATCGATCGGGCGGTTCTGCCACCACCACAAGCCACCCGCAACAAGCGCCAGAATGGCGACCACGAACAGGCCCTTGACCAGGCACGAGCCCTTTTTCTCAGCAACAGGTGTCTCGGAATTCATTGGCCGCCAGTTTCGTCCTCACTGCGGATATCGCAATGAGAACTTACTGGTCAGATTGGAACAGCCATCTCAGGACTGCTTGACCTCGACCCACTGCCCGGTGCGGGCGGATTCGAGCACAGCATCGCAGACATACTGGGTGCCCAGTGCGTTGCGGAAATCCGGATACTGCTTCTCAGCGGATGGATCATCCAGCGACTTCATAAACTCATAAAGGCCGTGGGTGAAGCTGTGCTCGTAACCGAGGCACAGACCCGGAACCCACCAGTTCCCGGCATAAGGCTGATCGCCATCGGTGACGTGAATGTTGCTCCAGCCGCGACGATCACCCGGAACTCCGTGGTCGAAGTAGGAAAGTCGGTTGAGGTCGTGCAGATCCCAGGAAATCGACTTGTGCTCGCCGTTGATCTCAAAAGTGTAAAGCGCCTTATGGCCGCGAGCATAGCGGGTGCTTTCAAAAATCGCCAGCGAGCCGTTTTCAAAGCGGGCGAGGAAGGCACAGGCATCATCGATGGTGACCGCCTGCTTTTCACCGGTTTCCTGGTGCACGCGCTCCTTGATAAAGGTCTCGGTCATTGCCGATACCGAAACGATGTTGCCGTTGATCCAGCGAGCGGTGTCGATGCAGTGCGCCAGCAAATCACCGGTCACACCCGATCCCGCGGCAGCCGCATCGAGACGCCACAAGGCGGCCCCACCCTGCGGCAGGTCTTCGGAAATCGTCCAGTCCTGAAGGAAGTTCGCACGGTAGTGGAACACACGACCGAGTTCACCGGCAGCGACGATATTCTTCGCGTGGGTGACGGCTGGCAGGAAGCGGTAGTTATACCAAACAAGATTCGGAAGCCCGGAAGCTTCGATGGCTTTCACCATCTCCTCGCCCTCCTCGCCATTCAGCGCAAGCGGCTTTTCGCAAAGCACCATCTTGCCGTGCTTGATGCACTCAAGCGCGATCTCGGCATGCGAATTGTTAGGCGTGCAGATGTCAACCGCGTCAATGTCGTCGCGCTTCACCAGCTCACGCCAGTCGGTTTCATACGAGGCGTAGCCCCACTTTTCGGCAAACTCCTTTACCGCTTCCTCGTTACGACCGCAGACGGCCTGACGGACGGGCACGTGCTGGGTGTCGAAAAAGTGTTCGAGCTGCGAGTAGGCATTTGAGTGAGTTCGGCCCATGAAGCCATAGCCAATAAGTCCGATTCGGATTTTCTTTTTCATGATAGTGGGAACGAGTTACCGGGTGTTTTAGAATGCGCGTTTTGCGGGAAGTCGAAGGTCAGCACGAGCGGTTCAGTCCCCACGTTCTCGATCTCCACTCCGCCGCGATTCAGCGCAGCCTGGGTAATGAATCCAATCTCAGGATAGATTTCACCGAGCTTCATATCCTGATGATAGCGCACTTCGAGTTTTCCAACCCTCCCGCGTCCGCCATTCGTGTGGAACAGCGCGGGGCTCTCCGGGCAGAAATCCATCTTAGCGCCGGGTGCCAGGGTGAGACGGAGAATCGAGCACTTCTGGTCGCCGAGGACATCACCGTAAACAATCCACCGTGCATCCACGCCGTCGCCGACAAATTCCTCAGCGATGATGGCCGGACGCGAGTTCTTCTTCACGAAGTCCGGGTCCTGATTGGCTTTGAAATCAAAGGTATCCACCAGGAACTCCCAGTCTTCATGCCGGGCCTTCGGATAGTCCTCTTCCCGGCAGGCGTAAAACGCATCCGCTGCGCCGATTCGGCCATCAAGCGTTCGGTCCTCGGCGAGGAAGTGCTCGTCCATCGTCACATGCAACTCGTGCGTGCAAAGGTCCGTCGGTGAGTGAAGCACGCCATTCGGCATCACGAAGCCGTTATCAAGCTGCATCATCGTATGCGGCGAAAGATGCCGCACCCCATTGTATTCGCCTTGCCCCCAGCGCTTCATGCACGCCAGAAAATCATCCTTCGTGACGAACGGATACAGCCCCATGGCGGTGGTGTGATAATGCGACGGATTGACTCCGGGGTTGTCGAAGGAGTTGATGTCGTAAACCTCCCACTTCGACCAATGCAGGTGATGCGGAATCGGATTCAGATTGTCGAACTTCTTGGAGACAATCGGCCAGGTGATTTCACCGAACAGTGATTCTGACACGGCCATGATCTTCTCGCCCATGACGGCTTTGGGGTCGGCCGCAATCAAATCCTGCAGCGAGATGACTTGGCCGTCCGGCGTGAGCACGTGGGCTTCCCCTTCTCGAAAGGGTGCCTTTCCCGTACGAGTATCGATGACGCCGGTCACAATGGGCACCGTGCAGCACATCCAGATCTCATCGAGCCCGGTCCCGCCCATGTAGTCCGGATAGTATGATTTCGCATCCAGACGGATTCGTCTCCCGGGGGTACAAAATGTCCGGCCGGCATAGCGGTGCAGAAGCTGAAGCACCCCGTCGTTCTGATTGAGGCAGTCATCGAGAATCGAATTCGCTCCTCCATCGATGACATCGTGTTGCGGATACTCGTGCAGTTTCTCCGTGAGAGTTGAAGCAGCCATGGCAGATGGATTTCTGAGATTAGGTAGTAGAATGGCGGCAGCTTCAGAGCGCCTGATCGACGTCGATCATCGCCTTGAGGATGGCGTTCCAGGTGGCCGGATCCTCGAGGACCGAGTTGTCGAACATGCAGCCATCCCAGCAGATGTGCTCGATGCCCCGTTCGGCCGCGCCCTGCAGCCAGTACGTCGAGCACTTGGCGATATCGAGCTTGCCCTTCGAATCGTCCGCCGGGCAGTGACGACCGGTCTTGTCATGACTGCCGGTGCCGTGGACCGTGCCGTCATTCTGGGCGACGTGGAAGTCGATGGTCCACGGACGAAGCGCGTCCGTCATCGTCTTGTAGGCGGCCCAGAACTCGTCGTCCGAGTAGCCTTCCTTAAGCAGCGCGGCCTCGGGGGCGTTGTAGCCCATCAGGTAGAGGTAGGTGTGCGCGAGGTCG
>Ga0100398_1002389_pt1 | contig 15744 bp, 12 predicted proteins | sample CryGeymeta201522_FD_81568 | JGI IMG/M metagenome (GOLD analysis project Ga0100398, IMG submission 81568) | Groundwater microbial communities from Crystal Geyser aquifers in Utah, USA - Crystal Geyser metaG 2015-22 | ecosystem: Environmental > Aquatic > Deep subsurface > Groundwater | place: USA... | reverse complement strand
CTTCCTCGCCCTTCAGCATCATTTGGAAGTAGAGGTGCAGGGTTTCGCTGGAGGTGCTTTTCAGGCTGTCTTTTAGCCGGTCTTGTTCTTCCCGCGGCAGATCGAGCCAGGATTTACCGGCCGAGTGGTCCAGGCTGAGAAACAGCAGATTGCGAAAGTAGTCGCACAACTGCTGGCAGAAGCGCTTGCTGTCGATTCCTCTCTGATACACGCTTTCCACCACTTCGAGACAGACGACGGCATCGCCGGCGATGATCGCCTGGCCGACCCGATAGATGCTGCCCCGGTCCATCACCCCCAGGATTTCCAGGATCTCGGCGTCGTCCAGGTCCTGATTGCGAAACGCCAGCAACTGTTCGAGCAGGCTCTGCGCGTCGCGCATGCTGCCGTCGGCTTCCTGGGCCACCGTGTACAGGATGGCCTCGGACAGATCGGCCTGTTCGGCGGCGGCGATATTTTTCAAGTGGGTCAGTATCACGCTGGTGGGAATGCGGCGGAAATCGAAGCGCTGGCAGCGACTGGCGATGGTCGCAGGGATCTTATGCGGTTCGGTGGTGGCGAACAGGAACCGAACGTGTGCGGGAGGTTCCTCAAGGGTCTTCAGCAGGGCGTTGAAGGCCTCGGTGGTGAGCATATGCACTTCGTCGATGATGTAGATTTTGGACGCGCTCTTTAACGGGCGGTAGCGGACCGTTTCCCGCAGTTCGCGGATGTTGTCGATGCCCCGATTGGAGGCACCATCGATTTCCAACACATCGGGCGAATTGCCCTGGGTGATTTCCAGGCAGTTAGCACACTGATTGCAAGGCGTGCTGGATACCCCTTGTTCACAATTGAGCGCTTTCGCCAGGATCCGGGCCACCGAAGTCTTGCCCACGCCGCGCGCGCCGGTGAACAGGTAGGCGTGGGCCACGCGATTGGACTGAATGGCGTTTTCCAGGGTGCGAACAACGTGCGGCTGGCCGATCACCTCATCGAAGCGCTGAGGCCGCCACTTGCGGGCTATCACCAGGTAGGACATCAATGGCTGCGATCGCGCCGGCAGGTGCGCCAGATCCGAGGGGTCTCTGGGGCCCAGCGGACCCATGCGGCTGGATCATACCGGCAGTGGGGAAAAAACAATGGCGGAGAGAGAGGGATTCGAACCCTCGGTACACCTTTTGGGCGTACACACGATTTCCAGTCGTGCTCCTTCAGCCAGCTCGGACATCTCTCCGCGACCGGGCCGGAGTATAGCGATCGCCGCTCCGGCCTTGCAAGGCATAAATTTGGCGGAGAGGGTGGGATTCGAACCCACGTGCCCTGCTGTTCACAGGACAAGTCGATTTCGAGTCGACCCCGTTACGGCCACTTCGGTACCTCTCCGCGTGGTGAAGCTATCTCCTGGCAGCGAAAAACCGCTGCAGCAGGGCTGCGCATTCGGCCGCGCGCACCCCGCTCACCACCTCCAGATGATGATTGAAAACCGCTACGTTTGTCAAGTCAACAACGCTCCCGGCAGCACCCGCCTTGGGATCACGGGCGCCAAAAACCAGCCGCCGCACCCGGGCCTGGAGCAGAGCGCCCAAACACATGGCGCAGGGTTCCAAGGTGACGTACAGGATCGTCCCCGCCAGTCGGTAATTGCCGCACCGAATGCAAGCTTCCCGAATCGCACCGATTTCCGCGTGCGCCGTCGGATCGCGCGCGGTGATCGGGCGATTGTGAGCAGCGCCGAGCAACATGCCGTCGCCGGCGATCAGCACCGCCCCCACCGGCACTTCCTCGCTGCGATAAGCGCCCTCGGCCTGCTCCAGGGCCAGCCCCATGAAATGCGCATGATCCAGATCCAACACCAGCACCCCCGCCAGCGGGTGATCTGTGGGTTCTCCGTGGGTTCTCTGATTGGTCACCTTGATCGCTGCCGCGCAGGCGCAGCAGCCAATAGCACATTACCGATCACAAGAGAAGTTTTTTGGTGACCTCCGCCCAGGGGGCTATCCTGCCGCCCGCTTGCCGTTGCGGCACCAGATCGGGGTGAGCAAGACCATGCTTTGGCGCTGCCGATCATCGGATTCTTCGCCTGCAGGGATTGGAAGTGGGAACCACGATGCCTATTTTTACTAGGATAGCAGGTTTTTGGTTGAAATTGATTGAAAAAGGATTGAAAATGACACCCTTGAATCCGGAAAATGAGCTAGTATTTTGCTCGATTGGGGGACTGGCTCAAGTTTACCAGCCCAGCTCCGCGGTCGTAAAGAAGCATCCGTGTTCGGACTGTCATCATTGCCAGGGGTGCAGCGACGTGCGCTGCCGGGCCTGCCGAAGATCGGGCTCAAATCCGGGCCCGCCGGCGAAAGGTAAGCTCGGCATGGAAGGTCAAATCCGGTTGTTCGAGCGGATCAACGAGCGCTCCAAAGTTGCCGATCAGAAGTGCAAACCATAACGAAAGCCCATGCGCCATGCATCCTAGCTCCGCTACCCGGGCAGCCTTGCGGCAGTTTTCGCTGAAGCCCATTGATCAGGACCAATCAGCTCAGATGGCCAAGCAGTTGCGGATACCCGCACGCGCCTTGGTAACTTGGCTGATGCTGTGCCTGACCGTCGGCGGCAGTGCCATTTCTCGCGCCGCCGCCCAGCCCAATCCGCCTCCTCCCGACGCCGGTTTTCATGTGGCCACCATCCAGGACCAGGCACCCCCCGCAGTCGCTGACGAAGCGCCATCCATCTGGATCTACCAGCTCCAGCGCAGCATAGCTGAAGCTTCTCTGGGCGAACACGAAGCGGAACGTCTGTGCGCACTGTACCAGGGCAACAACTGGGAACCGCTGTTCATCGATCCCGGCTTTCAACTCACCCCGGACGGCCGGTATTTTCTCGATCGTCTGAGTTCTCTCACCAGCGAAGGCTTCGACAGTGGCCGATTTCCACGCTCCCGGTTGAACGATCAACTGAAAAACCTCGATACCGTCCGCACCGCAAACCCGGCGATCGTCGCCGGCAGGCCGCCCGCGCCTCGCTACATCATGCAAGCGGCGGCCGCCACCACGGTTACCGACAGTGCCTGGTCCGATCAAGACGAGGCGACCCGCGAGCCGCTCCATTGGGCCGCCGCCCAGGTGGACCTGACGCTGCTCACCTTGCTGGCGCGTTGGGTCGAGGACATGAATCCATTCGAGCCATTTGAAGGCCTGAAATCGATTGGCCGTTTTCCATCGTTGGCCGATTTTCTGGATTCACTCAAGCCGCGCGATCAGCGCTACGGCGCCATCGAACAGGCGCTCGGCCGCTATCTGCACCTGGCAACCACGGATCCCCTGCCACCCATCCAGAGTGCGGGGGCCATCCGCCCGGGGGCAACCGGCCGGATGGTCGAGCGCATACAGAATCGTCTGCACCTGGAAGGCTATTACGCGGGACCGGTAAACGGTCGATTTGACCCGGCGACGCGGGCGGCGCTCAAGGATTTTCAGGAGCACCACCTGCTGCCGGCCGATGGAGTGGTGGGGGAGAGAACCAGGGCCTGGCTCAATGCGCCCTTTGCCGACAAGGCCAAGCTGATTGCCGCCAGCATGCGCACCATGAGGCAGAGCGAAGCGCGCCGGCAGACGCGGTTTCTCCGGATCAACGTGCCGGAGTACACCCTGGAATATTACAAAGACGGTCAATTGTTCGACAAACGCCGAATTGTGGTGGGACGATCGTCGGGCCGCAGGGTTCGTTATGGTTCGGTTTGGGTGGGAGAAAATCACACCCCCACCATTTCCAGCAGCATTCAGAGAGTCATCATCAACCCCAGATGGTATGTGCCGGAACGAATCCGCCTGGAACTGACCGGCAGGATCGCGGCCGATCCCAGCTACCTGAGCGAGCACGGGTTTGTGTCGATGCAATCCGCATACTCTTTCGGTGGATCGCGCATCTACCAGGAACCCGGGCGCCACAATCCGCTCGGTAAGGTCAAATTTGAATTCCCCAACCGTTATGGCGTTTATCTCCATGACACCACGGAAAAGCACCTTTTTCAAAGGGCGCGACGCGATTTTTCCCATGGCTGCATCCGCGTTGAACAAGCCACCGATCTCGCCCAAATGCTGCTTCGCGATGATCAAAACCCGGCCCTTGCCAAGGTGCCGGGCTACCTGGCCGGGACCAGCCAGCGCTTCATCGAACTGGTGACTCCGCTGCCGATCGTCGTCGAGTATGCTCCGGTGACCGTGTCCCCGGAAGGGCGCCTAATCTTTATTGGCGATCCCTACGGTCGCCTGATCGACAGCCACGGCCGCGGCTTCCCCCTGTAAAACCGTTTAAGTTTCTTGAATGATGACCGATTTTATATGTTTTCCGGTATTGCGCACAATTGCGTTGACATGATTGCTTTTCTCCATTAGACATGGCTTCATGTGCGTTACCCAAGAAGAAAGGAACCTCGCCCGAAACCTGGCGTTTGGCCCATGCCGCGCCCTACCTAAAACCCTGATTGGAAGGGATACAAGGCATACATGGACCATATAGAGCCTTATTTACGGTCAAGGTATGCGGCGAAAATGGCCGTTTGCACCTTCTTACTAACCTTCCCATTCGTCTTCGCAAGCACGGTACCGGCGGCAGTCACCAAATCTTTCGGGGAGCCTTATCATGGTCGCCTGGCCGGAGGAGTGCCGTTTCCGGCCCAATTCAGCGGCTATCAATTGAGAGATTCGGGGAACATTTACGCCACTCCCGAGCTGGTGGGTGCTCTGCTGGACGCCATCGAAGGAGTCCGGCGCAATTATCCCGACACCTGTTCGTTGTATCTCGGTGATTTTTCCAGCCCGACCGGAGGCCCATTGCGCAATCATGCCTCCCATCAGAACGGCCGCGATGTGGACATCGGAATGTATGCCAAAGACAATGTCCGGTTGGATGGGTCCCAACTGATGAGCGGGGACAACCTGGATGTGGCCAAGACCTGGTGCCTGATCGAAAACCTGCTTAAAACCGACCGGGTCCAGTACATGTTCATGGACAAGCGGCTGCAATCGATCTTCTTCGAATACGCTCTGCGCCATGGTTGGAACAGAGAAAGCCTCGATATCGTGTTCAACAACGTCGGCCAATCTTATGATAACTCGATCATCCGTCACTCCCGGGGACATCGCGATCACATTCACGTGCGCTTCTATGCGCCATGGTCCGCTCTGGCCGCCGCCAGTGGCGGCAGCGACACCAAAAAGCTGGCCACGATCGCCCTGGCCCAGGCGGCCTACCTGCCGAAGAAGGTCAAATTCACCATCAAAGGCCGCGAGACCGCCCTCACGCAACTGGCCCAAAGCTTCGGAGTTTCAACCGACGACTTGTGCCGATGGAACGGCATCCGCCCCACCAGCCGTCCGCGGGCCGGGTCCTGTCTGGTGTATTACAAGCGCGGCTTCGAGCTAGAACCGGTCAACCTGGCCCAGTCCCTGCCCGCTCCGACCCGCCCCAGCAGCGATCTGGTGCGCCTGGCTTCGATCGAGCCCAGTGCCGCGCTGAGCGATGCCGAGTTGAGTCCGAGGGATCAAGCGCAGTCACCAGCGCAACCGCTTTATTACCGGGTTAAGTCATCTGACAACCTAACAAAAATCGCCCAGCGCTATCACCTGACCGTCGATCAACTCTGCCGCCTCAATGGCATTTCGAAAAAGACCAAAATCACTGCTGGTAAAAGCCTGAAGGTCGGGATCAGGAAGACCGCGGCCGCGCCGGCATCCGGGCGAGTCCAGACCGCCACCCACACGGTGGCCAAAGGGGACACTTTAAACCACCTCGCAGATCGCTACCACCTCACGGTAGAACAATTATCCGCGCTCAACGACCTCGATCGTAAAGACGCTTTGAAGCCGGGCCGGGAACTCAAGCTGAAGACCAGCGCCAAAGCCGCTCCCGAGCCCAGTAAGACGGCTCATGTGGTGAAATCCGGCGATACCTTGTACGCCATCGCCTCAAAGTATGGGATCAGCGTCGACGACCTGGGTAAAGCCAACCACATGAAGGGTACGGCGTTGCGCCAGGGGCAAGAACTCACGATCCCGGCCGCGGCTTCGGCACCGGCCAAGACCGATGCCGAGAAACCCGCGGCCACCGCGGCAAAGTCCAAAGCCACGCAGACCCCCACGAAGTCGAAGGCCGTAGCCGCCAAGGCAAGACCCCAAGCCGAAATCGCCAAATCCAAAACCACGGCCGCCGCTGCCAAACCCGTGGCCGCCAAGGTAAAGCCCAAGACTGAAGCCGCCAAATCGAAGTCCGCGGCCGTTACTCCCAAGTCTAAAACCGAAATCGCCAAATCCAAAACCACAGCCGCCGCGGCTACACCCAAGGTAAAACCGAAGGCTGAAGCCGCCAAATCGAAATCCACTGACTCCGCCGCTAGGTCAAAATCCGCTGTCGTTACTCCCAAGTCCAAAGCCGAAGTGGTGAAACCAGCCGCCGCCGCGGCAAAATCGAAACCAAGGGTGTAAACCGTTCCATCGGGCGATAAGGTGTGAGATCGGCCGATCTGCCTCTTTGGATCAAACCCGCTTTAGGTCTCGCCCATTCCAGCGCCAGGAGCTGAGAGACATCCAGCCACGCACTGCCTGTCGGGGATTTTCCGACGGTGGGTCAGCAACGTTTTTTCTATTTCATTTGATTTCCGAACCTGTTATTAAACCAAGTTTACAACGGGCACTGAATGATTGCCCGTTTTTCTTTGTTTGAGTCTGCTCGGCCGCTTGCGGCTGGTGAAATGGGAGAGTGGAAAGGAACAGAATGAGTGACGATCTGACCAGGTTAAGAAACATCGGCATCAGTGCCCACATCGATTCCGGCAAGACCACCTTAACGGAGCGAATCCTGTTCTACACCCAGAGGATTCATGCGATCCATGATGTCAAAGGCAAAGACGGCGTTGGCGCCACCATGGATTCGATGGAACTGGAAAAGGAACGGGGCATCACCATCCAATCCGCGGCCACCTATTGCCACTGGAAAGGTGCCGATATCAACATCATCGATACGCCTGGGCATGTGGATTTTACCATCGAAGTGGAACGCGCCCTGCGGGTACTGGACGGCGCGGTACTGGTGCTGTGCGCGGTGGGCGGGGTGCAGTCGCAGTCGGTCACCGTCGATCGCCAAATGAAACGCTACGGCATTCCTCGGATCGCGTTCATCAACAAGTGCGATCGGGCCGGCGCCAATCCCCAACGGGTGGTCCGGCAACTCGATGAAAAGCTCGGTCACAATGCCGTGCTCTTGCAGATGCCGCTTGGCCTTGAAGCCGACCATCAAGGGGTGATCGACCTGGTGCGCATGAAGGCCTTGTTGTTTCAGGGCGAACATGGCGAGCAGGTCACGGAGACCGAGATTCCCGAAGCGCTCCGAGCCGAGGCAATGGAACTGCGCGAGCAGCTTCTGGATAAAACCTCGCTGTTTTCCGACGAACTGACCGAAGCCATTCTCGATGATGCCGTGACCGAGGACCTGATTCACCAGGCCGTGCGCCGCGGCACCCTGGCCCTGCAACTGACTCCCGTGCTAGTGGGATCGGCCTATAAGAACAAGGGCGTGCAGGCCCTGCTCGATGCGGTGATCGCCTACCTGCCCAATCCGTCTGAAGTCACCAATGTCGCCCTCGACCTCCAGAACAATGAACAGGAAGTGGTCCTGCAAACGGCGCCGGATCTGCCGCCGGTGATGCTGGCATTCAAACTGGAAGTGACTCGGTTTGGGCAACTCACCTACATCCGCGTCTACCAGGGCGGCGTGCGCAAGGGCGACACCATCGTCAACGCGCGCACCGGCAAGAAAACCAAAGTCGGGCGCCTGGTGCGGATGCATGCCGATACCATGGAAGATATCGAAGCTGCATTCGCCGGGGATATCGTCGCTTTGTTCGGAATCGACTGCTCCTCCGGGGACACCTTCACCAACGGTGGCACGAACCTGTCCATGAGCTCCATGTACGTGCCGGACCCGGTCATTTCCCTGGCCATCAAAGCCAAGGACAAAAAGGCCGAAATGAACATGAGCAAGGCACTTACGCGCTTTATCAAGGAAGACCCCACGTTTCGCTCGTTTCAGGACGAGGAGACCGGTGAAACCATCATTTCCGGCATGGGTGAATTGCATCTGGATGTTTATGTGGAGCGAATGCGGCGGGAATATGGCGCCGAAGTCGAAACCGGGGTGCCGAAAGTGGCCTATAGGGAAACCATCACCCGTCGAGCTGAGTTCGATTATACCCACAAGAAACAGACCGGTGGCTCCGGCCAGTACGGCCGCATCCTCGGCTTCGTCGAACCATTGGCCGAAGGGGATTATGAATTCCATAACGAAGTAACCGGTGGGGCCATTCCCACCGAATTCATCTCATCGTGTGACAAGGGTTTTCACGCCTGCCTGAAAAAGGGGGCCCTGGCCGGGTTTCCCATTGCCGGCATGGCGGTCACCATCAATGACGGTGCCTCCCACGCCGTGGATTCATCCGACATGGCCTTTCAACAGGCCGCTATCGGCGCGTTTCGGCAGGCCTACGCCAAGGCCGCGCCGGTCCTGCTGGAACCGGTGATGCGGGTGGTGGTGGAAACCCCCTCCGAATATCAGGGCGCCGTTCTGGGCACCATCAATCAGCGCCGTGGCATCATCATCAGCGCTTCCGAGGATGGCACCTTCACCGCGATCGAATCGGAGGTCCCCTTGGCCGAGATGTTCGGCTACTCCACCGTGTTGCGATCATCGACCCAGGGCAAGGCCGAATTCACCATGGAGTTTGCCCGCTACAGCCAGGTGCCCAAAAGCGTGGCCGAAGAAATCCTGCGCCGGCAGAAAGAAGAGCAAAAGGCCTGAGCCAAGTTGATAAAGAAATCAGTCGGAGAAACCCGGCAAACGTGTTAGATTCGGGCCGCACACCGAGATCCTCAAACCCCACCGTCGCTCAGGGCGAGGCAACCGTGCACCCAGATTTGCCGGCCCTCCCGATCCCTTCGAAAATAGGAGCATTCGTCATGGACAATGAAGAAAGACTACCGGCCGCGCCGGCCGCAATGATTCGCCGTGCTCTCGGCAACGCGCTCAAACCAGGTGAACTGGGAGTGGTGTTGGCGCGCGCGGGGGTCGGCAAGACCGCCTGCCTGACCCATATCGCCCTCGACTACCTGCTGCACAGCCAGCAGGTGCTGCACGTCTGTGTCGATGAACTACCTGAAAAGATTAAAATTTGGTACCAGGAACTGATCAAAAATCTGGGCGCGGCCGCGGGCAACCGGGAACCTGCCCACCGAGTCCTACAGCAGATTGAATCATTGCGCTTCATTATGGCTTTTTTGCACCACACCTTCAATCCGGGAAAGCTCGACCAAAATGTTCGCAATTTGAGCGATCAGGTGGGTTTCAAGCCGGCCCTGATTGTCCTTGATGGGCTTGATTTCGAGCGCACCACCCGCCCGCAAATCGAAGCCCTACAAAGGCTGGCGCAACATTCCCAAGCCGCCTTGTGGCTGTCGTGCCGGACCCATCGCCACATCGACATCGTCAATGACCACGGTATTCCCTATCCGTGTCATGAATACGACGACCTGTTCGATGCCATTTTGGCACTCGAACCGGAACCGCACATTATCCGGATCACGGTGCTCAAGCATTACGATCGTTATGCGCCACCCTACCAATCCGTTTCATTGAACCCACGAACCTACCTCCTTGATGACGACCAGAACCATTAGGCCCAGGTCGGGACCCTAGTGGGCAGGGAAGTTTTCCGCCGACAGCGCCGGTCGCCGCGACTTGCAGCCGAAACCCGCGAATGGATCGCGGCGCTAGCCGCCGATCCCGAGGTGGCATCCCATGATGGAAGACGATCTCGTTTCCTGTTTGACCCGCCAGGTCAAGGAAGACGTCGTCGAGAACTATCTCGGTGAACGGCGGCTGATCGACAGTCAAATCGAGGAGTTCGAATCCCTGGCTCAGGCGGTTCGAGTCCTGGCGGAGCAGACCGGCAAGCGCTTCACCCGCATCGGATTCCTCATGCTCGAACCCGATGCGCTGGCGCAACTGCTGGAGATGCTGGCAATCCCCCCGCACGGTTACTGGGACGAGTGCTTGCACAAACCCTTCCGCGGCGGCGTGCGTTTCATTCAGGTGATTGCGTTCACCAGTCGGACGAAATTCCGCAAGCTGGTGGTGGAAGCTTACCGGCGTCTGCATCAGTGGGTGGGGAAATATCGGGAGGCCTATCGGGATCTGGAACTCGAATGCGCCGCCCTCAACCAGAACATCCTGCAGTTTCGAAACCGTTTTGATCTACTGACCCTGCTCAATTTTCTCAAGAGCCTGGATGTCCGCGCCCTGGAACAGAAGCACGTGCTTGGAGAAAATTTCAGCGCTGAAGAACTCTCTTCCGTCGACCAAAAGCTCTTCATTCCCAACCAATCGATCGATCGTTTCGAGTTGCCGTTGCCTCCGGAGTTCTCCGGCAATTCCCTCAACGAAGAAACGCTTGGCCTGCTCGCCGTGGAAATTTACAATCGGCACGCGCATGAAGTAAGAAAAATCCTTCGTTGACCGCCGTGAGTCGGCTTCCGTTCCAGTGCGATGGCGGCAGTTCACTGATTAACGGCAGGCGTTCAGCCTTGCCCCTGGCGACCGGTAGCGGCTGATCCACCTTCGCTCCCGTTTAGACCCGAGATTTGATCGTGACCGTGGCACTTCCCCCCTCATTCAGCCTTTGGCTTGCCCTGGTGCTTGTTATCACCGGCCTCGCCACCGGCGTTGCCGGCATCTGGTTGTTGTTCGCCAGGCGCCGGCGAATCTTGACAGAGCAGCAGTTGCGGCTCCAAATTGAACTCACCGGCGCCGCCCAGCGACTGCAAGACGAGCTGAAGCAGTGCCGCGCCGGCCTTGATGCCGGCCGCGAGGAACTGACCGACCTACGTCGGCGCCTGCTCAAGGAAACCGAAATGCGGGCCGCCTTCCAACAGGCAGCGCAACGCGCCAACCAACTGGAAACCGCGCACCAGGAGGGTCTGAACATCCAGAACCAATTGCGCGAGCAGATTTCGCGGTTGAAAGAGGAACGGGCGACAGTGCAGGAACAGCTTGCTTTCGAGCAGCAAGCGGGAGCGGAAAAAATCCAGGCGCTCACCAACGCCCATGCCGAACTTCGCGCGAGCTTTCAGAATCTTGCCGCCGATGCGCTCAAATCCAACAACACCATGTTTCTCGACCTGGCCCGGACCACTCTCGATAAATACCAAGTGCAGGCTCAAAATGAACTCCGGGAACGGCATCAATCGGTCGAAGCTCTGCTCGCCCCACTCCAGCAGGTCCTTGCCAATTATGAACAGGGGCTTCTCCGAATCGAACGCGACCGGCAGCAAGCCTACGGCAAACTCACCACCCAGGCGGAACTCCTCAACCTGGCTCAGGCCCAACTGCAATTGGAAACCAGCAAGCTGGTCAGGGCCCTCGGCCAGCCTCAAGTGCGGGGCCGATGGGGCGAAATCACTCTCAAGCGAGTCGTGGAACTGGCCGGAATGATCGAGCACTGTGATTTTGTGGTCCAGGCTCAGGTGGCAACCGAAGCCGGCAGTGTGCGGCCCGACATGTTGGTGTATCTGCCGGCGAAGCGGATCATTGCCATCGACTCCAAGGTCCCCTTGAGGGCTTATCTGGACGCCATGGAGAGTCTCAACGAAGAAGAGCGACTGCGGCGACTGCGCGAGCACAGTCGCCGGGTCCGCGTTCACCTGCAGCAGTTGGGATCCAAACAATACTGGAGCCAGTTCTCCGAAAGCCCGGAATTCGTCGTCTTGTTTCTCCCCGGCGAAGCTTTTTTCAGTGCCGCGCTGGAACATGACCCCCAATTGATCGAGTACGGCGTCGAACAGAAGGTGATACTGGCCACCCCCACCACCCTGATCGCCCTGCTCAAATCCGTGGCCTACGGCTGGCAGCGGCAGCACATGGCCGAAAACGCCACGGCCATTTGCGAACTGGGCAAGACCTTGAACAGCCGACTGGTCACCATGGTGGGGCATTTTCAAGACCTGGGAAAACAATTGCGGCGAAGCACCGAGGCCTACAACGGCGCCATGGGAACCTTCGAACGGCGGGTCTTGGTATCGGCCAGGAAGCTGGCCGAACTGGGCACGGGTTCCGGCGACGCCATTGCGGAAATCCTGCCGGTGGAGGCCCACCCCAGGGCTCTCGACGAGCCCCGGCAATCCCAAGAGATCCACGCTACGGATGAGGAACCAACCGATGTTGAATGAGCCAAACGCGGAACATTTTACCCAGCTTGGAAAGCCCGCGGTGATACCGACCTCGCCCGCCGAGGCGGTGTTGGAGACATTTGCCAATCCACACCAGGACCGCGACTATGTGGTGCGCCTCAGCGCTCCCGAATTCACCTCGGTTTGCCCAATCACCGGCCAGCCGGACTTCGCGGTTTTGATTGTCGACTACGTTCCAAACCAACGCCTGGTGGAAAGCAAATCGTTTAAATTTTTCCTCATGAGCTACCGAAACCACGGCGCCTTCCACGAAGACTGTACCGTCTCCATCCATAAACGCCTGGAACAGGCCATGACTCCCAAATATCTGCGGGTGGTGGGGCTGTGGTACGCCCGGGGCGGAATCACCATCGACGTCACCATCGAATCCGGCAGTCTTCCGGTGAACTGCTGGCTCCTGCCCCTGGGCAAGAGCAGCTACCGGGGCGGGCGCGAATAGCTGGCCTTGAGGCGGAAATTTGAGGAAGATCAGATCATGGCGTTGCTCGACCGATGAGCCACCGATGCATGCGGCTGCAACGAATCAGGCACGCGCGCGACTAAACCAGGCCATGCGGCGCTCCACATGCGCAAGCACCACGATCATGCCGGTTGATCCGGAAATTCTTCAGCCTGCTCCCAGCCGGAATCCCCGCTGACCGGCGGCGGCCGGTGCCAGGCTCGATCCAGGGCGACGCGCCTGGGCACGCGCGGCGTTTTTGGCCCTTTTCCCTTGACAGAGAAATGGGGCGCTTTTATGGTCGGTAGCATCCCATGGACGATCACACCTGCTATTTCGCCACCGAGCGCGGCGCCATCCCAACCGATTGGAAGCTCCATGCCGGCCCCCATACGGTTACTGTCCAGGCCCAGCCAAACCCAGTGCGGACCCGGTTTATCCACCTGGGGGTCGGGCCCGCCCACGACCGCTCACAATCGTGGCGGACGCCCCTGCCGGGATGCTGTCAAGGCACCACTCACCGCGGGCTTCCAGGTCCCACGACATGCCTTCTGACTCCGGAGCCATTCTGCCGCCCAAGGTTTCCGCCGGCAGCGACTTCGGTCGGAACCGGGCCCGCGCGGATAGCCGCCGGGTCGCTCTGGACCTGACCAAATTCTTTCTGGTGGTGGCGGCCGTCGCCGGACTGCTGGCAGTCGGAACCGAGCGGCTGGGATATCACTGGCAGTGGTATCGGATGCCGCGCTACCTGGTGCGGATCGGAGACGGCGGTTGGCGCCCGGGGCCGCTGCTGGATGGGGTCCTGATCACCTTCAAGATTTCCGGCCTGAGCTTGATCTTGTGTTTCAGCTTCGGTCTGGTGGCCGCCCTGTTCCGGCTGTCGCATTCTTACCTGGCGCGATTGCTGGCGCGCCTCTATGTGGAATTGATCCGAAATACGCCGCTCCTGGTGCAGATTTTCTTCATCTATTTCGTACTCGGACCAGTCCTCGGGATCACCCGCTTCACCTCCGCGGTGCTGGCCCTCAGCCTGTTTGAAGGCGCCTACGCCGCGGAAATTTTCCGCGCCGGCATCTTGTCGATTCCCAGAGGCCAGTGGGAAGCCGCGCGCAGCCTGGGTTTGAGCACCTATAAATGCTACCGCGCCGTGATCCTGCCTCAGGCCGTCCGCCATGTACTGCCGCCGCTCACCAGCCAGGCCATCTCCCTGGTGAAGGATTCGGCGCTGGTGAGCACCATCGCCATCTACGATCTGACCATGCAGGGCCAGGCCATCATCGCCGAAACCTTTCTCACCTTCGAGGTGTGGTTCACGGTGGCGGCCATCTATCTGATCATAACCGTGATCCTTTCGATCCTGGTCAATGTCATGGAAAACCGTTTGCGCGTGACCGGTTAATACCGTTGCCGGCGTGCCGAAACCGACCCCCGAGCGCGGGCGACAAGTCGCGGAGAAAGCAGCAAGGCATCGATGCGGAAACCAGCCAAATTCACCAGACTGGACGCGATCCTGCTGCTGCTGACGGCGCTCGGCGCGCTCGCCCTCGGCTATCGCATCAAGGTGGGACTCCACTACCAGTGGAACTGGAGCGCCATCCCTCAGTACCTGTTTCACCTGGATCCGGCAACCGGCCGCTGGGCGCCCAATCTCCTGATGCAGGGCCTGTTCACCACCATTCGCCTGAGTGCCTGGGCCACTGTGCTCGCCACCGTGATCGGCACCCTCGCCGCCTTCTTCCGCATCAGTTCCAGCCTGTTCAAACGGATGCTCGGCCGGACCTTTGTCGAACTGATCCGCAACACGCCGCCACTGGTCTTGATCTTTATCTTCTATTTCTTCGTGAGCGACCAGATCATGCCGATCTTGGCCATCGATCAACTGGTCAAGACCGCATCGCCCGGCACCCGGCAGGTCCTGACCTGGCTCCTGGCACCTCCGGAACAGTTGCCGGCCTTCTTGTCGGCCACGGTGACCGTGGCCATGTTCGAGGCCGCCTACATCACCGAAATCGTTCGCGCCGGCATTCAGTCGATTGACCGTGGCCAGTTCGAGGCGGCTGCCGCGCTTGGCTTTTCCCGGACCCAACAGATGTGGTATGTGATTCTTCCCCAGGCGCTGCAGCGGATTTTGCCGCCACTGGCCGGCCAGTTCATTTCCACCATCAAGGACTCCGCCATCGTTTCGGTGATTTCCATTCAGGAACTGACCTTTCAGGGAATGGAACTGATGGCCGCCACTCACCTCATCTTCGAATGCTGGATCACCATCACGGCGCTCTACCTGATTTTGACCTTGACTCTATCGCTCGCGGTATCCCGGCTGGAACAGTTGCTCCGGCGCGGCCTCACCTGAACCAGCGGGGCCCGCAGGCCGGTCGGTGCGGGGGACTCGGACGGGCGGATCTGGAGCGCTTGCCGTGTTGCTCGAGCGAGCACCAACCAGCGTGGCGGGGGGGCGCCGTGGCCACGGCCGCCGGTGTTGAACTTGGGCGCGATCTCGGTTACCCTGGGGGCGTTGCCGAACCACCGGCGGCACTTTTTCCGCAAGGCAGGCTGCCGGTCGTGCCCAACAGACGGTAACCGCGCGCCCCTAGCCGTTGCCGGTCCGGCCGCCGGACCCGATCGTCGACCGGGAATCCGGTTGCGTCATCTTGAACCGCGCCCAGTCGCCAGCGGTAACCCTTTGACCAGAGGTCGTTGCCGTGAGGGTGCAATTCAATCCGTTGGGAGCAAGCGTTACCGTTTTGGGAACGGCGATGCCTTAGCGCTGAAGTTCATGCCCCGAGCCTGATGCGTTGGTAGCGCGCCCGTAAGGGGGTTCAACGCCTACCGGCCTGCCGTGGACCAGGCTTGCGGGTGCGCTGTTAGCGCCTAACGGCGCCACAACGAGCCCAACCACCTTGAATTGCACCCTTGCCGTGAGGTCTTTGGGGCCTCGTTTATACTTTACGTGGCCATAAATTGCGCTTTTGTGGGAGAGTTTTTCTTGGCGGGGTTATGAGGCTGGATGAGCATGCAGTTGGTTTTCTTGATGTT
>Ga0100398_1002386_pt1 | contig 15749 bp, 18 predicted proteins | sample CryGeymeta201522_FD_81568 | JGI IMG/M metagenome (GOLD analysis project Ga0100398, IMG submission 81568) | Groundwater microbial communities from Crystal Geyser aquifers in Utah, USA - Crystal Geyser metaG 2015-22 | ecosystem: Environmental > Aquatic > Deep subsurface > Groundwater | place: USA... | reverse complement strand
GGCGGCAACTTGTTCAAGGGTACCGTCAAGGTCTGGCACATCCTCGCGGACCAGCATCAGGTGATAAGCTGGTCGATTTTCCACTAGTGGGATGCCATGTCGATCAAAAATGATGCCCCGCGGAGCGGGGATCTCTTCCAGACGAACCCGATTGTTTTCCGACAAATAACGGTAACGAGCGCCGTTTAGGATTTGCAGTTGCCAAAGCCGCAGCACGTAAATAATTAGAATCAGGATCAGCACGCCCACCAGCAGCAGGTATTGGCGCTGAAACAATCCCTCATCGGTGGGTTCCCAGTTGGCCAACAAGATCTGCCTGGAAAGCTTGTCGGAAAGGGAATCAGGGTCGGAGCGGCCGGTTTGAGCCTGGCCAGGTTGCGATGTCTTGGACCTCATCATCCGCTCACACGCTCCTGAACTGATCCGTATACTGTTCGAACGGCCAGCCAATCAGCGGGGCAACACATAGGATTCCGGCGGTCCGCGCCAACAGGGGGACCCAGACGGTGGGATCATAGGGCGGCGCGGCACTGGCGATCACCACGTAACCACCAAGGGCCAGCGCCTGCATGATCGCACAGATCGCAACGCAAAGCAGTCGATAGAAGGGATTGCGCAGTTCGAAATGAGCGGACGCGACGGTGACCAGCAGCACCATCACTAAGTAGGTCCCCAGATGCAGGCCCCAGAGACGCCCGCTGAAGGTATCCATAATGAACCCCCAACCCAAGCACCAGCACAGAGCGGAAGTGGGAGGCAGGCATAAGGCCACATGCAACGCCAGGGGCAGCAGCAGGTCGATGCGAAACCCGAGATACCCGAGACTGCTGATCCAGTGGCACTGGATCAGGAACAGCACCGAACCGTAACCGATCGCCACCGATAGAATGCGAAACCATGCCATGGCTCAACCGATCCGACCGAATTCAAGGCAATAACCATGCGTCCGGATGCTCGGGGACGGGTCAGGGATGAAGGTCACGATAGGCCCCCATGAGTTCGCCCTGGGTTATTCATCGCTTTGGGTTTCCTGCCAGTTATCAGGGGGCAACTCATGGTTGCCGATGACTAGTAGCTCTTCCACGTAATTGGGATTGACGATGGGCTGCAAGGCAATAGTCTGAAAAAGATCCACCGGGTCCTTAACCACCTCGCGCACGATCCCCAACCGCAGCCCCTTGGGGAAAATTCCATCCTTCCCGGAGGTTATCACCAGGTCCCCGGTCCTCACATCGAGGTTGCCGCGCACATAGCGCAGCAGACAGCTCTTTTCGTCCTTACCGGTCATGATGCCGCGCGTGCGATTGCGCTGCACCAGGGCGTCAACCGCGCTTTCCGGGTCGGTGATCAGAATCACCCGGGAATAATGATCGGAAACCTCGGCAATCCGCCCCACAACCCCCTCTTCATTGACCACGGCCATATCGGTCTTGATGCCTTCCCGCGAGCCTTTGTCAATGACCACCGTTTGAAACCAACCGCTCGGATCATGCACCACCACCTGGGACGCGATCCCTTTCACCCCCAATGTGTTCTTGAAATCCAACAAGCGCCGCAATCGCTGGTTTTCCAAGAAGGCTTCCTGATATGCGGTCAGCTTATTTTGCAACTCATTGATCTGCCCACGCAGTTGCTCGTTGTCCTGGCGCACCTGCCTGAGGACCACGTACCCCTTGATCTTTTCATCGATCGAACGGGAACTCGAATGGAGCAGATTCAAAACCGGACTGAACACCTCGATAACCAGGCGTCGAAACAAGCCCACGTCGGTCGGTGCTTGAAAATTCAGGGTGAAAACGTAGAGCAGGATGGCCAGCAACGCGAGGGCCAAAAACAACCCCCGCAACCGGCGCAGCCATTCGATCATGAACGTGCAACCTTACCGGCCGAGCCGGCGTCGATTCTGGACCTATTCAGACCGGCACGGCCCATTCGGGCAACCCTCGCCGTTTGCGCGGTCACCAGAAGGCACCGTGACTGACTCTCGGGCGACGGCAACAGACCCGGTCGACGGCGCCGCGGCGTGCTCCGCTGCCGATGAGCCATCAAGATGGCCACACCGCCGCATCAACTGAGCACGTCTTTCAACACTTCAATGTCTTCCAGGGCTTTGCCCGAACCAAGCACCACCGTGGACAGTGGGTCCTCGGTCAAGGTCACTGGTAGTCCGGTTTCCAGCCGCAGCAGGTAATCGAGATTCTGCAACAGGGCGCCCCCACCGGTCAGGACGATACCCCGATCGACAATATCCGCGGCCAGTTCGGGCGGGGTCTGTTCCAATGCGATCTTGATGGTTTCAACAATGCTGTCGATCTGTTCCTGGATCGATTCACGCACCTCTTCGGAATTGATTTCCAGGGTCTTGGGGATGCCGCTGACCAGGTCCCGGCCCTTCACCATCATGGTTTGCACCTCGCCGGATGGGTAGGCGTTGCCAATCGTGGTTTTGATCAGTTCCGCCGTCCTTTCACCCACCAGCAGGTTGTATTTGCGTTTGATGTGCTGCAAAATGGACAGGTCCATTTTGTCGCCACCCACTCGGACTGAACGACTGTAAACAATTCCGGCCAGCGAAATCACCGCCACTTCGGTGGTACCGCCGCCGATATCGACGATCAAGTTGCAGACCGGTTCGGTGATCGGCAGTCCGGCGCCAATGGCCGCCGCCATCGGTTCCTCGATCAGGAACACATCACGAGCCCCGGCTGATTCCGCCGATTCCCGTACCGCCCTCCGCTCCACCTGAGTGACTCCGGAGGGTACACAGACGATGATGCGAGGTCGCACCAGACTGCGACGGTTGTGAACCTTGCGGATGAAATAACGCAACATCGCCTCGGCCACCTCGAAGTCGGCAATCACTCCGTCTTTCATCGGGCGAATCGCGACAATGTTGCCCGGGGTCTTGCCCAGCATCAGCTTGGCGTCCCGGCCCACCGCCACCACCTGGGAAACCCCACCGTTGTTCCTGCGCACCGCAACCACCGAGGGTTCGCACAAAACGATCCCTTTGCCCCGAACATAAACCAACGTGTTGGCCGTCCCCAGGTCAATCGCCAGATCATTCGAGAACCAACCGAGAATCTTATTCAATATCATTGGTTAACCCTTTCTGTGTCGGCTTAAGAACAAGGTTTGATAGCATTTCGTCGGGGGTTCTTCAATGGTTTTTACATTCAGAACGATTTTCACGGTTTTCTTGGACCTTGACAAACCATCGGCAGTTTGTCTACAAACGGAAGTTCGATTTTTCCGCAACGGTGCCGGCCAAGCACCCAGGAAATTCCGACCTTGGAGCGGTTGACTCCCCCGATGGGAAGTGTTCATTCATCATCCAGTCAAGAGGTTACGAGGCCATGAAACAAACATTTCAACCCAGCAATCTCAAGCGCAAGCGGACTCACGGCTTCCTCCTGCGCTCCTCCACCAAAGCCGGGCGCGCCGTCCTCAACCGGCGCCGGGCTAAAGGCCGCAAGAGACTTTCCGCGTGAGTGGACTGGCTTGAGCCATTCAACCGAATTTGAGGGTCGCAACGAATTCACCGGGACCCGGAACGCGTCGCGCTTTCGCCCCGCCGAACGGCTCCGAACCCCCCAGCAATACCAGCGAGTTCGACGCCGCGGCCGGCGCGCTAGCGCGCTCCATCTGCGCATCCAATGGGCCGCCAACGGCCTCGCCTGGCATCGATTGGGGCTGGTGGTCCAGAAGCGGTTTTGGAATGCGGTCCAGCGTAACCGCGTCAAGCGGTTGATCCGCGAAGGGTTTCGCACCTGCAAACAGCAGTTGCCGCCGCCCTACAGCGACATTGTGGTGATCGCGCTGCCCGGCACCGAAACTCTCGAACCCGGTGAACTCTGCGCCCGACTGCGACGCGCCATGACCAGGGAGAACCGAACCCTTTAATGCTTCAAAATGCTTTGCTTTTCCTTATTCGTGCCTACCAGTCCTGGGTCTCGCCATGGCTGGGTCAAAACTGCCGGTTCATCCCTACCTGCTCGATCTATTGCTATCAAGCCATTGAATTGTACGGTCCCTGGAAAGGCAGCGTCAAAGGCCTGCTGCGCTTGCTTCGCTGCCACCCATTGCACCCTGGAGGCTATGATCCGGTGGTGTCCGAAACCAGCGACCGTCGGTTCTCATGAGTTGGAGTTCCACTCGTTATGGAAAAAAGAGCGATAATCGCTTTCGTGCTGTCCATTCTGGTCATCGTCGGCTGGGAATTGTTCCTGGCTCCGGACCGCAAACCCACTCAACCACCAGAACAATCAGTGCCGGCGGAACCCGGCCCCACGGCCCCGTCCACCACCCCTTCCAGTCCGCCGCCGCAGAGCATTGCACCGGAGTCTCTGCCGCTTCAGAGAAAGCTTCCGGAAACGGCTGAGTCGGAAGGCTGGACCGTGGACACCCCCCTGTATCAGGCCCGGCTGACCGAATCCGGGGCAAGGCTTGAGCATTTCCGCCTGAAGCACTATCGAACCCGGGTCGAACCCGATGCGCCCTTGATGGAAATGGTGCCGACCCAGCGCAGCGGGTATTTGCCGATTGCTCTCGATCTGCTCCATCATCCGGACTATCAATTGTCCACCCGTCCATACACCAGCAGCGCCCCCCGGCGGGTCCTGCTGGATCCCCAGAACCCAAGCCAGAACCTCGAGTACTCGCTGGAAATCCCGCAAGCTCTGAAGGTCACCAAGGTGCTGAGTTTTGCGGCCGACGGCTATGTTGTGCAACTGGAGGTAGGGCTGAAGAACCTCGGCCCGGACCCCCTGGAAGATCAACTGGGCGTGAGCTTCTTTTATCAGCCCTATGGCCAGGCCAGTGAATCGTCATACAATCCTTCTCAGCTGACGGTTTACCAGAACCGCAAAGCCGAGAATTTCGACCACAAGGCCATCGAAAAGAAGCAGCCGGTCTTCGATGCGCCACTCGCCTGGTTGGGTTATCAGGACAACTACTTCCTTCAGGCCCTGGCACCCACGACCGATACCGGCTATCAGATCATTCCGCGGACGCTGGATCCCGCCTCCGGCATGATCCAGGCGGTTTGGTTGAGCGCCCCCTTCAAGCTGGCTGGAGGCGAGGCCAAGACTTACCAGTTCGATCTTTATCTGGGGCCAAAGGAATCCAGCGCTCTCAAACAAGCCGGACACAGCCTGGAAGCGGCGGTCGATTTCGGTTGGTTCACCTTTCTCGCCACGCCCCTGCTGCAACTGCTCAAATGGCTTTACAAGTATTCCCATAACTATGGCGTCGCCATCATCCTGCTCACCATTATGATCAAGATCCTGTTCTGGCCGCTCACCCATAAGAGCTACAAGTCCATGCAGGGGATGAAAAAACTGCAGCCGAAGATGGCTCAAATCAAGGAAAAGTACAAAGACGACCGGGAAAAGCTCAATCAAGAATTGATGATGCTCTATCGAACCTACAAGGTCAATCCCATGGGCGGATGCCTGCCCATGGCGCTGCAGATTCCCGTGTTCTTCGCGCTGTACCGGATGCTCTACAGTGCCATCGAGATCCGCCATCAGCCCTTTTGGCTCTGGATGAACGACCTGACCGCACCAGACCGGTTGTCTATCGGCTTCAACATTCCGTACCTCGGAGGACTGCCGGTACTGACCCTGCTGATGGGGGCTTCCATGTTCATTCAGCAGAAAATGACCCCGACCACCGGCGATCCCAGGCAGGAGAAAATGATGCTGATGATGCCGGTCATCTTCACGGTTTTCTTTATCAACTTTCCGGCCGGCCTCGTGCTATATTGGTTGGTGAACAATGTTCTGTCCATCGTGCAGCAGTATCTGATCAACCGGCAGGCAACCTGACCGAAGCCTCTCCATTGCACGCGCGCGACGACCATTTGTTTCGGTAGTGAAACGGAGGAGAGCATGCCAACTCTTGAGATCGAAGGCAAATCGCTGGAGGATGCGATCAACCTCGCCTGCGAGGAATATCATCTGCCCCGTGAAATGCTCGAAATTGAAATCCTGTCGAAAGGATCCTCGGGCATTTTTGGCATTGTCGGCGCCAGAAAAGCCAAAATCCGGGTGGCCCCCAAGCAGCTTCCCTTGACCGCGGCGGCAGATCGGGGCAAGGCGATCCTGACCGAGATCCTCACGTTCGTTGAACTGCCCACGGTAGTGGAAGCGGAAAGCCGTGACGACCATGTTTTCCTCAACATCATCAGCAACGGTTCCGGACTGCTCATCGGCAAACGCGGCAAAACCCTGAACGCATTGCAGTACCTGGTTTCGAAGATACTCCACCGGGAACTGGACGCTCCCATCTCGGTGGTGGTGGACACCGAAGACTATCGAACCAAACGGGAAACCAGCCTGACCGAACTGGCGCATCAACTGAGCACCAAGGTCAAACGATCCAACCGCCCGCTCACCACCGGCCCGATGAACTCCCAAGACCGCCGGATTATCCATCTGGCGCTCAAGGAAGATCAGGAAGTCCGGACCAAGAGCAAGGGCGAAGGCAACTTGAGAAGAGTGGTCATTTATCCGGCCAAGCGCGGCAAGAAATCTCCTGAATCCGCCGCTGAAGCAGCGTCCGACAGCTAGGAGCTGGTTCGAAAACAGTCATTTCGAGCGATCGAGAGAAATCTCGTTCAACTCATCGCGGCGCTGAGATTTCTTCCTTCGTTTCGTGGCGTTCGCAATGACAACAAGATTTTCACGGACCGACTCCCAGGGAGGAAAGGCACGCTGCCTGCACGATGGACCTTTCCAAGCCGGATGACACGATCTGCGCTCCGGCCACCACGCCGGGCGAGGCCGGCATCGGCATCATCAAGCTGAGCGGACCCGAGGCCGTCGCCATCGTCCAACCGCTATTCGAAACCAACCCGGCCACCTGCCGGTGGCAATCGCATCGCCTGTACTACGGCTGGATTCGAGACCCCGACACCGATTGCCGAGTCGATGAAGTGCTGGTGAGTTGCATGCGCGCGCCGCACAGTTACACCGGCGAAGACGTGGTTGAAATCAACTGCCACAGCGGCTTTGCAGTGCTCAATCGAATCCTCCAACTGGTGCTGGCCGGTGGCGCTCGCCTGGCCGACCCCGGAGAATTTACCCGCCGCGCTTTCCTCTCTGGCCGGATCGATCTCACCCAGGCTGAAGCCGTGGCGGATATCATCCGTTCGCGCTCCGAACGCAGTCTCGAAATTGCCGGCCGCCAGCTACGGGGAGAACTCCGAGGCCAGGTGGGGCAGTGGCGTGAACTCGGCCTCGATCTCCAGGCCCGGATCGAAGCCGGCCTCGATTTTACCGACGATTTGGACCAAGAACCGCGGTGGCGCCCCCCTCTAATGGCCGCCATTCAAGACCGGCTGCTTCCCGAGATCAACCAATTGATCGAGCACTACAGTGAGCAGCGGATTCTCCGGGACGGCCTGGCCCTGGTCCTGGTGGGCCGGCCCAACGTCGGTAAGTCGTCCTGGCTCAACGCCCTGGTGGGGAAAGAACGGGCCATCGTTACCCCGATCCCCGGGACCACTCGAGACGTCATCGAAGACAGCCTGAATTTGGCCGGGGTCCAGGTCAAGATTCTGGACACCGCCGGGATCCGCGGGCAGGCCGACCCGATCGAAGCCATCGGCATCGAGCGCGCCCTGGAGTCCCTGGGCCGGGCTGACCTGGCGCTGTGGCTGATCGATCGCAGCGAACCCCTGTCGGCCGCCGATGATCTCATCCATCGGCATCTCCAGGGCCGGCCCTGGATCGGGATTTTGAACAAGTCCGACCTGCCGGCGGCGCTCACCATGGCCGCTATCCATGAGCGTTATCAGCCAGGTCTCGGTCTGCTGGAACTCTCCGCACTCGACCCGGAGGCCCCGGCCAGGCTCAAAGATCACCTGCGCAACCAACTGTTGGACGGAATTTTCGCCACCGGGACCCGGCCCTTTGTGCCCAATCTGAGGCAACAGCAGGCCTTGGCGGCGGCGGCGGCGGCCTTGCGCAGGGCGGCAGCGTTGGCGAACGAGGGGGGCTACCCCGAACTGATCAACAGCGAACTGGAAGCCTGCCGAAAATGCTTCGATGCCATTTTAGGGACCGCAGCGGATGGCGATCTGCTGGACCGGATTTTTTCTCAATTTTGCATCGGCAAGTGAATCGACGCCACCGGCTGTCGCCGGTATCCTCGTTGACGATGAAATCCTTCACTTGGTGAGGACTCTTTCCTCGGAGCGCGGGCATCGTGCCCGCATTTGCCAATGCGAGATCGCATCCTGGACTGGTATAGGTTCCAGCGAGGGGCAAGAAGTGGAACGGGGGCTGCCATGGAACCGGTCCCGAGCAGGGAGTTCGCGGCCGCACTGGTTGACCTGGCCGAGCAGTGCGCCTGCCCGATCAGCTTGAGCCAGGCCGAAGCCTGCCGGCACTACTCCGAGCTGCTTCTGACCTGGAACCTGAGGGTCAATCTCACCCGAATCACCGCCCCCGAAGACCTGCTCGCCAAACACCTGCTGGACGCGATCATCCCCACGCGCTGGCTCCCCGTTCGTGGGCGGGCGCTGGATCTCGGGAGCGGTGCAGGGGTCCCGGCCATTCCGATCCAAATCGTGCGCCCCGAGTTGCACTTCACGCTGCTGGAACGGCTTCGGAAAAAGGTCAGTTTCCTTAAAGTCTGCATCGCCCAACTGGAACTCAAGAACGCCGGCGTGGTCCAATCCCGCTGGCAGGACTACGCTGCTGCAGCGGCGCATGAGCGCTTCGATCTGATCACGGCGCGCGCCCTCAAGCCGTCGCCGGAACTCCTCACCCGGGTGAGCGCGACCCGGCTCGGCGCGGGTGGCCGGTTCGCGCTGTGGGCCGGCCCCACCGGCTCGGAAGCGGACTTTCGCAAGCTTCCCGGACCCGCCTCGAGTCTCAAGCTGCGCTCCATTCACGACTATCGATTGCCCTACCAGGCCGGCATCCGCCGGTTGGTGGTTTGGGAAAAGCTTGGGGCTGCTGGTTGCTATACCGGTTAAGGGTAAAAAGTTTCGTTTCGTGTGCGCTTCTTCCCGGGAGCGCGGGCATCTTGCCCGCTTTTGGTAATGAAACATCTGATCCTAAACCAGTATAATTTCGAAGTCGACCGCCACCGGCGGCATGGGGCGCGCGCCGGCGCGGACTCCCGGTCCAGACCGAGCCGCCAGGCAGCCCATTGAATCGGCCGGCAACCAGGTCCCCAGGCGTCAGTCGCCCCGAGCGCTTGGCTCGTTTTCGGCCACCAGTCGCTGGTTCCGGGTCCGGGCCTGCAAGTCCTGGAGCCGTTCGCTCACCGTGACCGGATAATGCGGTTTTGCCCGAATCGCCCGCAGCGACTCGGGCAGTTTCGCCCGTTCCAGCCGGCAGCGTTCGCGGATCACGGCCAAGGACTCCCGCGGTTGCATGCGGACCCCGTCTTGCATGACGGTGTGCAGCAGAGCGTCTGCGCTGAAGTCCGCTTCCCCGGCCAGGCCCAGCGTATCACCGCGCATCCGCCCGGAGTCATCGTAGTGGCGCCAGATCTGCTTTGGCCCGACCCAGGAAACCTTACCCGGGCTCAGCTTCAAGATCGGTCGCCCGGCGTATTCCACCATCTTGTAGGCCATATCCAGATAAGGAGCATCGGCTGAAACCCCCATCCGGGTCCCCACCCCGGCGACATCGATTTCCGCCCCATCGTGAAGCAGTTGGTCGAGACGAAATTCATCCAGATTGCCACTCACCATCACCGCCACTTCACCGCAATCGTTTTGCCGCAACAGTTGCCGAACCTTCTTGCTGAGTTCCACCAGATCGCCGCTATCGAGGCGAACCCCGCGCAGGCGCCTGCCCGCGGCCGCCAGTTCCCGGGCCACCACAATGGCCTTTGCGGTGCCGGCCAGGGTGTCGTAGGTATCCACCAGCAGCACGGTTTGGTCGGGATAGAGCCGGGCGTAGGCGCGAAAGGCTGCCAGTTCGCTCGGGAAACTGGTGACATAGGAATGGGCCATGGTGCCATAAACGGGTAGGCCGAAAACTTGCCCGGCGAGAACATTGCTGCTGCCCTGAAAACCAGCCAGGTAGCTGGAGCGGGCACAGGCCAGACCGGCATCGAAACCGTGGGTGCGGCGCAGCGCGAAGTCCACCAGGGTCCGCCCGCGAGCGGCTTCGACGCAGCGCGCGGCCTTGGTGGCAATGAGGGTTTCCAGATGCAGCGTGTTCACCGCCAGGGTTTCCAGCAACTGGCCCTGAATGATGGGGGCCCGGATTTCCAGCAGCGGTTCGCCGCTGAACCCGATTCGGCCCTCGGGCACGGCCCGGATCGATCCGGTGAATTTTAATACTTTCAAATAGTTGAGAAATTCATCAGGAAACAGGCCAAGACCTGCCAGGTAGGCGATGGCTTGATCCGGGAAGCGGAATCGTTCCACCAGATCCAGCAGCGAATCCAGACCGGCCGCCACGAAGTAAGCGCGATTCGGAGGATAATCGCGAATGAAGAGGCTGAACACCGCTTCTTCAAACATCCGCTCGCGCCAGTAACCCGCGGCCATGGTGAATTCGTAGAGATCGGTCAGGAGTTCAGGGGTGATCGGCATTTGCTTCAACTTTTTCTCCCGCGCGGGGCTTCAGGCCGGAGCCTCCGGGGACGACACCCGATCGCCCCAGCGGATCCTTTTGGCGCCATAGACCCGTTCCATCCGGATCAGTGCAAACTCATGAAATTGCTGATCGAAATCAGCCACCGCATCGTCCACCACCAGGGGCGAGTAAGCGCGATTGCGCAGGTCCCCCACGGTGTCCATCACGCAAATGGAGGTGCATACCCCGGTGACCCAGACTCGCTCAGGGCCCACCCGCCGCAGTTCGGCTTCCAGGTCGGTCGCGTAAAAGCTGCTGAAGCGAGTTTTTGGAATGATTTTAGCATCTTTCGGTGGCGTCAATGGAGCGATGATGCGGCTGCCCCAACTGCCTGTAACGGCGTGCTCCGGAAACAGAGCGAATTCAGCGTCATCGGGGCGGTGGGCATCGGTGAGATAGAAGATCGGCTGGCCCTGGCGTTGGAAATGATCCAACAGGGATCGGATCACGGGAATAATGGCTCGCGCCCGGGGTCCACAAAACAGGGCTCCAGCGGGATCGAGGAAATCATTGAGGACATCGATCACCAGCAAAACTTCGGTCATGGCGTTTCTCCGTAAAAATCTGCCTTCCGGCCTACTGGCGCGGGATCCAGACCGGCAGACCCTGATCCTTGACCGCCACGGTGCACCCTGGTGGAAAATCGGGCCGGGAGAGAAAACAGGCGGCGCCGACCGCGGCGGTCGTGAGCGGCCAGTTCCGGCTCCGCCCCCAGAAAAACAGCGTTTCAGTAGAGTTTAGCAAAAACCGATTTCATTTGGAACCGACTCTGACTATAATTGGTACCGCTCGTCTTGCGGGAGCTCGAAAATGCGGCTGGAACGGATTGAGGTCACCACTCGGGACGATTACCGGGGCAGTCAGGAACCGGTATCCTTTTGCTGGCGCGGCCGCAATTATCGGGTGACGGAGGTGGTCGACCGCTGGATCGAGGGGCGGATCGATGCCACCCGTATGCCACTTCGCTATTTCCGGGTCGCCAGCGACCGCGGCCGCCAGTTCCTGATCCGTCATCACGAATGCCATGGCGTCTGGGCCCTGTGCCTGGTTGACGGGCCGGAGCAGTGACGACCCGGGGAAGCCCCCCGTGTTCCACGTGAAACAAGTTCCAAGCCATGGATGGGTAGCCTGATCATGCGCCGCATTGTTGCCATCGCCAATCAAAAGGGCGGGGTCGGCAAGACCACCACCAGCATCAACCTGGCCGCCGCCCTGGCCCACATCCGTCAGCGGGTGCTGCTGCTCGATTGCGACCCCCAGGCCAATGCCTCCAGCGGCCTTGGAGTGAGGCCGCCCGCGTCCGCTCCGAGCATGTATCAGGTTCTGTTGAACGGCGCCGAAGCTCCCCCCATCGTCCAGCCTTTCCCCCAGCTTCCCCTTCACCTGCTCCCCGCCAATTCGCAACTGGCCGCGGCCGAATGGGAACTGCCCGGCCGCGGCAACCCCGAAGGTCTGCTCGCGGCCCGACTGGCGGCCCTTGCCGCCGCCTACGATTATCTCATCATCGACTGTCCGCCGTCGCTCGGTCTCCTCACCGTCAACGCCCTGGTGGCGGCGACCGAGGTGGTGATCCCGATCCAATGTGAATATTTCGCCATGGAGGGCTTGAGTCTGCTGCTGGAAACCGTGCGCCGAATCAAACTGCGCTGGAACCCCAACCTACAAATCGGTGGGATTCTCCTCACCATGTTCGATCGCCGCAATAATCTCGCCCATCAGGTGGCCAACGACATTCGCCGGCACTTCCCCGGCCAGGTCTTCCACACCCTGATCCCGCGCAACGTCCGCCTCGGCGAAAGCCCCAGCCACGGCCTGCCGATTCATCTTTACGACCCCGGCTGCCCCGGCGCCGAAGCCTATCTGGCGCTGGCCGGCGAATTCCATCATCGGGAGGATTCGGATGGCTGAACCGAAAAAAGGCCTCGGCCGCGGCCTCGATCAGCTGCTCCCCGCCGCCGCCTGGCTCAAGGAAAGCGATATCCAGTTGTTTTATTGCCCGGTTGATCGCCTTAGCCCCAATCCCCACCAACCGCGCCGGCAGGTGGAAGATCAAGCGTTTGCCGAACTGATCGAATCGATCCGCGAACAGGGGGTATTGCAGCCGATCCTGGTGACCCGCACCGAGCAATCGGAACACTACCGCATCATCGCCGGGGAACGCCGCTGGCGCGCCGCCATGGCCGCCGGTCTCAGCGAAGTGCCGGTGTTGGTCCGGGAAGCTTCCAGTGCCCAGGCCCTGGAACTGGCCCTGATTGAAAACATCCAGCGCAGCGATCTCAACTGTATCGAGGAAGCTCGCGCCTACCAGCAGTTGCAGGAAGCATTCGGTCTGAGCCAGGAACAGATCGCCACCCGCGTCGGCAAGAATCGAAGCACCGTTGCCAACCTGCTGCGGCTGCTCCAACTCCCGCCATCCATCCAGGACGACCTCGTGACCGGACGCCTCACCATGGGCCATGCCCGGGCCCTTCTGGCCGCCCCTGACGATCAGACCCGGGAACGGTTCCGTGACCTGATTTTGGCCCGCCACCTGTCGGTTCGACAAACCGAACAACTGGTGCAGAACGATCCGCCGCCGGCCCCGTCGAGGGCCACGCCCCCGCCCCATTGGCCACGCTGGCAGCGGGCCTTGTCCACCCACCTCGGCGCCCGCGTCCGCTTGCGCCGGGTCGGTTCCGCCGAAACGCTTGCCATCACGGTGGCCGATGAGACTCAGCTCAGAGATCTGATCCGCCGCCTGGGCGTTGACCCCGATCAGATCCAGTGAGGAATGACCCATGATTCGGATTGCCGTGCTCGATGGCCAGGGCGGCGGGATCGGTGCCGCCATCGTGAAGAAGCTCAAGGAAGTCTTCGGGGAACGCTGCGAAGTCTGGGCGCTCGGCACCAATGCCATCGCCACGGCGCAGATGATGAAGGCGCGCGCCAATCGCGGCGCCACGGGAGAACCCGCGGTGGCCTACTGCGCCGGGCGGGTGGATTTCATTCTGGGGCCGATCTCCATTCTGCTTCCTTTCGCCATGATGGGGGAGGTGACCCCCGCCATGGTCGAAGCCATCGGCCGCTCGCCCGCCCGGAAAATCCTTCTGCCGCTGACCCAGGAACCCCTGCAGATCGTTGGCAGTTCCCGGGAACCCTTGCCGCACCTGGTGGATTCCCTGGTTCAGGAGTATCTCGCACCGCAACTGGAAAGCCATCCCGAAGCATGACCAGCACAGATCCGCCGTCCCTGCCTCACTTGGTGATCGGCGGTTGCCGAAGCGGTAAAAGCAGCCACGCCGAACAACTCATCCTGAGGCTGCCGCCGCCTTACCTCTACCTTGCCACCGCCCGGGTCCTGGATCGGGAAATGGCAGATCGGGTTGAGATCCATCGCCGCCGCCGCGGGCCCGAGTGGGAAACCATCGAAGCTCCCCTCGACCCTCTTCCGCTGCTGCGGCAACTGAACGCCAACGGGCGCCCCCTGCTGTTCGATTGCGTCACCATGTGGCTCACCAACCTGCTGCTCGAAACCGGCCCCGCTTCCATTCTCGAAAAAGTCGATGAACTGTGCCGCCTGCTCCACCGCACTCATCTTCCGGTCGTTGTGGTGACCAATGAAGTGGGCCTCGGGATCGTTCCCGAAAACGATCTCGCCCGCGCCTTTCGTGATCTGGCCGGGGCTGCCAACCAGCGCATCGCCGCCGCCTGCCGTGCGGTCACCTGGATGGTGGCGGGCCTTCCGGTTCCGATCAAACCAGGCGCCGCACCGGTGCAAGCGCCCGTCCCAGCACACGAGATCACCCGCCATGCCGGCTAAGCTCTACCTCCAGTTCAATCTGGCGCTGTCCTTTCTCACCGTCTTCAAACTGCCGGAATGGCGATCGGCGCCCTTCGACCCGCGCAACCTGGCCGCCTCCTTCTTGTTTTTCCCCCTGGTGGGGGCTCTCCTGGGCAGCATCGCCGTCGCTCTGGTGGTTTTCGGCAGCGCTCACCTGGGCCCGCTGCCCCTCGCCGCCTGGCTGGTCGCCTGCTGGTCCGCCCTCACCCGCGGCCTTCATCTGGACGGCCTCGCCGACTGCGCCGATGGTTTCGGCGGCGCCTATGAACCAGTCAAACGTTTGCTGATCATGAAGGACAGCCGGGTGGGGGCGTTCGGAGTGATCGCGCTGGGCCTCGATCTCCTGCTCAAAACCAGCCTGATCGCGGCTTTGATCGAGCAGCACCAGCCGGGAGCCATGTTCATCGCCCCCTGCCTCAGCCGACTCGCCATGGTGCTGTGCGCGGTCAACAGCCATTATGCCCGGGCCGAAGGCGGCCTTGGACAGCCGTTTCTCGACCACCTGAGCCGCCGCGATTGGCTCGGGGCAAGCGTTCTGGGACTGGTCCCGGTAATTCTCGCCAGCGGACTTCAGGCCATCCCCCAGATCCTGGTGCTGGTCCTGGTGGTCGTCCTGGTGAGATGGCTCTCGCTGCGCGCTCTCGGCGGGATCACCGGCGACGTGCTGGGGGCGACCAATGAACTGGCGGAAATCGCCAGCCTCACCTGTGCTCTCTGGCTGAACTAGAGGAGAGGATCGAGCGACGGTCGGCTCAGCCCCTACGCCACATCGGAATTCATGCCGAACAACAGTAACCTGACCGTCCCGGGAACAGGAAAGGTGGCTTATGGATCAGCCCGGCACCGTTCGACCCGCCTTGCTTGGTTTGCTTAAATCCGCTCACGGCCAATACCTTTCCGGACCGGCTCTGGCACGACAACTCGGTCTTTCCCGCACCGCCGTGTGGAAGCAGATTCAAAAACTCACCGCCGCGGGCTATCGTATCGAAGCCCATCCCAGAAAAGGCTACCGCCTGCTGGGCGGCCCCGACCGAATCCTTCCGAGCGAACTCAGTGAGATCCTCACCACTGAATGGCTCGGCCGCCCCTATCATCACCTGCTCAGCACCGAATCCACCAACAGCGACGCCATTCGCCTGGCCCAGCAGGGCGCCGCTCACGGCACCCTGGTTCTGGCCGAACAACAAACCGCCGGCCGCGGCCGTCTGGACCGCAGGTGGGAAGCCCCGGCCGGCCGCGCTCTGACCTTTTCCCTGGTGCTGCGCCCAGCGCTCCCCCCGAGTTCCGCGCCCCAGATCACCCTGGTCGCGGCCCTGGCGCTG
>Ga0100398_1002379_pt1 | contig 15787 bp, 9 predicted proteins | sample CryGeymeta201522_FD_81568 | JGI IMG/M metagenome (GOLD analysis project Ga0100398, IMG submission 81568) | Groundwater microbial communities from Crystal Geyser aquifers in Utah, USA - Crystal Geyser metaG 2015-22 | ecosystem: Environmental > Aquatic > Deep subsurface > Groundwater | place: USA... | reverse complement strand
GATAGTAGAAAGGGATGCACATTCGTGAGATAACATATAAATAGTGCTGGTACTTTTCTCACAGAAACGAGACTTCATACACTCCTACTGTATTTCTTGTCATTCATAGTTCATAGTACCTACCTTGTACAGTTCTTCACACAGCACTTTCCAGGTTTCGTCCTTTCCAATGAGCTGATACCAAAAGCGGCTGCCACACTTGGACAAGGCAGCCGTTGTTTGGGGTCCACAAAAGGCCAAAATTTTGGGCACCAAATCATGAGGACACTCGTCTTCCATCCATTGCAACACTAGCGGCGTTGGTTCTTTTTGTGTAGGTACAACAAACACGGGAAACGTCTCCTCGTCCAAAATCAAAAAGGATGACGAGACCTGGGCCAGACTGGTCGCTGTCAAAGAACCCTTCCGTGTTTTTTTCTTTTGGTGTTTTTCTTGAATAGAACTTACACGGCGAGAAAATCTTCTCAGACGACTGGTACCACTCTTTCTCCTGGGGCGGGGTGATACGGGCTCTACGATATCATCCGTGCCGTACTGGTTGTCAGTAGGTGTATTGGTATTGGTATTGGTATTGCCATTCCTAGTAGTATGCATGCCACAGAGCAACGTAGAGGGGCGAATGCTCCTAGGCAGAAATTGTTGTAGAGTGGATGCCATAGTGTCCGGTTTGGATAGATTGTAAGACCACTTGATGCTAACTTCGATGTGACGATTCGTTAAGAACACTGCAGTACAAGCGTACAAGTGGTCCTGGAGTTTGCTGCCCAGTACGAGTGATGGTAATCCAATGAATTCTGCAAACTGAATTTCATTTTTTGTTGATCTCTTTCGACTGCTACTACCGTAGTCTACTGTTCGTAGAAGGCCAGCAGTGCGTGCGTGCTCGTGGATGTTTCATCGATTTTTATCTAGCGACTTAAAAGTTCTCAAGAGGCCCGTGAGAGGACTGGCGTGATTCCAAACCAGGCAGGTTACTAGGTACTTCCAGTACTACTAGTAGTAATATATTACCTGGTATACTATTGTACCGGTACCATCAATCACGAACGACGAATATTATTAAATCTCTGAACTTGGTTGTCATTGGGCCTGGACTCGGCGGCTACCCTGGTACTATTTTTTTTGTGGAAATTAGTTTTCGGTTTCCAAATGGCCTACGTAGTACCGCACCAGTACTACTAGTACTAGCTACCTGGTACCTGGTACTACGGATGAGTACTCTAGTACTACTACTAGTAGTACTAGCTAGTAGCTAACCGTGCTCTTAGCTACCAACTACGACAGCAACAGCCTACCAGTACCTGGTAGCCGGCATAATCAAGAGTTGTCTCCTAGTACCAGGTACTGGTAATGTGGTAAGAAGTATGATGATAATTGTATCTACTAAACCAGGTACTAGCTAGTACTAGTAGTCTACTACCAGTAGTAGGTACTCGTCTAGTAGCTAGCTATTGGTAGTAGTAGCGGCAGGGCGAGAGAGTGCAAGAGCGTTCAATTGTGGGTCTGCAGTTTGAAACAGTGTATCACTAGCTAGCGATCGGCCCTCCACCAGCGTAAGATTGTCTTGAGTATCCGACGAGGCAGGACTATCAAGAAGTGTGGAACAGTTTACTGCAGCCAGGAGAGAGCACGGTTCACTGCAAGAAAACATATTATGGAGTACTGCTTCCTACTACTAGTAGAGTAGATATTGAGCCCATCAAGTACTGATTTTGTTACCTGGTGTTAGCTACCAGGTTAAGCGAATCTCAGCAGAGAGCTTACTCATCAAATACTGCAAAGTATTGTGCTTTTGATTCCATCGCATGTAGAGTATTCGCGAACCCCGCGGATCAAAGCAAGACCGAGAGAGTGCGGTTCTCACGGACCGATAGATCGATAAGTGTTACCTGGTACTATTCGAAAAAGAACGTAATAATTTGTACTGTAGTACTAGGGTAGGTAATAGAATGCTGAGTCTAAATCTCGGCGCGGCGGGCTTTATGCGCTTATGCCTTACCAGTGAGAAGCTGCTGGTTGTCAAGGAAAAGAATGGCAGGTGAGAGCCTCTCTGTGGAGTGGCAGCCCGATTTAAAAGGGCTCTCCCACGCCTACAGTAGCCGCTGGCTCGAGCTACTACCAATACTACTACTAGTAGCAGACTAGTACCGGTAGAGTCTACTCTACTAACTCTTAGCTAGCTAGCAGTGGTAGCTACCAGGTACCAGGTACCTGGTAGCAATCTTCTCAAAATAATCGATTGAGCGCTCCCGGGTACAGTAGCTCTCGTTTCTTACCACCAGGTACCCCTGGTAGTACCAGGGGGGTTCCATGGTGTACCAGGTACCAGGTAGTACTGTAGTACCTGGTACGGTACCACTACCTGGTACATTCGCTTTGAGCACATACTAGTACCAAGGTTCCTGGTACAGTCCACTTTCGGCAGCACAGTGCGTCTCCCTGAACACAGTTTCCGGATTTTTTTTTATGTTCTTTGGATTCATTGGTTTACTCTTTCTTCTCGTTTCTTGATCTCGGATCTTCTATCAAGACAGCTCTTTAAGTAACCATGATCTAGTAGTCAAATCAATTAAAAGAAGAGTCTTGATGGTTCCCACTTTATTTATCCATTCAGGACTTGTAGTAAGATCCGGACTTAAAAAATGATTTAGATATCACGTACCTTTGTGCGATTGAAAATGACTTGGGCAATTTTATAATAATACTATACCAGTAGTGTCAAGGAAAGCTTTTAGGTCCACGCCACAACTCAAAAAATAATAGTAGCTTGCTTGTAAAAAGAAGAAAAAATAATAATATACCCATTATTCACGTTAAAGCCAAAACAAACAATCACAATAGATTTCAATGGATCCCAGAAGCTTGCTTTACCAAGCCGCCTACCTTAATGACAAGGGATGTGCATTGATGGAAAATGGCCAGCAACATGAAGCCTTCGAAGTCTTTATCCAGGCCGGTGAAAGCATCGCGACCTTAACTCGACTCGTAGAACAAAGACGAGAACTAGAGCAGCATCACCACCGAACACTTTCCTTATTACCCAGTCGACGACGCAAAGAAAGACAAATAATGATGGGAATAACAGCGGGAAGCAATTACAATATTATGAAATCGTCTGATTTTTCGTTCGAAAGGAGGTGCAACCACAGGGGAGCGACTGTGGCGACCAGTGCTTCTACTACCACAGACTTCGGTGTTGGCCTGACCGGACGGCCCAACTACATTTGTAATCAAACCTTTCGTTTCATTCCTCGGGAAAGTCATGTGGAATGCTGCGATGAAACGGCGGTACATTATTTCAAGCTCTGTCAAGCAGGCATCACCTTCAACAGTGCGCTCAGTTTTCACCAACGAAGCTTTGGTGCCGATGGTAGTCTCAAGGGAATTGCCCAATCCGCGGCATCTGATCTTTATCTCGATGCCATGAGCCTCCTCAAGGACTGCTTTTTCACTCCCGATTCGTGTCGTTTCCTTGTGGCGACATTTAACAATGCTGCTATTTTGTTTCTCGAAATGAACAGCTACGACAAGTTTAAAGTCTTTCAGACCGAACTCCATCGACTCTTGGTCGATATACAAACATCGTTTCCTGGAGTAATGGAGCCTCACCATTTGGAAAGCTTCTTCTTTAATGCCACTCTATTGTCGATGCCGGTAACAGCTGGAGCTGCTTGAGAATTGCCGAGATTTCCCGCAAGGGAGGACAATCAAAAAAGGAAAGCAGATGTACGAAATTAATGAACTGCCTAATAAATGACTTCTTTGTACAATTTACAGTGTTCGGATAGGGAGCTGCTTGTACTTTCCGAAAATTGTCGCGAGCTATCAGCAAGCGCTCGCTGTAGCTGATTATCCCGTAAATAATAAGAGTAGGTCTCAGAGGCTTATGCTCCATGGGAACAAAGAGGCGCGCTGGATACAATGGCAGTGCGGCATGAACATAAAAGATTCTGTGAAGAAAATTCGAGAACTGGAACGCTCACAGTAGCGATACGAAACAAGGTGCTGGAAGCTCTGACATTACTCGGAGTATCTTTTGAAAAAATATGAAGCACTTCGAGAAGAGTTTATCGGGCCTGAATATTAACCCTATCGCTACCACTCCTTTCGTAGAAAACATCATCTTCTGACTAATAACTCGTATGAGAGGCAGGTACTACGAGACTACTACCGCTACAACTTCGAGACAAGAACCGAGGATAGTACTCTAGCCTACTAGTAGCTAGTAGTAGTAGTAGTAGTCTACTAGTAGTAGTACTACGCATTACTAGTATTTGCTGTTTTAGGGTATAGTAGTAATGAACAAGGTACATACAACAAATTGCTAAACTGACCGTACAACTCTCCTGATCTCGACGAGTTCAAAGCTGAATAACAACGCAAAAAGCACCGCACCCACAACTTAATAATAACAGCTCTGCACTTAACGAGCACCTGAAATACCAGAGATGACTTGATTAGACTTCAAAGCAACGCTTACACGAATCTTGAACTATCATTGAGACTTGAGACGCCAATTCCCGATACTGCTGTCCCCATCTGACTCAGTTATGACTATGAAACTATCGAGGACTGCTGCTATATCGATGCTTGGCAGTATCCTCTACAGGAACAAGACAACAAGAGCGTCATCATTCCTTCTTAAACAACAAGTACCTCTGCACGCGCAGAGTTTTGCAAAAGCCTACACATACCGGCCCTTGGCTTTCTTTTCTTCGAGCACTGCAAGTGCTTCTTCTTCTTCCAACAACAATGGACCGGATAAAGAACGCTTATTCCCCGAAGAGATCAACATTATTTATGACTCGAAGTGCAACGTTTGTAATTTAGAGATTGAGTTTTTGCGAAGGCGAGATATGAAATTGGCTGAAAAGCGCAGCGATGGTGCAAAAGGTCAACCTCGATTAAAATTCACGGATTTGGAGAGTGGAACCTATAATCCAAAAGCACCCGAAAATGGTGGTGTCACGTACGAAAGCGGTATGAAGTCCATGCACGCTATAACTGCCGATGGTAAAATTTACAGTGGTATTCCTGTGTTCCAAATGGCCTATGAACAGGTCAATTTGGGTTGGCTTTTTGCGGTGACCAAGATCAAGTCGATCAAGCGTGTGGCCGACTGGGTCTACAACGTCTTTGCAAAATATCGAACAAATGTCACTCGAGGGCAAAATGTGGACAGTTTGATCAAAGCTTACGAAGAAAAGCAGGCACTGGATTATCAAAAGAACACTGCTCTAGAGGATTGCAATGATGCATGCACCGAAAAAGTTACTTCCAAGTAGTCTAGTGTTGTGAATTTTAGCACGATATAAATGTAACTAAAGTGTACACCACCGTTCTGTACCACTTGTTCAAATTGAATTTAAAACCGTAATTTAAAAAAAACGAATAGGCAACGGCGAGCTAGAATACGACCAGACTCCTCCGGCGTTTGTATCTTCAGTAGTGCAAAAGCCTGCGGTCTTAAGAATTCCCTTTGACAATCGTGTCTTCGCTAACCACGAGTCTTCCGGCTGCAGCGGATGCAGGTCCACTGCCAAAGAATTCTACTCAAATATCAAAAAACTGTACTACTTGTATTTGAGGATGAAATAATATCTTCTCCAATTTTATTTCTCTTCGCCAAATCTCTTGAAACTACCTAAGTAAAATTTCTCTTGATACACGATTGGATGTCGATCTAAGAATTTTCTGAAACTTTTCCCTTCTTCACTTGAAACACTCTTCTGCTAGTTGTTGTTGGCATCAGAAGAGCGATACAGCCAACACATACAAACCAATCTTTACTGTACGTTAATAAAGCATTCAAGTCTTCCCCCCATCTGTCTACATAACTACATGAAAGCCAAGCAGAAAGCAATATAACCTTTACGATCCAAAACTAAGATAGCAAAACCATAAGCCAAAAGCACAGACGAACTTAGCAAGCATGATGAACTTCCCTACCCTCCTTAGCTTTGAATACGACTACGCCAAGGAATGTTGGACTCTTCCCCGAGGATCTGTTCCTACTCAGCTCAAGTCGCAGGGTGTTACACAGGAACTGTGGGCGCGCTTCTTTGACTACGCTCAGAGTGTTGTCGAACGAGCCAGTGTAAGAAGTATAATGAAAACCAAGCTTGACGCTGAATGTCGCAACTACCGACTTACATCGCAGCATACACACAGCACTACTCGTCACAGCCTGTATCTGGCATCTCAAAAGCGACAAATCGAAGATCGGGAGCGTGAAATGCGCAAGCTGGAAGAGCAAACCAGCCGAGATTTCGTTTGCCTTCAACGTGAAGCCGAACGAGTGTTTCGCAGTTCCAAGGCCACAATCCAACATGATGCTAACCAAAATGGACGTCCTTGTGGACTTGCCATTCAGCTGGATGGCCCTACCAAAGATCAAATGAAACTGCATCTGCAGTACGACAAACGGCGTGCCTCTTGGAATCTACCAAGAGACAGACTGCCTGCTCCTCTAGTAGAAATAGGAGTCGTACTTGCCGACTGGATTGCCATCTGGGACTACGGATTGGGCGTTAACCAGCGTGCACACGAGCGAAAACACTTAAACGAGCTTCACGATCGTCAACTCAAGCTCTTTCAAAAGTCTCTTAATCACATGCAGGCCAATCACTCCATTAACGCCGACTATGAGAACAACAGTGCATCTACTGCCACTCAAATTGGTTTGAAAATGGATAAGCTACGCCGTGCAATGGAAGCAAATACTAAAAATACCCAAAAAGGTTGGCACGAGCTTCAACGACGGGCGACGCTGCGGTTTGAACCTTACGGTATCCGGGTGTCCTTATCTCATCCGGACGAAGACAGCCACGTTGGATGTGGTCTCAAGTTCCATGCTTCCGACGTCCCGGCGATCACTTCCAATTCTTCTCCAACTTCCTCTTTCGCACGTGCTGGGCGTCAGAGTCCTCCCCACAGCCGCCACCACCAGGGACCCGAGAAGACGCCTATTTCATCTTCGATTTGGTTGCACCATAAGGTGAAGGACAGTCAAGAGGCGTCGCCCACTATTCCATCTGTTTGGAACTACAGCAAGGAAACTCAACTTCGAATGAGTTCTCACCAGCCTGCTTTTCTGACAACATCGCCGAGTAATAGATCCAGCAGTAGTAGCGACAATGTATTGCGCGCGCGTGAAAACACGCCAGATGAAAGCAAGGCTCCTCCAAAGCCGGAAACAACGTACCATCCCAAGACATCCTCTTCCAATAAGAACAAATGGGAACCAGGGACACTATCACCTGTTGTCTTGACCTATGTTCACGATGAAGTTCCATCCAAGATTGAAGTAACGACGCGACTATCGTTCGAAGATCCATCTAGTTCCTTTGACGAGGAGGACAGCCATGGCTATGTTGTCCCTCCCGCACCGATTGATCCTCCTTCAAGCATTGGCAACAGTAGCAGCAGCAACTTCAAGGAGCAAGGTGCTGCGAAAAAGAAGAAGATCATAAAGTGCGTCCGCTTTGGCCCCAACAAAATCATTGAGTTTGAGAATCCCTACACGAAGATTGAAAAGGAGAAGCTGTGGTTCAGCAGTAAGGAGCGGGATGCCAATCGCGCCAAGACCAAACTCCTAGCCCAGCGCGTCATTGATAGCCAAGCTAAGGACGGCCAGACCGTTGTCCTCATGGATAGTGACACAGGCGAAGCAGTGTACTGGAGAGGACTGGAGCACGCTCGGAAGGGAAACCTTAGTTGGCGACAAGATACTCGGCGGACTTTCATGACTAAAATTCTGGAAAAGCAGCGTGCTTTGCGATTGGATGCCTTCTCGCGCCGTGGATCCTCCTCAAAGGATCCTGCGGTTGCATTACAGCAGTATGCCTCTCGCCACAGTCGTTCTTGTCAATCACAAGCACAGAAATTTGCAGCCAACGATGCCAAGGAGGCCCGAACGGTCTATAAGGAGTCTCTGCAGACAGCCAATTTTTACCGCGACAGTTGCGAGAGCGTGGACTCTCGAAGCCGCAGCTTGCAGCACAGCCAAGGTTCTGAGTCGCACAAAAAGCTTCAGCAGCACAAGACACATCAACATGAGAACGATATTTTCCAAGACTATTGTCGGCAGATGCACTTGGCATCCAAGTCGCGAATGCAGCCAGCAGCCGCATAGATAGAACAACGTGTTACATATTATTACTATAGACCAGCCATGTAGACATCGAGTGCATTAACAGAATCGTGTACAATCAATTGAATCATACGTAGCCCAATACTCGTACCTGAATTCATTCACTGAAGTTTGTCACTGACGAACAAGTGTGGAAATATTACCGCCCTTCAGCAAATCTCGCATGTAGCAGTCATCAGTGTCGCCTCGCCTCAGGTGTCCAGCTTGATAGACGATCTGCTGATTCACAGGGTCGGCAAAGTGGACATCCAACTCGTTTCCTAAATCAAAGACGAATCGGCGTAGATCAGAGCGATCCAGCTTGATCCGCCCCGACTCTTGCCAGGAACTGCGATGTCGAATGGCAATCTCAAAGTCGATTCGTTGCTTATCGGCATCAAAAATATCGTGACGAATGTTGGCAATGCTGTCCCACACACGGGGGCGTTCATCGACGTATTTGTGCAACGCCGCCTTGAATCGTTTCAGCTTATTGTCTTCCATAATGGACAGGTGTGCTTGAAACTCAAAATGAATAATTGCATTCGCGCTGCGAGCCAAATTGACAATCCTCGAGCCACTGATAGACCAATTATTAACTGTGCAGACTTCGTTGGTTTTGCAAGCACGAAGGGTGGTGGTGGTGAGCGTAATATCCTCCACAAACCAGGCGTTGGAAGTGCAATCAGGAGTCGGCTTGAGGCTTTCTGCGCTAGATATAAAGATTCGACTTCAGTGGCGAAAAGGTGGAGGAAAGTGTTTGGTGAGATTCTTTTTGCATGGCAGATAAAATAGAACGAACTAACAGTCGACAGCGACTTACTCCCCAAGATCATAGGGTCTTCTAACAGCAATTAACAAAACACTGTATTTTGTGTTCCAGACATCAAATTATGGTGAGAAGAAAGGATTCCCAGTACACCTGACAATATTACGTAGGCAGCAGCATTCTGCATCACTTACCCCTCCACATACTTGGAAACACTCGAGCCGAGAGCAAAGGAAACACTCACAAGAAGTGATGTTGTGGATACAAGAAGTGCCCATGGATTCAATTGCATTAGACTCGACAGCACCATGAATAAAACAAAGTAAAAGACACCATTGGCAAGACGCTCCAGAACTCCGTCAATGACACTCGCATTTCGAATACTTGCTCGAAAGTATCTCAAGCGTTTGTAGATTTTATCACAAGCTTGCACAAAGGCTAACAGGGGAAGTCCTCCAGAGGTATCGGGCGTAAAAATGCGACGAATCATCCTTTTCTTCGTCAAGTTCTCGGTTCCATCTTCCTTGAGCGTCAGCAGAGCCAAGACATCAAATGGTAACACACCGTGAAGATTCGTCTTTTTAATGCTATCGAAAAGGTTAGATCCAGGTGAAAGCGTTAGCAATCGAAAATAGACAGCGTGCGCGGATTCAATACATTCGTCGCGGTTGTGTGTAGAGCCAAAAGCTTCACCAAAGAGAAAATCTTCGTCAAGATGACTGAGAGCCTTACGAAATTTGAGAATGTCAGAAATTGAAATATCCGACGTCTGCGAGTCGAACGGTGCGCATGTTGAGTTTTGCCAGCAAACAAGAGAAAATGACGACCCACCATTCACAATACTAAAAAAAATTATGTGACGAACCTTGTCTTCTTTACTGTCTGGTTCTTCCCAAACATCTAACATGGACTTGATTTTCCATCTACCACTATCTGTTTGCATTGTTTGTCGCGACATGCGAGCCTGAGAATGTGAGACTGGCTTATTGTCACTGGCTTTTGCCGTATTGTTGTATTCTCCCACCATATTATTATTATTATTGTTGTTATTGTTATTGGCATGCTGTTCTACCGCCGCCTTGTCTTGCGACGAAACATGCTGCAGAGAGTCTGGAGACGTAGAGTCATCTTCCATCGATGGTGTTACTTCCGCTTCGGGTGGCTGCACCCAAAGAATATCCTTTAGGCTTTCCTTTTTGTTCTTCTTTCCGTTGCCCAGAAGTAAATCCCAACTCTGATTGGGAACCTGTTGCAATTCATTATCAATGCCATCATCTCCTTCGATGAGTGCACTCTGATCAGCCAATCCTGCAATATCACTCAGCAAGACCACATCCGCCAAGATCCGTTCCAATCTTGGTTTAAATTCGGCAAATTGCTTCCGTCCAAATCGGAGCGCCAAAACTGTTCGCTTGGCACAAACCGCCGCACCACCTAACACCAGAGAACACAAGATGCGGGTGTACAAGGTGGAATTCAGAATGTCACCCCCGTGCGTCTGTTGAAAGAATCGAATCCGCGTCCAACCCAGCCAATTGCACTGAAAAGCTGAAGTTCCGTGCAATACTAGCATATTCCAAAGTCCCCAAAAGGCAACAATGAGAGGCCAACCCTTTCCGGTAGCTGCTGTCAAAGTCAAGAGTGGACCGAGCGCTTTAATGGCCAAATGTGTTCCCAACATAAATCCATCCACGACCACGTACACGGTCATTCGTGCCAGGCCCAGCGTCACGGTTTGGCGACAAGCAAAGAGCAACCACCAACTGGCGGTAGCATTGCCGGGCAAAAATTCCAATTCGTAATTTTCCAGGCAGTAATAAAAAGCAAAACTGGACAACAAGCACGGCACACCAACCCACAGAAAAAAGCTTTGTACCAAAATGTCTACAATATTGCCCGCTAAACGAGCAGGGTACAGCATGCTACCACATTCTCTCATCCATCGGGGAAAAATACTGGCAGTACGAGTACTAAAGGATGGATAGGGCAATTGTTGTGATTGTTTGTCATAGAATTCGGATGTCACGCTATTGTGACGATGATGATGACATGAGGTTGTGGTTGTAGCAGCATTGTTGCTGGTTGCGGCGACAGTGTTGGCTGCAGCATTGGTATTGATGAAATCCATGTACCCATCCTCATTGGTTTGGATATAAAAATCAGGAGTAGGAGCACCAGGAGTTGTAGTAGCGGAATGTCCTTCTTGGATTGGCACCGTGGCTGCACCAGCGGTGTGTGTCGAATTTTGTCTCCGGAAGAGACCCGTTATCGTGGGAGCCGAATGTGTTCGTTGATGGTGTTGTTGTTGATGGTGTGGGGACTGCGATATGATGGATGGGTAATTTTGCTGCTGTTGGTAGTCGAATGGTTGCTCCTCCTCTTCGCTCGAATCTGCCTTTAATAGCACAACATCATAGTCTTGAGCGTAGGGATTGTCCTTGGTAGGATCCTGTGGTTTCATTAATCCATCTCGACCCCTAGTATTGCTGCTGTTCATCATGGCCACAGAACCACTGGCGAAACTTTGGTTACCAGACACACCCGTAGTTACACTACCAGTGTCATAGTTGGTGTTAAGAACGGCAACGGTTTCGTCTTCTTCTTGAATGTCTGAAAGAAGATGACGTGCCGACGCATTGTTAAGTAGTCGAGACGTGGCATTGTTGGAACGAATTGCCAAAGACTGTAATCGACTTAGTCGACGCTGCTGTAAGTGAACAGACGGTGAGGAAGAGCGAAAACTGCTACTGTCACTCGTGTCGTGGGCAGGGGAGATTGCATCATGGGTGTTGTTGTTGTTGGTGGGGTGGGTGTTGGTGAGGGAGGAGATTTCTCGTTGCAGTGGCGCTGGCGGCATCATGACATGAGAAGCGGGGGCTTGTTGTTGTTGTTGTTGTTGTTGTTGCTGCTGCTGCTGCTCATATTGTATTTGTTGTTGCTGATCATGTTGTTGTTGCTGATCATGTTGTGCTTGTTGTTGTTGTTGTGCTTGTTGTTGTTGCAAAATGCTTTCTCCTGGTAAGTGTGATGGCAATGCATTTCTTTGGTACCGTGCTTCAACAGATTCCAATACATTGGCTTCAGAATCTTCCACATCCAAATCACGAATCGTAACACGTGCACGACCAGCCAATCGCGGCTGTGATCGTGGTGGTGGTGGTGGAGGAGGCGGAGGTACTGGACGATTGTTGTTGCTGTTGTTGTTGTCGACCATTGTCGTTCTGTTAATTATAGCTTTGGTTGTGGAGCAATCGAGTACTGTATTGATTACTAGTACAGTAAGGCCGTTTTTAGGCAGATCAAAAAATAAAGTGCCGTGTCATTTTTTTCTTGGAATGAAAATTAAATAATCACAGAAATCTCTCCGAGTTTGAAACAGATTTTTACCGTAAGCAAAGCAGACTCACTGTCTTGTAACCGTCTTCCGGGACTGTATTAGTGGTGACTCATATCATTTTATGGTATTAGGGTTTAGGTTGACATTTTTTGCTCAAAAAGTATAGTATTGTAGTACTACTACTAGCTACTCTAGCAGGTAGACTAGTATTAGCGCGTACTACCAGTAGACTCTACTAGCTAGTGTACTAGCTAGCTAGCCGGAAACGACTACCGGACAGGACTATTATTGTTCGAGTATTCGCATCAATCAAAATTTAAAAACAAAGAATAAAAATACTACTCGAGTACTGTTCTATTCTCTTATACGTAGTGCCTAATTAATAAGCTGATTTCTGTTAATCTCGCACCTTTCTTACGTTCCGGTATCGCAGCTCCGATACGAGAGGAATGAAAAATGGGCAACGAAAGGGACTCAGAAGGTTTATCCTCTGCAGGAGGACAAGCACAACAACAACAACCACGGCGTCAACTTCGGGGAAGAAATGTTCGCTTTCGAGATGAAACCGAAATCACCGCCCATCAAGCACCCGAACACGTAGACTTGACAGAACTTATCGAATCTGGTGATGTGTGGTACACGGCGCCGGAAATTCAAAGGTTACAAATAGAAGACTTGCAACAAGCGGCTCAAAATCAGAGAAATGCTCGATTGCGCCAGACCGGCGGCCAGACTGGGACTGTAACAAGTAGTGACAACAGCAACAATGAATGGACTATGCGGGGTCTGGAATGTTTGAGCCGGGAGTTTCAAAATTCCAGAGAACGTTTCGAGAAAGATCGAAGAGCCATCATAATGGCGTACAAACGGCAACAGAAAGAACGACCAGAAGGGGAACCAGTGGATTGGGAAGAAATAAAGGATTTGTACCAAAGTTTGACACAGAAAGAATTGGAACGTGCCATTGGTTACGGCAAGTACGATGCTGCCCAAGCTGGAATAATAACTCAAACCAATCATCATCATCGAATACAGAAAAAAAGGGAAAGCACAAAATCAGCATGGAAGAAACTAAAAGAGTATCTGAAAAAATAAAGGTTGCCAAAGTGCTTAGTCCATTGTAAATTACCTAGATCTACTTATTGCTTGTCGTGCATAGTACTTTTTCAATTATATCCACAGTACTTTACGTTCCGTTACCAGATTCATAAGTGCGAAAGGCCCGTGGTATTCCCTTGTCCTTGGTCACATCTTGAAAGCTAATCGGGGTCGTAACGGATTTGAAATCCTCCAACTTGGAAACCGCAAAATGAAGGTGCGGTCCCGTACTATAACCAACATTTCCACTTCTTGCAATGGTCTGCCCTTGAACAACTTCGTCGCCTTCTTTCACCAGGGCACCTCCTTGTTGTATATGAAGATACCGCGCCGTGGTACCATCGTCGCCGTGAGAAATGTAAACAAGATTGTTGCTGGATTGACCCGATAAGTGATTTCCATTGTTCGAGTCAATGACAAGATCTACAGTACCTCCACGGGATGCAACAATAGGAGTACCACATGCAACCATAAAGTCGTACGCATAATACCCGGCTTCATCCGAATGGCTGAATGCTCCACCATTTCCTTGCGACACGAAAAATGTATTTCCATTCTCAAAGGGAAGCAGATAGGAAGAGGTGGCGCTATCGGGATAGAGGCTTTCGTTCACACTGCCTCTGGAGTAACCCCACAAAACCAACCACGTTATCATCCAGGGCAACACCAAGGTCACGGTCACTGTCAAAACAGCTATCCATTTTCGTATCGGTCGAAGGTGTCGACAAGAGGCAACATGCTGAATCCCGGTACCGGCCAACCGAGTTCGAATGGCATTGGGCAGTACAAACCACATCATCAAACTGCAAATAACACCCAAAAAGCCACATATGTGATAAAAGAAGAAATAAAAGGTCCATCCTTTGCCACAGGAAGCAATGGACCCCAGTGCCAATATAATACCCGTCAGGATGGATAAAACCAGAACGAACCAGGAAGTGTTTCGCAAGAATGCCAAGGACCCGGCCACGTCTGTTGGGTCCTGGTTCCTCTGTCGTCTTTGTCGTTGATGATTAAATACGACAAGTGTCGTAAAGTACAGCCCCCACAAGACAATTCCTAGTGAATTTGATAGCTTTCTCGTCCATGTAACGTACTCCCATTCATCGATCACCGCAAGTCCCAGCGAAGAGACAATAACAATCACCAAAGCAAATAGAGACATGCCAGTTCCTACCAGGTACAGAATCTTTTCTGCTGAGATTTGTGATGGATCGTCCTCGTCGTTATCGGCGCCATTTTGGAAAGTAGTATGGGTGTTTTCAGGGATGCAGTCCTTTTCTTCCCATTGTGAAAGTCCTTGTTCTGCCTTGTTCATTATGATGAGTGATGTAGTCTAAATCAGTGGTAAAATTCGGTTTTCGTTGTGTTTCTCTTTAGCCAATGAGCATTGTAATGCTCTTGAACACAAAATGTTCTGGAAGCGAAAAGATTTCTTTTCGGAAGTGACAAGAGCACGACTGAAAATGCGAAGCCCGCGAAAATAAAATAATAATAATAATATTCCGAGTAGAAGCGGATGGAGTGCAAGTAAAATTGCCATTATTACAGCCCCAGGAACATGGAAACTGCCAACTACTAATAGAGTATTAGTAGATGCAATGATCAGAAATGCAAGCTCCTGCCTGCCTACGGATGAGTGCGATTTGGAGATAGCGGAACATATTGCATAGGGTTTTCCCTCTCGAGAGTGTTCTTGGTCCCTAAACCCTAACAATATGCATAGAGCATGGATGATTTCTTTTCGTATTTTAGGGTAGCTAGCAGTAGGTCTAGCTAGTAGTAGTAGTAGTAGTAGTAGTAGTAGTAGTAGTAGTAGTAGTAGTAGTAGTAGTAGTAGTAGTAGTAGTAGTAGTAAAGAGTAGCTAGCTACTGGTCCGAGTATGCTGCTCTGAGTATTGTAGAATATTATTTGCCAGATACAACTACAAGTGAAAATACTTTGAGGAAAAATTGGGCGGGGCTACAGGAGTTCTTGATTTACTGAAATTGGCACATGAATGTTTGTGGTTGTATTGGAATCAGCAAGAGGAGCAGCAATTCATCATCACAGCCACCACCAGTACTGGTACTTGATCTCGAGATTTCCCTTGTCTTGAATTTGGTGATGAACAGATCCAGGCCACCCCCCCAGTCCCAATAGGGATTGATCATTGACGGACGAAGGCAAGGCGACCAGTTATTAAAAATCAATCTTAATTAGTACAAATTAAGCCCAGGTGCGAGTCCGGAGGCGAGTCCGGAGCAACCGGAATCGCAACCGGAAGACTGATGATTCATCATCGAAATGAATCAACCACAAAGCTTCGGAGACTTTCCCCATGGCCGATTACACCGGCCGTACACCAAGTTAACTTGCCCTTCTCCTACCACTACCACCACTACAGGAGCAAGGGGACCTCGCTTCCACACCAACCGGAGACGAGGATTCGACATACCGGAGACGAGTTCG
>Ga0100398_1002369_pt1 | contig 15823 bp, 12 predicted proteins | sample CryGeymeta201522_FD_81568 | JGI IMG/M metagenome (GOLD analysis project Ga0100398, IMG submission 81568) | Groundwater microbial communities from Crystal Geyser aquifers in Utah, USA - Crystal Geyser metaG 2015-22 | ecosystem: Environmental > Aquatic > Deep subsurface > Groundwater | place: USA... | reverse complement strand
TGAAGGATGTTTCCGAGCAATTGGGTGAAAGGCTCGAGATATTACGAGGGCCGCTCGCTCGTTCTTCGTTGCATTTGCAGAACATCGCCCTGCCGGGCCAGGCAGCAAGGTTGGCATGGCTGGCGGAGAATCTACCGAATCTGCCAGGAAGCGGAATAGTCTATACGCTTACCGTAAGAGATGCAGAGCGAGTTGCCGCATGGCTTCGCCTGAAAGGTATTGACGCGGCCGGCTACTATGGGGATTTGGACGCAAACGCTCGCATTGATCTGGAGAATCGGCTTCTCGACAACAACATCAAGGCCTTAATTGCAACGACAGCCTTGGGGATGGGTTTTGACAAACCGGATTTGGGATTCGTTATTCACTTCCAGCGGCCAGGCTCGACCGTGCATTACTATCAGCAAGTAGGAAGGGCTGGCCGTGCCATAGAGAGGGCATATGGTGTCCTACTCTCCGGTGCGGAGGATAGTGATATCATCGATTACTTCATCCGGTCGGCTTTCCCTCCCGAGGCTGATGCTCTCCAGGTCCTATCCGTTCTGGATCAAGCTGAAAGCGGGTTGTCAGTGCCGATGATCGAGGGGCGGGCAAATCTCCCTCGTGGCCGGATCGAAAAGATCCTGAGCCAGCTTGCTGTAATGACGCCTGCTCCGATCAGCAAAGAGGGTAGCCGTTGGCACCGGAATCCAGTGGCCTACGTGCCGGATCGAGACCGGATTGAAGCGCTGGTGCGAATACGCACGGAAGAGCAGGCTCAGATGTCACAGTATGCGGAGAGCCGAGAATGTTTAATGGCGTTCCTGCAAAGGAGCCTTGATGATCCTAATCCGGTTCCTTGCGGCCGCTGTGCGTTCTGCCTCGGTCAACCGATCTTGCCGGTGAACTACTCGATGCGCCTGGCAAGCGAGGCCGTACAGTTCTTGCGGCGTAGCGATATCATTATCGAAGAGCGACGACAGTGGCCCCACGATGCCCTCTCTGCCGCCTACGGTTGGCGGGGAAACATAGCAGTGGATCTGCGTGCCGAGAAGGGGCGAGCCCTCTGTCTATGGGGTGATTCCGGATGGGGAGAGCTCGTAAGGTTGGGTAAGCAGCGTGATGGAAAATTCGATCAAACCCTGGTCACTGCAGCGGCAGAAATGGTCCGTTCCCGGTGGCTGCCTCAGCCTGCACCCACCTGGCTGACGTGTGTGCCCTCACTCAACCATCCACTCCTGGTGCCCGATTTCGCCGAGCGGTTAGCCGTCGAACTGGGGCTTCCCTTTGTTCCCTGCGTGGAAAAGGTACGCAATACCCAGCCGCAAAAGCTCATGAGTAACAGCTACCAGCAGGCATCAAACCTGGCCGGTGTTTTCCGGGTCAATCCATGGACGGACATGGCCGGACCGGTGCTTCTGATAGATGACATGGTCGATTCGAGGTGGACCTTTACTGTAGTCTCAGCCTTACTGAGATCCGCAGGGAGCGGACCCGTGTTTCCTCTCGCGCTCTCGATGACGACTTCTGGATAATTATGAACAAGATGACCGACAGCCATATTCTAAGTTCGGATACGCAGGCGATTCTGCTCCTTTGCGGAGTATTGGGGCCTGCCCGACCTGGAGATCCTAAACCCCTGAGCATAAGCGAGTACAACAATCTTGCTCAATGGCTCCACGGTTCCGAGATGCGCCCGTCCGACCTGTTGGACGAAGAGAAAGCCAGACGCCTCCATCATGGAGCAGCGATTCCGCTGGAAGTAGAACGAATATTGGCACTCCTGGGAAGAGGCGCGTCATTGGCTTTTGCTGTTGAAAGCTGGACCAATAAGGGTCTGTGGGTCATTAGCCGGGTTGATGATGCATATCCTCAACGTCTCAAGGATCGACTGAAGCGGTTGGCGCCACCCATCCTGTACGGATCAGGAAAAAAAGAGCTACTCGCGCCGGGGGGCTTGGCCATTGTTGGATCTCGAGATATCGATGAGGAAGCCTTTCAGTATACTTGTCTCGTTGCAGAATCTTGTGCAGGCCAAGGAATAGGGGTCGTTTCGGGAGGCGCACGCGGTGTTGATGGTGAGGCGATGGGCGCGGCATTGAAAAAGGGAGGGACCGTAGTCGGCGTACTGGCAAAGGGTTTGGCTCAGGAAGCATCCTCCAAGAAATTCCGGGGTGCAATCATGGACGGAGCTCTTGTGCTGGTTTCACCGTATCATCCCAATGCAGCCTTTAACGTCGGCAATGCCATGGGAAGGAATCGCTATATCTATGCCCTTAGCGACTGGGCGCTCGTTGTGAGCTCAGCCTTGGGAGAAGGCGGCACATGGGCCGGAGCCACTGAAAACCTCAAGCACAAGTGGGTCCCTCTGTTCGTGCGCTCCGGCAAGCAAGTACCCGACGGAAACCCGCGTCTCATTCAGAGCGGAGGGATTCCCTTGCCGGAAGATGTCGTAAGGGAAGGTGGAGATCTTCGAAGGTGGCTGGAAGACCAGTCCGCTATCTTTGGTAGGATCGAGCCTCCAAAGCCCGATCCGCCAGTGATGACCGGCAGAGAAACCTCGAAGGACGCTGCCCCTGTAGCCATACCCGTTGAGGTACAAAGAGAGCCGGCAAATGTTATTGAGGCAGAGTCCAAGCCACGTGATCTGTTCGATGTTGTGTGGCCTCATATCGAGTGCAAGCTCAGATCCGCAAAGACAAGCAAGGAACTTGCTGAAGCGTTTAATGTGAATCTCAAGCAAATGACCTCCTGGCTGAATCATGCCGTCGAGATGGGAAAGGCAACTAAGCTGGCAAGGCCGGCGAGATATGTAGCGAGTACTCAGCAAGCAGAATGCGTTGGGCGCCAACTGACTCTGCCATTTGATCCACGAACTGGAGCACGGAAACAGGTATCGTCTTGAATAAACCACAAACGCCAGAAATGTCAGGATTGAGCCGAGCAAGATCCAGGTTAGTGTCCAGCACTTCCGGCTTTGCTCATGGAACTTCTGAAGTTCATTTTTGTACTGGTTAAGGCAACAAGGGGCAGTTTCAAGCGCACGGAAAAACCCGTCAGTTCCGTGCAGGCACGCTTGGGTGATGGCATTGGGGATGGTGCCGGCAGGAGGCGAGGGATCGGCGGTGGCTGCCGGCATGCCGCACTGCGGCCGCTCACCGGCTGAGACGGTGGCGCACCTGGAGGCACTGGCGGCGATAGGCCTGGACCATGAGTTCGGTAATGAGCGCCGCGGGTGAACGTTCGGTGGGGAGCGACAGGTGGACCGACTCGGGCAGTTCGGTGAGGGGCTCGAAGTCGCGTCTGAAATCATTCAGGTGCTGGAGCCTGGCATCGGAGAGCGAGCCTTCTCGGTCACGCCTTTCAAGCCGCCGGCGCAGGGTGGCTTCGCTGGCCAGGCATTCGACCACGATCAGGTTGCCATCGCAGTCCGAGGCCAGCCTTTGCGCTTCCGTCCGCCATCTGGCTTCGGCAAACGTGGCATCGAGCACGATCGAGCGCCCTTCCCGGAGCGACTCCTGGGCTCGCCCCAGCATGCGGGCGTACACCTGGTGCTTCCAGTGCGGCTTGTACAACCCCTCGCCATAATCCGCCACCCCGGCCGGCGGGCGCCGGGCGCCGCCGAGTTCGCGGCGCAGCGCATCGGACCGCACCTGGGGGATTTCGAGCAGCCCGGCCAGACCCGCGGCCACCGTACTTTTCCCGGATGCGGGCAGGCCGCACACCAGCCACAGGGTGGCCCGAGCGCATTGCACCGCATGCCGGTAGGCCTGTTCCAAATAGGTCACGGCCCGCCGAACGATGGCCGGCCGAGCGGCGGCGTCGAGTTGTCCGGAGCGCAGGCAATCGACTTTCACCCGCACCATGGCCCGATAGCAGGCGTAGAAATCGAGCAGCCGGTAGAGAGCCGGATCATCGGCGGCGGCCACGTAAGCGGCGAGCGCTTCGAGCCCGGCTTCGAGCGCTCCCATCCGGTCCAGGTCCATGAACAGAAACGCCAGATCCACCGCGACGTCGCCGTAGCGGAACCGGTCGTTGAATTCGATGCAATCGATGATCTGAATGCCCTGATGAAAATACACGTGATCGGGGCGAAGATCGCCGTGGCCGTCGCGGATCCGGCCTTCATCCACGCGCCGTTCAAACAGCCGACGGCGGCGGGCGAGAAAGGACCGGCTCACCTGGGCGATGAACTCCCACCGGTCCCGGTCCAGGATGGTATCCAGAAACGGTTCGGTCTGGCGGAAGTTGTCTTCCACGTTGGCGCCGATCAGGTCCGGATCGCCGCAGCGGCGGAGTTCATCGGCGGGGTCGCCGCTCCGGTAAAAATTGGCCAGCACGGTACCCAGGGCCCGCATCGCCGCCGGGCCCACCGCGTCCCTTTGGGCCATGGCGAAGAGCGAAGCGGCTTCCGGGAGCTGGTGCATCTTCACCAGATAATCCAGCACCGGGCCGTCCGAACCCGGACCCAAGCCGATGTTCCCGTCCGCGGCGCGGCACACCGCTTCCACGCCGACGTAAACCCCCGAACTCAGGCGCCGGTTCAGTTCCACTTCGCGCCGACAGAAAAATTCCCGGGCGGCCAGGCTGGAAAAATCAAGGAAGCCGAAATTGACCGGTTTCTTCAGCTTATAGACCCAGTCGCCGGTGAGAAACACGGTGGAGATGTGGGTGTCGAGGCGTTCCAGTCGGGTCACCGGATGGGGATAGAAGGCTGGATCGGACATGGCCCGGGCGATGGTTTCCAACTGCTCGAAGGCGTCCATGGGGGCCTTTCCGAGCCCGGGGTGAGGCTTTTCCGAACGTGCGCCAATCCCGCGCCCGGGTCTAAACCGCTTTGCGCCGTTCGATGTAGGCGTAGGCGCTGTGGTTGTGGATCGATTCGTAGTTTTCCACATCCGCCCGGAACCAGAGCACGTTGGGATCGGTTTTCAGCTGCACCGCAATGTCGCGGACCACGTCTTCCACAAACTTGGGATTGTCGTAGCCCTTTTCGGTGACGAATTTTTCGTCCGGGCGCTTGAGCAGCGAATAGACTTCGCAGGACGCGGCCCGCTCCACCATTCGGACCAGGTCCTCGATCCAGATGAAGCGCTTGAACCGCACCGCCAGGTGCGCCAGGCCTCGCTGATTGTGAGCGCCATGCCGGCTGATTTCCCGCGAACAGGGGCAGACCGTGGTGATCGGGACATTCACTTCGACCACCAGATCGTGCTTGCCGGCCTGATCGAGCGATCCCATCACCCGGCAGTGGTATTCCATGAGCCCGGCGGTTCGGGTGACCGGGGATTGCTTCTTGATGAAGTAAGGGAATTCGATTTCCAGATGAGCCGACTGGGCCTGAAGCCGCTCCTTCATCGCTTCCACCACTCGGGAAAATTCGCGGATGTCCAGGTGCCCGTGGAATTCGTTGAGGATCTCGATAAAGCGGCTCATGTGCGTGCCCTTGAACTGCCGGGGCAGGTTCACGTACATGTTGATGGACGCCACCGTGTGCTGCAGTTGGTTTTCGCGGTCCATGACCGTGATCGGGTAGCGGACGTTCTTGACGCCGACCTTGTCGATATTGACGTTGCGGTCGTCGAGTTGGCTTTGGACATCAATCACCGCAACGTTACTCCCGAGGGCGGCAAAACTCGTTCAGGTTGGCCGCGATTTGTTCGAATGCGGCGCGGGTAGCCGTCGCCATCTGATCGGGGTAAAGGCCATTGAGGTCCGCTTCGATGATCTGGTCATCGAAGGGAATGAAGCCCAAGATGGCGAACCCGGGGAGATGCTCTTTGAGGAACTCCCGATCATGGTCGCCGCGGACCTTGTTGCCCACCACCGCCAGGCGTTCGATCCCGATATCCCCGGCCAGGTGGCGGATTCTGAGCGCGGTATCGATGCTGCGGCGGCCCGGTTCCACCACCATGATCAGCGCGTCGACCGCTTTCGAGGTGGCCCGGCCCAGGTGTTCGATGCCCGCTTCCATGTCCATGATCACCACTTCATCGCGGCGCAGCATCAGGTGCATGGCCAGGTTTTTCAGCAGCACGCTTTCCGGGCAGACGCAACCGCTGCCGCCTTTCTTGATGCCGCCCATGACCATCAACCGGATGTTGTCGCCGACGCGTACCGCCACCTTTTCCGGCAGATCGTCCACCTTCGGGTTCATCTTGAAAAAGCCGCCAAATCCTCCCGGGCTCGATTCGGTGCGTTCGGCGATCAGGTCTTTCATCGCCACGATGGGCAGGATTTCGAACGCGTCCACCACGCCCAGGGCATGACCCAGATTGGAATCCGGATCGGCATCGATGGCCAGCACCTGGTTGCCGTTGGCCGCGAACCAACGCACCAGAAAGGCGGACAGCGTGGTCTTGCCGACTCCGCCCTTGCCGCTCACTGCGATCTTCATGTGTTACTCCTTTAACCGTTCGGCCGGGGCTTGCGCCGCCCGGTCGCAACCGCGATCAGCGGCCGAGATTTCTGGCGATTCCCATCAGCGCATAGACCAGATTGCCGCTGACGAAGGCGATGTCTTCGGCCGGCAGGTAGCCGCTGACGTTGGCATCGAACAAGAGCGATGCTTCCGGAGGGAATTCGTCGTCGCCGAACCAGAGAATGATTTGAATCGGGACCCGCGGCAGGACCTGGAAGCGCATTCCCAGATCGCCGTTTTCCACCGGGACCCCGCCGAGTTTTTCAGCGCAAGCGCGAAACAGCTCCGGCTGGGCGCCGAAGCCCTTGAGAAAGGGGTCCCGCGCGCGGCGCTGGAAGGCATCGAAATAGAAATGGCCGTCCGGGACCTGGCGGTAGGTGATCAGTTCCCCAGTGGGCGGAGCACCGTCGGCGGTGAGCAGGTAGTGGCAGATGAGCACCTTGTTGGGAAGCGAAATTTCTTCTTGGCTGCCGGTTTCTTCGATGGTCACCTGAACGCCGATGCGCACCGCCACTTCGCGCCCGAGCAGAGCAAAGGTGATCACCACCGCATCGTCCGGGTCCAGCCGGATCTCAGCTCCCGCCAGCTTGGCCTGCCGATGCAAATTGCACTGCCGCAGCTGTTCGCTCGCCAGTCGCAGCGCCTCCTTGAAGTCATCCACTCGTGCCACTGCTATCCTCCCTGTGTCCCGCCAGGCCCGCGCCCGCACCGCAAAAAACGCGGCGGTGCACCCCGCCATTCGTCCCCGCGAGTCATAGCCAATTCCAGCGATTTGTGCAAGGTCCGTTGCGGCAAGATCGCACCACGGAGGCACTGAGCGCACAGAGAAAAACCCTGGAACTTCTCTGAGTCCTCCGTGCCCGTGCGGGCGGGACGCCCGCGCTCCCGGGGCGGAAGGGAGAAAAACCAAGGAACTCCTCTATGTCCTCCATGCCGCTGCGGCGGAATCTATTCGAAATGGCCCCGCGCCGGTCGCGCTTCGGTAATGAGGCGCATCAGTTTCGGGTTGTAGCCGGTGGGCACCGGGCGCTTGCCCAGGATGATTTCCAGCAGATCCAGGTCTTCCATCACCAGGATCCGTTCCAGATCGGGCAGTTCCGCGTCGGTGACGGCGTTGCCGTGGTTGCGCCAGAAGTCGCCCAGCAGGTTTTCCAGTTCGAGGGTGGCCCGGCGGGCGATGAGATACTGAATTTTTTTCCGGTAGCTCTGTTGATCCATTTGACTCACTTGACTCTATTCCTTCTCGCTGTTCAGGGACTGTTCGATGAAGCGCAACGCCCGGTCGATGGTGGGGCCATGATAGAGCAGCGACACGTGGCTCACCGGAGCGGTGTAGTCCACCGTCCAGCCGGGTTCCGCGGGCAGACAGGCGGCGTTGGGCAAGACCATGTTGTCGGTGGGGCTGACCAGGGCCAGTCGGGCTTTGGGCAGCACCGGTGCCGGTCGGCCCTGATGGAGAGCGGCCGGCACCGGCCCATCGGGAATCAGGCTTCGGCCCAGGCGGCCGAGCGCCAGCGCCGCCAGCCGACTGCCTTGAAACGGGGTGCCGAGGGTCACCAGCGCGTCCACCCGCGCGGCCAGTTCCGGGTCCCGCAATAGTTCGCATAGCACCAGGCCGCCCATGCTGTGGCCGATCAGCACCAGCCGGGCCCGCGGGCGCCCGACCAGCAGCCCCGTGAGCTGACGCCGGCAGGCGGCGGCCGCCTGGTCGAACTCGGTGTTCCAACTGGAATAGCGGCAGGCGGTGATTTGATTGAAGCCGCGCCGCCGGAGTTCCCGCCGAAACCGGATCCAGGCGCTGGGATTGTGGTAGAGGCCATGCACCAGGACCACCAGCGGCCGAGCGCCGGCGCTCTCATGCGTTTCTCGCCACAGCCCGTGCAGCCAGCCCAACGGGTAGGTGAAAGCCACCAGGGTCATGCTCACACAGCCCGAGAAGAAGCTTCGCGCCAGCCACCAACCCGGGCGGTTTTCGGAAAGCCGCCGCAAACACTCGCGATGCTCTCCGGTGGCGGTTTCATACCAGAACAAGGCCGCGGTGATCAGATTGAAGCCGACGATCACCGCCGCCAGAATGCACAGCCCCGTCACCATCACGCTCCTCCACCGTGGTTCAGGATGAGCGGTGCCACTTCCGCAATGGATTCCACCACCGCTTCCGGTCCCGGTCTCAGGCCGCGAAGCATTTCCACCAGGACGGCGCGCTCCCGTTCCGGTCGGCACAGGACCCACAGGTTGTGGATCCCCAAGCGCGCGGCCGGGGTCAGGTCCAGTTCAAAGCTGTCGCCCACCATCCAGCAGCGCGCGGCCGCAGCTCCAACCTGCTCCAGCGCCAGCCGAAAGAGTTCCGGAGCCGGTTTCTTGATCCCGACCCGGTAGCTCAGCGTGAACTGATCGATCAGAGCATGCAGCTCCGGACAGCGGCGCTGGAACCCCAGATAAAACGGGTGCCAGATGTTGGAGATGGCGCCCACCGTGATCCCCGCCCGGCGCAGAGCGATGAGCGTCGCTTCGGCTCCCGGCAGCGCCCGCACGCAAGCGATCTGGTCTTCCCAAATCCGACCGACCGCGCCTCGAATCCGATCCGCCGAATGGTCCGGCAGCAGCGGTTCGATCGCCGCGCACAGGGATTCGGGGGTTTCCGCCGGATGGGTCATGATCAGCTTGCCGACCCGGGCCGCCGTTTTGTCGTCCAGATCCAGGCTCGCCGCCAGCAGCCGGCGGGGCGACTGGGCCGCGCCGCTGATGAGCGTGTGGCCGAGATCGAAAAAAACCGCTTGTGGCCGTTCCACCCCTACTCCTGCACGAATGGCCCGCCGTCGGCCAGGCACTGTTCCGCCCGCGCCAACTGGCGGCCGAGATAAATGGCGTGGTTGATATCGCTGAGCGCGCCGTCGCGATAAATCATTTGCTGCAACCGGGCGGCCTTGCGATGGCGGTACTCGGCGAGGGTGATGTCACCGTGGCGATGTTCCACCAAAATCGCGTCCCGGTCCAGAGTGATCTTGAAGTAACCCATCGGGTCCTCGCGGTATCCGCGATCCGCCGCCGCTTCCCGGGCGATCAGTTGGGCGCGGTCGAGCTGACCGCCATCGAGTGTGATGGAATGGCTGATCACGGTAATGGCGCCGGGTTCCAGGCCGGATCGCTCGGCCACCCAACGCTGCACCGCGCGGAGACCGAAAAAATTCACCAGCCAGGCGTCCATGGCGTTGTGGGTGCGGAAGCCGGCGCTCAGGGTGAGGCGGTTCGCAAACCGGCGGAAAAACACGCTCACCAGGCAGGGATGCCCGTGCTCCGCGGTGAGGTCCCGGCGCGGGTCCCAGAGCACCACGTAACTCTTGCGGTCTTCCGGATCTCGCCGCAGCCGTTCGGCCGCCGCCGCCAGGCTGTCGAGACCGAAGTGAGCGCGCAGGCGGTTGCCGTAAGTGTAGGTTTCGTCCGCCTGGAGAGCGCCGTCTAAAATGTCTTGCCGGTAGCGCCGCAGTCGATCCGGATCGAAGCCCAGGCGGCGGAGTTCGGCTTCATCGATGGCGGTCGTCCCGGGATTGGTCACCAGCACCTTGAGGTTCTGGAGTTCGCGTCGGGGGCCCTTGACCAAGTTCACCGGGCGGGCGAACCGGACCAGCCGGTGAATCACCTGTTTCCAGGCGCCGAGCGGGTCGGTGGCGACAATCGAATGGCCGCCGGGTTCACTCGGGAACCAGTCGATCCGGACCCGTGGCAGTTCCACCGCGAGCCGCGCCGGCAGCGGTCCCGAACGCGGCCGGTAAGCGGCCAGGAAGGCGGCCGCCTGGGCGATGGCGCCATCATCGCGGGCCGAACCGAGTACCTTCAGTCGGGGTGGGCGCTGGAACAGTTGCGGCGTCACCAGGCTGTCGATCACCCGCCGGGTGCCCCGGATCCGCATGGCCCGCGGCCGTTCGCCGTTGGGTCCGGGTTCATAGCTGAGCGCTTCCCCGGGATGGGGTTCAAGTCCGTCGGCAAAGAACGCCAGCAGTTCTTCCTGGGAACCGGATCGGTTGCGGCCGAGCAGCACCAGGCTGTCGATCTGGGGATTATAAAGCAGGTTGCGGAGCAGTTCGCGGAGTCCGTTGCCGTACAAGGTGCCGACCGCGGCAATGGGACTGGTTTCCGGCGCCAAATCGACCCCGGCGGCGCCCAGGCGTTGCAGCACGTAGTCCAGTCGCGACCACAGGGTGACCAGGCCCACCGTTCCGTGGCGGTTGATCCGCTGGATTTGATCGGCGCAGTACAGCGGCTGGAATTCCCGGGTCATGACTGCTCTGCCGGGGGATCCGGTTGGTCGTCGGTGAGGAACCCGGTCGCCTTGGTGCGCCGGCGTGAAGTGACCTGGCGGATATCGGTCAGGATGTAGTCATAGGTGGCTTCCGAAATCCGCAACCGCTCGAAGGTTTCGATGCCGGCTTCACCCACCGCTTCGGCCCAGAAGGCATCACGCTCCGGGGTGCTGGAACTGTAGGCGTGCTCGAAATAAACCGCCCGGATCTGAGCGGTGGCGATCAGTTTCAGGCACACATAGCAGGGCGCCAGGGTGGCGTAGAGGGTGGCGCCGGCGATGGAAATACCGTAGCGGGCGGCCTGGGCGATGGCGTTGGCTTCGGCGTGCGACGCCTTGCAGAAGTTGTATTTGTCGATATCCGGTACCCCGCGGGCGCGCCGAAAACAATAAGGTTCAGCGCCCATGTCCGGCTGATCGATGCAGTGGGGGGCGCCCGGCATGGCGCCGTTGTAGCCGGTGGCCAGGATGTGGTTGTTTTTAACGATCACGGCACCGGTGGGGCGCGAGTTGCAGGTCGAACGGGTGCTCACGATCTTAGCGATGAACAGAAAATATTCGTGCCAACTGGGACGGTTTCTGGCCATGGCAACTCCGAAAAGAGAATGTCGAATATCGAATACTGAATATCGAATATCGAAGGAAAAACAAAATCAAAAAACAAGACCAGGGCTGTAACCATGGGGTGGTCACGGGCTCCAGGGTTGTTCAGCCATGCCGGTCAATTGGTTGAGGCGGCGGGCCAGGACGAACAGATAATCGGAAAGCCGATTGAGATACACCAGGATGCAGCTGGGGCGATGGGGGTCGCAGCGCGGCTCCGCGGTCTCGGTCAGCAGCGAAACGGCGTGGCGTTCGGCCCGACGGCAAACGGTTCTCGCTACATGCGCCCAAGCCGCGGCCGGGTGCCCGCCGGGGAGAATAAAGCTTCGGAGCGGAGGCAGTTCCAATTCCAGCGCATCGATCGCAATTTCCAGGCGCTTCGCCGGTTCCTCGGTGAACGGGTGCAGGTGGCCGGCCGCCGTCGACCCCGGGGTGACCGCGAGCCAGGCCCCCAACTGAAACAGCTCTTGCTGAATCCGCTGAAGCTCATCGAGCAGCGCCGATCCTTCCGGCGGTAGCGCCGCCGCCACCGCGCCCAGCACTGAATTCAATTCGTCCACCGCGCCGTAGGCGGCAATCCGTGGATCACTTTTCGCCACCCGTTCGCCGCTGAACAGACTGGTGGTGCCCTGATCTCCTCCGCCGGTATAGATTTTCATGGTCTCCGCTCGCGCTTCAGGATTCGGTTAAGGGACAGGAACAGGGGCGCCGGGAAGTTCAAGTTCCGAGTCGCCGGGCAAGCACCGGCGCCCGGACTTCGGCGTTCAAGCCACAGGGGCCGAAGCGGCCGCTTCGGCCGGTCCGGTCCGAAGTGGTTCAACGCCGATGGCGCCGCCGAGCACCTGCTGCACCACTCGCAGGGCTTCGCTGATCTGAAACGGCTTGTGCAGGATCCCGCGGGCGCCTCGCTTGAGCGCTTCCCGAACCGAACCGCCGGGGGAAAAGCCGGTGGCGATCACCACCTTGAGTTCCGGGTTCAAGGCCAGCAGCCGTTCCAGACATTCGTCCCCGTCCATGGTGGGCATGATCAGATCGAGCACCACCAGATCGATTTCCTCTCGATGTTCCTGGTAAAGTCTCAGGGCCTGGTGGCCGTCTTCGGCGCTCAGCACCTGATAGCCAAAGCGGGTGAACAGTTGTCGGCCCAAATCGCGGATGAAGGCATCGTCGTCCACGATGAGGATGGTGGCGCTGCCGCGCTCGATCGTTGCCGTCGGGGGTGGTTCGGAGGCCGCCGCCAGCGGTTGCTCGAAAGCCGGAAAATAGAGGCGAAAGCTGGTGCCCTGATCGGGAGCGCTGGCGCAGACCACGGTGCCGCCGTGGTTACGCATGATGCCGTAGGTCATGGCCAGGCCCAGACCGCTGCCCCGGCCCACTTCCCGGGTGGTGAAAAAGGGCTCGAAGATGCGCTCGCGCACCGCTTCCTCCATTCCTTCCCCGCTGTCCGCCACTTCCAGACAAACGTACGGGCCCGGAGCCAGCTCGGCCAGTTCCGCCGCCGCTCCCTCGCCCAGTTCCAGGCGCTCGGCGCGGAGCGACAGTCGGCCCCCGGCGGGCATGGCGTCGCGGGCGTTCACCGCCAGGTTCATCAGCACCTGTTCCAGTTGATGTGGGTCCACACAGACGTTCAAGGCTTCCGGGGCCAGGTCCAACTGGATCGCGATCTGCTTCGGCAGGGTGCGCTCGAGCAGGTCCGCGACCCGCTCCACTAGTTCCTTCAGATCCAGCACCTGGGTCTGGGGTTCGTGGCGGCGGCTGAAATCCAGCAACTGCTGGGTCAGTTCGCTGCCGCGCTGAGCCGAGTGCATGATCCGGCGGAGTTTTTCCGAACGCGCCGGGTCCGCTTCCAGATCGAGCAGCAGCAGTTCCGCATAGCCGTGAACCGACTGCAACAGGTTGTTGAATTCGTGAGCGATGCCGCCGGCCAGAGTGCCCACGGCTTCCATCCTCTGGGCGTGGAGCAGTTGTTTTTCCAACTGCTTCTGCCGGGTCGTATCGCGGATCAGATTGAGCGTGGCCGGGCGTCCGTCCCAACTGGTGAGGACCGAGCTGATTTCCATCCAGACCAGTTCTTGATTGCGGCCGACCGCCTTGAACGTATAATTTTCAGGGGCCGGCAGGCCTTGCAAGCGCGCTTTGTGATAGCTCATCACCCGCTCCCGATCGTCCGGATGAACGAATTCGATGAACGGCATGGACGCCAGTTGTTCCCGCGAATAGCCGCAGATTTCCTGGGTCCTGGGATTGGCGAATTTGAGCACTCCGTCCTGGGCGATAAAGATCCCTTCGTTGGCGGTGTCCACCAGCAGCCGGTATTTTTCTTCCGACTCGGCCAGCGCCCGTTGGGCCTGTTCCAGGCTGGCCACCGTGGCCGCCAGTTCTTCGTTGCCGCGGCGGAGATCGGCGGTGCGTTCGGCCACCGTGGCTTCGAGCTGGTCCCGGTGTTTGTGCAGCGCTTCATTGGCGCGCTCGGCCTGTTCGTGGGCCTGGGTCAGGTGCGCGATCAAATCCTGGTTTTCGTGGCGCAGTTCCAGCGAACGCACCAGCATCTGCCGAAATTTCACCGCCAGGACCGCGATCAGCAGCAGAAACAGGGCGCTCATGGCCGCCATCGCCGTGTGGATGGCGTCCCCGGCAAGCAGCAGGCGGGTGAACAGTGGGATCAGGGCCGGCAGGGCGAAGGCATGGAAGGCGATGAGAAAGGATGAATAGGCGACCGAAGCGCCGGCCACCATGCCGCCCAGAACAAAGGCAATGAACACCTGATGGGGCAGCGACTGGGCCGGGTAGAGGAGCACTCCGGCGGCCCCCCACACCAGCCCCGACACCAGAACGGCGCTCACGAACCAGGTCCTGGCCCGGCGACAGGCCGCCGGCTCGGTCAGGTCCCTGGACCAGCGGCGCGAGAGCACAAAGCGCAGCGCGGAAACCAGGTACAAGACGCCCAGCCAGCCCAGCAGCCGGCTGGACTGGGTTTCGCCCCAGAGCACCAGGACCAGAATGAAAGCGTTGACGAACGTCGCCAGCAGCGCGGTGGATTCGGATGCGTATAGTCGGGTCACCCGTTCGGCAAACACCCGCTCCTGGGCAGGCACCTGGGTTTCGCTGCTTGGCATCGGCGGCTTCCAAACGTGAATGGCGGACAATGCAGCGGGCAGAGGTCGCGAGCGATCCGGCGATCAAGGCCGGGTCTGGGTCCCCAATCGAACCGTAATGGCTCCGTCCTCATGGCACAAGAACGCCGGGGTTGCAACAGAAAACCGCCGCCAAATTTACTTTCACGGGTGGCGTAGCGCGCCGTGGAAGATCCGGCTCTGGCGCAGCCAGGCCCAGGCCCGGTGCAGGTCTTCCAGCATGAGGTAGCCGCAGGGGATCAGGATCAGGGTGATCCCGGTGGCGAACATCACCCCGAACCCCAGGCTCACCGCCATGGGAATCAGAAACCGGGCTTGCAGGCTTTTTTCCAGGATCATCGGGGTGAGCCCGCCGAAGGTGGTGATGGAAGTCAGAATGATCGCCCGAAACCGCAGCGCCCCGGCCTCAACCACGGCGTCACGAACGGTGCTGCCGGATCGACGCAGGCGGTTGGCGGCGTCCACCAGGACCAGGGAATCGTTCACCACCACCCCGGCCAGGCCGACGATGCCGAACATGCTGAGGATGCTAAGATTCATTCCCATCAGCAGATGCCCGAACACGGCTCCGATGATGCCGAAGGGGATGGCGGTCATCACGATCAGGGGCTGGGTGAAGGACTTGAACGGCACCGCCAGCAGCGCGTAGATGGCAAACAGCGCGATCACGAAGCCGCGCACCACATCGGCCAGGGACTCGGCCTGTTCCTTGCCTTCCCCTTCGATGGTGAAGCGCAGGCCCGGATGGTTCTGCTGGAGCAGAGGGAGGTAGCGGTCGGTGAGGTCCCGGCGCACTTCGTTGGCGTTGGCCGCCGTTTCATCCACGTCGGCGGTGACCGCCACCACCCGCCGCCGCTGCGCTCGATCGATGGCGGCATAGCCGGCGCCCACCTCGACCTCGGCCACTTCAGCGAACGGGACCTCGCTACCCTCCACCGTGCGGATCCGCATATCCCGGATGGTGGCGAGCGATTTCCGTTCGGCTTCCGGGTAACGCACCAGGACCTTCACTTCGTCCCGGTCCCGCTGCAAGCGCAGCGCTTCGGCCCCGTAGAAGGCATGGCGCACCTGCAGGGCCAGATCGTTCAGGGTCAGTCCGAGGCTCCGCGCCGTGGGTTTCAGCCGCAGGCGGTATTCGTCTTTACCCGGAAGAAAGCCGTCGCCCACGTCGAGAACGCCCGGCGTGCGGTTGAGTTCCGCCTTCAAGGCTTCCACCGCCCGAATCAGTTCGGCCTGGTCGTCGAGCGAAAGGTGCACTTCGACCGCGTTGCCGGCGGTGAAGATATCGCTCTGAAAGGTCAGCGTTTCGGCGTCCGCCACCGCCCCCACCGCTTCCCGCCAGCGGGTGGCCAGAACCGCGGCGCTGACCTTGCGCTGTTCGCCTCC
>Ga0100398_1002353_pt1 | contig 15860 bp, 16 predicted proteins | sample CryGeymeta201522_FD_81568 | JGI IMG/M metagenome (GOLD analysis project Ga0100398, IMG submission 81568) | Groundwater microbial communities from Crystal Geyser aquifers in Utah, USA - Crystal Geyser metaG 2015-22 | ecosystem: Environmental > Aquatic > Deep subsurface > Groundwater | place: USA... | reverse complement strand
GATCCCGACTTCGTCCCCGGCAGTGGCGGGCCGATCGCCCAAAGCTATACCCTGCGCGACCTGATGCAGCGCGAAGGGCGCTGAGCGCGATCAGGGCGCGAGGTTGATCTCGGTGCTGTCCGGCGCGGGGCAGGACGCCGTGTCGGAGGTCGGAACGCATGGCGCGGAAGCGTCGGCATCCTGTGCAAGCGCGGGAGCCGAGGCGAGCGCCGCGAGAATGGCGGCAAGGGCGAAAATTCGGGACATGATGGAAAATCTTGGTCGCAAACGGGGCGGGATCAGTTGCCGGGCGTGACAGGGCCAAGGCCGGGCCACCCGCCTGCCGTGATCGCGGTATCCGGGGCGGAGATGGGCGAGATGATCGGGGTCGGGAAAACGTATGTCACGCCATCGGTGCCGGTGCAGGAGGTATGGCTGGAGTTGCCGATGCAGCCCTGAAGGTCGAGATGGGCGATGTCGGCATAGCCATCGACGCGGATGGGCGGGTCGGTCGCCTGCTGCGCGGTGGCGGGCAGGGCGGCCAGCAGGAGAAGCGGGGCGATGAGGCCGCGAAGGGGCACGAGGTTGTGTCCTTGTGGGCGCAATGGCGATATGACCCGAGGCTAGCGCAGCGGCCCGGCCCCGTCGCCATGGAAGACATCCCCCACCCCTGAACCGCTTACGTTCGCGTGTGCGACCCGGGGAAACCATCGGCCTGTCGCGTCGCGGCGGGCAGTCGCGGCGGGCACAAAAAAACCGCCCCGAAAGGCGGCTTCTTGTAACATATGCTCAACCGTTCAGCCCTGACGGGCCTTGAACCGGCGCTGCGTCTTGTTGATGACGTAGACGCGGCCCTTGCGGCGCACAACGCGGCAATCGCGATGGCGGTTCTTGAGCGAGCGGAGCGAGTTCTTGACCTTCATGGGTCGTCTCCTTCGTCGCGGCGCGTCAGTTGCGCCTGGTTGCTGTCTGGACGCTGGGGCGTCCGGCGAATCTTCCGGCCCGTTGGGGCTTACCGACTTCGGACCCTGCAGCAAAGTCCAAACGTGGTCCGCAGGCACTTTTCCGGGAAAAGGACTGCTTGGTGGGCGATACTGGGATCGAACCAGTGACCCCTTCGATGTCAACGAAGTGCTCTACCGCTGAGCTAATCGCCCGAATGACCCCTTTGACCTGTGCCGGTGCCCTGCCAGATGGCAAGACCCATGGCGCGGGGACCGCGTGGGTGAGCGGTCGTATAAAAGGTTGCCCCCCTGACCGCAAGAGCTTTTGGCTTGGCGAAAAAAACCGCTATACCTTCTGAGACGGCGTCACCCATGGAGCATCGATGCACCCCGCATTTCGTCTGGATCAGCCACGTCAGGTCACCAGTTGCGTGGTGGTGGCCTCGCCGCATTCCGGGCGGCATTACCCGGCCGAGTTCCTGCGCGCCTCGATCCTGGATGAACGGGTCATCCGCTCGTCCGAGGATGCGTTCATGGACCGGCTGGTGGCGGCGACGCCCTCGCTTGGCGCGCCGCTTCTTGCCGCCGAGTGGCCGCGCGCCTGGCTGGACCTGAACCGGGCCGAGGACGAACTGGACCCCGGCGTGATCGACGGCGTGGGCCGCGTGGTGCAGACGCCGCGGATCAATTCCGGCTTGGGCGTGGTGCCGCGGGTGGTGGCCAACGGGCGCGCCATCTATCGCGGCAAGCTGTCCCGCGCGGAAGCGGAGGCGCGGATCGAACAGGTCTGGCGTCCCTACCACGCGACGCTCGATGGCCTGCTGCTGAGCGCCCGGATGGAGTTCGGCCGCGCCGTCCTGCTGGACTTCCACTCCATGCCCCACGAGGCACTCGATGCCGTGGCGCGGCCCGGAACGCTCCGCCCGCAGGTGGTTCTGGGCGACCGCTTCGGCGCGTCGGCCGACAGCGAGATCGTGGATGTGCTGGAGGAGGGCTTCATCGAGGCGGGCCTTGTGGTCAGCCGGAACGCACCCTTCGCCGGTGCCTACGTGACGCAGCGCTACGGGCGGCCCGCGACGGGCTATCACGCGATCCAGATCGAGATCGACCGCGCGCTTTACATGAACGAGCAACTGGTGCGCCCGAATGCCAATTTCGACGCGATGAAGCGGGTGATCAGCGGCGTGCTGGCGCGGGTGATCCATGCGCTTCCGGGCCGTGTGGCGCTGGCGGCGGAATAGGCGCGGACCGGCAGCGATGCGCCGGGCGGTCGGTGTCCGAGGCGGCGCGGCCCCCGGCCTGCGGCCTGCCCCGGAGTATCTTGGGACAGATGAAGGGAGGCGTCGTGGCTTGATCCTGGCCCGGGACTGCCGGCCGGAGGCTGCGACCCCGATGCGCACGGGGGAGGCCGGGCGATCAACGCAGCGCCCGCCCCTTGAGGATCGCATCGGTGCCGAAGCGGGCGCGGATGGCGTCGGTCGCGCGTTCGGCCTTGAGGCGCGCGGCCTCGGTCGGGTCGAGCAGGTTGCCTTCGCGGTCGGCCAGGTCTTCCGGCACGAGGTCGGAGGTGCCGACGCCGAGCAGGCGGTAGGGTTGCGGGTGTTCCATCCGGTCGAAAAGCGCGCGCGCAACGCGGTAGATGCGCTCGGCGGTCTGGGTGGCGTCGGGCAGGGTGGTGCGGCGGGTGATCAGCTTGAAATCGGCGCGTTTGAGCTTGAGCGTGACGGTGCGCCCGGCAATCTGCTTCGCCTTCAGGCGGTCGGCGACCTTTTCGGCCATGCGCCAGATGTGGCCGTCAAGCAGGTCGGTGTCGGAGATGTCGTCGTGGAAGGTGGTTTCGTTCGACACGCCCTTGGCCGCGCGGTCGCGGGTCACGCCGCGCGCATCCTCGCCGCGGGCTAGGAGCCACAGGCGCGCGCCCATGGTGCCGAAGCGGTCTTGCAGGGCCTGCCTGTCCCAGCGTTGCAGGTCGGCGAAGGTATGGATGCCTGCGGTGTTCAACGCCGCCTGGCCGACCTCTCCGATGCCCCAGATCATCCGTACGGGCTTGTCCGACAGGAAGACCTGCGTCTCGGCCTTGCCGATCACCGAGAAGCCGCGCGGCTTGTCGAGGTCGGAGGCGATCTTGGCGAGGAACTTGTTGTGCGACAAGCCGATGGAGCCGGTGATCCCGATCTCGTCACGCATCCGCTTGACCAGCCGCGCCAGCATCACGGCGGGCGGTTTGCCGTGGAGCCGGGTCGTGCCGGTGAGGTCGAGAAAGGCCTCGTCCAGTGACAGCGGTTCGATGGCGGGGGTCAACTCCTCCATCAACGCGCGGATCTGGCGGGAGACGGCGACATAGGTGTCCATCCGACCGCGCAGGACGACGGCTTCGGGGCACAGTTTCAGGGCCTGGAACATCGGCATGGCCGAGCGCACGCCCTTGATCCGCGCGATGTAGCAGGCTGTCGAGACCACCCCGCGCCGCCCGCCGCCGATGATGACGGGCTTGTCGCGCAGATCGGGATTGTCGCGTTTCTCGACCGAGGCATAGAAGGCGTCGCAATCCATATGCGCGATGGACAGGTCGTAAAGTTCGGGATGCGCGGTGACGCGCGGCGACCGGCAGGCGGGGCAGCGGCGGCCTTGCGGGCCTTGGGGGCCTTGGGGGCCTTGGGGGCCTTGGGGGCCTTGGGGGAACGTCTCCAGACAATCGCGGCACAGGGCTGGCATGGGTGCGATGATACGCCCATTCGCGCGCTTCAGAAAGGCCGCGATATGGGTGCCTCCGCTGTCAGGGCTCGCGCAGATCGAGGGGCTTTTCCATGTAGACGCGGTTCAGCCCGCGTTCCGTCACGCGAGCGGTTTCGACATAGTCGGCCCGGGTATAGAGCGCGATGTTGCTGGCCATCTTCTCGTGGGTATAGAGCCGCATTCGCGGCAGGCCCGCCGCGCGCGCCGCATCCTCGGCCCAAGCCATCAGCCGCTGCCCAAGCCCGCGCCCCTGCGCTGCGGGGGCCACGGCGATGTTGTCGAGCAGCATCGCATCGGATTGCGGGATCAGGACCAGCACCGCGTCGATGCCGTCCGGCCTCTCCAGCACCTCGACCTGCCCGGCGGCGATGGCGGCTGCGTAATCGTCGTGCATCGGCCCCGGCTCGACCCCGATGATCGGCACCCAGGGCGCATAAGCCGCCAGCACCAGCGCGGTCACCGCCGCCGTGTCCGAGGGGGTCGCCTTTCGGATCAGATCGGGCAAGACACGCGCTCCTTTCGGCGACACGGAGGAAATCCTCCGTCGATTAGGGCTGGTCTCAAGAGCGATCTGCCCGCATATCCTGAGGGAATGAAAGCCGAAGACCAAATCAGAGGTATATTAGCCATGGTCCAAGACCTGTTGAACGGGAATATCTTTTTCCTGGCGCTCGCCCTTTTCGTCATCCTTTGCATCTTTCTTGCCATCCGCATCGTGCCGCAATCCGAGCAGCATGTGGTGGAGCGCTTCGGGCGGCTGAAATCGGTCCTCGGGCCGGGGATCAACTTCATCGTGCCGTTCCTCGACAAGGTGGCGCATCGGATTTCCATCCTCGAACGGCAATTGCCCAATGCCGAACAGGACGCGATCACCAAGGACAACGTGCTGGTGAAGATCGACACCAGCGTGTTCTACCGCATCATCGAGCCGGAAAAGACGGTCTACCGTATCCGTGACGTGGACGGCGCCATCGCCACGACGGTCGCCGGGATCGTCCGGGCCGAAATCGGCAAGATGGACCTCGACGAGGTGCAATCGAACCGCGCCACGGTCATCAGCCAGATCCGCGAACAGGTCGGCACGGCGGTGGACGATTGGGGGATCGAGGTGACGCGGGCGGAAATCCTCGATGTCAATCTGGATCAGGCCACGCGCGATGCGATGTTGCAGCAGTTGAACGCGGAGCGCGAGCGGCGCGCCGCCGTGACCCGCGCCGAAGGCCAGAAGCGCGCGGTGGAGCTGAACGCCGATGCGGAGCTTTACGCCGCCCGCCAGACCGCCGAAGCGCGCCGGGTCGAGGCGGAGGCCGAGGCCTATGCCACCGGCGTCGTGGCCGAGGCCATCGCCAAGGGCGGGCTGGAGGCGGTGCAATACAACATCGCCATCGAACAGGTGAAGGCCATCGCCAAGGTTGCCGGCGGCGCGGGGTCGCAGACGATCATCGTGCCCGCGGATGCGGTGGATGCCTTCGGCAAGGCGTTCCAGATGCTGAAAGGGCGCGGCTGATGGATCTGTGGGGTCAATGGTGGGTCTGGGGCGTCGCCGCCGTGGCGCTGGCGGTGGGCGAGGTGCTGTTGCCGTCGTTCCTGCTGCTGGGCTTCGCCATCGGCGCCGGCGTGATCGCGCTGCTGCTGCTGGTCGGCGTGCCGCTGGCGGCGAACTGGACGATCCTGGTGTTGATCTTCGCGGTGGTTTCGCTGGTGTCGTGGCTGGCGCTGCGGCGCTGGCTGGGGGTGTATCACGGTCAGGTGAAAACCTTCGACCATGACATCAACGACTGATCACACCTGCGGATGCGGCGCGTTCAGTCCAAACGGATGCCGGAGAGGCTTGCCCTTCATCAGCCATGCCGCCGAGAACGAGAAGACGGCGATCGTCTCCAGCCAGAAGGTCACGTTGCGCTGGTCAAGCCGCGCCTCAAGCGTGTCGGGGAGCAGGAATTTCACGATGGCGATGAGCACGATCGAGCCGAGGATCCCGTAGCCTAGCGCCCGATATATCAAGGCTTGCGCCTTGTTTCCCTTGAGCATCGGCCCGATGGGAAACAGCGCGATACAGAAATATGCCAGCATACCCAGGAACAGAACCGCCGACCCGATATGGAGAAAGTCCTGCAGGCCGTCGGGCAGCGTCCCGAAGCCGGTGACCGGTCCGATGTCGATCCGTCCGATCCCGTTTCCCGCCGCGCAGCGGTCGATTTCCGGCCCGTGACACAGGGCCCGTTCCACCGTCCCGCTGGTCGGAAACAGAGCGGTTCCGATGGCCCCCAGACCGGCGAGGACAGCGGCGGCCCGATCTCCGAGGGGGAGCCTTTCGGGCCGCGTCGCATAGCCCCGGTAGGTCAGAAGGAAGGTTCCGATCGCGACCAGACAGCCAACCATGACATCGCCCATCGCGGTGTAATAGAACTCGCTGATCGACGGCTGCATCCGGTCCGACGGGCCGATGCGGGCATAGACATAAAGGGCCGTGGGCAACGCGAAGCCGATCAGCCCGACAAGTTGCCGGATGGCAAGATGGGACAGGACGCGGGCGTCGCTTTCGGGCGGGGACGCAGGGGAATCGGCACCGTTGGTCATCGCTTGAGGATACCACATCGGGGATCGGATTTCGCTTAGGTCCCGTTCGGGCTGCGCGGCTGCGGCGAGTCCAGGTCGCGAAGGATCGCCTCGGCGGCGCCACGGGGATTGTCCGCTTGCCAGATCGGGCGTCCGACGACGATGTGGTCGGCGCCGTCTGCGATCGCCTGTGCGGGCGTCGTCACCCGTTTCTGGTCGCCATGCTCGGAGCCGGTTGGCCGCACGCCGGGCGTCACGATCAGGCGGCCCGCCGCTTCGGGCAATGCGCGGATCAGGGCGGCCTCGTGGGGCGAGGCGATGACGCCATCAGCGCCCGCATCGAAGGCGCGGGCGGCGCGGGTCGTCACGATTTCGGCCATGTCGCCCGGCACGATCATGTTCGCGTCAAGGTCGGCGCGGTCGTTGGAGGTCAGCACTGTCACCGCGAGGATCTTGAGGGCGCTGCCCGCAGCACCCTGTTTCGCGGCCTGCACCACCTGCGGATCGCCATGCACCGTCAGGAAATCGAGATCGAACTGCGCGATGCCGCGCACGGCGGCTTCCACCGTCGCGCCGATATCGAAGAATTTCATGTCGAGGAAGATGCGCTTGCCGTGGTCCTGCTTCAGCTCGTTGGCCAGCGCCAGCCCGCCGCCCGTCAACATCCCGAGGCCGATCTTGTAGAACGACACGGCGTCGTCAAGGCGGGTCGCAAGCTCCAGCCCGGCGACGATATTCGGCACATCCAGCGCCACGATCAGCCGATCATCGGACATCTTCCACCTTCCCCTGCATTGGATTTCCGGCCTGCTTAGGAGGGCGGTGCGGGGAAGTCCATCCTATCGCTCGGCCAGGACCGCGTCGCGCAGCCCGCTGGCGATGCGCGCGAACTCGGCCGTGACGGGACCGCGCCATTGCACCGGGCGGCGGCGGATGCCGGTGACGTCGAGAATCTGCGCCTCGGCCAGGAAGGCATGGGCGTGTGGGTCGTAGGCGACGCGATGCAGGCTGAGGCAAGGGGTCGACATGGGCGATACTCCGAACGAGGGCGCGTTTGCCCTATCTGTAGCGGAATAATGCCACAACACCGCAACATGTCGAGATCAGGTTCCCCTTACCCATCTGGCCGGAAAGGTGGCCCGGATCGACCAACACCAAAATGGCGACCCGGACCGACACGACCGCGAAATAGCGGCCGCGTGTGACAAACAAGGCGGCTGCGCCGCGCTGGGGACGGCGGCGCAGCCCGGGGATCACGGCGGGGAACCGTTATCCCGGTGCGCAAGAGATGGGGATGCGCGGCACGGTTGTCGCGGGGAAAAGGCCTGCCAGCTTCCCGCCTGTCGCCAACCCGTTGCGAAGCGCTTCCGGCCTTCCCATATATCCGCCGAGGCCCATGCACGCATGCCGATTGAACGGGTGCACGCGAACGGGCGCTTTATTGAGGAGACGGACAATGAACTTGGAGAAGTTCACGGATCGCGCACGCGGCTTCCTTCAGGCCGCGCAGACCATCGCGCAACGCGAGGATCACCAGAAACTGGTGCCCGAGCATCTTCTGAAGGCTCTCATGGACGATGACCAGGGCCTGGCGTCCACGCTGATCGGGCGGGCCGGAGGATCGGCCACCCGTGTGCGGGAGGCGCTGGAGCTGGCCATGGGCAAGCTGCCGAAGGTCACCGGCGACGGCGCGCAGGTCTACATGGACAAGCAGACCGCCAAGGTGCTGGACGAGGCCGAGAAGCTGGCCGAGAAGGCAGGCGACAGTTTCGTCGCGGTGGAACGGTTGCTGACCGCGCTGGCGATGGTGAAATCCGGCGCCAAGGACGCGCTGGATGCGGGCGCGGTGAACGCGCAGGCGCTCAACACCGCGATCAACGATCTGCGCAAGGGCAAGAAAGCCGATTCGGCGTCGGCCGAGGACAATTACGATGCGCTCAACAAATATGCCCGCGACCTGACCAAGGCTGCGCGGGAGGGCAAGATCGACCCAATCATCGGGCGCGACGAGGAAATCCGCCGCTCGATGCAGGTTCTGTCCCGCCGCACCAAGAACAACCCCGTCCTGATCGGTGAGCCGGGCGTCGGCAAGACCGCCATCGCCGAAGGTCTCGCCCTGCGCATCGTCAACGGCGATGTGCCGGAAAGCCTGCGCAACAAGACGCTGATGTCGCTGGACATGGGCGCGCTGATCGCGGGCGCGAAATATCGCGGCGAGTTCGAGGAGCGGCTGAAGGCCGTTCTGGGCGAAATCGCCAATGCTGCCGGCGAGATCATCTTGTTCATCGACGAGATGCACACGCTTGTGGGCGCCGGCAAATCGGAGGGCGCGATGGATGCGGCCAACCTGATCAAGCCTGCATTGGCACGGGGCGAGCTGCACTGCATCGGGGCCACGACCCTGAACGAATACCGCAAATACGTGGAGAAAGACGCGGCGCTTGCCCGGCGGTTCCAGCCGCTTCTGGTGGAAGAGCCGACGGTGGAGGACACCGTGTCGATCCTGCGCGGCATCAAGGAGAAATACGAGTTGCACCATGGCGTGCGGATCAGCGACTCGGCGCTGGTGGCCGCCGCGACGCTGTCGCATCGCTACATCACCGACCGGTTCCTGCCCGACAAGGCGATCGACCTGATGGACGAGGCCGCCAGCCGTCTGCGCATGGAAGTGGACAGCAAGCCCGAGGAACTGGACGCGCTGGATCGCCAGATCCTGCAACTTCAGATCGAGGCGGAGGCGCTGAAGAAGGAAACCGACACGGCGTCGAAGGATCGGCTGGAAAAGCTGGAGCACGAGCTGGGCGACTTGCAGGACCAATCCGACGAGATGACCGCCAAGTGGCAGGCCGAGCGTGACAAGCTGGACGCTGCGCGCGACCTGAAGGAGAAGCTGGACCAGGCCCGCGCCGAGTTGGACCAGGCCAAGCGGCAGGGCGATCTGGGCCGCGCCGGGGAGCTGTCCTATGGCGTGATCCCGCAGCTTGAGAAGGCCCTGGCCACGGCCGAGGCGCAGGAAGACGACGTGCTGGTCGAAGAAGCCGTGTTGCCCGAGCAGATCGCGGAAGTGGTCGAGCGCTGGACCGGCGTGCCGGTGGCCAAGATGCTGGAGGGCGAGCGCGAGAAACTCCTGAAGATGGAGGACGAACTCGGCAAGCGCGTGATCGGCCAGCAACAGGCGGTCAGCGCGGTGTCGAGGGCCGTTCGGCGTGCGCGCGCCGGGTTGCAGGACGAGGGGCGGCCGCTGGGCAGTTTCCTGTTTCTGGGGCCGACCGGCGTGGGCAAGACCGAGCTGACCAAGGCGCTGGCCGAATACCTGTTCGACGACGACCAGGCGATGGTGCGGATCGACATGAGCGAGTTCATGGAAAAGCATTCCGTCGCGCGGCTGATCGGTGCGCCTCCGGGCTATGTCGGCTATGACGAAGGCGGCGTTCTGACCGAAGCCGTGCGTCGCCGCCCCTATCAGGTGATCCTGTTCGACGAGGTCGAGAAGGCGCATCCCGAGGTTTTCAACGTGCTTTTGCAGGTGCTTGACGACGGGCATCTGACCGACGGGCAAGGCCGCACGGTCGATTTCAAGCAGACGCTGATCGTGCTGACCTCGAACCTGGGCAGCCAAGCTTTGAGCCATCTGCCCGAAAACGCCGATGCGGCACAGGCGAAGAAGGATGTGATGGACGCGGTGCGCGCCCATTTCCGTCCGGAGTTCCTGAACCGTCTGGATGACATGATCGTCTTCGATCGCCTGACGCGGACGGACATGGACGGCATCGTGACGATCCAGTTGCGCCGACTGGAGCAGCGCCTGGCGGCGCGGAAGATCGATCTGGTGCTGGAGGACAGCGCGCGGACATGGCTGGCCGATGAAGGCTACGATCCGGTGTTCGGCGCACGCCCCCTGAAGCGGGTGATCCAGCGCAGCTTGCAGGATCAACTGGCCGAGATGATCCTTGCGGGCGACGTCTCGGACGGGGCCGAGGTGCATGTCGCCGCCGGTGTAGACGGGCTGATCGTGGGCGACCGTGTGGCCGCGTCCAGCAGGCCCAAACCGGACGACGCCGTGGTGCACTGAACGCCGGGCATATGAGCCGTGTTCGCTCGCCCCTCGGGTTGACCGGGGGGCGGGCCGTCTTGTCCGGTCAGTGCGGCAAGAGGACTGCGTCGATGATGTGAACGACGCCGTTGGAGGCGAAGACATCGGCGGTCGTGACCGAGACGCTGCCGTTCAGGTGAACGCCGTTGCGGCCGTTGACGCGGATGGTGCCGCCCTGGACGGTGGGCACGACGCCATGCTGCCCGACAAGGGCGGACGCCGGGTAATAATCGCCCGAGACGTGGTAGGTCAGCACATTGGCCAGCGCCGCCGGATCGGCCAGCAGACTGTCGAGCACGCCGTGGGGCAGATGCGCGAAGGCGCGGTTGGTGGGCGCGAAGACGGTGAAATTGCCGTCCGCCGACAATGTGTCCACCAGTCCCGCCGCCTGCACGGCGGTCACCAGCGTGGACAGGTCGGGCGTGGCGACAGCCAATTCGACGATGGTGGACGAGCCAGTGACGGCGGCGGCTTGCGTCGCGGCCAGGCCCGCGAAGGGCAGTGCGCTGACGAGGCCCGCGCTGCGCGTGATGAATTGACGACGATCCATGTAAAATCTCCCCTTGGTGGATGTGGTGAAAAAAGGGGGCCGTGGTTACGGCCCCCTGTCGCACCTGAACCGATTACATCGGCGGCAGGATCACGCTGTCGATGACGTGGATAACGCCGTTCGATGCTTCGATATCGGCGGCAATGACAGTCGCATCATTGATCATCACGGTGGAGCCGTCGATGGTGACGGTGATGTCCGCGCCGTTCACGGTGGTGGCGGTCATGCCGTCGGACAGGTCACCCGACATCACGGCGCCCGGGACGACATGGTAGGTCAGGATCGCGGTCAGCGCGGGGATATCCGCCAGCAGGCCCTCGACGGTGCCCTCGGGCAGGGCGGCGAACGCTTCGTCCGTGGGAGCGAAGACGGTCAGCGGGCCTTCACCCTGAAGCGTCTCGACGAGGCCTGCGGCGGTTGCGGCGGCCAGAAGCGTGGTGAACGTGCCGGCTGCGTCGGCGGTCGCGACGATGTCGGCGACATGGCCATCGGCAAATGCGGGAGAGGCGAGGGCGGTGGTGGCCGCGAGGGCCAGAAGGGTGTTGCGCATGATGTGTCTCTTTCCGTTGTCTGGTCTGTTCCCGGCGCGCGCATGGCGGGCCGGTTCCGGCGAGGTCTGCCCGCCAGCGTGTCGCCAGATGGCATTGGCAACCGAAGCATCAACCGTGGCGGAATTCCGCCATGGGGCTTGAAGTCGTGGGCCGCTCCGCTAAGCCGCGCCGCATCGCGCGTTCCAGTCACATTTGAGTGAAATCATGTGACCGGGCGTGAGAGGATGTTGCGAAACCCTTTGTTGCATGGGTGTCGTTTGACTGGCCTAGATAACGAGCCTGACCACGGAGAAATGCGCCATGGATATGCCGAGTATGGAAAGCGTCTCGCTGTTTCTGGAGGCGATGGCGGTCCTGTTCTGGCTGGTGCTCGGCTTCGCAGCCCTCGCAGTCGTCATCCTGTTCGTGCTGGACCGCTTGCAGACCAGCGACGCGATCCGGCGCAACTACCCGGTGCTGGGCCGCTTCCGGGGTCTGTTCAGCACCCTGGGCGAGTTCTTTCGGCAATACTTCTTCGCCATGGACCGCGAGGAATTGCCCTTCAACCGGGCGCAGCGGGAATGGGTAAAACGCGCGGGCGAGGGGAAATCCTCGACCCTGCCGTTCGGCTCCACCCGAAACATCAGCGTCGTGGGCACGCCGATCTTCGTGCCGTCGGCCTTCCCGCCGCTTAACGACCAGTTCGCCAGTTCCGAGCCGCTGCTGATCGGGCCCCATTGCGACACACCTTATATGGCGGGCAGTTTTTTCAACCTGTCGGGGATGTCCTACGGCTCCATCTCGGCGCCTGCGGTTCGTGCCCTGTCGCGGGGCGCGCGGATGGCGGGCATGTGGATGAACACCGGCGAGGGCGGGCTTAGCCCGTATCACCTGGAGGGCGGCTGCGACGTGGTGTTCCAGATCGGCACCGCCAAGTTCGGCGTGCGCGATGACGACGGCAATCTCGACGAGGGCAAGCTGGCCGACATGGCCGCCAAGCCGCAGGTCAAGATGTTCGAGCTGAAGCTGAGCCAGGGCGCGAAACCGGGCAAGGGCGGCATCCTGCCCGCCGCCAAGATCACCGACGAGATCGCGGCGATCCGGGGCTTGCCCAAGGGCCGCGACGGCATCAGCCCCAACCGCCACAAGGAGGCCGGCAACACCGAGGAGTTGCTGGACCTGATCGACCTGATCCGCCGCGTCACCGGCAAGCCGGTGGGGATCAAGACGGTGATGGGCGATCCGCAGGTCTTCACGGACCTCTTCACTGCGATGAAGGCGCGCGGCGAAAACCACGGCCCCGATTTCATCACGCTCGACGGCGGCGAGGGGGGCACCGGCGCCGCGCCGATGCCGCTGATGGACCTTGTCGGAATGTCGATCCGCGAGGCGCTGCCGATCCTTGCCGACCTGCGCAACAGGGAGGGTCTCAAGGATCGGGTGCGGATCGTGGCGTCGGGCAAGCTGGTGAACCCCGGCGATGTGGCCTGGGCGCTGGCGGCGGGCGCGGATTTCGTGACCTCGGCGCGCGGCTTCATGTTCGCGCTGGGCTGCATCCAGGCGTTGAAGTGCCACAAGAACACCTGTCCCACCGGCATCACCACCCACAATCCGCGTTTTCAGGAAGGGCTGGTGGTGGAAGACAAGGACATTCGCGTGGCGAATTACGCGAAGAACATCGTCAAGGAAGTGGAGATGATCGCCCATTCCGTCGGTGTCAGCGAGCCGCGCCGGATGCGGCGGTCCCATGTGCGGCTGGTTCAGCCGGACGGAACCTCCCTGCCGATGGACCGCCTGTTTCCGGTGTAAGCGGCGCAGGGTCCATGCGATCGGTTTGAAACAATTCACGGCCTCTAACCGTTACGTGATAAGTGATGTCAGTGCTTGGGCAGCGGCCCATGTCTGGTGCATCAAGGTTTCGACCCTGAACGAGGAGACACTGAAATGGCCCGCCGCTACACCTCGAAACTGACCTGGGATGACGTGACGCCCGAGCATTTCTACCTGAACCGCCGTCAGATCATGGCCGGTGCGGGGGGGCTGCTGGGCGCAGGCCTGATCGGTGGCGCGGCCCATGCGCAGGACGATCCGCGTCTGGCGCTTGAGCCCAACAGCTGGGAAGACATCACCACTTACAACAACTATTACGAATTCGGCACCGGCAAGACCGACCCGGCCGCCAATGCCCACAGGCTGACGACCTCGCCCTGGGCGATCGAGATCGACGGACTGGTCGACAACCCCGGCACCTACTCGCTGGCGGATATCCTGTCCGAGGTCGAGATCGAGGAGCGCATCTATCGCCTGCGCTGCGTCGAGCAATGGTCGATGGTGGTGCCGTGGAACGGGTTCGAGCTGGCCGACCTGCTGAACCGCGCAGGCGTGCAGGAGGGCGCGCGGTATGTCGCCTTCCAGACCGCGATGCGCCCCGAGGAAATGCCGGGCCTTCGGGTGCCGGTCCTGAACTGGCCCTACAAGGAGGGCTTGCGCCTGGACGAGGCGATGCATCCGCTGACCATCATGGCGACGGGCATCTACGGCCGCGACATCCCGAACCAGAACGGTGCCCCGATCCGGTTGGTCGTGCCGTGGAAATATGGCTACAAGTCGATCAAGTCGATCGTGCGGATCAGTCTGGTCGCCGACCAGCCGCCAACCAGTTGGGGGGAGTATTCCGCCCGCGAATACGGCTTCTATTCCAACGTGAACCCCGAGGTGGATCACCCGCGCTGGTCGCAGGCAAGCGAGCGGTTGATCGGGGGGGGGGTGTTTTCGCGCAACCGGCCGACCCTGATGTTCAACGGCTATGAAGAAGAGGTCGCCAGCCTTTATGACGGCATGGATCTGGCCGAGTTCCACTGATGTCGGAGGGTCAGGCCAGACCCGGCGGTATGCAACTTGTCCCGGCGATCAATACTGCCATGCGGCGCGTGCCGGGTTGGCTCCTCTATATACTGGGCGCGGCCTATGCCGGGTGGCTATTCTATCTTGGCCTGACCGGCGGCCTTGGGGTCGAGCCGATCGAGGCGCTGGAACATGAATACGGTAATGTCGCGCTGAAGCTGCTTCTGGCAGGGCTGGCGATAACGCCCCTTCGTCAGCGCCTTGGCGTGAACCTGATGGGCTGGCGGCGGGCCATCGGCGTGACGACCTTCTTCTTCGTGCTGGCGCATTTCCTGGTCTGGGCGGTGCTGGATGTGCAGACACTGGGCGCGATCTGGGCCGATATCGTGAAGCGGCCCTATGTGACGATCGGAATGGCGGGTTTTCTGTGCCTGATCCCTTTGGCCGTGACCTCGAACAACCTGAGTATCCGCAAGATGGGACCGCTGGCCTGGCGCAAGTTGCACAAGCTTGTGTACCCGGCGGCGCTGTTGGGCGCGACGCACTATGTCTGGCTGGCCAAGGGCTTCCAGATCGAGCCGCTGGTCTACCTAGCCATCACTCTGACGCTACTGGCGCTGCGGATTCGTCCGGCCAAGGGGCGAGTCGCCTGAATCGCGCCCCGAGTCTCTCTCGGGAATCGCGTCACGCTCCCCAGATCTGGGGATCACCTTGGGGATAACCACAAGCGTGGCCCTGTTCGGCCCCTTTTTTCCCGTCCGAGTCGCTTGGACCATTCGGTCAAAACCCAATACCTGACCGGATGGACAACTTTTTCCGAAGCTCAATACATTGATTATAAACAGAAAAGTGGTTTACGACGGAAAAATGTCAGGTTTCTGCAAAAAAGCACTTGCGACCCCCAGCCCCTAACCGTAGAACCCCCCTCACCGGCGGCGCAGAGATGCTCCAACGGGACGCGGACAGGTCAAGACGCTGCAAGGCAGACAGACCCAAAGCAAAAAAACAGAGGCAGTTTGAAGCGGGTCGCGTTCAAAAGTTGGAACGCAACCGGTGGATTTTTGTCTCTCGCTCTTTGACATTGATGGATTTCGAAGAGATATGTGGGCGGTTTGGTTCATTCGATGGATCAACCTCTTCATATCGCGCTACTAGGGGCAACCCGATGATGTAGTGTCAGCTTCACTGTTTGGACGGCTTTCGGTTTCTGATGAAACCCGAAGCACAACAAACAGAAGACTGCCTCAATTCTTTGCAGGATTGAGGCGATGTGCAGAGGTTCGAACGTCAAGGATACGTCGCAAGACGTTTCAACTTGAGAGTTTGATCCTGGCTCAGAACGAACGCTGGCGGCAGGCCTAACACATGCAAGTCGAGCGCACCTTCGGGTGAGCGGCGGACGGGTTAGTAACGCGTGGGAACATACCCTTATCTACGGAATAGCCTCGGGAAACTGAGAGTAATACCGTATACGCCCTTCGGGGGAAAGATTTATCGGTTAAGGATTGGCCCGCGTTGGATTAGGTAGTTGGTGGGGTAATGGCCTACCAAGCCGACGATCCATAGCTGGTTTGAGAGGATGATCAGCAACACTGGGACTGAGACACGGCCCAGACTCCTACGGG
>Ga0100398_1002330_pt1 | contig 15937 bp, 16 predicted proteins | sample CryGeymeta201522_FD_81568 | JGI IMG/M metagenome (GOLD analysis project Ga0100398, IMG submission 81568) | Groundwater microbial communities from Crystal Geyser aquifers in Utah, USA - Crystal Geyser metaG 2015-22 | ecosystem: Environmental > Aquatic > Deep subsurface > Groundwater | place: USA... | reverse complement strand
AGGCAAGAACCACTGCGGCGCCTCCGTCGGAAACAGGACACATATCAAAAAAGTGAAGCGGATCTGCAATTACAGGATTGTTTGTTTCCGCATCACGGTCATCAAGTATGCCTTCTAACGTCACTCTGGTGTGAACGTGAGCAAAGAAATTATCCATTGCGTTTCCATGATTCTTGACTGCAACCATAGCTAAATGCCGACGCGTGACGCCGTATTTTTCCATGTAAAGTCTCGTGAACATTCCGGCGAGCGCAGGAAGAGTTATGCCGTAAATCTGTTCGGCCATCGGATGAGTTAAAGTCGCAACAAAATCAGTTGCATCGAGTTGATTAACTTCGCTCATTCGCTCGGCACCGGCAACGAGTACGGTTTCGCACATGCCGGATGCAATTGCTTGAAATCCGAGTTTAACAGCCGAAGAACCTGAAGCAGGTCCGTTCTCTATCGTTTCTGATCCGGCAGGCCAGAGTGAAAGATGATCGAGCACTGCAGAACTTAGAGCAGTCTGATGATTGATTCGACCTCCACCCATATTTGCGACAAAGAGGTGATCTACAGTATCGAGCCCGGCATCTTGAAGAGCCACAACTGATGGATAAGAAGCTATCTCGACTAGAGGATATTCAAGACGACCGAATGAAGTTATACCAATTCCGACAATATAGACTTCACGCATGGGACACCTTCTTTCTCTTCGGATCCGCAATGATGGATGTGCCTGTCGAGTCGTATTTCGCCCGCGTTGCTGCGAGAAAATCCGGAGGTGCTTTTGGAGGATCGGACGGCGGTAGAATTTTTTCCATTGCCTCGTCCAGCAGATCTTGCGGAACAGGCCGAGAACCTACTATTAAGCTTCCGCGGGCACGATTGAATATTTCACGCGTCAATGAGTACGATGGAGAACCACCGAGTTCGTGAGGTATTTCGAATTTTTTTTCGAGATTATATTCGATCATCCAGCGCCTGAATCCAATCGGCGATTCGGCAACGATTAATACTTCTTCCTGTTTTAATACATCGATATGATATTCCATCTTTGCCGCAAAGCAGTGAGCGCCAATCCTGAGTCCTCGTTTAAGTCCGAGAGTATGATAAGACATTCCGATTTCAGGTGAGTATATTCTTCCATTCACTATGGCGGATAGTTCACCGTTTATTTGACCGATCAGCACATATTCATCAACTACACGATATCTATAATATGCGAGAAGTTCTGCATAGACTCTCACCGAAACAATATCGTAATAATCGCGTTCATGATGTATTAGAGCTTCTACATGAGGAAGAAGATCGGGTATGTCATCACGCCCAATCTGTCTTACAACCATTTTTGAACCGTCAGCAAGTGTGATTACCTTTGGCGGATATGGCGGCAATGGCGTGTCTACGGGCCTTAATAATTTCTCCAAATCTACAGACATAAAAACCTTCCTTTCTTACTCAGTGACTTTACCGAGCAAAGTATTAAAAATTAAGATCTTGGAATTTTACAAAGCTTACTTCCTTTTCTTTGCCTCCTTTAATAAAAGAATATCATAAATCGATACGTTTCGATCTTCAATATGATCAAATTTTCTTTCCATTTTTGAACCGTAGGTCACATATTTGTGAGGATTGGATTCTATCCATGCAGAGACAATCTCTTTTGTGCCGCGCGCTTGAGCAATTTTTTGACCGAGTGGATTGACTATCATTGAATGTCCAAAATAATAATTGTCGCCTGCATCAGGTCCTATACTATTTGTCGCAACTACATAAACGTGATTATCATATGCTCTAGCTTTGTTTGTAAGCTCCCATATCTCGAAACTTCTTAAAAACGCCGCAGGTCTTGCTATGACCTCTGCGCCTTTCAAAACCAGAATTCGAGACAGCTCCGGAAAATCTCCTTCGTAACAGATGGTTATTCCGATCTTGGCAAATCCGCAATCAAATACTGGAAGCTCTTTGCCCGGAGTGCTCCAGCCTCCGCAATTTATTCGCTCGGTAGGAAAGAGATGAGTCTTTCTATATACACCTTTCACTTCGCCTTTATCTGAAATAACAATTGCGGAATTAAAGATGATATTCTTCTTTTTCGCTTTTTCATACATTGGAAAGATGACATAGATTCCAAAATCTTTTGCGGCCTTACAAACTTTTTCGACTGAAGAACCATCTAACGGCTCGATTATGTTGTAGAATGCTTCCAGCGGCATATTCGGAGTGAAACCTGTTGTGGCTGATTCCGGAAGAACAACTAGATTTGCTTTATGATCTTTAGAGGCTCTGCCAATCCATTTTATGCACATTTCAGTATTCGCATCGATCGAATTTGGAATTATCGGAAATTGCGCGCATGCAATTTTGAAACGCTCCATTTACTTCCTCGCTTTTTTAAACAGCAAATTACTTTTTAAAGTCGATTGCTACAATTCTAGCAATGCACGATTCAAGCTCGATTGCGCGCCATACAAAACAGCCGACCCATGTTCTTTTGTTATTGAGCTTTTCAATTTCTCCACCCAGATTTTCCGCGTGAATGAGTCCCTTCGGGAATAGTTTGAGATGCATCACTTGATAATATTCTTCGTACGGATACATTTCGTCCCAGCTCTTGCCGTAATCTTTTTTCAATTTGTTTTCAGCCTCGGCGAAGAGCCTCGGATGCCATGAACGAAGAATTGTATTCATTGGATGATCCGCTGAACCGCAATCGACTCCGATCCATTTGAACTTCATCTTTAGCGCCCATTTATGAAAATCAGGATCAGGTCCCGGATGCTTCACCATGTACCTGACTTCGTCGGCTTGAGGCTGATCCCATGCATAGCGGTGATAACCGGTGTTTATGATGAGAATATCTCCCTTTCGTATATCCGCTCGATCCATCAGCATCTTTGGCGAATATAGAGAATAATCACTGACGCAATCAGAAATGTCTACAACAACGCCTGGACCGGCAAGCTCGTCCAGAGATAATTCACCGATTGCTCTGCCATTAGACGCAAAGTGAATCTCGCCATCGAGATGAGTGCCGACATGATTCGATGTCTTTATGATTTGTCCGTTTGCGCCTTGCCCCATGTGAGCTCCAGCGATGCGCTTGAAGTACTGAACCTGAAGAGGCATATAGCTCGGCCACGGCGGAGTGTGAATGGAAAGCCTTTGAGTAAGATCATACATTTTTACCATAATAAAACTCCTTTCAGAAAAAATAATACCATGAAATTAAATATGTGCAAGATGCGCAAGAAATTTATGAATGTTTATGACTACTTGTTTTTTCTATACCACTCAACTGTCTCTTGCAATGCTTTGTCTATATCTGTGAAAAGAAAATCTTCGAATATTTCTTTGAACTTTTTACTCTGAATAACTTTTCTTGAGACTCCTTCTGGTTTTGCAGAATCAAATTCGATTCTTCCTTTGAAGCCCGCGGCATTCGCTATTCTCTCAGCCAGAGCTTTTATCTCGATTCCCATGTCCGGCGCGATAATCAAATTTCCAGTCAAATTTATTTCAATAAGTTGCGCGAGAATTTTTGCAATATCATTTACATAAACAAATTGCCTGATAGCCTTGCCGCTCCCCCAGACAGACATCGTCCCGTTTTTTTCTACAGCGTTTACAGCTTTGACGATGAGCGCGGCGACTACATGCCCGGTTTCAGAATTGAAGTTATCGTGCGGCCCAAACATAGTTACAGGGGTTACAGTCATGTAAGGCATTTTAGTTTTATCAGCAGCAATTTGCGCATGAATGTCAAGAGCACGTTTCGAATATGCGTATCCGAGATTTCCAAAATAGGGAAGACCTACATGCAGATCGGATTCGGTGCCTGGCCGGTCATCGGGAATGAAATACGCGCAACTGGAAAGAACTCCGATAAATCTTTTGACTCCATGTTTTACTGAAGAGCTTATGACATTGGTATTCATGAGCAGATTCGATTCAAAAAACTCCAGATTTTTTTCCATATTTGCTTTGACTCCGCCGATTTCGGCGGCAAGATGAATTACTGTCTGCGGCGCGATTTTATTTATGAGATATTCGGTCTCGTTTATATTTCGTAAATCAGCATCTCTGCTCGATACAAATATTGCGTCTGGAAGATACTCGGTGAGAGCTCTTCCCAGCATTCCTGTTCCGCCTGTGACAAGTATTTTCATGATAAAACAATATCATAAAATTGGAACCGTTCGGAATGAAATTTCCCCCGCATCATGAATTTATCTTGGGGTGCGGTTATCACATCCTTTTGAAAAGCACGCACCCCTGATAAATTAACTTTAGATTCCCAATTGAAGCAGAGCCGCGGCGGCTGAATTACCTGACGAAGATTTTGATAAAGCAACCGAAGCCGCTTCATACTGTATCTTCTCCTTTGCCATTGCAATTGAGCCTTCTGCTATATCGATATCTTTTATCTTCGAGTTGGCGGCGCTATTGTTGTTATTTTGTATTTGAGTATAGCCTTCAGCATTTTCAAGCCTGTTTACGAATGCGCCTATGTCAGATTTGGCAACTCCTAATCTCAATACCGCAGTGTCAAATATCGAAAGCGCATTTTCTGCGTCTTCTCTCGTTGCTACAGAAGTGCCGGTTACTCCGAGCGAATCTGCTGTGACAGTCGGCAGGTTAAACGAAATAGAGTCGGCTTCGTTTGCACCAACATGAAACTTGAGACTTTGCTCTCCGGTGCCGTCTATGAGCTGTTCCCCGTTATAATTCGTTGCCTGCGATTGTCGGTTGATCTCATCGATATACATCTGAAATTCCTTATTGACTGTCGCTCTATCTGAATCAGTAATGGCATCGCTTGCAGAATATATCGCCAAACTTCGAGCCTTCTGCAGATTGTCTACGATTGACTGGATCCCTCCATCAGCTTCCTGCATAAGAGTGATTCCGTCTTGAGCATTCTTCACTGCGCGCTGACTGCTCTCAATCTGAGCGCGCAGGCGCTGAGATATACTGAAATTAGCAGTATCGTCTTTAGCCGTAATTAATGTTTCCCCTGATCCCATTTGCCTCTGTGTGTACGCCGATTTAGACCTGATATCATCAAAATGACGTGTGACCGCCATCGATGTAAAACTGTCCCTAATCCTCATGCCAAACCCTCCTTGGTTTGAATAAGATATTTTGTGAGTGCATTCCTTCCCTGAGTTGCATCACTGGCGCATAAAATCGCCATTTCATTTATCGGATTAATTTCTTAAATACTTTAGCGATTTTTTTTTATTTTTGCTAAACTGTATCTTTGAATAAATTTGTGGAGAAAATAAATGACTAATCCTATTCGCTACCATCTCGCCGAAGACACGATCGACGAAAAAGATATCAAAGAGTTGATCTCATGGCTGGAAACTTCGCCTCGATTGACTATGGGAAGTATGACAAAGAAATTTGAGGCGGAGTGGTCCAAATGGCTCGGGCGAACTTATTCCGTCTCGAATAACTCCGGGTCCTCTGCAAACTTGTTGATGTATTACGCGCTTCTTGAATCAGGGAGACTGCGGAATAAAAAGGTCATTGTGCCGAGTGTGGGCTGGGTGACCACTATTGCGCCTGCTATTCAATTCGGATTCGAACCGATAATGTGCGAGGCTGACAAGGAAACGTTTGCGCTTGATACGGATTATTTAGAGATGCTTTTGAAGAAGCACGATCCTTCTGTTGTAGTTCTTGTTCAGGTGCTTGGAGTGCCGGCGAAGATGGATGAAATACTTTCGCTGAAGGAACGTTACGGCTTCATTCTATTAGAAGATGCTTGCGCGGCTATCGGAGCAAAATATCGGGAACGAAATGTCGGAAGCTTTGGAGATATTTCCAGTTTCTCTTTTTACTTCGGGCATCAGATGTCGACGATTGAAGGCGGGATGGTCTCCACGGATGACAAGGAGCTGAACGATTTGCTCTTGATGCTTCGCAGTCATGGATGGAGCAAAGACCTCGATCGAGAAACTCATTCAAAGTTGGTGGCAAAGTACGATATTGATGATTTTCATTCGCCGTTTGTTTTTTATTATCCGGGATTTAATTTAAGAACTACAGATTTGAATGCAAAGATTGGAATCGGCCAGATTAAAAAACTGAATTGGATTCTTGAACGCAGAGAAGAAAATCATAAAAGATATTTAAGGAATCTTGAAGGCAGATTACAGTTTCAAATTCCGCCTGAAGACAGTCGCGTCTGCTCGATTCATTGCGGCGCGTTGGCGAAAGATGTTGATGAGCGAAAAAGTATTGTTGAATCGCTTGGTCGGCACGGAGTGGAGACCAGAATCTTTTCTGCGGGTAATCTCGGTTTGCATCCGTTTTGGATATCGAGATATGGAATAGGAAGTTTTCCGATGGCAGACAGAATCCATCATTGCGGATTCTTTTTGCCGAACCATCCTTCGCTGAAGCTGGAGGATGTCGACTATATCTGTAATGCTGTAATTGAGGGACTGAAGAAAGGATGAAATATTTTATGTCTAGGTGTAATATTACGCTATGAAAGAACATATATTTATTACCGGCGGAGCCGGCTATCTAGGTTCGGTTTTAGTTCGGAGATTGCTTGAGTCGGGATACAGAGTCACAGTGCTTGACAATTTTCTTTTCAATCAAACAAGTCTTCTTGACTGCGCGGTCTTTGAAGATCTCAGAATTGTTAGAGGAGATTGCAGAGATGAAGCGCTTGTCAGGGAACTTGCCCGTTCTGCGGACATAGTAATTCCTATGGCGGCGCTTGTCGGAGCTCCTCTTTGCGACAGAGACAAGACCGCCGCGGTGACGACGAATCGCGACGCGGTGAGAATGATTTGCAAAATTACTTCTAGTGAACAGAGAATTATTCTTCCGGTCACTAACAGCGGATACGGCATAGGAGAGAAGGACAAGTTTTGCACTGAAGAATCGCCTTTGCGGCCAATCAGCCTTTACGGTATAACCAAAATGGAAGCTGAAATGGCGGCGCTCGAACGTGGCAATGCGATAACTTTTAGGTTTGCGACTGTGTTCGGAGTTTCTCCGCGAATGCGTTTGGATCTTCTGGTAAATGATTTTACTTGGCGCGCAGTGAACGATCGCGCAGTGGTAGTTTTTGAAGGGCATTTTAAACGCAACTTCATTCATATAGAAGATATAGCTAGAGTGTTTTTACATGGAATCAATAATTTCGAATCAATGAAGAATCGGCCTTACAATGTCGGATTGGAGGATGCAAATCTTTCGAAGCTCGAATTGTGCGCAGAGATAAAAAAAGTTGTTTCGAATTTTACCTGGCTCGAGGCTCAGGTCGGTGAAGATGTTGATAAGCGAGATTACATTGTCTCGAATAAGAGACTTCTTTCGACTGGATTCAAACCGGAGTGGTCTCTGGAACGTGGAATTCGCCAGCTGACGGCTTTCTTTCCTGTTTTGAGAAGAAACTTTAATGCTAACGTTTAGCCAGACCGATGAGCTTAAATTTCTCTGATATTGATGCAGTCGTTCTTTGCGGAGGATTGGGTACGAGATTGTTTTCTGTTACGGGTGGAAAACAGAAGGTCATTGTCGATGTCTATTCAAAACCATTTCTTGTAATTTTGATTGAATATCTTTTTGAAAAAGGATTTCGCCGTTTTATTTTTGCATCGGGGCATGACGGAAAGTGTCTCGAAGAGGCGTTAAATTTTTGGAGCAAAGACGCAGGCTCTGATTTTGCAAAAGAGCTCGAATTTGTCTTCTCGCATGAAGCGATTCCGCTCGGAACAGGCGGAGCGTTGAGGAATGCATTGAAGTTAATAAACTCTGAAAACTTTTTTGTATTCAATGGAGATTCTATCGCACTATTTGATTACGAGGAGATGCTCGAATTTCATCTTGTAAAGGGATCGGTTGCGACTATTTCGCTAGGTACAGCAGAACAGAATTACGAAGGAGGTTTCGTCCGCGCTGACTCTGACGGAGCTATTGAAGGATTCAGCGAGAAGAAGTTTCAGAGTGGATTCACGTTCATAAATGCGGGTGCTTATATCTTTAATAAACGCTTTATCGAACGGATTCCTTTGAATAAGCGCGTTTCGCTGGAACAGGAGATATTTCCGAAAGCATCGGGCAGAGAACTTTTTGGATACAAAATTAGTGGAGATTTTTACGATATAGGAACGCCTGAAAGATTGGAGCGTTTTCGAAAAGAATGGAAAAGAATAATTGCATCATGACGAAAAAATATATTTTTTTGGATAGAGACGGAGTCATATTCAAATACAGGCAGAATCGATACGTGAACTGCGTAGACGATATCGAATATATCGACGGTTCGCTTTTAGCTTTAAAAAAATTACATTCTGCCGGCGTCAGCGTAATAGTAATTTCGAATCAGGCAGGCGTAGGAAAAGGTCTTATGATGACTGAAGCTTTGTCGAAAATTACAGAGCGAATGCTTGATGATGCGGCAAAAGCGGGCGGAGAAATTCTAGATGTCTTTTACTGCACGCACAATGTCGACGAAAATTGCGACTGCAGGAAACCTCGGCCGGGACTAATATTCTCCGCCGCAAAAAAATACGGATTCGATCCTTCGAAAACTTATCTCATTGGCGACAATATTTCCGATATCGAGGCGGGACGTAATGGGGGCTGTAAAACAATTCTTGTTAAGACAGGAAATGCGGCTCTGAAGCCTTCTGATGAATGGAAGGCTAAACCGGATTTTATCGAGCCTGATCTTTTGAGCGCGGTGAAAAGAGTTTTGAATGAAGATTTTGGGCTCATATAAAAGCGGAGAAATTAAAGAGTACCTCCAAGCCGGAGAAAGAATCAAAGCTGAGATAGACGGCTTGGCTTCCCCCATACTTATTGCGCATCATGGCGATTGCGACGGAATAACCGGCGCGGCGCTTCTCGCGCGGTATCTCAAGGACAGCGGCAAAAATGTTGGATTTGCTTCTTCGGCGGAATTCAGAAAGAAAGACGCGTTGCATTTTGAAAAAGTTTTTAAAGAGTATAGCTCAGGAATATTTGTTGAGGCTCAGGGAATGACCGAAGATTTTTGTCAATTCGATAAAAACTTTATAAATATCGATCATCATCCTCATCCGATGAATACTCCGATTAAACGCATGTTCAATCCTCGAAATTATTTTGTGACTCCAAACCCTGCGATAGGCTTTGTTATGTATGAACTATTATTTGAAGATTTGCCTGCTAATGCCGGTTGGATTTCTGCGCTTGCAAGCATAATGGATTACTGCAGAGAGCCTGCCGAACTTTTGATCGAGAATTGTAAAAGTGATTTGAAAAGATTCAATGAATTGCAAGATACATTTTTAGCTTCGCAGTATGCAGAAAAGATGACAACGAAGATGGCTGAATATCTTTCGAATATTCCAGAGCCTGACGAATTTTTGAATGAGAAATGTTTTGAAGATCGACGCATGATTTTTAAGAGGCTTATCGAAGAAGCTGAAGACAGAGCACAAATAGCCGGAAAGATGGTTTTTGCCGAGGTTGAATACGGGGATATAAGAGTGGCTTCACCGCTCGCAAACATGCTTCAAGACAGATATCCGGAAAAATGTGTTGTGATTTCGGAAATTTCAGAAGATACTACACGCCTATCAGTTCGACTTCGGAGCGGCAACGTGCATATCGGAAAAGTGCTCGCAGGCATTGCCGATGCGCTTGGAGCAGGAGACGGAACTGGGCATGAGAGAGCAGGTTCGGCAAGGATTCCTCATGCCATAAAGGATGATTTTTTAAAGATGTTGGAGGAACGAATTGGATAACAAGAAGCTTACAAAATTAAGAAAGACATATCATGAAGGTTTCATTTCAGGTTCTGAATTGAAGAGGCAAGTCATTGAAGGCTGTATGGACAAACCGATGGCTGATATACATGAAGAGCTTGGCGATGAGCTGAGCTTGATAGCAGACGGCGGTTTAAGAAGCTTCATTTATGATTTAGTGACGCGTTTACCGTGTTATTTTTGGCACATTCCGGCGTCTGTTATGGGATTGCACGATGTCTCTTCCGACAACATGATGGGTGGGCTCGTTAGGCATTCGAAAAAAGTTGCGAGAGTTGCCCAACGAATTGGAGAACCTTACGGATTGGATCACGAGGCAGACAATCTGATAGTTGCCGGTTTATTGCATGACAGTTTCAAATACGGAGAAAATGGATTTGTTCCTCGAAATGAAGATCACGCTATTTTTGCCGCGAACTGGTTCGAGAAGAATAATGTTTTTAACGACAGACCTCAAATCAGAGGAATGATCAGGTCTCATCTTGGCAGATGGGGACGCGTAAAACCTGCTAGTGATCTTGAATGGGCATTTCATCTTTCCGACTTTGTAGTTTCGCGCGGCGCGTCGCCTTCTCTAAAGCCTGCTCGATATTTTGTAATGATTCCGCACGGCAGAAAAAGATAGATTACTCAATTACGATTATTTTTGAAGTGTCGGAAGTCGTAGATATTTCTGCAACCTCGATTTCATTCTTTTGAAATAACTTCATAAAAAAATTATTTTCCATAGGCAATATCATCTTTTTATATTCTAATTCGCTGAATATTTTTTTGCATTTGTATGAGGCATGTACCGAATTGATGCCATTACTGACTCAAAACTTTTGAAGTAAAAAATGCTGCCGTCATTGTCATCATTGGAAATTTGTTTGAAGATCAGTTCATAATGCAAGTCTCTAGGCTTATTCCAATTATACGGATAAGAAGGAGTAAAATAGAAGTTGAGAATTACTGACCACGAGAGAATTAAAATTGCAACTATAGTAAATATAAATTTTGGTTTTAGCTGAGCAATACCAAGAGCCATCACTATAACAAGGAGAATTCCACTCGGAAAGAAAGCTCTAAACGTAAAACCAAGACTTATTAAAAATTGAGTCGGATAATAAAACGCAAATGGTAATAGTGCTGATAAAATGAGATGAAATTCCATACTTTTTTTGTTACGAAATGCCTTGATAAAAGGGACAGAAATACCAATTAGACCGGCAAGTGCAGAAAAAATAAGGGGGAGAATTAATTCTCGCGAAAAAGATATAAAATTACCGGATATAAATGTTTTGAAAAAGAGTCCAAACATTTTGAAGGTCAATTTATCGAAAGTAGTTGGGCCGGAATTATTGATAACATGTTGAAAGGCAAACAGGCTCCAGAGCAGAATCAGAATAAATGAAAATATTCCACCCCATAAAATATTTTTCCGTTTGAAGATCAAATAAAGAAATGGATAGATGAGATAAAAAATTGCATAAGGAAATGTGAAGAAAGAGAGAGTTGCGAGAATAAACCATGTTGTGTTTGATATTTTTTCTTCAACAGTTTGTAGAATCAGAATGGTTATTAAAAGTCCGTAAAGCGAATACATTCTAGCTTCAATACTCCAGTAAATCATCCATGGATTGAATGCAAGTAAAACGGATGTAATTAAGGCAGTTTTAAACATTTGTTTTCTTATCAACCAGATGGTAGGAAACAAAACAGTCATAAATCCGAATATCGCGCTTGGAAGGCGGAAGAGCCAATCCGGTGAGCTTGTAGGAAGCGAAGAAAGCAGAATGAAGTAAAACGGAGTTTGAGGCAAAGTAGTTTTGGGAGACAAAAGTTCAATAGGCGAGCAGGTTGTAAATGCAAACGAAAATAGTTCGTCGAGCCATAACTCACGTTGATTTAGAAGAATGAATCTTAAAATAATAGCGACTGAAAAGATAAAGATGAATAATATCCAAAGTCTTTTTTTATTTAAAATTTCCATAATCCTAAAATATCTCTGTTGAGCTCGATTATTTCAGAGACATTTAAATCCTTCCAAATTTTTATCAAACTATTTTTTGTAAATCTGAATGTTAATTCTCCTTCACCAAAGTCAGTTAGTCTTGATGAAATGAATCTGATAAACCTTGAACTGCTGTTAGCCATATTTTCAACAGGCTCAAGGACAATTAAAAGTTTTGATTTTTTCTTTGCTTGTTCCAGTATTTCTGAGAATTTTTCAGGAAATTGATAGATAGAATCGAGCAACAATATTACATCTGTTTTGGGAATATCAAAGGTTCTTACATCTTGAATAATAGTTTTTACTCCTAATTTTTTTGCATAGTTAATGAATTCGGGGCTGATATCTACTGCTGTATAAGAAACATTTTTTTTTCTCAAAGCGTATTCATAGACAGAACAGTCGCCGGCGCATAAATCAAGAACGCTTGAATCAGGTTCGATAAACTCTGCTATCTTTTCGAATCTTTTAAAATATTCTTTACCATACAGAATTTTCATAGAGAGTTTGTATAACGATGGATATTTGTAAAGAATAGTTCTCATATTTTACAACAGATTTCCCCTTTATAATTGCGATTTATTGAATGAGAATAAGAAATGTTTGCATCAAGGTAAACAAAAAAATAAACTGAACAGCGATGGATATTGATTTATCTTTAGCGATAGCGTGCTACAAAGACGCGCCTCATCTAAAAAAAAATGTGATTTTTATCAGAGATTTATTGGCAAAAACATCATGGAAGGTCGAATATATTTTTGTTGAAGATGCCGGCAATGACGGCTCAAGAGAAATCATTGATGAGCTGGTGAAGAAAGAAATGGAGTTTGAAAAGACGGTTTTTCATGAGAAGAATACCGGCCGCGGGCAATCGATTCAGGATGCATTTGAAATTGCTGAGGGCAATGTGTTGGGTTACATCGATATCGATTTAGCTGTCAGTCCTGTCTACATTCCACTGATGCTTCATAAACTTTTTAACTGCAACTATGATGTTGCGAATGCATTGCGTATTTACAGAACTTCATTTGCTTTTTCGAGTGTTACACGTGATATTTTTTCTTACTGCTACAGATTGATCTCTAGAAAATTGTTAAAGATGCCATTTTACGATACTGAAACCGGATACAAATTCTTTTGTAGAGAAGCGTATAAAAAGTTGGCGGAATATGCAAAAGATCCCGGCTGGTTTTGGGATACTGAATTAATGGTGTATTCACATTTGCTCGGATTGAAAGTGATTGAGATACCTTGCCTGTATCAACGAGACAAAAACAAGGCAACCACTGTGAATATAATTCCTGATACGATTGAATATTTGAGAAAATTATTTAGGTTGCGTAAAAAAATAAAAAAGCTCTGATGAATTACTTTTTAATTACAATCGCTCCTGTATTGCGCTCAATGTAAGGACCTATTATCCAATCGTCATCGAGTTCGATAATGCTTCCAGGTACGGCGTCTTGATGCTTTAAAGCCTCTTTCAGATACCAATCATTTTTTGAATCAATGAGAAAGCTGATGCTTCCGAAATAATTTATGAGCGCAAGAAAAATTGGAATTGTGAGAAACAGAAAATCTTTTGACGAGAACTTTTGCATTTTGGTAAGAGCACTCAATGCAATTACGGCAAACATTATTGTAACAATCCAAAACTCGACGTTCGCAGGCTCCCACCATGAAAAGAAGAGCGCATACGGAACGAATGCGATCATTGCCTCAGTAAAGCTGTTTCGATCGATAGACCCTGAGGCTTTTAATTTTATGAGAGCAAGTGTGAGAATGATGAACCAAAGAATCGATGCCGTAAGAAGAAGGTTGGCGTAGGAATGATCAATATTTCGAACAAGAAATTTTTCGTCTTCGAGATGATATTCGCCTAATCTCGGCGCAAAATCCGTTGCAAATACGAAATGTGCTCCAACGAAGAATCTTCCGGCTCCAATTAATATTTTCATTGGAGTAGTCGGAGTGATTTTTCCCAGATCGAGTTCGTGCATATACTTTGTGCTCCAGTTCATAGTGTTTTTGATGTTATCTTGAACTGAGCTGAATTGAATTGAGCCTGCCGCAAGATATGATCCTCCGACAAGAATTGCGGTTACAAGTAGATAAGTAGCTACTCCTCGAATTCCGCTTCGGCGAAGGCGCCATAGTCCGCAAGGAAGAAAGAGCAGATTAGCTTGATGAAAAAGAGTTGCGATTGAGGTGAGGAGTCCGAGCAGAAACGCGCTCCATTTTTTATCGGGATTTAAAATTAATGCAGCGAGCAGAAATGGCAGCGGGAGTATGTAAACTTCAATTGTCGCCGAATAGAACCAAGTCCCGAATGAAAAGGCGTAGATAGAAGCCCAGTATGCTGCCCGCAAGATAGAGTTCTTATTTTTCAAAAGAATAAAGAGAAGTGCTATTGTTGCTCCGCCTGCGATCGCATTCAATAATTCAATGCCGAAGACGGTGTCGGTAAAATTGAATTGCTTAATCCAAAAACGCGCTACCGGATTGTAGAGAAGGTGATGGGGATGAAGAAGACTTTTTCCGGATTCTATACTTCTGAGATAATAGATACTGTCATGAGCGGCACCGAGAAGCGGTGAATGAGTTGATGAATAAAGAAGAGTGAATGCAACAAAGATGATTATTGCCGAGAAGAATGATTTGATTCTATCGAGATACATAATGATTGCACGCTAGTTGCAATTTCATTAAATGGTAGCCGCAGATTTTGATCTGCGAAACCTAAACATGTCTCAATCTCCGAAGCCTAGTCCAAGCCTTCGAGCAGTCATTATTTCGTCGCCTTGCGGGTCGATGGTTTTGTAATTGTTGATCGCTTCTGCAATAGGAACCGTAAGAATATGCGGAGTTCGGAGACAGACCATTTTTCCAAATTCGCCTCTAACTGCCACATCGACGGCAGATGCTCCAAATCGCGATGCGAGCGAACGATCGAAGGAAGTTGGTGTTCCTCCGCGCTGAATGTGACCGAGCACCGTGTACCTTATTTCATTTTCTATTCGTTTACCGAGTTCATTCGTCAGCCATGCGGCGATGCCGCCAAGCCGCCTCTTTCCTTTTGAAGTTTTTACGTAGATCATTCCTCCTCCAAGAGGAACCGCGCCTTCGGCAACGACTATAATGTGCGAGCGCGCTCCGGTAGAACGCCTCAGTTTGATGTGTCTGACAATTTTTTCGATCGAGAAAGGAATTTCAGGAACCAGAATGATGTCTGCTCCGCCTGATACTCCGGCGCCGTGAGCAATCCAACCTGCATTTCTGCCCATGACCTCGAGTATCATGACTCGGTGGTGACTTTCCGCAGTTGTTGTCAGCCTGTCCAGCGCTTCAGTAGCAATATGGACAGCGGTATCGTAACCGAATGTGTAATCGGTTGCGAAGAGATCATTGTCGATCGTTTTCGGAATTCCAACGACAGGAAATCCTGCATCAAAAAATTTGGATGCGACGAGCAGTGAACCTTCTCCGCCAATAGCTAGTAGCGCATCGATTCGATTTTTTTTCAGAGAAGCAATTCCGTCTTTCAAAAGTTTTTTTCGAACTGCTTCAGAAGTTTTTTCGAAAAACGCGCCGTATTTGCCGGTATTGCTTGTTCCAAGTATAGTTCCGCCGCGGGGTAGAATACCTCGAACATCTTTCAGAGTGAGCGGAATAAATCCGTCTTTGTAAAGAAGTCCTTCGAATCCGTCCTTGATGCCGGTGACTTTCAAATTGTAATGAAGAATGGCAGTCTTCACAGCACCTCTGATAACGGCATTCAAACCCGGAGCGTCTCCGCCTGAAGTGAGAATTCCCAAATGCTTTATTGGACTTTTCATAATAAAATGATTCTATCAGGCGTCAGGCAAAAGGCAAAAGGCAAAGTAATTAGTGATTTGTGATTAGGAACAGACGTATCATTACTTTTGCCATTTGCCTTTTGACTTATTTACCTTCGTTGCTCGCAATGACAGCAGGAAATTGCGTGGAGCAGGGCGTCCATTGACGCGGGGCGCACATTGACGCGGGGCGCCCATTGACGCGGGGCGCCCATTGACGCGGGGCGTCCATTGACGCGTAGCGTGCGTGCCTACAGATGAGATGAAGTATTCCCTCTTATAAAGAACGAGTAAAATAATTGAAAAATGGAAATTGAAAAAATAAAATTTTAAATTTGCACTTT
>Ga0100398_1002324_pt1 | contig 15953 bp, 14 predicted proteins | sample CryGeymeta201522_FD_81568 | JGI IMG/M metagenome (GOLD analysis project Ga0100398, IMG submission 81568) | Groundwater microbial communities from Crystal Geyser aquifers in Utah, USA - Crystal Geyser metaG 2015-22 | ecosystem: Environmental > Aquatic > Deep subsurface > Groundwater | place: USA... | reverse complement strand
TGGCCGCCGCTTTTCGGGCCTTCGGGGTGGACGCCCGGGTCATGGACACCTATAAGGGCCTGGCCCTGGGTAAGGAATTCACCTCGGGGAAGGAATGTTTTCCGTGCCAGGTGACCCTGGGCGACGTGCTGCATCATTTGCAGGGGGAAAAGGAGCGCCTGGGGGCCGGCTTCGCAGCGGAGCGGTATGTTTACTTTCTGCCCGAAGCCGATGGTCCCTGCCGATTCGGCATGTACAACAAGTACCAGCGGCTGATCCTCGATCGCTTTCCGGATCTGCGTGCGGTGCCCATCGCCTATTTGTCCACCAGCAACGGCTATGCGGCGGGCATCCTGCCGGCATCGCGGGCCCGCTATTTTCGACGCCTGGCCTATGTGACGGTGGTTATCGCCGATGTCCTGGAACGGGCGAGCTGGCGGGTGAGGCCTTACGAGGCCGTGGCGGGGAGCACCGATGCCCTGCTGGAACAGGCCGTGCAAGCCATGGAGAAGCTGATCGTCGAAGTGGGGCCGAGCCGCGATTGCCGGCGGCTGTACCGAATGCTGGAGCGCTACCTGGCGGCGGCGGCGGGGTTGCTCGATCCCAAGCGGCCGCGGCGGCCGCGGATCGGGCTGGTGGGTGAAATCTATCTGCGCACCCATCCCGAATCCAACCAGAACCTGGCGCGCTCGATCGAGCGGTTCGGTGGCGAAGTGGTGATCGCTTCGGTGGCCGAATGGTTCAATTATGTCACTTACGACCGCCTGCTGCGGGTCCGCAGCCGCTGGCGTGACCTGGTGCGGCGCCCGGCGAACCGGGGCCTGGCGCCATTGCTGCGCGACACCATCGGGGTCCTGGCCGAACACGGCTACCAGAGCTGGCGGCAGGCGCAGGTCTATCGGTGTGCTTTGAGGTGCCTGGATATCGCCCGCGATCATTCGGTCCGGTCCCTGGAAACCTGGCTCGACCACAATCGGCATTTCAACTTCGCGATCGGCACCGAAGCGGCGCTCAGCATCGGGGGAGCACTGGCCTATATACACGATGACTACGACGGCATCGTCAACGTGTTTCCGTTCACCTGCATGCCCAGCACCATTTGCGCCGCGATTCTCAAGCCGTTGTTCCATCGCAGCCAGGTCCCCTATCTCGATGCGTCCTACGACGGCACCGTTCAACCCAATCGGGACCTGGCGCTGCGGACTTTTATCTATCAAGCGCAACAACATCTCGAACAACGCCTGAACGGCGAAAGAAGGTTATGACTCATCAACATCTGCTGATCAATGCGGTCCATCCGGAAGAGTTCCGGGTGGCCATTGTGGAAGGCCAGACCCTGAGCGGGTTTTTTATCGAAACCGCCGCTCGCGGCAAGTATGTGGGCAATATTTACAAAGGCACGGTGGTTCATGTGCAGCCCAGCCTGCAGGCGGCCTTTGTGGATTATGGAACGGAGCGTAACGGCTTTCTGCCACTGCCCGAGATTCATCCCGAGTACTACCGCAAGGAGGTGGAAAAAGCGGCGCGTATTCAGGATGTCCTGGAACCCGGTCAGGAAGTCCTGGTGCAGGTGGTGAAAGAAGAAATCGGGGCCAAGGGCGCCGCGCTCACCACCTACATTTCACTGGCCGGGCGCTATCTGGTCCTGGTCCCCGGGCAGCAGGACAGCCGGGGGGTATCGAAGAAGATCGAAGACGAAGCCCAGCGCGAGCGGCTCAAGGAAATCGCCCATTCGCTCAAGGTCCCGGAAGAGATGGGCATCATCGTCCGGACCGCGGCGGAGCAGCGGACCAAGAGCGAACTCTCCAAGGATTTGAAGTACCTGGTGCTGATCTGGAAAGAAATCTTGAAACGGGTGGCCGAAGCACAAACGCCGGCGCTCATTTATCGGGAGCGCGATCTGGCCATTCGGGTGGTGCGCGATTACTTCAATCCCAACATCAAGAGCGTTCTGGTGGACGATCGGGAGGTCTTCAAGAAGGTCAAGGAATTCATTCACATCGTCAGCCCCAAGCATCAGTACATGGTCAAGCTGTACAAGGAAGACGCGCCGATTTTCAACAACTACCATCTGGAAGATCAAATCGATCAGTTGTTTCAGAAGCGGGTGCCGCTCAAGTCCGGCGGCTATCTGATCATTGATGCCACCGAGGCCCTGGTGGCGATCGATGTCAATTCGGGCCGGGCCACTCGCACCGCGGATCAGGAAGAAAGCAGCTTTCGGGTCAATCTGGAAGCGGCCGCCGAAGTCCCACGGCAACTTCGACTGCGCGATCTGGGGGGATTGATCGTGGTCGATTTCATCGATATGCGCGGCGCTCAACACAATCGGGAAGTGGAGCGGCGGGTGAAGGATGAAGTGAAAAAAGACCGGGCCAAGACCCAGGTCGGCAAGATCTCTCGCTTCGGCCTGCTGGAGTTTTCCCGTCAGCACCTGGGGCTGGGCATCCAACTGGCTTCCTACAAGGACTGCCAGTGCTGCGGCGGCACCGGCCTGGTGCGCTCGACCGAAGCCACCGCTCTCTGGTACCTGCGAAAAATTTGGAACCATCTGCTGGAGGAAAAGGTCAGCGGGGTGAGGGCCCGATTCGCTCCGGAGGTCGCCAACTACCTCCTAAATCAAAAGCGCCAGGACATCTTCATGCTGGAGGAACGCTTCCACAAAAGCATCATCATTGAAAGCAGCGCCCAAATGCAGGCACACGAAGGCGAGCTGGAAGTGATCAACGCCGTTGAATAGGCCGGCCGCCCGCGGCGCCCTTCGATCAGACGACGACGTAGCGTTTGATGGTGCGCACCACGTCATCCGGATCATCCAGCAGGGTCACCAGGTCAAGGTCATCGGGCGAGATCAGCTTGCGTTCCACCAGGGTGGATTTCACCCAGTCCCAGAGTGGGCCCCAGTAGTCCGAACCCACCAGGACCACCGGGAAGGGGCGCACCCGTTTGGTTTGAATGAGGGTGAGGGCCTCGAAGACCTCATCCATGGTGCCGAACCCCCCGGCCATGCCGACATAGGCCTGGGCGTATTTGACGAACATGACCTTGCGGATGAAAAAGTATTTGAACTGGACGGCCAGTGTGGCGTACTGGTTGCCCTTCTGTTCCATGGGCAGGTGAATGTTGAGGCCGATGGAGGTGCTGCCGCCTTCGGCTGCTCCCTTATTGCCGGCTTCCATCACCCCGGGGCCGCCGCCGGTGATGATGTTGAAGCCGGCCTGGGCGAGCTTTCTGGCGATGATCACGGTCTTTTCGTAGATCGGTTCACCCGGGCGAACCCGTGCCGAACCGAAGATGGAAACCGCCGGATAGACATCGGCGAGGGCTTCGAAGCCGTCCACGAATTCGGCCAGGATCTTGAACAGCCGCCACGAGTCCTGCACGGTCATTGCATCGATCAGATACTGTCGCTCCACCATAGGGACCTCCTGCTTCCGTTCTCATGGGTTTGATCCGCCGGTCGTTCGCCTGGACCATCACCCTAGCACGGATCCGGGGCTGGAGGAAAGGCTGCTGCCGGTGCCGTCGGCGATGGTCTGGGGGCTTGCCCAACGCTCGTTATTCCGCTACATTGCGCCGCGCAAGATGGCGACCCGGAGCGCGGCAAGTCGCCGCTGGTCGGTCGCTCGGCAAAGGAGCTTCCATGCAAAGGACCATGATCAAGCAGGCGTTGGCGTCGACCGCTCCCCTGGCCGGTGTTTTGGTTCGGGGCTGGGTGAGGACCCGGCGGGACGCCAAGGGCTTTTCCTTTCTCGAGATCAATGACGGGTCGTGTCTCGCCAATATCCAGGTCATTGTGGATGACCAGGCACCCGCCCATGGCGCGATCAAATCGATCAATACCGGGGCTTCGGTGGAGGTCGAGGGGGCGCTCACGGCTTCTCCGGGTAAAGGCCAGCAATGGGAAATCCATGTCGCGCGACTGGAGTTGGTCGGGGCCGCCGATCAAGACAGCTATCCCTTGCAAAAAAAACGGCATTCCGACGAGTTCCTCCGCGGCATCGCCCATTTGCGTCCGCGTACCAACAAGTACGGAGCGATTTTCCGGGTCCGTTCGGAAGCCGCCTTTGCGGTCCATCAGTTCTTTCGCGACCGGGGCTATTTTTATCTGCATTCGCCCATCATTACCGGGAGCGACTGCGAAGGGGCCGGGGCCATGTTTCGGGTGCGGGCGGCGGTGCCGGCCGCCAACCGAACGGCTGAAAACCAGGCCGGTCCCGGCTTTTTCGGGAAAGACGCTTACCTCACCGTGTCTGGGCAACTGTCCGCCGAAGTGTTCGCGAGCGCTCTCGGCCAGGTCTACACCTTCGGTCCTACCTTTCGCGCCGAAGATTCCAATACGCCCCGGCATGCCGCCGAATTTTGGATGATCGAGCCGGAAGTGGCCTTCGCCGATCTGAACGCCAACATGGATCTGGCGGAAGCCTTCCTCAAGGGTCTGGTCAATCATCTGCGCCGTCATTGCGCGGAGGATCTGGCGTTATTTGCCCGGTTCGTGGACCCTCAACTGGAGACCACGCTCGACAATCTGACGGCGGCGCCTTTTGCGCGCCTGCCCTATCGGGAAGCCGTGAAGATCCTGGCCGAAGCCGGGTCGGCGTTCCAGTTCCCGGTGGGCTTCGGCTGCGATTTGCAGACCGAGCACGAGCGCTATTTGACCGAACAGGTGTTCAAGAAACCGGTGATGGTGTTTGACTATCCCAAGTCGATCAAGCCGTTCTACATGCGCCTGAACGACGACGCCGAAACGGTCGCGGCGATGGACGTGCTGGTTCCCAGGGTGGGGGAAATCATCGGCGGCAGCCAGCGTGAAGAGCGCCTTGAAGTGCTGGAGCGGCGCCTGGATGAACTCGGTTTGCGCCGCGAGGATTATTGGTGGTACCTGGAACTGCGCCGCTACGGATCGGTCCCGCACGCCGGCTTCGGTATGGGCTTCGAGCGGTTGCTCATGCTGGTCACCGGGATCACCAATATCCGCGACGTGATTCCCTTCCCCAGAACTCCGAAGAGCTTGGAATTCTGACCAGTTTCCCGGCGTTTTCCGGGCGATCGGAACGGCGGTGCGATTTTTGCCCGACCCTGATCGGCGGGGATAAATTGATTGAATTGTGCCAGGCTCTAGGATATGAAACCATCAATCGAGCCGGTGTTGTGGCTGCGACCGTGTGCTCTTGCCGCTTGTCATGGACGCTTAACGTTCAACGGTAAGAACCTTTCCGGATCGATCAGGACCGGCGGTCGCCGGCAAGACAGCTCGGATTGTGGGGGCGGCTCATGAGCGCGCTCCCGGTGCCGTCGGTGGCCGCGGCTGGGTAAGCTTGATCGGCATCGGCGTGAGTTGAGTGGTTTCATAAATACAGGTCATGGAGGCGTTTGAGTATGGAAATGAAAGATTTCGTGAAAGCGGCTTTGAAAAAGGTCAATCGCAAGGTCGCCGATGGCGTATTGGATAAGTTCGAGGAGGGCTATACCGATCCGGAAGAGATGTTGCTCGACTGGATCTGGATCGAACTGAAGGAAGAGGCCCCGGACAAAGACGCGGTCATTGCCATGCAGCTCGATGACCTCTACGAATTGATCGAAAGCGCGGCGGACACTTATGAGGATTACCGGATCCTGCTGGAATCGCTGCGCCCCGCTGAAGCGTAGGACCGGCACGCCGTCGAGGTTTGGGTGAGCGCCCCAAGCGGGCGCTTTTTTTGTCTCTGTCCATAAGGATCGTGCATGTCGGTAGTCACTGTTAAGCAATCGGCCGTCCATCGTCTCTTGCAGGGGCATCGTTGGGTCTTCGCCAATGAAATCGCGGGTCGGATCAAGGACCACGAACCGGGCAGCTGGGTTGAAGTAGTTTCTTCCAAGGGGTTGGCGCTCGGTTCCGGCACCATCAATCCGCACAGTCTGATCGCGGTGCGTCTGCTGGCAGCGCCCGGGCAGGAGCCGAACGCGGAATTTTTTCGGGCACGCCTTGAAGCCGCCCTGAAGCGGCGGCAAAGGTGGTATCCCGACGCCGAGGTTTATCGGCTGATTTATGGCGACGCGGACGGCCTGGGCGGCCTCATTGTGGACCGCTACGGTGCGCTGGTCGTCTATCAGATCACCACCCTCGGCATGTCCCGCTACGAAGGCCTGATTCAGGACCTGCTGCGCGAGGTATTGCAGGCGGCCACGCTGGTCTGCCGAAACGACGTGGGGGTGCGCACCCTGGAGGGACTGCCGCTCGATAAGTCGATCGTTCATGGGACCCTGGAGGGGCCGGTGCCGGTCCGGGTCGGCGCCCTCCGCCTGCTGGTGGACCCGCTGCAGGGTCAGAAAACCGGTCTGTTCTTGGATCAGCGCGACAACCGCGAGGCGGCCGGGCGCTGGTTCAACGATCAGGAAGTGCTCGATCTGTTCTGCTATGATGGCAGTTGGGGCCTGACGGCGGCGGCGCGGGGGGCGCGGCGGGTGGTCGGAGTAGACCAGTCCGAGCGGGCCCTGGAGCTTGCTTCCGCCAACGCTCGCCAGAACGGTTGGGATGGAATATGCCGCTTCGAACGGGCGGATTGCTTAGCGTACCTCAAGCAGGTGCCGAAAAAGAGCTTCGATGTGGTGGTGGTGGACCCGCCGGCCTTCATCAGATCCAGGCAGTCCCTGCCGGAAGGCCTGAAGGGCTATACCGATCTCAATCGGCGCGCGCTGCTGGCGGTGAAATCCTCGGGCATGCTGATCACCTGTTCCTGTTCCTATCATTTGAGCGACGACCTGTTTCGCCAGGTGCTGGTGACCGCCGCCAAGGCCGCCGGCCGCCAATTGCGGCAGCTGGAGATGCGCGGACAGGCGCTGGATCATCCGGTGCTACTGGCGATGCCCGAGACGCGCTATCTCAAATGTTGCATTCTTGAGGTGGAGTAGTCGAAAATAGGGATGATCGTGGATTAGCGTGTATCTCCATGATCTGGGAGCTACGGTAATCCGCGATGAGCCGGAATGCATTCGTCACGTTGCTGATGGTCTTATTGGTGTTATTAGTGTTTTTCGTGTTTTTCGTGTTTTTCGTGGTTGGTTCAGATTGTCCGAGAAGGGAAACCGGAGATGACAACGATGAACAAGCCTGGACGTTGGTTCGTTTTGGCTGCTGTCGCGGGTTTGCTGCTGGGCTGGTGGTTGGCGCCTGTCGCCAACGCCGCGGCGCCGCCGCGGGAGCCGATCGCGGTGATTCGTTCGACCGCCGATCGGGTGATGGAAATTCTCAACACCACGCAGCCGTCGGCTTCGGCGGAAGACCGGCAAAAGCGGCGCGATGAGATCGTTAAAATTGTTTATGAATTCGTGAATTTTCAGGAGATGTCCCAGCGGGCGCTGGGCCGGCACTGGGCGGCTCAGCCCGAAGATAAGCGCAAGGCCTTTGTCCCCCTGTTCGAGAAGCTTCTTTACAACACCTACATCGACAAGGTGGACAACTACAGCACCGGAACCGAACGCGCTGTTTTCGACAACCAGGTGCTGCAAGGCGACTATGCTCTGGTGCGGGGACGCATCGTCGGGTATCAGAACAAGGATGTGGCGGTGGATTACCGGCTGAAGTTGCAAAACGGTCGCTGGATGGCTTACGACGTGGTGATCGAAGGGGTGAGCTTCATCAGCAATTACCGATCCCAGTTCAATTCCATTCTCGCCAATAATAATTTCGATGCCCTGCTCGATCAGATGCGGCAAAAGATCACGGAGCTGGAAAAGAAAACCCAGTAGGTTCGGCGATCGGGAGTGGATCTGTCATGCCGCAAGGGCTCGAAGGGCATCGGAGCAGGTTGCGGGAACGCTTTGCCAACAGCGGTCTGGACGGGTTCCATGATCATGAGGTGCTGGAGCTGCTGCTGGCCTTCGCCATTCCGCGCCGCGATGTGAAGCCCATCGCTCGCGCTCTGCTGAATGAATTCAACTCGCTGGCGGCGGTGCTGGACGCGGCCGCCGTGGATCTGCGGCGGGTTGCCGGGGTCGGGCCCCAGGCCGCCGCGCTCATTGGCCTCATGCCTCAGCTCCTGGTGCGCTACCAGAAGGATCGCTGGCGCCCGACCAGGGTCATCAACTCGACCCCGGAAGCGGTGGGCTATCTCACCTCGGAACTCGGTCAGGCCCGCAACGAAAGCTTTTGCCTGCTCATGCTCGGCAGCAGCAACGCGGTGATTGCGCTGGAACGGATTCAGGAAGGCACGGTCAATCGTACCGCGGTGTTCCCGCGGCTGGTGGTGGAAGCGGCGCTCAAACACCGGGCGACCGCGGTCATTTTGGCGCACAATCACCCGAGTGGCGACCCGCAGCCGTCGGAAGCGGACCGCCAGATCACCCGCAAGCTGTCGGGGATCCTCAAGGCGCTGGACATCGCCGTGCACGATCACATCATCATCGCCGGCGCCAACAGCTATTCCTTCGCCGAGCATGGGGAGATGCCATGACCGATTCCCTCGATCCGACCGCCGGTTCGCCGCGGACGGCGCCGCGGCCCACCATGACGGCCGTACTGGTGCGCGAAACCGGCGGCCGCGGCGCCTGGAACCGACTCGAATTGGGGCAGGTGGCGCAGCCCGAGCCTGGGTCCGACCAGGTGCTGGTGCAGGTGGCGGCCTGTTCGGTCAATCGTGCCGATCTCCTGCAGCGCCGCGGCTTGTATCCGCCGCCGCCGGGGGAATCGACCATTCTCGGGCTCGATTTCGCCGGCTACGTGGTGCAAAAAGGGGCGGCGGTGAGCACCTGGCATGTGGGCGACCGGGTGTTCGGGATCGTCGCCGGTGGCGGTTATGGCCGCTATCTGGCGGTGGCTTGCGAACACTTGCTGGCGATTCCGGAAAATTTGAGCTTCATTGAAGCGGCGGCGGTGGCCGAGGTGTTCCTGACCGCCTATGTGAACCTTATGGTGGAAGCGGGTTTGCGTTCCGGGGAAACGCTGCTGGTGCACGGCGGTTCCGGCGGGGTCGGGAGCGCCGCGATCCAACTGGCGCGGGCTTTCGGTGCCCGGGTGGTGACCACCGCCGGCAGCGCCGACCGCCGTGCGGCGGCGGTCGAACTGGGCGCTGCGGCGGCGTTCGATTATCACGCTGACGATTGGCCGGATCAGGTGCGGGCGGCAACGGCGGGGCAGGGGGTGGATCTGGTGCTCGACTGGATCGGGGCGCCGTACCTGAGCCGTCACCTCGAGCTGCTCAAGCAGTGCGGACGGCTGGTGCTGATCGGCTTGCAGGGCGGCCGTGAGGCCGCAATCGATCTGGCGCCGCTGCTCGGCAAACGCCTGCGGCTGATCGGGTCGGTGCTGAGGAGCCGAGACCGGCGGGAAAAGGCGCGGCTGATCGCCGCCTTTCGCGATCGGGTGCTGCCGCTGCTCAGCCGGCGCACAGTGAAACCGATCGTCGATCGCATCTTTCCCATGGCCGAAGTGGAAGCGGCGCACAATTATCTGAAGCAGGGCGGTCAGTTCGGCAAGGTAGTCTTGACCTGGTCGCCGCAATGAAACCTGGCTGGCGGCCGGAGGCGGCCGGAGCTTGTCTCAAGCTCAAGGATCGATCCATGAACGATTATCGCCCGATCGAGCGGGCGCCGGCGGGAGACGGTTCCCGACCGGCCGCGTCGATGATTGCCGGTGGTGCCGCTGCCGGTGCCGCCGATTGGATCCGGTTGGAGGATGTGTCGCTGGTCCGGTCCGGAAAGATCATTCTCGATCGGATCAACTGGACGGTTTCCCCTGGCGGCCACTGGGCCCTGCTGGGTGCCAACGGTTCCGGGAAAACCACCCTGCTGCAGCTCCTGGCCGGTTACCTGTGGCCGACTCATGGGCGGATCACGGTGCTCGGCCGCCGTTTTGGTCAGACCGACCTGCGCGAACTGCGCAAATCCATCGGCTGGGTGGGTTCTTTCCTGCAGGTTCAGGTCCCCTTCAACCAGCGCCCCCTCGACTTCATTGTCAGCGGTAAATTCGCTTCCATCGGCATTTTCGAAACCCCCGCCGAGGCCGACTACCGGCTGGCGCGGGACCTGGTCGAGCGGCTCAATTGCGGGGAGGTCCTCGAGCGCCCCTACGGGGTACTGTCCCAGGGCGAAAAGCAGCGCCTGCTGATCGCCCGGGCGCTGATCGCTCAACCGCGCCTGCTGATCCTGGATGAACCGAGTGCCGGTCTGGACCTGCTGGCGCGCGAACAGCTTCTCCAGACCCTGGAAGAACTGGGGCGGGCGGCCGCGGCCCCGACCCTGATTTTCGTCACCCACCACCTGGACGAAATCATGCCGGTCTTTTCTCATGTGCTGGTGCTGAAGGCCGGGCGCATTCTGGCGGCCGGGGCCAAGGATCAGGTGCTCGAACCCAACCTGATGAGCGCCGCCTTCGGGGTGCCGCTCGAGGTGACCCGAAACGGCCCGCGCTACTGGGCCGGGATCCGCACCCGCCACAGCTTCCTCCGAAGCTCCTTCTGAACGCTCAAGTCGTCCGCCTGGTCTTCTATCCGCGGCGATGGGGCGCATCCCATACCGCGCGCGGCTGAAATCTGAATTCCGTGGATTCTCGGAAATTAAATTGCACATCCCGGCACACCCAAATCCTTGAGCTGCCGTGTTCCGTGGACTCGGATTTGGGCAATTATTTATACTGGTTTAGGATCAGATGTTTCATTATCAAAAGCGGGCAAGATGCCCGCGCTCCCGGGAAAGAGCGCACACTATCGGCAACGCTGGAGAAGACGCCCTGACGGGACGCACTACGAACGCGGGGCGGTTGCCGAGGCTCATGCGCCGAGTTGGTACAGATCCTCGGAAATTAGATAGCACATCCCGGCACACCCAAATCCTTGAGCTGCCGTGTTCAGTGGACTCAGATTTTTGCAATTATTTATCTGAACATCCCTATTGATTCCGAACGGATGTGATGGTTGTTGAGGCTTCTAACCTCGGCTGAAATGACAGTAAGCCCAACTTTGGGTCGTTCACGGGATGTTCGCGGCCGATCTCGAGCACCCGGGCCGCGGCCGGCCATTGATTCAGGCGGCCGGTTGCCGGCAGGCGACGTAGTCGGTCGCGGACTTGGCGATCGGTGGGGAAGGCCATGGCCGTTGGCAGGGCGGTGAGTGGAAAGTAATCGGCCGCCACCGCATCGGAGCCGGCACGCAATTCGCCCCGGACCGCCTCCGCCCAAAACCAGATCCCCACCGTCTGCCGTTCGCGATCATGGCGGTTGCCATGAACCGCCACCACCGGACCCAGTTGCACGCGCAGGCCCGTTTCTTCGAACAACTCGCGACAGGCCGCCGGGCCGATCTCTTCATCCCATTGCGGATGACCGCGGGGAATGCACCAGGTACCGGCATGGGAACCGCGCCGTTGCACTAAAAGGACCCGATCACCGGCGAGCACGATCACCGCCACCCCGACGGTGGGATTGCGATAGAACACCCGGTCACAGGGTTCGCGGAAGCGAACTCCCGGTCGGCTGCGGCCGCTTTCGATCAGCGGCCCGGCGCAATAGGGGCAAAATCGAAATTACATCAGCCGTTCCTCATGGCTCAGAGCAGGTCCGCCGAATCGCTTTCAGCCAACAGACCGGTGATCCGTTTGACTTCCTGGCTACGTTCCAGATCGGCCACCAACAGGGCGTCTTCGGAGTTCACCACCAGGATCTTCTTGAGACCCAGGGTCACCACCATGCCTCGGCTCTGGTTGAGCACCAGGCAATCCCGACAGTCAAGGCTGAGCGCCCGACCCTGATGCACGTTTCCGGCCTCGTCCTGCTCGGTATTGTGCCGCACCTCATAGAGGCTGTACCAGGACCCGACGTCGCTCCAGCCGCAATCGGCCGGAACCACGTAAACCTGATGCAGCGGATTTTCCATCACGGCGTAGTCGAAGGAAATGGACTGAGTTCCCCGATAAAGCTGGTCCAGTTGGGCGGGAAAATCCGGGGCATCGATGGGGCCAAGTTGATCCAGGCCGTGCCGGAATTCCGGCATATGGGCGGCGAATTCGGCCAGAAGCGCCCGCGGAGTGGCCACGAAAATCCCGGCGTTCCAATAGAACCTGCCGGATTTCAAGAATTTCATGGCCTCTTCCATGGCCGGTTTTTCCACGAATCGGGCTACGCGAAAGGTCCCGTTTTCCGGTTCTCCTTGCTCCCTTTCAATGTAACCGTAGCCGGTTTCCGGTCGGGTCGGGACAATGCCAAGGATGGCGATCGAGCCTTCAGCCGCCAGCCGTTCCGCTCGCGTGAGACCGCGGCAAAAGGTGTCGGCATCGGCGATGTAGTGATCGGCGGGGAGGATCGCCACCGGTTCGCGGCAACCCAGGCGTTGCAGATAGAGGGCGGCCAGCCCAATGCAGGGAGCGGTGTTGCGGCCGACTGGTTCGACCAGGACATGCACCGGGCGACCGGCAAAAAGGCTCCGGGTCTCGGCTTCGTGCTCTCTACCCACCACCAGTACCAGATGATCGTCGGTCACCAGGGTGCTCACCCGCTCACAGGTCGCCTGAATCATCGGCTGTTCCCCGACAATAGTCAGAAACTGCTTGGGACGGGCCTTCCTGCTCAAGGGCCAGAAACGGGTGCCGGAACCTCCGGCCATGACCACTGCATACATCGGAATCGCCTTTCCATCGCCCTCGCTCGCAACCCGCACGTGGCTGCAAGGCTCCGGTCGGCGCGGGCGAAATCGCTTTCAATTCAGTTCAGAGGAATTTCATGGCATATCGCCTATTGGCGTGAACAGCGGCTGAGGGGTCATGGTTGCGGCTGGTTCAGTTGGCGATGACCTTGTCCGCGCGTTTCACCACCGCCGGCGGCAGGGTCACGCCCATCTTCTTGGCAACACCGGTGTTCACATAGAGCTTCACATCCTTCAGGGTTTCCACCGGCATGGTCGACGGATTGGCGCCCTTGAGTATCCGGTACGCCATCTCCCCGCTTTGCTTCCCCAGTCGATAATAATCCATGGCCACCGCGGCAATGGCCCCACGCGCCACCGAACCGATATCCGCGGTGTAGAGGGGAATGTTGTTGTCTTGACAGACTTTCACCACCCAGTCGAACGCCGACAGGACCGTGTTGTCCTTGGGAATATGGATTGCATCCACTTTACCCACAAGGCCCTTGGCCGCCATGAGCACGCCACTGGTATTGGAGACACTGGCTTCCACCACTTCGATCCCACGCTTGCCGGCGCGCTGCCGCAGTTGCTTCAGGTAAGCAAGGGAACTGTCCTCCCAGGAATTGTAGATGAAGCCGATTTTCTTGGTTTTAGGGCTGAGTTCCAGGATCAAGGCGAGCTGACGATCCACCGGGTTTTGATCGGTGGTTCCCGTGACGTTGCCGCCTGGAGCATCGAGGGTCTTCACCAGTCGCGCGGCCACCGGATCGGTCACCGACGAGAACACGATTGGGATGGTCTTGGTGGCATTGACGCAGGCCCGAGAGGCGGGTGTGGAGATACTGTGAATCAGGTCCACGTTCCTGGCCACCAACGACCTGGCGATGGTGTTGGCGTTTGCCATGCTGCCCAGGGCGATCTGAACATCGTAGGTGATGTTCTTGCCCTCCACGTAGCCATGTTCCTTGAGGGCATCGATGAAACCCCGGCGCGCGGCGTCTAAAGCCGGATGTCCAACGAACTGGGAAATTCCGACGGTGATCATTCGCTCCGCCGCAACGGCCGGCGTCGCCAGTAGGAGCGGCACCAAGAGCGCCGCAAAGCCTTTCCAAACCTTCATCCCTTGTCTCCCTGTCCGAGCGAGCCTGGCCGCCTGACTGTCGTGGGATCTTCCTTGTGCGCCGAACCGATCGCGACCACCAGGAACATACTTGGCGCGCGGTTATACTGTCAACCTGATCCACCGCTCGAGCGGCTGAAATGGGTCGGCTTTGCCGGCCGTTTCGGAGCCTGGAGCAAACCTCGAAGCGAACCCTTCGGAAGCCTTGCCGCACCATTCCATGACCGCTCTATCCCGCGAGAAACCTTGCCCATTATTGGCTTGACGGAACATTTCAATTCGTCTAGCTTCCCAACCACTTGGGCCGGCTTTGGCGCACTGGCTGGAAGGTCGCGGCCGGCATAAAGACAAAGGATGCCTGCCGGAAGCGTCCGTTGCCGATCCGGTGGACCAAGGTGGCGACGAATGCCTTTGCCGCCGGAAGATGAGTTTTTCGTTTGCAAGCTTCATGAGGTTCGCCTGATGTATTTTGACTCGGAGGAGGGCATTTACGTGTTCGAGGTCCGAATGGGCATTCGCACCGGGGGCAGGAGAACGTGCAGTCCCCCGTTTCTCATTCAAGCGGACGACGCCGACGAGGCCGAGGAAAAAGTCCTCGAATATCTCGATGACATGGGAATCGAAGGCAGCTATTGGGTGGAAGAAATAAGTTCGCCGTTTCACCTCGAAACCTACCAGCAGCAACTGGAAGACGAGGAACGCGAGCCTTACCCCAACCTGGCGGAGCTGGATGAAACGGAATTGCAGGGATTTTTGATCTCTAGAATACGCTAGTAAATGGGAATCTGCTTCAAGACCTGGTTGTTCACACAGTGGTAGATTTCTTCGTCGGTACCGTAAATGTCCACCACCGAGCGGTGCTCGATCAGCTTTTCGATGACGAAGGCTGTTATATACAGGCTGACCGGATGCGGCCTGGGCACCAGGGCCCTGAAATTGGCCACCTGGTACTGAACGTCGAATTCCTCCGCGGTGAGCAGCGCCGCGAGGCACCCGTGAATCTGCTCTTCCAGCTCCCTCTTACTGGTGGTTTCCACCAGTTTTTGCTCGATCAGCTTCATCGCCACGAGATTGCTGAGCTCATCCATATGCTGGCGGAGCAGATGGAAAGCCTTCGATCGCTGTGCTTCCTTGGCATGGTCGAGCCGAGTAATAACAGCGAACTCTCTCGCATTGGGACGAAAATCCTTGGCCATGGCGCCCCCCCTGCTCATCCTTCTGATATAGCGCTCAGCGTCTTGATTCAAAACGCTCCCAAACTCAGGCCAGCATTCTAATACAGTTTGCTTTGATCTGTCGACAACGAACACGCGAATCGGGGGGAATTCGACGGCATTTTCCGGCCCATGGGAGGGCCGGGCGGCCGATTCATTCATCGGGATGCAATGCCTCGAGGATCAGATCGACCTGGGCCTGGGCCACCCCGCCCAATTCCCTGAGCGCCCCGAGAGGAGCTTCCGCCGTGCCGGTGTGGCCCACCTGGGAACTCAATTGATCTTGCCACAATCGGATCAATTGTCGCCAGTCGCTCACCATTACCGATGCTTGATGGCGCTGCAACAGTTCATGCTCGCGGGCGACTTTTTCCACATGGGGGCCGTAAACGACCCGTTTACCCCAGGCTGCCGGCTCGACGATGTTGTGTCCACCGATCGGTTCCAGGGTCCCGCCGCAGAAGATCAGATCGCCCAGGGCGTAGAGTTCGAACAAGACCCCGATCCGGTCCACCAGCACCACCGGTTCCCGGCGCACTTCGGTGCCGTCGATGAGCCGTGAGAGCAGCTGAAAGCCGATGCTCCTGGTCGTCAGGTGACGGGTCATCTCCTCGATCCGATGTAAATGCCGGGGCACGAACAATCCCAACAGATCCGCTCGAGTCTCCGCTAGAGCGGCAAACACATCCAGCAACCAGATGCATTCGCGCCGGCGCAGGCTGCCGCCGATGACCACCGGGCCGGCATGATCCCAGCCCAAGAGATTTCGCCAATCGCGGCTTGGGGCGAAGCCGGTACGGACCTCCAGAGTGTCGTACTTGGAACTGCCCAACACCCGAACCCGATCGGCGGATACGCCGAAGCTCAGGATGTTCCGGGCGTCTGCTTCGGAATTCATGGCCAAGCCGGTGAAATGTCGAAAAAGCGGCTGGAACAGGGTGGGGAATCGATGATAGGTCCGCGCGGATCGATCGGACAGGCGGCCGTTCAGAAGCAGGGTCGGGATGTCTCGCCGGCGCAGCATCCAGAACAGCAGCGGCCAGAATT
>Ga0100398_1002309_pt1 | contig 15984 bp, 10 predicted proteins | sample CryGeymeta201522_FD_81568 | JGI IMG/M metagenome (GOLD analysis project Ga0100398, IMG submission 81568) | Groundwater microbial communities from Crystal Geyser aquifers in Utah, USA - Crystal Geyser metaG 2015-22 | ecosystem: Environmental > Aquatic > Deep subsurface > Groundwater | place: USA... | reverse complement strand
TCCTGTCATTCCGGCAATAAACATTGATCCGCCATCGGTTTGTACACCCACCGAAGCGCCATTCTCGCCATGAACATGCACCTTCCCGTAAATACCAGGTTTTTGTGAATTGCTGACGATGATATTCCCTATTCCCCCGTTTTTAAATTTTACAATGGCAACCGCTGTGTCTTCCACCTCGATGTACGGGTGGTTCAGGTTTTTCCACAGCCCAAAAACCTCGTCGATTTCGCCCATAAACCACAGTAAAATATCGAGTTGGTGTGGGGCCTGATTCACCAAAACACCACCGCCTTCCATTTTCCATGTACCTCGCCATTCATCGGTGTCGTAATAATTTTTGTCGCGCCAGCCTAACATATTAATGGTCCCGAAAACCGGCTTTCCGATTTTTCCAGCTTCAATCGCATCTTTTACACGTTTCACCGTTGCATACCAGCGCCGCTGACTGATTACGCCCAGTTTCACACCGGCCTTTTTACAGGCTGCAATCATTTTGTCTGAATCCTCCAAAGTGGAAGCCAGTGGTTTTTCGACCAGAATATTTGCACCGGCTTTTGCTGCTTCCAAAACAGGCTGTAAATGAAATGGATGGGGAGTACAAACAATAACCAGATCAATTTTTTCCCGCTTTACCAAATCTTTGATTTCAGCATAAAATGTTGTTCCATACTGAGCCGCAAATAGGATTGCTGTTTTTGGTGTGCGGCTCCAAACGCCTGCCAGCCGTGTGTTTGGTAAATTCTGAACTGCCTTGGCGTGCAAGTGGGCTACTTTTCCGCAGCCGAGGATGGCGATGTTGAAAGTAAAGTTGCTGGTTGCTGGTTGCAGGTTACTGGTTTGTGTTTTGTGTTTCATTCTGGTTTTGTATTTGCGGTGCATGAAACCTATCTTTTCAATCAGCGGGCGTGGATGCACCTATATTTCTTTGCTTATTACGATCCCCGGGATTTATCCCGGGGTTATTCAAATTAAAGTCCTTCGGACTTTTATGGTACTAAAATTACCTTATTAAGTCCCGGTTCCTTATTGTAAAGCCGGTTAAACCAGTCGGCGCCTTCGGAGAGCGGGGCTACTGCCGAAATCATCTTGTCAACACTGATTTTACCGGAAGACATCAGATCGAGTACCATTTCGTATTCACCATTTATTGCGCAACTTCCCAAAAGAGACAATTCGGTAGTCACCACTTTTTGCAGTGGAATGGTGACTTCGGGTTTCAGGTTGCCAACCAAAACGGCGGTACCTCCTTTTCGCAAACTGTTGATGCAAAGATTGACAGTCTCGGAAATTCCGACCACTTCAAAACCAAAATCAGCGCCACGTTTTTTTGTTAGCTCTTTGATTTTTTCTGAAAGATTTGGATCAGTACTTTTAAAAGTGTGAGTTGCCCCGAATTCTTTTGCCAGTTCCAGTTTTTTTTCATCTAAATCGAGAGCGATAATTGGATTGGCTCCGGCAATTTTCAACAAGTTTATTACAAACATTCCCACCATTCCGGCGCCAACAACAACAGCGCTTTGTCCTGGTTGAATTTTGGAAATATTCACTGCATGAGTTGCAACTGCAACCGGCTCGACCATTGCCGCCTGTTCGAAAGTTACATTGTCGGGGAGTTTGTATAAAATATGGGCAGGAACTGTAACGAATTCGGCAAATGCACCGTGTTTTCGGTACTCGCCGGGAGAAACGCCAAGCACTTTGCGGTTGTCGCTCAGGTTGTACCGGCCTTTTCGTGTAAACCAGTCGTCGAGCGGGTAAATGGTGGAATCGAAAGTTACACGATCGCCTACTTTCCACCCCGACACATTTGTACCAACTGCTGCAATTACTCCAGATGCTTCGTGTCCCATTACAATCGGCGGTTTCCGGCGTCCGGTGCTGCCATCCATTCCGTGAACATCGCTGCCGCAAATTCCGCAGGCTTTCACCCGGATTAAAACTTCTACGGCTTCCATTTCCGGTTCGGGAAAATCGCGGTAATTGAGTTGATTGTATTCGTCGAGTACAAGTGCTTTCATATTAAAAAAATAAGTTCTAAAATATAAAAGGAAAGTGTTATCAATATCCCTCAATAATAATGTCCTGAGGGAGTCCAACACGCATAAAGTAGCGTGCAAACGCCTGCGAAAGATGTTCACGATAAGGGGGCAGAAGCCGAATTCTGGTTTCAAGCTGATTAGCTAATTCGGTCAAAGTAGAACGATGAATGCCATATACATTTTTAAAGTCAACAACCAAATAATCGTTGAAAATACCTTCTTGTTTATTGAGTAAGTGATAAGCGGGAAAATATCCTTTTCTTAAATTATCTATTATTTTTTTGCATGCTTTTGGAGTACTGGTTTGTTCCCCGGGCAATACGTTTAGAAAATTTTTCAAAGTAAAAAAGCGACAAACCAAAATGGTATCAATGTTTTTGTTGACTAAATCGCAGGACTGAGTCAAAATAAGTGTATTCATTGTTTTAACATCAACATCGGTTAAAATTCCTTCTTCTAACGTTGCAGGAGGAATAATTACCGGACAATTGTCAATAAAATCGCCTTGCTGCAGATCATTATTGTGTTTTAATGTTTGATACCAAGGATAATCCATGTTTTTTATATGAATTGTTCATTTCAATCAAAATCGATAAAAGCCTTTGGATGAAACGAGGTAATACTTCTTATTCGTACCTGAGTTTTAAAGGATTTTTTAAAAGGCACTTTAGCTTCAATATCATAATTGTCATTATAATACCCAATTTCGTAATCTACTATAGCTCTCTCAATATTTATTTCAGTGTTAGTTGTATAAACAGTAGTTCCTATCATTTCCTCATTAAAAAAAAGTGAAACATTTTTTGTTTTAAAACTCCAAATTAAATAATTGACAGGAAAAGAATTAAAAACTGTTGAGACTTGAATTCCTTCATCAAAACTTTTTGGTTTTATAAGGCTTGTTGTGTTCTTTTCTTCTATATACTGTGTTTCCATAGTTTTTATTTAAACGATTGGTATAGTTCTCCTTCTATTAACTGCTTAAACAAATTGCTGGAAAGAGAATGAGCCTGGTTAAACCAGTTATTTATATTTTTTTGGTTAGGTTTTAAAGATTTGCCATTTATCCTCGTCTGCAATAATATACCGTCAATATTATTATTTTTCCCCTTTTGAAAGTTTATCCTTAAGTCACCTAAATTAATGTTATAAGCAAACCCCATGTTAAAATCAGTAGGAAAATTATCGTTTTCAAAAAATGATTGTCCAAAAGTAACATTAAATCTATGGTTTATAAATTCATGTACATCTTGTTTCTCGAAATTAAATGGGAAAAAATCAATATATAAAATCCCGGGGGAGATATCTTTGTTTAAGGTATATACTTTGAAAAAATTTTCGATTAACTCACTTGCATCTTTAAATAAAGCTTCCCAGTAATATTTAGAATCAATAGTATTAAGAGTTAATATCCCCGGTCCAACCTGAAAAAGAGGATAACCATCTCTTTCTGCCCTGAAACGATGAACAGGTTGATTGATGGTCATTTCCATAGGAAACTCTACCGGAAGGATACTTTCCCGAAAAGGATATTTTTCTTTGAGTTCGTTATAGATATCACCGTATAAATATTGAATTCCGGCCAATTCATTTTTATTGGTTATTTGCCATCTTAACTCAATAACCACTTCAACAAGGGGAGCTTTTGGTAATTTACTCATTTTGATTATCCAGTTTATCTTTCCGAAATTAAACCTTTTAATATTTGCACACAATTATTTGGATACATGTTAATCTATTTTAACAAAAAATTTGTATCACAGGCAAATTAGATATGATTGCATTAAGTGTGTCTTTATTCAAAACTTTCAAAACTAAACAAATATTTTTCCCCCTTAATGGTTTTCTGTGAAATTACTTTTCCTGCGTATCGCAAATTCAGTTTGTTTCCAAGTAACGATTTTACATCAACCGAAACCAGTTTTTCATTTTCCCAGGCAATGGTAAATTCAAAACCTCCCTTTCCTTTTATTCCTGAAATTTTTCCTTTCGAAAACGCTGAAGGAAGTGCTGGAAGAATATCCTGGTAAAAATCACCGTTTTCGTCACGGAGGTGTGATTGCAGCAGCATTTCGGTAATTCCGGAGGTTGCCCCGAAGTTTCCATCAATCTGAAATGGCGGGTGGGCATCGAATAAATTCATGTACAAACCGCCTTTGTCCTTCATGTCAGTTTCCACGGAAATGGAAGGAACCATTAAATTCCGAAGCAGCAAAAACGAATGGTCGCCATCGAGCAACCGCGCCCAGAAGTTTATTTTCCAGGCACGTGACCAGCCGGTTCCTCCATCGCCACGATGCGAAAGTGTTACTTTACAGGCTTCTGCCAGTTCGGGTGTTGTCAAAGGGTGAATTTCGCTGCCGGGATGCAACCCCCACAAATGCGAAACGTGCCGGTGCTGATTTTTTGGGTCGTCTTTATCAACCAGCCACTCCTGCAACTGACCGTGCTGGCCGATTTGATTAGGAGCAATTTTGGCCCGTTTTTCCTTTAACATTGCAGCAAAATCAGCATCAACTCCAAGAATTTCAGCCGCTTCAATCGTGTTTGCCAAAAGTTCGCGGATAATTTGATGATCCATGGTTGGCGCCATCACCAATCCACCCAACTCGGGACTGTTGCTCGGTCCGCTCACCAGCCAATCCGGATTTTTGGGATCGGGAACCAGGTAACCGGCAAAGAAAACCGATGCTTCCTTCAAAATCGGATAAGTAGTATTTCTGAGGTACTCCTTGTCGCCCGAAAACTGGTAGCGCCACCACAAATGCTGGCTGAGCCATGCGCCACCTGTTGGCCAGATGCCGTGATTGGCATTGTTGATGGGTGCAGACCCCCGCCATAAATCGGTGTTGTGATGGGTAACCCAGCCATTCAGGTTGTAATGTTCTTTGGCCACATTCTGCCCGGTAACAGCCAGGTCTTCCACCATTTTTATCAGCGGTTCGGTACATTCGCCAAGGTTGGTAATTTCGGCCGGCCAGTAATTCATTTCGGTATTGATGTTGATGGTGTATTTGCTGTCCCAGGGCGGCGCCAGCCGGTTGTTCCAGATTCCCTGCAGGTTGGCGGGTTGCGTTCCCGGCCGCGATGAGGAAATCAGTAAATATCTTCCGTATTGATAAAACAACGAAACCAAAGACGGATCTTCATCGGTTTTAAAGGAAATCAACCGCTCGTTGGTTGGGCGTTTCGAAATTTCGGAACTGCCTAAATGGATATCAACCCGGTTAAATAAGTGCTGATAGTCGGCGATATGAGCGGCTTTCAATGTTTCATAAGATTTACCTTCGAGGTTGGACAGGTATTTTTTGCAACGTTCGGCAGGATTGGCGCTGATATCGTTGTAATTCACAAAACTCGTTGCAGCAACCAGGTACAAAGTGGCTGTTTTTGCATTTTCAACTTTTATTGAGTTTTCGGTTTGAATGATTTCTCCGCCTTCGTTTACTATTTTCAACCGGGCTTCGAAAGTGAGTTTGCTTTCGGGATAAGGATAACCGTCCATCCCGGCTTCCTTCGGGTAATTATTGGCCTGCCCTCTCAAAATAATTTCATCGCCATCAACCAAAACCGTGTAGTTTGAATGTGGTGAATTCAGCCGTGCCGTAAAATTCAGAGCCCCTTTTTTTGATGATTCCAACCGGATTAAAATAGCCTGATCGGGCATCGAAGAAAAAGTTTCGCGTTTGAATTTCACTCCGTCAACTTCATAAAGAACGGTTGAAAGGGCGTCTCCCAAATCCAGTTTTCGTTGATAATTTACCGCGTTTTCATGTCCCGGAAAATCCAGAAAAATATTTCCAAACGGCTGGTAACATTGTTGACCAAAGGGTTGTGACATAAATTGTTCATTCCCAAGTTTAGTTGCTTCATCCTGTTTCCCTTCCCAAAGCAAATTTCTTATTTCCCCGAGATACTGATGTGCGCCGGGATTTGCATAATCGTGTGGCTGTCCGCTCCACAATGTTTCTTCATTAAACTGAATGGTGTCCGATTTACCACCACCATAAATCATTGCACCGAGACGGCCATTTCCAACCGGCAGCGCTTCTGTCCAACCATTGGCAGGTTTATCGTACCACAATGCAAGTGAAGGATTTAACACTTTTTCGGGTTCAATGGTTGTGCATGAAAACTGGGTTGCGATTAAAAAGAGGAGAATCAGTGAATTTAGATTTTTCATTGGTATAAGTTAAAGATTTTCAATTTTTCAAACTTACAAAATATATAAATAAAAAAATCCCCCGGCCTCACCGGGGGATTATATGATTCAATGGTTCATTAACCTATTAAATCTTAACTTATGCGTTTCAAAGATAGATTACTTTTTTTTAACCGGAGTGCCAACCGTTCAAATGAAACCAGCTTTTTTGCGGTGGGACTTGCATTGGTTCGTTTAATACGAAATACCTTCGTTAAACTTAAATACCGCGTACCCTTCGGGTTCCAGGTAACCGGGTACGTCGGCTTTATTATTCAACACTGCTTCGTGGGATGCCGGAATTGAAAAGGGTAATTTTCCGGATGGGTTGAATTTCCCCATAATCACATCTAAAACAGCATCGACAGTGGTTCCGAAAGTAGCCAGAAAAGTTTTGTTGTCGTTTTTAATTTCACTGATTACCCAGGGATTGCTGAAATTTATAAGCACTGCCGTTGGTTTTTCAGTTTTCAGTTTATTCACATATTCCACATCAATGTTGTTTTTTGACAGCTCAATAAAAATTTCTGCTCCACTTGAACCAAATAATCCGCCAGTTTTTGGAATCAGCCAAAGCACCACTGCATCAGCTTCATCGGGTGTTTTTACAAATTCAACGTCCCAACTGTTTTCTTCAGGAATTATTACGTGATGCGGATTACCGGAACCACCTCTGGCAACCATGTATTTTTCGAAATAAACCTTTGTTTTTGGTTTTAACGGGAGGAGCGATTTTTCATTCCGAAGTAAAACAATCGATTTCCGAAAAGCCAGGTTTCCTCGTTCCTGAAATTGCGAATTGCCAACAATGGTTTCAGCCGCCTGTTCGTCAACAAATGGATTTTCGAATATCCCCAATTCAAATTCCTCTTTCAGTAATTTGGTCACCGATTCGTTAATGCGTTCTTCCGAAACCAAACCTGATTTTACCGTTTCCAAAAGAAATGCCGGGTCGGCCACACCCGAAAAAATATCAACTCCCGCATCCAGCGCTTTTTTGTACCGTTCAGGAATGGTCAGGTTTTCAACACCCCAGGGCATCATAAAAATGGGGCCGGTGTCGGAATTAATTATTCCCTTAAAACCCATTTTCACACGCAGCAAATCTTGAATAATCCTTTTGTTGTAGGCAAATCCCACTTCTTCGTATTCGGTGTTAACCGGTTTTGCGTAGTATGGCATAATCGCGGAAGTTCCGGCATCAATGGCAGCCTGAAACGGTTTCAGGTGATAATCCATCATTCCGCCCGGGTATTCCTGATCTTTTCCCCAGTCGAAATGTGCATCCTGCCCGTCTTTTTGCGGTCCGCCGCCGGGGAAGTGTTTTGTGGTTAGCGCCACGGAATTTGGCCCCAGTTTTTCTCCCTGAAATCCCAAGACTATCTGTTGAATCATGTTTGAAGCCAGGTCTGCATCTTCACCAAAAGTGCCTTCTGTGCGCCCCCACCGCGGTTCGGTAGCTAAATCAGCCATGTACATATATCCTTTTCTGATTCCCACCGCAACCCATTCTTTTGCCGCGGTTTCGGCAAATTCGCGGGTTAAATCCAGGTCGCGCATGGCAGCCAGTCCCAGCTCGCCCGGCCATTTTGAAAATCCGGTTTCGCCCAGGCCAATTCCTGTTGAATTGTCGATGGTAATATGATTTCTTGGATTTGAAGTCACTAAAACCGGAATTCCCAGTCGGGTTGATTCGGCCAGCGATTGCAAATTATTCGACCATTGAGCAATGATTTTTGGCTTTGTATTCGCCCGCAAAATAAAATGCCGGAGTTGTCTTTCGGTTACCCCTTTTGTGGTTCCCGAAACATTCATTATTGGAAATTGAAGTGGCTGCCGGGTAAAAAAGTTCCGGTCGATTACCACATCCTGTTCAGCCAAATCGCTGGTAACTTCGCCCATTCTGCCTAACGGACCGCGCGCAGCCGCAGTATCTCTGCTTCCCATATTTATGGTACTAATCAGCATAAAACCCGCTTTTTCTTCCAGTGTCATTTGCGAAATTAAATCGGCAACCCGGCTGTCAACCGGCGTTCGCCAGTCTTCGTAATTATCCAGTTTTCCGTTTTTATTTAAATCTTTAAACTGAAAACCTTTGTCTTCAATGAGTTGAACAGTTCTTACTCTCAGTTCAGGCTGAGTATATTTTGTTTTCTCTGACCAAGCAGCAATTAAAAGCAAAACAAGAAATAAAGCCAAAAGTGAAGGGGTAAAAAATCTTCGGAATAAAAAGGAATTCTTTTTCATTTTTCAGGTAATTAGATTAATGTAGTTCGTTAAACGACCTAAAAATACCTGTTTTATTTTAATTCAGGTTTCAACCGATAAGTTGGAACATTAGAAATTCAGATTGTTTTTTTGTATTCTGTAGGTGTCAAACCGGTTTCTTCCTTAAAGATACGGTTAAACGATGTTTTGGAATTGAAACCACATTCGAGCCCAATTCCCAAAAGTGTGTAATGGTTAAATGCCGGATTGACCATTATTTCTTTTACTTCAAGCACCCTGAATTCGTTAATAAGTTTGTAAAAATTCTTTTGCAGGCCAATGTTGATGATGTATGATAATTTGTGTCTTGAAATTTGTAAATCCTCAGCCATCATTTGCAGGCTGTAATCGGGATTTAGATAAGGTTTTTTGGTTTGCAGATATCTGAAAACGGTTTTTGTCAGTTCTTCAGTTTTTTGGTCGGTTAAAACCGGACGCTGGTTTTTAACTTCCCGGCTTTCCTGAATGTCAGATAATTCGGGTTCTACTTCTTTTTTCAGACCATGTTTGTAAATTACGGTTTGGTTGACACCAAAAAAAATCATAATAAACGTAAAAATGGTAAGGTCGAGCGAAAGCATTGAAAACCGTCGCATTTCAATATCGAAAATCCTGTTGATAAATGACAGGAAAAAATCAGCAACAAAAAGGACAAGAAACAGTGTAAGTACCGAAACCAGCCAACCCAAGGAGTTTTTTGCTGAATAGTTGGAAAAATGATTAGGAATGTTTTTGCGGTGCTTCAATATTAATTTTAAACTGAAAAACCAATACACAAGCATTGAGAATACCATTAATCCGTAATAAATGTTGTTGTAAAAAATCGATGCAGCTCCTGCACTGTTGGTCGAGCTACCAATTGGAACAGGGCCTGCAATGGATCGGTGAATTGACACCGTTAGGAATGGCAGCAAGTGTAAAAATATTTGGGGTTTTAACCTGAATTTTTCAACCGCCTGTGAACTTACATACAGGTAAAGTAACGGACCGAACAGGAAAAGAACAGGAAATATGCCGGGTTTGTAATATTCTATAACCTGAAAGGGCAACAAAAAGGAACCCAGAAAAATGGCAATCACACCCAGCCATACAGTGATAAACGTAAAACTCAGGTGCCACGGACGTTTTGAAACAAAAAGAAGTATCCCGAACAGGGATTGTATCAACCCAATAATTGCGATAGTATTTGACACGGTTCTTAAATTTTAAGCAATTGGATTGATTGAATCCGGTTTAGTTTAACGGGAAATAACTTTAATATGTATTTCGGCATCGTATATTGCAAAGCTTTATTTTATGAAAGCAAAAAATTACAACCAATGAAGACTTTACTTTTATTTCTTTTAATTCTGAATTTTTCAGCACAGTGCAAGGAAGATACTTTTTCAGAAACGAAACAATCTGCAATTACGGGATTCGAAATCATTCAGAATAAAGTACCGCTTTTTGTTGTAAATTCTGAAAATTTGTTGTTTGAAGTTAAATTCACCAATAACAATTCCGACGCTGTGGTGCTTCAAAAAATCACACTTCAGTTTGCTGAAAAAAGTAATTTAACTGCTGTATCAAATGTTTCGGCGATTGTTTTAACCAGCCAGAATGCCTTGTTTGGAACTTCAAATCAACTTGGTTTAAAAACAGAATTAACAGGAAATCATTCTTTTCAAAAAGGAGTGAATACGATTCAATTTAATTTTGCCGCAAAAGATGCTGCAAATCTGCTTTCTTCGTTCAGCCTGAAAGAGATCGAACTTCTTTTTGAAAATGATAAACCTCTAAAAGTTCCTGCAACAGTTGAATTTCAATACCGCCCGGCAACAGTTCTTCGCCGGCAGGGTCAGGATAACTGCGATACCTACCGGATTCCGGGATTGGTAACCACAAATAACGGGACTTTGATTGCTGTTTACGACAACCGTTACAACAACAGCAAAGACCTTCAGGAAGACGTTGACATTGGCATGAGCCGCAGCACCGATGGCGGAAATACCTGGGAATCCATGAAAGTAATTATGGACATGGGCGAATGGGGCGGCCGCCCGCAAAAACTTAATGGGATTGGCGACCCTTGCATTTTGTTCGACCACACAACAAACACCCTTTGGGTTGCCGCACTTTGGATGAGTGGCGGTTCTGAGAAAGACATGCTGTGGTGGGCTTCGAAACCGGGAATGACACCAGAGGAAACCGGGCAGTTTATTTTGGTAAAAAGCACCGACGACGGATTGACCTGGTCTGAACCCATCAACATTACCAGTCACATTAAAAATCCAGGATGGCAACTTTTACTTCAGGGACCGGGTCGTGGAATAACGATGAAAGATGGAACGCTTGTATTTCCCGCCCAGTTTAAAGCTGATATTGGCGAAAAAGCGCTCGACGGAGGACAATTTACCTGCCATTCGACCATTGTTTACAGCTCCGATCACGGGCAAACCTGGCAGATTGGTACCGGCGCCAAACCCAACACCACCGAAGCACAGGTTGTTGAGTTGGCGGACGGATGTTTAATGCTGAACATGCGCGATGACCTGAACCGCAAAGACAAAAGTGAAACCAACGGACGGGCAGTGGCAATAACAAACGATTTGGGTAAAACATGGACAATTCACCCCACTTCAAATTTCGCGCTACCCGAACCCAATTGCATGGCCAGCCTTATTTCTTCCGAGATTAAAATAAAAGGGAAAAACCAAAAAGTATTGTTCTTTTCAAACCCAAACCATAAGGAATCGCGTACCAATATGACCATTAAAGCCAGCCTTGATGAAGGAATGACATGGCCTGAAAAGTTTCACACAGAGTTAAATGAAACTGAGGGATTTGGTTATTCGTGTATGACAATGGTGGATAAAAACACCATTGGCATCCTTTACGAAGGTGTAAAAGAACTTTATTTTCAGAAGATTCCGTTTACTGATTTGCTGGGTGACAAGGTAAAATAGATGATTCTTAAAGCGCAAAATATGGAAGAGGGATTCTCAATATATTGTATTACTAACCGATTGGTTAGCAACCAAACGGTTAGTAACCATTTGGTTAGTTTGATTGTTCTGATCTAAAATATTGATTTATTGTGTTTTAAAATTAAACATCCTTTTATTTTAATTCGAATTTACCTGAAAGTGAAGCATTTGAATCTCCTCCCACAAAAATCATAAATTCGCCCGGTTCGGCATAAAACTGCAAATCCTGGTGATAAAATGCCAGATCGTTTACCGATAGTTTGAAAGTTACTGTTTCAGCATTACCCTTTTTGATGAATATCTTTTTGAACCCTTTTAATTCTTTAATTGGCCGTGTAACCGAAGCCACCATATCGCGAACATACAACTGAACCACTTCCTCTCCATCAAAATTCCCCGTATTGCTGATTTTCACGGAAACTTCAATTCCTTCATTTACGGTCAAATTTTCTTTATTAAGCGAAAGTTCCGAGTATTCAAATGTGGTGTAGCTCAATCCGTAACCAAAGGGGAAAAGCGGATGATTTGAAACATCGAGATAGTTGGAAAGGAACTTGGTAAATTCTTCCCCCGGCAGCGGACGGCCAGTGTTTCGCACACTGTAATAAATGGGCACCTGGCCCACATTAACTGGAAAACTGGCGCTCAGTTTTCCAGAAGGGTTGGTTTCGCCAAACAAAACGTCGGCAATGGCATTTCCGGCTTCAATCCCGGGGTGACCAGTGAAAAGGATAGCGTTGGCTAATTTGTTTTCTTCGGGAATAGTTAGCGGACGACCGCTCATAATAACCAGCGCCAGCGGTTTTCCGGTGGCAGCCAGCGCACGGATCAATTTTTTCTGGCTTTCAGGAATGGTGATATCCGACCGGCTTGATGATTCGCCACTCATTTCGGTAGCTTCGCCAACCACAGCAATTATTACATCAGCGATTTTTGATATACTCAATGCTTCCTGAAGCATAATTTCCGGTGAGCGCTCATCAATTTCAATCCGTGGTCCGAAAACGTTGATTTTTGCCGCGAATACAGAATCATCTGAAATATTGGCGCCTTTGGCATATACAATTTTCACATTTTCGCCTGCCACCAATTTCATTCCTTCCAAAATGGGTACCGAAAGTTGCGGATCGCCGGTTGGCGCCCAGGTTCCAAGCATGTTGTTTTTATTGTTGGCCAGAGGACCAATCAATGCCACAGTTCCTGATCTTTTTAGTGGAAGTACCTGGTTTTCGTTTTTCAGCAAAACCATTGAATGAGCAGCAGCTTGTTTTGCAATTCCACGGTTTTCGGCTGAAAGAATGTCTTTGGCAGGCCGGGCATCATCAAAATAAAGATACGGATCTTCGAATAATCCGAGTTTGTATTTGGCTTCCAACACGCGGCGGCAGGCCAGATTGATTTCATTTTCGTTTACTTTTCCCTCGTTCAGCGATTTTTCGAGTGTGGTTAAAAAACCTTCGCCAACCATATCCATGTCGAGACCAGCATTGAGCGACAGTGCAGAAACGGTTTGCAAATCACCCAGGCCGTGTTCAATCATTTCGTTTACCGAAGTGTAATCCGATACCACAAAACCATCAAACTTCCACTGATTCCGCAGCAATTCGGTAAGAAGCCACCGGCTGCCAGTTGCCGGAACCCCGTCAACATCGTTAAACGATGACATTACGCAACCCACTCCCGCGTCAATAGCTGCTTTGTATGGAGGCAGATATTCGTTATACATTTTCATCCGGCTCATATCCACCGAGTTGTAATCGCGACCAGCCTCGGGAGCGCCATACAGAGCAAAATGTTTTACTGTTGCCATCATGGTTTGCGGGTCTTTCAAATCGTTTTGTTGATAACCTTTAACCATGGCCTTTGCAATTTCGGAACCTAAAAACGGGTCTTCACCTGAACCTTCTGAAATGCGTCCCCAGCGCGGGTCACGTGAAACATCGACCATGGGCGAAAAGTTCCAGAAAATGCCATCGGCAGTGGCTTCGGAAGCAGCTATCTGTGCGGTTTTTTCAATCAGTTCCATATCCCAGCTAAAAGACAATCCCAGCGGAATTGGAAACGTAGTTTTGTACCCATGAATTACATCTGCCCCAAATAACATGGGAATTCCCAGACGGCTTTCTTCAACAGCGAGTTTTTGCGCCTGCCGCAGTTTCTCGGGGCCGTATATCCCAAAAATACCGCCTACTTTCCCTTCCTTTATCTTCGATTCCACATCGGAACTAACCACCGATCCGGTTAAAATTCCCCCGCCCGGAGTTACAAGATTTAATTGCCCGATTTTTTCCTGGAGGGTCATTTTATCCATTAGTTCAGTGATGTACACATCCATTTGCGAATGGGACGGATTCTGTTTTTTTTGTTGACAAGCACTTAAAACAAGAAACAACAGGAAAATCAGTGAAAATGGTTTCATTTTTTTACAGTTTGATAATTACATTCATTATTCCTAATTGCCAGGTTTAACAGTTGAAAGTTAAGTTTGAAAGCAAATTAAAGACTGACAAGGCAAACCTGGTCAGTCTTTATTTATGATTTGTCGGGCAGCAATTTTAAATATATTTACTGCAACGCAATTTTTGTGTTTCCTATGGTTGTGTTTACAATGTAAATTCCTGTTTTCAGATTAACCTTGAAATTTCCATCGTAAGCCGGACCTTCGGCCACTTTTCTTCCAACCAAATCGAATACCCATACATTACCCGAATAGTTCGAAATTCTTATTTCGCCATTGGAATAATAAGCATGAATTTCAGATTTGATAACAGGTCTGTTTATTCCTGTTGTGGTACTTACAAATTTAAAATCGTCCATGTACAAGGTATGTTCAACGTTGTCAGCAGTATTTTGCTCAAAGAAAATTCCTTTTACAACGTCTATCGCAGTATATGCAGCGTCAGCAGCCCAAACTTCGGCAAGGGAAATGTTAACTTCAGTCCAGGTATTGGCCACCAGGTCAGCATCAACATAATCGGCAAGCAACAGTTTCCCCGATTTGTTGGGGTTACCACTGTGCGATTCAAGGAAGAACTTTGGCAAAGCTGTTTTTGCCAAATCAACCGGTGAATAAACCCAGAATTTTAGTGTTTTCATGTTGGTTAAATCGAATGACTTCCAGTTCAGGGCAGCTACTAAAGCCATCCATGAGCCACCTTCCACTGATTTCCATTGCAGTTTCAGAGCATTTGTGCCTTCTTTAACAGGAGAAGTTACAACAGGAAGTTTATCGCCATCGGGTAAGCCGGCAGCCTGCCAATGTTCCTGAACCAATGTACTTGGCGCTGTTTTGGTTGAATAACTTTGGTCGTGAAAGCGGTCGCTTGCGCTGTTTTCGAATAAAATTAGTTCATCGATAACCGGAAGAACTTCTTTGGTTGTGAAATAAAATTCGTCTAAATACAAAGTATGCTCTACATTGTCTGCTGCATTTTGTTCAAAGAAAATACCTTTAACTAAATCTTTTGCCGTAAAGGCAGGATCTGCTGCCCAAACATCGCTTAAAAGAATATTTACTTCAGTCCAGGTATTGGCAACCAGGTCTGCTTCAATATAATCCGCAAGCATTAGTTTCCCGGATTTGTTTGGGTCTCCACTTCCCGATTCGAAAAAGAATATTGGCAGTGCAGCTTTTGATAAAGCAACCGGTGAGTTAATCCAGAATTTTAAAGTATCCATTTTTGTTAAATCGAACAACTTCCAACCTATGGAAGCCACCAAAGCCATCCATGAGCCACCTTCGGCTGATTTCCATTGCAGTTTTAGTGCATTAGTGCCTGCTTTAACCGGTTCAGTTACAACGGGAAGTTTATCCCCATCGGGCAAATTGGCGCCTTGCCAATGTTCCTGTACCAATGTGCTTGGAGCAGTTTTGGTTGACCAGCTTTGGTCGTGAAAACGGTCGCTTGCGCTGTTGTCGAATAAAGTAAGCGTTGTTGGACCCGGATCTGGAGTTATTGATTCATCATAAATAATTTTAATATCGTCGATGTAAGTCACCGCAGCAGGATTAATTGGTTCATAGAAATCCGGAAACATTCCGAAAACTCTTATGTTTTTAATCTCATTTGCAGTAAGATCAAAAACCAGTGTTTCCCATTCGTTTATTTTTGTAGCCGGTGTAACAGATCCTATTTCTTTGGTAACCGCTCCTTCTAATTTAAGTTTTAGTTGCGAAGTCGCATTGGTACGCAGGTACTTTACTTCAATGCGATGGTAACCATTGGGAATCTCATTTTTTAGAATTGCATAAAATCCTGCCCAGATTTTGTTGTCCGATTCAGCATCATAACGTTTCCATTCCCAAACTTTATTGCTGGTGTTAATCCCTGCTTTTACCGGATTATCAACCACGGCAACATCCATGTGCGCAGGCGGGTTTACATTTACCACTTCGGTAAAACTTACCACGCCACTTTCAAAGTCATCCAGCAGGATGTCTTGTAAACCTTGTGCGAATAGGCCCGCAAAGGAAAAAAGAGTAATACTTAAAGTAAAAATCATTGTT
>Ga0100398_1002302_pt1 | contig 16012 bp, 18 predicted proteins | sample CryGeymeta201522_FD_81568 | JGI IMG/M metagenome (GOLD analysis project Ga0100398, IMG submission 81568) | Groundwater microbial communities from Crystal Geyser aquifers in Utah, USA - Crystal Geyser metaG 2015-22 | ecosystem: Environmental > Aquatic > Deep subsurface > Groundwater | place: USA... | reverse complement strand
TAATCCCCAAATTCTGGCGGGAAATTCTCCCAAAATTCAATTAGTATGCAGTATGCAGTATGCAGGGGAAGATAAAATCATTTACAGATTTAGTTGCTTGGCAGGAAGCACATAAATTAGTTATTCTAATCTATAGAATCACTGATAAATTTCCTAACAAAGAAATTTATGGCTTAACTAATCAAATAAGACGAGCCGCTGTATCAATTACCAGTAATATTGCCGAAGGATTCTTGAGACAAGGCAAAAAAGAAAAAATTCAGTTTTATTATCTTGCTAAAAGCTCTTTAACCGAAGTGCAGAATCAATTACTAATTGCCAGAGATGTTGATTATTTAGATAAAAGTTTATTTAATTCAATCGCCCAACAAACCGTACGGGTTAGTAAACTAATCTTCGGCCTCATTAAGTTCCAAAAATCCTAACCCTCCTACATACTACATACTATTATACTGCATACTAAACTAAATTCATGTTTGATTTATTTACCAAACAACCAAAAGAGCTCCTCGGCATTGACATTGGCTCAAAGCAGATAAAGATGATAGAATTAGAAAGACCTGTTGATAAAAAATCGGTTTTAAAAAATTACGCCCTGGTTTTAGTCAAAGACGCTGACATCAGAGAAATGACCATTGAGGCAGTGGCTAATATTTTGAGACAAGCTATTGCCAGAGCAAAAATCAAAACCAAGGATACGGTTATGTCTTTGCCTGCTTTTTCTACTTTTTTAACCCTGATTAAAATACAAAATATGCCGGAGAAAGAAGAAGAGCTTGAACAGTTGATTCAAATAGAAGCCAAAAAATATATTCCTGTGCCGCTTGAAGAAGTGAGTTTGGGCTGGAGCCGTTTAAACGAAGAAATTTTGCTCATTGCTGTGCCCAAGGACATTGTTGAGCGGTACGGCCAGATTGCCAAAGAAGCGGGATTAGAATTAAAAGTCCTGGAAGCGGAAATGTTTTCTTTAACCCGTTCTTTAGCCAGCGGCATAAAAGAATTAACAGCCATTGTTGATTTCGGCGCTCGCAGCACTAATGTCAGCTTAGCAGAGAACGGCAAAGTCAGAATGAACCGTACCATGGAAGAACCAAATCTTGAACAGATAAAAGCAATTATCGGTCCAGTTGTCAAAAAAATTATTTTAACCGGCGGCAGGGTTGATAAAACACTAATTTCTGGTTTTAATAATTGTCAGATTGGCAATCCATGGCAAAATATTATTTATCCCCAAAAATTAGAACAAATATTAATCAGCCTTAGTCCTTCTTTTGCAATAGCAATCGGACTGGCGCTAAGAGATTTTAATGGCTAAATTAAATTTAATAATATGCAACCCAAAACAATTTTAAAAACAATTCCTCGAGTCAAAACAATGATTGCTTTTGCTTTGGCTATAATTATTATCTTTTCTGCCTTAGCCGGCGGCTTTGTTTTTATCAAAGGGCCTAAAACCCCGCAGATTAAAAGTATAGAGCCGTCTAATGCGATTTACACGGGTGATAAGATAGCATTAAAAGGCAGGAACTTTTATTCGGTTATCTATAAGATAACTTCTGCTAAACTGCTTTTTAATAATACTTCTGTTAATTTAGATCCCAAGCAGATTAAACGCACTAAGATTCAAAATGTAATTGTACCAAATCTTGATTTAAAGCTAGGCAACAAGCTTGATCTTGTTTTTAAAGTAGAAGTTGAAAAAAGATGGAGCAAAAACAAAAAGTATTCTCTTCAATCAAATACTTTTCAAGCTCAATGGGGCTCAAAAGAACAAACGAATAATCTTGGCGATTTAAATCAAGATGGTTTTTTTGATGAAAAAGACCTGGCTATTTTAGTTAGTATTCTTAATCAGGAAAAAACAGCCACTGACCTAGAAAAGAAGCTAGGCGATCTTAATAATAATCAGCAATTAGATTATTCTGATTACTTAATCTTATCAGCTTTGATTGATAAAGAAATTTCTTTAAGCCATCTGCCTCTCTTGCTTGGCGATGTTAACAAAGACAAAAAAATAGATAAGAAAGATATTGACAAACTGCAAGACTTGATTGAGCATCCTGACAAGCTAGACCCAATAAGCTTTTACCAAGCTGATCTTAATTTTGACGAAGATTTGACTGAAGAAGATATTGATCTCTTAAAACAAATGATTCAAACCAAAGAGCCAGCTGATGTCACTCCAGATTCAACAGAAAACCACCCGCCCAAAGCTAATGCCGGGACTGACAAGACTGTTCAGCCTAATCAAACTATAATCTTAGACGGCTCTGGCTCTTATGACCCGGATAATGACCAATTAACTTACAAATGGGAAATCACTTCAGGCGGCGGTTCTTTGACAGATGCGGATAAAGCGCAAGCTAAGTACACGGCGCCAACAGCCGATGGCTTGGCTGTGATTAAGTTGACGGTGAGCGATGGGAAGCTGGATAGCAGTGATGAGGTGGGGGTGGGGGTGAAAAGTCCTACTATTATTTCTATAGCAGGAATCAGTACCGGCGATTCTCATCAATGTGTTTTAAGCACAGATAAACAAGTAATATGCGAAGGTGATAATACATATGGTCAACTTGGTATTGGGACTTTTGAACAGCCATCTCCTGCTGACATTCCGACCCCTGTTATTTTTACCGGATTAACCTCTTCTTCGGTGGTTAAAATATCTGCCGGAGCTTATCATACCTGTGCTTTATTAGACAATGGAAGGGTTGCTTGTTGGGGAAGAGATGATAATCTTCAAATAGGGCTGAGGGTATCAGGGTGTTCGCAAATCTCTGGTAAAAATACAAACTTACCTGTTGAGATAACAAGGTGTGTTGATAGTAAAACTTGTGTTATTGACTATGTAGAGCAAGTTATAGATATATCAGCTGGTTCTGAGTATACCTGTCTTTTGTTTCAAGATCACCATGCTGAATGCTATCTTGATGAATCTTTTGGTCAGTTAGGAGGTAGGCCAGGAGATAGGTCAGATGATGAATGGTATAATGGTTGCAAACCTTATCTGAATGATTATGGCAGATTTGCTACCGGATTCTATACGAATGTTACTGAAAGCGAAAAGATTTTATTAACTAATATTAAAGAAATTACTGCTGGTCAGTATCATCACACCTGTGCTTTATTAGAAGATGGGAGCATTAGATGTTTTGGACTTAATCAGTATGGACAACTAGGTAGAGGAGATTCAGGAGATGACACGGTGAGAGCTGATTTACCTGTAATTGGCATAGATAACGCAGTTACAGTAAAGTTAGGAAAAGAACATACATGTGCTATATTAGATGATGATGGGGATTTAGTTAATGGGGGACCAATTAAATGTTGGGGCAATAATTTAGATGGTCAATTGGGCACTGGAGAGTACTCTTATCCAGGAGAAGGGGTTTCAACTCCTGTTGGGGTTAAAAATATAAATAATGCCGTTGATATTGTTTTGGGTGATAGTTATAGTTGTGCTCTGTTAGCAGATAAAACAGTGATGTGTTGGGGTAATCGTGAGTATTGGCGACCATCTGTGGGGAGCGTATTGATACCGGAAGTTGTAAGAGAATCATGGCTAGTAGATGATAAAGATTGGTTTCGTGTGCCGCCTTTGCAAAATGTTATACATATTAGCGGCGGCTACAAACAACAACTTTGTGTAATGTACGAAGAAGGCAAGGAGCAAGACCATATTTGCTTGTCGCAACATTCTAAGAATTACCCACCCGTCATTGATCTAAGCGCCTACTTTGGATTCCAGATGAATCCAGGCGAAAGCATTACTTTTGACAAGATTTCTGTTCTTGATGCTGATGGCGATCCGCTGACATATCAATGGAGGATATATTCCGGTGACGGTGTTTTAAAAGATGCAGATAAGCTTTATGCCACTTATACTGCTCCTGCTACAGATGGTGAGTCTAAATTAGAGATAAAAGTGTCCGATGGTGTATCTGATGTGTTTGCTTATATTACAATAAGATATGCAACAGAAAAGTGCGAAGTTGATCGTTTCGCTACCAAGCCTCCTAAATATCCTAGCGCAGTAATTAAAGTTATACCTCCTATTATTGGACCAGAACCGACACTTCAGAGAAATTATTTCATATCCACTATTCGAGCAGGAGATACAATACAGTTAGACGGTTCACTTTCATCTGATGTTTGTCCTTTAAGCTACACATGGAGTGTGGCGCCGATTGGAGAAATAGATAATCCTAATGCGGTTAAAACTATTTTTACCGCCCCATCTTCTATAGACGGCGATACGATAACTGTAACGATAAGATTAAAAGTTCAGGCGCCGGATGGAGCTTATGATGAAACAAGTCCAGACGCTCTTTATGTTACTATTAATGATGATGACTTTAATACGCCTCCGACCGCTGATGTGAATTCGCCGCTAAGGACAATTACAGGAGAAGAAGTATTATTAGGTGCTGTTTTTAGCGATTTAGAATGGGATGATATTAGCAGTTATAAGTGGAGTATTATTGAGTCAGAATTTAGTGATCCCGGACAGTTGATTGATCTAGGTTCTCATTCTTTTTATACTGACACTGGTCGTTATGTAACACAAATGCACGCTATATACCAAACGCCAGTAAATCCTGTTGAGTATAATGAAGCTGTGAATCCAAATCCATTTCAAAATCCAATGGCAAATAAGGTAACCATTAAGATAGATGCCAAAGATGAAAAGGGGGCTAATGGCTTTGCAATAATTGAGATTGATGTTGGAAATCAGTATGTTTCTTGGGAATTACCTTCTGTAAATATTTTAGGTCCTTCAGAGGTTCTTGCCGGTGAAAGCATAGATTTAGACGGCATCTCTGGAAGCGATGCTGATTGTATTGCGCGATGGTCTTGGATGGTAGTTGATCCGTATAATTTTGGCAGTTTAACTTCTAAAGCTATAACAACTTATACAGCGCCAAGTGAAGTGACAAAAGATACGCCGGTGACTATTGTAATGCAGGTTTTATCTACTGGGGATTGTGGCAGTGTGTCAGTAATGGAAGAAAAGACAATTTTAGTGAAACCGAAGTGAAAAATAGCAAAGCGAGAAAATTAAGAAAAGCGATGTGATTCTCCTTCACCCCCCAGCCCCCTCGGGCTCGGGGGTTTTTGGTTTTGGAATAAGGCGGGGTTGACAAATAATATACAAATCAGAATATTTTTACTATTCTTGAGCTTAGTAAAATTTTTCCTAAAGAAAAAAAGACTTCTTTAAGAATGCAGATTGCCCGTTTTATTGAAAAGTGATTATCAAAAATAGCTCTTCGCTACTTCTTTAATATCTTCCGGCTTAACTAATGCTTTTTGGTCGGAGTTTTTAAGCTTGGCTAATCTGACTTTTGCGCTTGCTTCGTCAATTAAATCAATTGCTTTATCAGGAAAAACTTTGTCTTTTATTTTTTTAGCAATTTTAACAGCTGCTTGAAGGGTTTTTTCCGGAATAACAACTTGATGATATTTTTCATAACTGGATTTAATGCCTTTTAAGACTGCTAAGGTTTCTTGGCTAGTCATTGTTTTAACCTTGATTATCTGGAATCTTCTTTTAAGAGTTTTGTCAGGCGCAATATATTTTTTATATTCTTCAGCCGTTGTTGCGCCAATTGCCTGAAAATCGCCGCGCGCCAGGCCTGGCTTTAAAATATCATCAGCGCCGATTGCGCCTTCGGCCTCGCCAGCTTGAGCAATATTGTGGATTTCGTCAATAAATAAAATAATTGTCCGTCGGCTATTTCTAATTTCATCACTGATTTGCTGAATCCGTTTTTCAAATTCGCCCCTATATTTTGTGCCGGCTAAAATAGCGGGCAAATCTAAAGCCAAAATCCGTTTTTTTCTTAATTGCCAAGCAACCTTTTTTTCAGCAATTCGCCAAGCCAAGCCTTCAACAATAGCTGTTTTGCCAATACCGGATTTGCCGACTAAAATAGCATTATTTTTTGTCCGGCGGGATAAAATCTGCATTAAACGGCCTATTTCTTCTTCCCGATTAATCACTGGATCAAGTTCGTTGTTTTTCGCCATACGAGTTAAGTCCCTGGCGTACAAATTCAAAAACGGCGTGATTTTCGGCTTAAAAAAATTAAAAATTTTAGAAAGCATTCTTGTGGATAACTTCTTTGTTAAATGGTTTAATTTATGCTATCATTTTAATAATAATATGTCAAAAAGAGATTTTAATGGCTAAATTAAATTTAATGCCCGAGGGATTTAAAACCTCGATTAAACCAAGATTTATAATTATATTATTTGCCAGCTGTTTATTATTCGGTTTGTCTTTAATAATTTTTGCCGGTTTTTATGCTTGGCAGGTTTTTCTGCAGAAAAACCTGAATAATTTAGACAAACAAATTGCCAGTTTGCCGCTTGGTCAAGTTGACCAGCAAAAGATTAATCAGCTTACAGATCTTTTGAATAATCATATTTATTGGTCCCAGGTTCTGCCTAAAATAGAAAAAAGCACCTTGTCTAATGTTGCTTTTTCTTCTTTTGCCGGAGACGCTCAAAAAGCCGTTGTTAATCTGACTGGCAATGTTTCCAGCTACACTATTTTAGCCAGACAAGTCAAGGCGTTTGAACAAGAGTTTGAGCAGGTTAAATTTTCAACCAGCGGCTTGGCCAAAGAAGGCGGCTTGAATATTAATATTGAACTTCATGGAGTTAAACTCTTTAAGAATTAAAAAATTTGCTCCGGTTTTATTAATTTTGGGATTTTTTTTAATTATCTTTTATTTGATTTTTCCGACCTATAATAAAGTTAAGAATCTGAAATCTTTAGTCAAAACAAAGCAGGAAGCGCTGCAAAGCCAAGAACAACAAAATCAACTTTTTCAAGAACTTAAAAAATCAAAAGAGCTTGAGAAAATAAATCAGATTCTGCCTGATAATCCGGAAATTCCAGAGCTGATGATTCAGATGGAAACCATGGCATCTCAAAATAATTTAATTTTGAAATCAATTAATTTTACTGAAAACACAAGCTCAATTACTGCCCAAACAGCGCTGGCCGGCACTTATCAGGCTTTAAAAAATTATCTGAAAGCTCTGGAGAATAACTTGCGCTTGATGGATATTGTTAATCTGAATTTCCAAGCGCCAAAAGACGGCTCTTTTTATAATTTTAATTTAACTATCAAGTCCTACTATGGTTCTGGACAAGAAACAAAAAATATTACTGATTAGTTTTATTGTTATTATTTTAATAACTATTGGCTTGCTTTTTTGGAATTACAGCAGTGGCATAATTGAAACCAAATCTCCGCAAGCTTTGGGCCAGCCAAGTCAAGCTGATTTTTCTATTTTTCAAGACCCACGCTTTAAAGAACTGGATCGTCAAAACCAAACAGAGATTGACATTGGCCAAATCGGCCGCGATAATCCATTCGCGCCTTAGCCAACACTTAACATTAATAATTCAGGCATTTTTCAATTTTGTCAATGATTTCATTGGGAGTAAAATGAGCTTTGATAATATAATCATCAGCACCCATTTTTAAACCTCTCTCAAGATCTTCTTTTTCTCCTAAATTAGTTAGAATTAAAACAGGAATTTTGTTTATTGCTGGGTCAGCTTTTATTTTTTCTAAAATTTCCCAGCCAGACATACTGGGCAGAAGAATATCAAGCAAGACTAAAGCTGGCTTTTCTTCGTTTATCATTTTTAATCCTTCTGCACCATCATTGGTATTTAAAACCTGATAGCCAGTCCGAATAAGCTTGCGTTCGATTAGGTCTCGCAAAAATTGGTCATCTTCAATAATAAGAATTTTTTTCATAGATTTATATTAATGGTAAAGTAAACCAAAAAACAGAGCCCTGATTTTCTGTTGACTCAAAACCAATCTCACCATCGTGTGCCTCAATAATATTTTTGGCAATATAAAGGCCCAAACCAGTGCCTTCCGGACCCATCCCTTTTCTCATAATATTAGAACCGCGAAAGAATTTTTCGAATAAACGACTCATTTGTTCTTGAGGAATACCAATGCCTGTGTCTTTAATACTAATTTGCACTTGATTATTTTTTCTCTCCAAAATCACTGCGACGCCACCAGTTATTGTATAATGATAGGCATTATCTAGAATATTCTGGATAGCCAATCTTAAACGTTCAGGATCTGTTCTAATTTTTGACAGAGAATATTTTGGCTTAATAAATTCTAATTGCAAATTTTTTGCTTTAAAATTCTTTTGATTCCATTGAACAATCTCTTCAATTAATTCTATTAAATCGATCTTCTCAAATTTATAACCAAATCGCCCTTCTTCAATGCGAGCCACATTTAATAGATCATTAACTAGACGAATCATTCTTTCGTTAGTCTTATATCCTTTTTGCAAAAACTCTTGCTGTTCTTTACTAATCTTGCCCATATCTCCAGCCATGATCATGTTCAAAGTCCATTTGACAGCAGTAAGTGGCGTGCGTAGCTGATGCGCCGCAATAGAGACGAACTCTGATTTGGCTTTATCCATCGCTATTAAACGTTCGTTAGCTTCTGTTAAAGCCAAATCACGACGCACTAGCAGTTTAGCAATGCGATCTAATTCTTTCTCTCTCTCTGTCATATTATTCGCCAATTACTAATAAGGCCATTGTCTCATTATGGAACACTGATTGGCGAGTCTGTGGATCAATATCACCAGCCAAAGGAGCTTGTTCTCCATAAGTATAAAAACCAATTAGAGGCACATTTTTGCCTAAAACTTCTTGAATAACGTCAATTTCTTCTTTAGTTCTTATGCCTTGTCCCAATAATTTGTAACGAGCCATACAATCAAAAACAAAAATAGCTTTAGATTCTACTCCCTTAAGTTGCGACTTGGCATTTTCAGCTGCCTCTCTGGCAGCCTGAACAGCTTTTTCTGGATCTCCTAGCATCAAGCGTATTTCCGAACCTTGCGGGATTTCAGCTGCGCAAGTAATTTCACCTTTTTCATTGGCAATAACAACATCGCGAATTAACAATTCCGAGCTTCCTTTAACGCTCATGCCCAGAGGGTAAGTATAAGCCATTTTGGCAATGGGCTTTCTAATTAGTTCTTCTGCTTTTTTGCCGAAATAGTCTTCGTAAATTCTTAAAGCTGGTTTATTATTAAGTTCTTTCAGAATTGCGCCTTCGGATTTTGTTACTTTCATTGGTAAACCAATCGGTTCCCAGCCATGACGTACACCCACTCCCCAAGCAAATTCGCCAGCCATACCAATACCAACCACCGCATCATTTAAAACTTCATTATCATAGTATTCAAATGTTTTTTTAAACTCGAAATCATCGCCAGCTGAACCGCCCATTAAGGGAAAGTGTCCGCCTAAAATGTCCTGTACTCCTCGAACAATTTCAGCGCCATTGCCAGTTAGTCCGTCAGGAAACATCACAAACATTAATGGTTGCTTGCCAGCCAATTTTCTTATTACATCTTCAGCCGCTTGCTGCCCAGCTTGTCGACTATTCTCTTTAACTTCTTTGCCTAAGCCAACAGCAAAATCGATATTATCAGCTTTTAATGCTATTATGGCTACTGACTGATTGGTTGGTCCTTGAGTTGTGATCTCTCCGGAAGTAGAACAACCAACCACTGGGATATCTTTAGCTACTGATGTTATGCCAGCTAATAACTGCTTTTGATCAAATCTCACTGAAGCAAAAACAACAATCAATTCTGGCTTGCCGTCAGTTATTTGATTAATAGCCATTTGGTACGCTTCTTGGCCTGCTTTTTGAGAATTATTATTTTTACTTTGACCAATACCTGCTTGAATCATTTTTTCACCCCCTTTCTAAAAATAAGTCTATTGCTTCATCTTTATTATAATCTAAGTCCCTGCATTTGCCCAGATCAAATTTAAGAAGTCTGGTTTTGGTGGGCACTGGAGGATTCGAACCTCCGACCTTCGCGGTGTAAACGCGATGCTCTAACCAGCTGAGCTAAATGCCCAAGTTATAATAACAAAGATGATATAAAAAACAATAAGCAAAGCTCCTTCTCGCCAAGAAAGCTCGTCCCGGCTTCTGATAAATAAGTTAAAGAACAACAGAGCTAAGACCATAAAAACAGCGCCAATAATAAAAGAAGTTGCATTTTGAATTTTGATTGGATTAATTAAAGCAGTTACTCCTAAAGTCAAAGCTGAATTAACAGCCACTGCTCCAAGCAGATTGCCAACATACATTTCTTCATGCTTCATCAAAGTCGCGCGTACGCCAAAAACAAGTTCCGGCAGAGTAGTGGCTAAAGCAATTAAAAACATGCCGGTTAAAATCAAAGAAGTATTAATATTTTGGGCAATCTTATTTATTGAATAAACAACCAGCCAAGAACTGGCTAAAAGCAGACTGATGCCAATGATAAAAATAACAATGCTTTTTAAAAAGGTGCTGATGCTCTGCTCGGAATTAATGGCTTTTAAAAAATATTGTTTAGTCTTGGCTAAATAAATAAGATAAGCGAAAAACAAAATGATTAAAATCAGTCCTTCAAGCCGTGAAAGGGTTTCATTAAATAAAAATATCAAAGGCAGAATACCTAGCCCGGTAACAAGCCAAATATCCCGTTTGATAATTGTTTTGTTTTGAATTTTGGTGCCTTTGGCAAATAGAATAATCAAGCCGGCGACCAAGCTTAATTTTAAAATATTAGCGCCAATAACATTGCCCAAAGATAAGCTTGAAAGTCCTTGAAAGCCGGAACTGATGCCAATAAATAAGTCAGGCATATCAGTGGCCAGGGCCATCAAAATAAAAGAAACAATAAATTCGCTCCAAGCCATAAATCGGGCGATATTCAAAAGCGCCTGTACCAAAATTGTACTGCTTTTAATTAAAACAAGGCCGGCAAAAATAAAGATTAGAATATAGATAAGCATCATGTCTTATTTTAGCACATTTTTATAGCTTGACGAAATTTTTCCTGTCTGCTATCATATACACATATAAGAATCCTTCGCTTCGCCGCGCAATACGCGGCTTCGCTCAGGAACCTTTTAATTATTCGCTCCGCTCATAATTATATGAAAGTTTATATCATTTCAGCCAAAAAGCGCAAGACAAAAACACATGATAATATTATTAGCTTTGTTCAGAGATTAAGCCACGAAGCAATTTTTGAATTAATAGACAGTCAGAAAAAAACCAAGGGTTCGGATGATTATAATTTAGTAATTGCTGATATTGAGCAAGCCAGCACTGCTTTGGGCTGTGCTATTGTTATGGCTGCTAATGAACGCAAGCCGGTTTTGTGCATTTATGACGAGAAATTAAAAAACAGAGCGGATATGCTTATGCCTAGTCAGGAAAAATACTTAAGGTATATCGCGATTAAAGCTTATAATGCCAAGAATCTTGAGGAAATTATCAAATATTTTATAGAAGAAAAAGACGAGCAGATGCGCGACCGCTTCAACTTCTTTGTTTCATCTGACATCAGTAATTATTTAAACTGGGTTACTTTCAGCCGACAGCAGTCGCGGGCTGATTTCATCAGAGGATTGGTCCGCGATCAATTAAAACAGGATAATCAATATAAATCTTATCTTAATAACAAAAATAATAAGAAATAGCGAGAATCTTTAAGAAAGTTATCCACAAGACAGGGCTTGTTTTGGTGTTTGAGGTAGCGTAATATGTAATTACGCATATGGAGGACAGGAGGCAAAAAATTTTATTGCTGATAAGGGAGAAATTTTTAGTGTTTTTATATGAAAACCTTTTTAAGATTAATAAATTTTTAGTCTTAAAAGCGCAAAGCGGTTTAGAAATGCGCCAAGCGTTTCAAAAAAACGATTTTAATTTAATTGTTCTAGCTATGTTTTTGGATGAAAAAGACCTCAAGTTTCTAATTGAGCAGGCTTTATCCAAAAAAATCCCAATCTTGTTTTTGAATGTTGATACGACAAAAGATTTTTTGGCAGCTTATCTAAAACACGACCAGTATGTTTATGTTGATATTCTAAACGACGACCCGAAAATGATTATCAAAAAAGCAAGAAAATTAATGGCCAAGTACTCGACAAGAAGGGTTTAATTTTTTTCTGAAATCCGCTCTTTTTTTCTAACCCTTTACAAATTTAATTCTTTGTGGTAGCTTAAAAGTGCTAGTATTTGCTAGCGTTTTTTAGTTTAATTTGTTCTTTGAAATAATATTTTATAGGAGGCAATAACCATGGATGTCATTTGGAATCTTACCAGAATTTGTCCTTGGGATTGCGGAATTTGTTGCATGTCAGCAATCCATGTGTGCGCAACAACCAAATTCATTGTTCAGCAGAAACAGAAAGAAAAAGGACGAGAATTAAGGCTGAATGAGAAACTTGCTGTGTTAAAGCAACTATGCGATTTAGATTTTGACATTGATTTTTCTGGTGGCGACCCTCTTTATTTTGAAGAAGATTTTCAGCTTATTGATCAAGCAACTCGCTGGTTGCCAAGCCGTAAAATTAGCGTTAGTATGACAGGGAGCGAACTAACTGAAAGAAAGTTAGACCTACTAAAGCGAGTGGGAACCGTTGAATTTACATTAGACAATCCGCCAGAGGTCAATAATTTAGCCAGACCTCAAGGGTATCACTTCGCAACGGTTGTTGCTCTACAAGAATGCGTAGAGCGAGATATTAAAGTTAGAGCAGTTACCGTGCTTTATCCAAACACAATGAAAGAAACGAACTTAAGAGGAGTTTATAATCTTCTCTGTGAAATGGGTATCAGTGAATGGGAATTATTGCGATTATATCCTGTAGGAAGGGGTAGAATTCGTCAGAAAACCATTCCGTCATCATCAGATTACAAAGAGACGATGCAATTTCTCCGTTCATTTCGAGGTTCTACCAAGATTTTTTTCAGCACTCTTTAAGAATGCTTGAAGCAAAGATTATTTGTCCTGCAGTTCGAGAAGCAATTGGTATTCTGCCCGATGGCCAGGTTACAGCTTGTGCTTGGGGCATTGATAGAAAGGCACAGCCCTTGCCAGAATTTTACTTGGGCAAACTGCCCGAGCAAAGACTTTCAGAGATAATTCAAGAAGCCAAAACTAAGCCAGAGTTTCAAGAAGAAGCCAGTTATTGCAGGATTCTCGCTTCTTTGGAGAGATAAAACTATGAAAATCAAAATCATACAATGCAAAAGTCTTTTGACTAAGAGCAATCTGCCAGAAGTGGATTATTGTATTAATCCCTATGTGGGATGTGAGCATGCTTGCATTTATTGTTATGCTCGGTTTATGAGACGTTTTACTGGCCATACCAATGAGAAGTGGGGAGATTTCGTGGATATTAAAATCAACGCTCCAGAAATTTTAGAGCAAGAATTATCCCGAAATCCCAAAAGAGGAGATGTGTTGTTAGGGAGTGTTTGCGACGCCTATCAACCTGTTGAGAAAAAATACAAGATTACACGGGCTATTTTGAAGGTATTGTTAAAGCACAATTTTCCTATTTTTATTCTCACTAAGTCAGATCTAGTGATTAGAGATATAGATTTGCTAAAACAACTTAGCGATTGTTCGGTCGGGCTTACAATCACAGCGCTAGATGAAATCATAGCGAAGGATTTTGAGCCTTGTTCTTCCTCCCCCCAACAAAGATTAAAAGCACTAGAAACACTTCATGCGGCTGGTATAAAAACCTATGCTTTTATTGGTCCTATTTTGCCGAAGCTTACTAATCTTCGGCAAATCTTTAGTGCTTTGCAAGGCAAAGTTAAGCTTATAATGGCAGAAAGTTTAAATATGAGGTGCGGGAATTGGGAAGATATCCAAAAAATTATAACGGAAAAATATCCTCGGCTTTTACCGATTTATAAATCCAAATTTGATCAGAAATATTGGAATCAAATTGGAGAAGAATTAAAAAAATTAAGCAGAGAGTTTGATATACCACTAAAGGGTTTCTATCGGCACTGAAAAAATGTTTAGCTAAAAAGAAGGGGGTAGCGTGATGTTTGCATTGATGGAGAGAGTTGAAATAGATGTAGAACGGATTTCGACTTCAGAACACTCAATGGATTTGAAAAAATATATGGAAAAACGTTTGCCTCTTTATTATCCCAACAATTGTTATGTGGTCTTAGGGCATCGCTTCCAAGGTCGTCAGATTGTTCAGTTTCGGGGCATTCTTGGAGAGAACAGACTCTATAAAATTCTTTTATTATTGCGTCTCGCAGGAATCCCTAAAAAGCAAATAACTCTCTTTGATTATAATCCAGATTACAGAGAAATTATAGCTCACGATCTAGAATCTCTAGATAACTCTTTTGACTACATAGTTATTGGTGGAAATGTGATAATCAAGCCATTTCTTTCAGCCAATTTCACTTCTGTAACATCAGCTCATGGAGAGATTGTTTCTTATGCCACATTCCAATATAGCAACAAGAAAATTCTTTTCACTTCATATCCCTATGGAGATTTGTGTGAATATGTGGTTGAGGAGTTAGGCCCAAAAACCAGAAAAGCAATAATGTTTGTTGGCAGTACAGGAGCACTGGACACAAGCTTTTCTTGGGGAAACATTGTTTTGCCTTCGGCTGTTTATAATGACACAGGATCTCTTATAACCCAAAATTTTCCTAATAAATTGATTGAACAGGGAAAAGACGGAATAAAGGTGAGCAATAAGCATTTGAGTGTCAAAACGCCGGTTTTAGAGACTCTAGATTTTATTAGAGCTTTAAAAAATCAAGGGTATGATACTCTAGATGTAGAAGTAGCTTATTTCCAGAGCGGATGTGAACAGCATCTTCCTAGCTACGCACAGGTTGGAATAATTCTATTTGTAAGCGATCAGCCTGGATTACCATCGGATTTCAGCAAGCATGACTATTCTTCGACAAACATATTGGTTATACGTCAATATCTTGTTCAAGTGGTCGAGGAAGAGATTGGAGGAAATTAGATTTTTTTAAAGGCTGGGTTTTGTAGATTTTGAAAATAAATCTTGAAGTCAGCCTTTTAAATTTGTGAAAAATATTGAAAATTTTATAAAAATATAATACCTTAAGATAATAGAAGTCTATTTAAGATATTTATGAAAAAGCAAGATAAATGGAAAATCATAAAACGCCCTGGTTATTCTGGCAAGCATCGTGATGCGTTGCGTCGCAAATATGATGAACAATACGGCAAAGGCAATTGGCGAACTGCTTGGATTATCCAAGAGAAAATTTTTAGCAGAGAAGAAATTCTTCTTCTTTACGAAGATGCTTATTATTACTTTTTAAAGAATAATCCAGAAATACTTCAGCAGTTAGTAAAAGAAGCAAGAGATGTTTATGATGACGCTCCTAGTAATGTCAATTCCGGGCTAGATTACACCAAGCAAGAGACTAGCCGAACACATTATCAAGATATAGCTCTTCGTCGTTGTGTTTTGCGTTTCGGTCTTAAATTCCAGGGAAAAAAATTAATTCAGATTCGTGACATCAAAGGAAAACATCCTTTGAGTCTTATTCTTTCTCCAGGGCGCATCCCTTTCCATATGCCTGGACTTATTAAAAAACCAGAGCTTACTGGTTGGTGGCAGGCTGGAAGTATTGAAAGCTTTTATCAATCTAATAAAGTTTTACAGATCCGTTCTGGGCAATAGGCTACGAGCAAGGTTTTTTTGACAAACCCTTTACAAATTTAATTTTTTTGAAAAATGCGGCTTCTCTAAAAAAAGTGTCGCCTTGCTAACTTGGCAAGGTTTTATAAAAATGCTAGACTAAAATTATGTCCAGCATAATTTTTTTAATCGTGGTTATAATTTTTGGCTTTATCGCTCTTTTTTACTTTCTTAATAAAAAATTCCAAGAATTAAAAAAAGATTCAGGTTTAAACATCTTATCGCAAGGCATCCAGGCTATGCATCAGAGATTAGATAAAAGCGCTGAAGTTATTGGCAATGTTGCCCGGGAATTGGGCGCGATGCAAGAAATCGGCCGAGACATGAAAAAACTGCAGGATTTGTTTCAAAGCCCGAAATTGCGCGGCAATATCGGCGAGCAGATTTTAAGAAACCTGCTTGAGCAAATTC
>Ga0100398_1002298_pt1 | contig 16034 bp, 19 predicted proteins | sample CryGeymeta201522_FD_81568 | JGI IMG/M metagenome (GOLD analysis project Ga0100398, IMG submission 81568) | Groundwater microbial communities from Crystal Geyser aquifers in Utah, USA - Crystal Geyser metaG 2015-22 | ecosystem: Environmental > Aquatic > Deep subsurface > Groundwater | place: USA... | reverse complement strand
GTCCGGCGGCATTTTTCGTGTGTGCCAGCCCATATGTCGGAAATGCGCTGCAACGCCGCCACAGGGGGCGCCCATCGCCCGCAGGCGGTTTCAGTGGCCCTCGGCCCAGACCTTGCGAAACCCAAGGATCTTGCCGCGCGACGTGACCGGATCATAGGTCATGTCCATCGCGCTCATCTGGTCGATGATGTGCTTGACGACATCAGCACCGTATTGCCTGGGGTGGATTTCCATCACGCAAAAGCGGAGCGGGCATTTCCACGGGCGATCGAAATAGGCGGCCTCGGCCCCTTCGACGTCCATCAGGACCACATGGGGCCGATGCGCGCGGAGCAGGTCATGGAACCCGATGAGCGGCACCTCCACCTGCCGCCCGCCCTTCGCGCCCAGACGCGAGCCGGTAAAGCCGGCCGCGATGTGGAATTGCGCCGCCTCCCCCTCGGCCGCATGACCCACGACGGCCCCGTGCATCAGGCTGACATCGGACACCCCGTTGCGGGCGTGGTTGGCGCGGATCACCGGCAGCAGGTCTGGATTGGCTTCTATCGAGAACACGTTCTCCGGCTGGGTCCGCAGCGCCGCCAGCGTGCCGACATAGCCAAGGCCCGCGCCAAGCTCCAACACGCGCAAGCCGGGCCGCACGCAGCGATCGACCGCCCGCGCCTCGTCCGCCTCGTAGCTGCCGTCGGCCAGTTTCTCGATGATCGCATCATTGGCAAGCCCCGGCGGCAACCCGAGTTCGACCCCGTTGAGCCGGTAGACCATGTCAGGGGCGCTGGAGTGGGTCATGTCGTCCATGTCGCGGGCGGTAAGAGGGAATTCGGGCGAAGTGACGGCGCCTAAGCCGCCTCCAACGGATACGCCCCGGTCGAGATCAGGATCTTCCCGCTGCTCATGGCCGCGGCATAGGCGTCGGGGGCCTGCGCCCCGGCGTCCAGCGGCACCACGCGCGCCACTTTGGTTTCCGCGAATCCGCCTTGCAAGCCCTTCGTCACCTCGCGCGCCATCAGCAGCATCTTTGGCGCTGATTTGCCTGCAAGCCATCTGGACAACCAGAACCCCCGCACCGTCAGTCCCTTGAAGATCATGCCGCCGGGATGGATCGTCGCGGGCTGACCGGACAAACCGCCATAGACGAGAATCTGCCCGCCATCACGCAGTGCCTGACCCAGACGGAAGGTCGTCTGGCCACCCACGGCATCGAACGCCATCCGGCACCGCAAGTCCTTGCACAGCGCGGCCAGCTTTGCATCGAAGTCCGGCGCGGTCTCGTTCAGCACGAAGCGCGCACCCTCGTCCTGCAACGCGGCAACCTGCTCGTCCCGCCGGACGATGTTGATGATCTTGACCCCCTGCTCTTTCGCGCGCCGACGGATCATCGCCCCCAATGCGCCCCCCGCAGCGGTAGAGATGGCCGACCATTGCCGGGCGCGCCGAACCTCGCTGACCAAGGCGATCGCCGTCAGCGGGTTCACGAAGGATCCCGCCGCGGCACCCAGCGGCAGGTCCTGCGGCAACGGTATCACGCGCCCGGCCTTCACCGCCGCATATTCCGCCCAAAGCCCCTGCTTGTCCGCCGCCAGCGCCACCTTGCGGCCCATCAGGAACCGCCCGAAAAGCCCGCTTCCCGCCGCGACCACCTGGCCCGAGCCTTCCAGCCCCGGCACCAGCGGATAGGGCCAGCCAAGCCCGTACTCGCCCGCAAGCATCGCCAGATCGGACGGGTTGATGGGTGACGCCGCTATGCGCACCAGAACCTCCCCCGGTCCGGGGCGGGGGCGCGGGATCTCTTCCAACCGCAAGTCCTCTCCCGGACCGTGCAGGACCAGCGCGCGCATCGTCTCCGGCGGATCATCCATGGCATTCCCCTTCCCCGCCAAACCTGCCATGCCTCCGCGCGCCTTGGCAAACGCCGATTGGACCCATATCAGGTAGCTCATACCTCGGATCCAGGTGAAGGCAGGAGACAGCAGCCATGCAGCTATGGGTGGGTTTGGGCAATCCCGGCGCGAAATACACCACCAATCGCCACAACATCGGCTGGATGGCGGTGGAACGGATCGCGCAGGATCACGGCTTCAGCCCGTGGCGCGCGAAATTTCAGGGCACAATCTGCGACGGCACGCTTGGTGGCGAAAAGATCATCCTGCTGCGCCCCGAGACCTTCATGAACCTCTCCGGCCAATCGGTTGGCGAGGCGATGCGCTTCTACAAGCTCGACAGCACCGATGTCACCGTCTGGCATGACGAGATCGACCTTGCCCCCGCCAAGGTCCGTGTGAAGGCCGGTGGCGGGCATGCGGGACACAATGGCTTGCGCTCGATCCATCAGCATGTCGGCCCGCATTACGACCGCGTGCGGATGGGCGTCGGGCACCCCGGCCACAAGGATCGCGTGCCGGGCTACGTGCTCAGCGATTTCTCCAAGTCCGAGGCGGATTGGCTCGACGATGTGCTGCGCGGCGTGTCCGACGGTGCGGTGCATCTGGCGCAGGGCGACAGCGGCAAGTTCCTCAATGCCGTAGCGCTGCGGGTCGCTCCGCCCCGGTCCTCCTCCTCCGCCCCGAAGGCAAGTGCTGCCCCTCAGCCCGATTCGGACCGGACGCCAAACCCGGCTACCGAGCCAGCGCCGGATCCCAAGCCGGACACCCGCACGGCCCTGCAGCGTCTGGCGGACAGGTTCCGGTGAGCGACCGCTTGCGCGCCGCCTTTGCCCGGCAGGGCGAGGTCGGCGCTGCCCTTGGCTCGCCCTTCATGGCGCGGCTGATGCCGCTGATCGGCGCGCGGATCGATGCCTCCACCGCCATCGGCGCCAGATGCCTTGCGTGGGAAGGCGACGTCAGCGCCGCAGCGCAATCGGTCCCCTTGCGGCTGGCGGGCGCCTTGCACGGCTTGGTGCTGGACGGCAGCGATGCGGGCCTTGTCGCGGCCTATCCGCCGCATTCGGTACCGGATGAGACGCTTTGGGCGGCCGTATCCGTCGCGCTGAAGACGCATGAGAGGCGCATCATGACGTGGCTCGACCGTGCCCCCCAGACAAACGAAGTGCGCCGCGCGGCAGCCGTGATCGCAGGCATCTGGTGGGCGTTGGAACGTGTCGGGCAGCACCCGGTTGTCCTTTCGGAACTGGGTGCCAGCGCCGGCCTCAACCTGTCCCTGGATCGCTTGGCCATGACGGTGGGTCGGGGGCGGCACGGCGCGCTGGACAGCCCGGTTCAGCTTGCGCCCGAATGGCGCGGACCGAAGCCAAAGGCGCATCCCATTTCCGTCGCGGACCGAGCCGGGGTGGACCGCGCGCCACTGAACCCGCGCCACCCCGAAGATGCCCTGCGCCTGCAAGCCTACATCTGGCCCGACCAGCCCGAGCGCATGGCCCGCACGCGCGCTGCCATCGCCCTGACGGATACGACCGTGGACGCAGGCGATGCTGCACCATGGCTCGCTCGACGACTGGCGCAACCATGGCGGGGTCTGCATGTGGTCTACACCACGATCGCGGCGCAGTATTTTCCGGATGCGACCCGTGATGCCCTCGCCTCGACCCTGTCCGCCACCGGGTCCAGAGCGACGCGCGAGACGCCGTTGCTTCATCTCGCGATGGAGGCGGATGATGCCAGCCCCGGCGCAGGCCTTGCAGCCATGCTCTGGGCAGGATCGGCGCCCGTCACTCGCACCCTTGCCCGCGTCGATTTCCATGGCGCATGGATCGATTGGCGCAATGGCCCTTCTTCCACCGTCGACTTTCAGGTAGGCACGTGAGGATCAAACCCGACGACCGCGCACAGAGGAGCCGGATCATGGCTATCAGGAAAGACCCCTCCCTCAACGTTTTCGACGAGGCGCTGGCCATCTGCTCGACCGATCCCACCACAGGCTTCTTCCGGGACGGTTCCTGCGAAACCTGCGCCGAGGATCGCGGTTCGCACACCATATGCTGCGTGATGACAGCGGAATTCCTCGCTTTCTCCAAGTATGTCGGCAACGACCTCAGCACCCCACGCCCGGAATTCGGCTTCGCAGGGCTGAAACCGGGCGATGCTTGGTGCGTCTGCGCATCGCGCTGGATGCAGGCGGCAGAGGACGGCGCGGCTCCGATGGTCAACCTCCACGCCACCCACAAGCGCGCGCTGGACATCGTGCCGCTTGGCTTGCTTGAAGACCACGCACTGGACTCGGGCGATTAGAGCGTGTCGCGTTCAGTCGCAGTCACGCGACCCGCTCTGACCGTTTGATACCGCACGTCCAAGACGCGCAAAACCGTTCCCCACTTATGCGCAACGTGTTCTAGCGACTGCCGTTGCCACCGCGGATCAGGATCGGGAAATCGTCCAAGGCATTGTAATTGATATCAAGCGTTCACCATAGTTGATGTGAAGTGTCGGTCGAAATTCGAAGTCGGTCAGGACACCGCCAAAGATGTCATAGAGCCTTGCGCCTGGAAGAAAGGTGCAGACCGCGCCTCCACAAACCTGACAACTGAACTTGCCACCCTCCGGATGGCCAGAAATCGAGAATCGGTGAAGTTTCTCTTTGCCGTTCAGGACCTCCACGCGGTCCTCAGGCCACAGGATACATGCGGTGACCGGTTGACCGGACCAACGTCGGCAACTCGTGCAATGGCAGAAACACTGGATTGCCGGATCGCCCATCGCGACGAGTGTCACAGTCCCGCAGTAACACGCCGCGTGATGTTCCAAACGCCAATCCTCCCGAGCGTGCAAGGCCACATCAGATGTCTACCATAGATCGGAGCAATTTGCGGACTTGGTTTGAACGGGTTCGACGTGGCGAGTATTTGTGGCAGCGCGCACCCGAGAGTTCCGGCCGGGGCCGCACCCTGCGTCATCGCGCCGATGTCACGACGGCGTCTTGCCAGCCCGCATGGGCGGCCGCTCCGGTCAAGTGCTTGGTCGGGCGGGGCATCGGGCATTGTCGACGGGCGCCGAACCTGCCCCGCGCCTCAGGCCCCGACCATGTCCCAGCCCAAGGCGCGCGCGACCGTGAAGATGTCCTTGTCGCCGCGCCCGCACATGTTCATGCAGATGATGTGATCGCGCGGCAGGTCGCCCGCGATCTTGGCCACATGGGCCAGGGCATGCGACGGCTCCAGCGCCGGAATGATCCCCTCGGTCTCACACGATAGCTGGAAGGCATCCAAGGCCTCGCGGTCAGTGATGGACACATATTGCGCCCGCCCGATGTCGTGCAGCCACGCGTGTTCCGGCCCGATCCCGGGATAGTCGAGACCGGCCGAAATTGAATGCCCCTCCAGGATCTGCCCGTCCTCGTCTTGCAGCAGGTAGGTCCGGTTGCCATGCAACACGCCCGGTCGGCCACCGGTCAGGGACGCGCAATGCTCCATCTTCGCATTGACACCCTTGCCCCCGGCTTCGACCCCGATGATCGCGACGTCCGTGTCGTCGAGGAACGGATAGAACAACCCCATCGCATTGGATCCGCCGCCAATGGCGGCAATCAGCGTGTCGGGCAGACGCCCCTCTGCGGCCATCATCTGTTCTTTCGCTTCCTTGCCGATGATCGCCTGGAAATCGCGCACCATCGCCGGATAGGGGTGCGGGCCAGCCACTGTGCCGATGCAATAGAACGTGTCGCGCACATTCGTTACCCAATCGCGCAACGCGTCGTTCATCGCATCCTTCAAGGTGCCGCGTCCGCTGGTCACCGGCACCACTTCAGCCCCCAGAAGCTTCATCCGAAACACGTTGGGCGCCTGCCGCTCCACATCCGTGGCCCCCATGTAGACGACGCATTTCAGCCCGAACTTGGCGCAGACCGTCGCTGTCGCCACACCATGCTGGCCCGCACCCGTCTCCGCGATGATCCGCGTCTTGCCCATGCGCCGCGCCAGGATGATCTGCCCCAGCACATTGTTGATCTTGTGCGCGCCGGTATGGTTCAATTCGTCCCGCTTGAGGTAGATCTTCGCGCCTCCAAGCCGCTCCGTCAGCCGCTCGGCAAGATAGAGCGGGCTGGGACGGCCCACATAGTTGGTCCAGAGGTCCTGCATCTCGGCCCAGAAACTCTCATCGGTCTTGGCGTGCTCATATTGTTGCTCCAATTCGAGGATCAACGGCATCAGCGTCTCGGACACGAAGCGCCCGCCAAAATCACCGAACCGGCCCTTCTCGTCGGGGCCCGTCATGAAGCTGTTGAGAATATCGTCCGGCATGCCTTCGCTCCTGTCTATCGGGACCTTCGCCCTTTCATCTTTCCAGAAATACTCTGGGGGGTTCGGGGGGCAAAGCCCCCCGCCCGGTCGACGCGCGCAGCGCGGCGACATCCATCACGGGCGCAACGCCATCGCGAAAGCGGCCATCCTTCCGGCATCCTTCACGCCCGGCGCGCTTTCCACCGCCGAGCTCAAATCCACTTGCCGGGCGCCAGTCAGTCGCACCGCCTCGGCGACATTGTCCTGCGTCAGGCCACCGGCCAGCATCCACGGCACCGTCCAGTACTTTCGGCCCGCCAGAAGCCCCCAGTCGAAGGCCATGCCGTTGCCACCGGGCCGGTCGGCCCCTTCTGGTTTCCTTGCGTCGATCAGCAACTGATCGGCCACGGTTGCATAGAGGTCTATTGCGGCAAGGTCCGCTTTGCCAGCCACGCCGATGGCTTTCATCACCGGCAAACCATACCGCGACCGAAGCTCGGCCACGCGCTCGGGGCTCTCCTCGCCATGAAGCTGCAACATGTCCAAGGGCACCCGGTCCACGATGACGTCCAGCGTCGTGTCATCGGCATCCACCACCAGTGCCACCTTCGCCACCCCGGCGGGCACCTCAAGGGCAAGGGCACGGGCCTGCTCGACGGACACGTTGCGCGGGGACTTCGCGAAGAAGACGAACCCGACATAGCGCGCGCCCGCCGCGACCGCGGCCGCCACATCTTCGGATCGGCTCAGCCCGCAGAACTTGATGGCGATCTCGGCCATGGGCTAACGGGCGGGTCCGGCGTCATCCAGAAGCGCCAGGATCTCGTCCTGGTTGTCGCTGGAGCGCCCCTTGGCTGCGGCCACCTCTTGGCGCAAGCGCGTCGCTTCGCGGCGCTGGGTCTTGGCTTCTGCCCGGTGGCGATGTTCGCGTAGCCATTCCCAGAAGAAGCCGACCACGATCCCGACCAGAAGCGCGCCGACCACGACGAAGAACAGCGAAATCGTGTAGGCGTTGTTCAGCCCGAACGCCGTCGCCATGCCGTCGGGCAGCAGGTGCAACGTCACTGGATCATTATTGGCGAAGAACAACAGCACAAGGGCCATCGCCACCAGCGCCAGAAACAGGATCTTGAAAAACCGAAGAACTTTCATCGTTCCCTCCCGAGACCGTCCGGCCCCTGCGGGAGCGCCCGCCGATGACCGTCAAACCTAGCTGTCGTGACCATTCAGCCTGTCGCGTAGCAGCTTCCCGGACTTGAAGAAAGGCACATGCTTTTCCTCGACCGAAACGCTTTCGCCTGTCCGCGGGTTTCGACCGATCCGCGCATCGCGCTGCTTCACCGAGAACGCGCCGAACCCACGTAATTCAACGCGGTTTCCCGTTGCGAGGGCGTCGATGATCTCTTCGAAGATCGCGTTGACGATCCGTTCGACATCGCGCTGGTAGAGATGCGGATTCTCGTCGGACAGCTTCTGAATCAGTTCGGAGCGTATCATAGATCATCCCCATCCATCGTGAGTGGCACGGCAGCATCGTTGTCGGTCACACTATAGGCAGAACACGCCCGAGTGAACACTCCAAAGCCACCGATTTCGGGTCTCTGGGGTGGCCAAAGGCCTGTTTCAATGCAAGATTTCGGGTTGTCGGCGGGCGCGAACGTGTTCCGGGGCCGTTTCCGCACCGCAGCGAGATCACCCGATTCGCGAGAATTGGCGGGCCCAGAAGGACTCGAACCCTCAACCTGCCGATTAGAAGTCGGCTGCTCTATCCGGTTGAGCTATGGGCCCGCATGGATGCAGGTCTTAGCGGCTTGGGCGCGGGGCGTCCATCGCCAGAAGGGCGCGCACAACCCGTGCACACCCTGTACACAGCCTGTGCATACGCCCGTGCCGCACCGGTCACAGGTCGCGCCGCAGGAAGGCGCTCAGCGGGTCGGGGGCATAGCCGGGCAGGACGCCGCAAGAGCGGTAGCCCAACCGCTCGTAGAGCGCGCGGGCCGCCTCGAACCCCGTCAGCCGGTCGGAGCCGGTTTCCAGCACCATCGCCGCGTAGCCCATCTGCCGGGCCTCTGCCTCCAGATGCTCCATCATCCGGCGCGCCAGACCCCGGCCCCGCGCGGCAGCAAGCACATGGACCGACTTGACCTCGACCAGACCATCGCCCAGCGGCTTGAGCGCGCCGCATCCCAGCGCCGTGTCGCCGTCGTAGATCGCCCAGAACAAGAGGTCGGGTTGCGCGGCCATCTGCTCCACGTCCATGGCATGGATCGAGGCGGCGGGCGTGGTGGCGGCGGAATGCGCGAGATGGGCCGCGATGATCGCGGCGATATCGGGGGCGGAGGGATCGGCGCGGCGGATCGAGAGGGTCTGCATGGCCATCGACCTGCGCCTCAATGGGTCCAGGCACCCCTGCGGTTGGTGGCGAAATTCTCGCCATAGCCACCGGCGCGGATGTTGGGCTTGCGGGTCTTGGGCTGCGTCACGATGGCGTCGATGCCGTGATCCTTGGCGTAGTCCTTCGCCGCCTCCAGACTGTCGAACCGCAGATGCACCTGGCTGTCCATGTCCGACGACGAAGTCCAGCCCATCAACGGGTCGATGCGGCGCGCCTTGGCCGGATCGAATTCCAACACCCAGTCGCGGGTCTTGGCCGTGCCCGAGGACATGGCGGATTTCGCGGGCTTGTAGATGCGGGCGGACATGGGTGGCGGCCTCCGAGGTCGTTCGAGCGCCAGTTATGGGAAAACGGCGGCGGCTTGGCAACGGGGAAAGGCGTCGCAGGATCGGGAAGCGATCCGGTTGCCGGGCGGTGCGGCCATCGCCGCAGCCGGAGCACCGCCACGCGACAGAAATGTATATACATTGTATAGTTCATAGCGTAACATAATCCGATACTGAAGGAACCCGCGGTTTGGCGAAATCCGAGAAACCCAAGAAACGGCAGAAGGACGGCCAGCTTGTCATTCGCATATCGAAGGACGAGCGGGAGAAATTCGTCGACTTGTGCGACGCGCTCGACACCAGTGCCGCCCGGGAAATCCGGCGGTTCATCCGCGAGTTCCTCAACCATCACGGGTCCGGTTGACCGGACCGATCAAGAGAGAGGATCGAAAACCATGGCCAGGAAATCCAGGATCAAGGCGCTGAAAACCGAAGTGAAGCATCGCAAGGCGAAGGTTGCGCGCCAGCAAAAGAAACTGAAGGCGGCAAAATCCGCTCTGAAGAAGGCGGCATGAGCCGAACGCCGGAGAGCGAGAAGAGAACATGACCAAACTTACAGACATTCCGGGCATTGGTCCGGCCCTGGCAGCCCGGCTTGAAGCGGTCGGCATTGCCGACCCCGCTGCGCTGATCGGCGCGGATATGGACATGCTGACGGGTATTCCGGGCGTCACGGCGACCCGCGTGGCCGTTTGGAAGGCCGCCGCCACGGGCGGCCCGGCCACAGTCCCAACCCGCCGCCCGCGCAAGGTGGCGGCGGACCGCGCCGTGTCGCCCGCTTCGCCGGAGCCGGAGGATGCAGCGCCCGTGGATGCCGCGACGCCGCGCGATGGGGAGCTTTCCGCCCCCGCCGCCATCCCCGTCTTGGCGGAGGTCGCCGGGGCCGACAATGCCGCCGCGACAGCGCCATCGAAGAAGAAGGCCGCGAAGGCAAAGGCCGACAAGAAGAAGTCAGACAAGAAGAAGGCCGACAAGGCGAAGGCCGCCAAGAAGGCCACCGGCAAGAAGACGGCGGACAAGAAGGCCGCCGACAAGAAGGCCGCTGCAAAAAAGAAGGCTGGCAAGAAGAAGGCCGACAAGAAAGCCGCGGCCAAGAAGACGTCCAAGCGCAAGAAGTAGCCTTCGCGCCCGCCCCCGCCGGTCTGCGCAATGGGGATGGCTGTTGTCCGAACCGCCCGGAGGCTTCGTGCCTGCGGGCGGTCTGCGTCTGGAGGCGGGTTGCGTTTGCGCGACAGGATACGGGACCGCCTGACGACACCCGCCCCCCATCAACAGTCCCGGGCACAAAAAAACCGCCTGCGGCGCGCTTGCCGGGCGGAGGGGGGAGAAACTGGTTGCCAGCCCGAGCCGAGGGAGCGAGGGGTGGGTGGGTTCGGCCTGGGCCGGCAACCGCTTCTGCTGCTTGCCTGATCGGTCTACGCCTTGATCGCGGCCGAGGCAAAGGAATAGACCATCAAAATCCCCTTATTTCCTTAACAATTCGGTGCATGTTCCTTGCACATGGGTTAATCCTGCCCCGACCCCGGCCCCGGTGCTGCCTGCCGCTCTGCTGACAGCGTCCTGTCACCAACTGACAGCAGCCCCCCTTGCAGCGGACGCCGAAGGCTCCATTCTATGGACTGCGCCAGAGGATCCGTTCGACATGCACAACAACTCTCCCACCCAGATGCCCGTGACGGGCCGCGATGTCGCCACCGCGCCGCTTGGAGGCGCGGGCGATGCCCTGCGCGCCCATCTGAAGATGGAGGGTGGCCGACGCTTCGTGATGCATTCCGAGTTCGAGCCGGCAGGCGACCAGCCCAAGGCGATCAAGGAGTTGTCCCAGGGCGTGCGCGACGGCGAACAGGACCAGGTGCTTCTGGGCGCGACCGGCACCGGCAAGACCTTCACCATGGCCAAGGTGATCGAGGAAACCCAGCGCCCCGCGATCATCCTGGCACCGAACAAGACGCTGGCCGCGCAGCTTTACGGCGAGTTCAAGAGCTTCTTTCCGGAGAACGCGGTCGAGTATTTCGTCAGTTATTACGACTACTACCAGCCCGAGGCCTACGTGGCGCGGTCCGACACCTATATCGAGAAGGAATCGCAGATCAACGAACAGATCGACCGGATGCGCCATTCGGCCACCCGCGCGCTGCTGGAACGCGACGACGTGATCATCGTGGCCTCGGTGTCGTGCATCTACGGCATCGGCAGCGTCGAGACCTACGGCGCGATGACGCAGGATCTGTTCGCGGGCACGGAATATGACCAGCGCAAGGTGATTGCCGATCTGGTGGCGCAGCAATACCGCCGCAACGACGCCGCCTTCCAGCGCGGCACGTTCCGGGTGCGGGGCGACAGTCTCGAAGTCTGGCCCGCGCATCTGGACGACCGGGCGTGGCGGTTGTCCTTCTTCGGGGAGGAACTGGAAGGCATCACCGAATTCGACCCCCTGACAGGCGCCAAGACCGACACCTTCGAGAAGGTGCGCATCTATGCCAATTCCCACTACGTCACGCCGCGCCCGACGATGCAGCAGGCGGTGAAACTGATCAAGGCGGAGCTTGCGATGCGGCTCGACCAGTTGGTGGGTGAGGGCAAGCTGCTGGAGGCGCAGCGGCTGGAGCAGCGCACCAAGTTCGACATCGAGATGCTGGAAGCCACCGGCGTGTGCAACGGGATCGAGAATTACTCGCGCTACCTGACCGGCCGCGCGCCCGGAGAGCCGCCGCCGACGCTGTTCGAATACATCCCCGACAACGCCATCGTCTTCGCCGACGAAAGCCACGTCTCCGTCCCGCAGATCGGCGGCATGTATCGCGGCGACTACCGGCGCAAGTTCACCCTGGCCGAGCATGGCTTCCGCCTGCCGTCCTGCATGGACAACCGGCCGCTGAAATTCGAGGAATGGGATGCGATGCGGCCGCAATCCGTGTTCGTCTCCGCCACGCCGAGCGCGTGGGAGCTGGAGCGCGCGGGCGGGGTCTTCGTCGAACAGGTGATCCGCCCCACCGGCCTGATCGACCCGATGGTGGAGATCCGCCCGGTGGAGATGCAGGTGGACGACCTGCTGGACGAGGTGCGCAAGGTGGCCGCCAAGGGCTTCCGCACGCTCGCCACGACGCTGACCAAGCGGATGGCGGAGGATCTGACGGAATACATGCACGAACAGGGCATCCGCGTGCGTTACATGCATTCCGACATCGACACGCTGGAACGGATCGAGATCCTGCGCGACCTGCGGCTGGGGGCCTTCGACGTGCTGGTGGGCATCAACCTGCTGCGCGAGGGGCTGGATATTCCCGAATGCGGGCTGGTGGCCATTCTGGACGCCGACAAGGAGGGGTTCCTGCGCTCCGAGACGTCGCTGATCCAGACCATCGGTCGCGCCGCGCGGAACGCGGAAGGCCGCGTCATCATGTATGCCGACCGGATCACCGGCTCGATGGAACGCGCCATGCGCGAGACGGACCGGCGGCGCGCGAAACAGGTGGCCTATAACGAGGAACACGGGATCACGCCGGCGACGATCAAGAAGAACGTCGATGACATCATGCTGGGCGTCTACAAGGGCGACGTGGACATGAACCGGGTGACGGCGAAGGTGGACAAGCCGCTGGTGGGCGCGAACCTTGCGGCGCATCTGGACGGGCTGCGGGTGCAGATGCGCAAGGCGGCGGAGAACCTCGAATTCGAGGAGGCGGCGCGGCTGCGCGACGAGGTCAAGCGGCTGGAGACGGTGGAACTTGCCATCGCCGACGACCCGCTGGCCCGGCAATCGGCGGTGGAGGCGGCGGTCGAGGGCGCGTCGAAGGCGGGCGGGAGATCGACGGGAGGTCGCGGGGGCATGCGGGGCGGCAAGAGCAGGTATGGCGGCAAGCGGTAGAGGGGTGTGAGGGGGGTTATCACGCGTGATAAGTCGTGTAAGTTGTTGATTTTATATGGATTTGGTATTTTTTTAGGAGTTTGGTAGGGATTGAATGGATGCCAGAAGGGAATTGATCGTGGATGATACCGGGTGGATCGTTGCTGCCATCGTTATCCTGCTTGTCGTTGTGTTTCTCGCGCTAGCATTGATGAGCTACGTCATCTTGGGTGCAGGTGTTCTTTTTGCTTGGGCACTTGGCCAAGGCTTCGTTGGCGCAGTGCTGTATTTCGCAGCCTGGTTCTTTCTTTTTCCCGTGATGCTGGTTGCTTCCACGTTGGTTGGATTCTTCACCAATAGAACCTTGAGCAGAGAAAGGCGCGAATGGGAGAATGAGGAGCGCACACGCAACCCACCATGTCTCCAGCCGTCCAATCCGGGGCACACCGCCAACCGACCCGGACGATCGTTACAAATGGGCAAATCGCCTTCCCCCATTTGACGGCTGATCGTTTCCGTCATCCATGGCTTCAATGGGGCCAGCGCGTTTTCCCCCTTGCCCACTGAAGCCTTCCATCATGGTGTCTGAGACGGGGCCATTTTCTTTGCAGAGCGTTCCGGATCGACCGCGCGCCATCGGCGGGCCGCGGCGCGGCGATGCGACGGGCTTTGCTGCCACTTCATGACAGACACATCCTTCTGCCCTCGAAACGAGGCACCAAGACCAGCCAGATCGCCGGGCCGGTGTGTGTGTTGGGGTGGGGGCCTGCCCCTCTCGGCATAACTCGCGCTGCAAATGCGCCTTTCGGGCAATGGATGGCGCGGCGGCCTGCGGCCTTGGTTCCGCGCTGGGGCCTTCCCCCGCTCACGCTTTCGTGATCCCTGCCCCGAAACCTCCCCCGTCCCTCCCCCGTGGCTCCCCCGACACAACACCAACGGGAGAGACCCAATGACCTTCAAAACCACGATCCTCGCCAGTGCCGCCACGGCGCTTCTGGCCACCGCCGCGTTCGGCGATGCGCATTCCGCGCTGACGCTGGACAACGTGCTTGGCACCGCCTCGGGCGACGCGATGGCGATGGACAACCCGACCGTCGGCGGCGCGCCGATGCTGGCGGATCAGCCGATCGCGGTGAATGCCTCGGCCGCGCCGAACCTGACGACGCTGGTCGCCGCAGTGACGCAGGCGCAACTGGTCGATGTGCTGGCCAGCGATGGCCCCTTCACCGTCTTCGCGCCGACGAACGACGCCTTCGCCGCCGTGCCCGCCGATACCGTCGCCTTCCTGATGGCCGACGAGAACCGCGCGGCACTGCAGGGCATCCTGACCTATCACGTGGTGCCCGGCACGATCACGGCAGCGGATCTGGTGGAGGCGATCCAGAACAACCGCTACGCCAATTTCACCACCGTCGCGGGCGGCACGCTGACCGCGCAGATGGTCGGCGACGACATCGTGATGTTCGACCAGACCGGCCGCTTTTCCACCATCGAGACGGCGGACGTGATGCAATCCAACGGCGTCGTGCATGTGATCGACCGGGTGCTGTTGCCCGCCCGCTGAGGCAGGCCCCGGCGCAGCCGGACACAGGCCGCGCGCCGACATTCGTTTCCCCGGATGTCGGCGCATGTCGCGTTGCGGCAGCGGCGTGTCGGAACGGCCGGCGGGGACGATCGCACCCCTGTCCTGCCCCAGGGTAAGGATACCCGCCATTGCCCGCCTTGCGCGGTGGGGCCACCCTGACCCCATTCAAGGGGGCCCGTGTCGGCCACGGGGAAGAGTCATGAACAGTATTGCACACGGATTTGGTTTCATTGCCGTTACGGCTCTGGTCGTGATTGCCGGGGATTATCTTCTGAAGCTTGCCGCAGATCGCGGGCTGCCGGTGATCTCGGCGCTGGTCGTGGTGGGCATCGTCCTCTACGCCATCTCGGCGCTGTTGTGGTTCGGCGCGATGCGGCACCTGACCCTTGGCATGGCGGGCGTGGCCTATTCCATGCTGACGCTGGTCGCGCTGGCGCTGATCGGGGCCGTCATGTTCGGCGAGCGGCTTGGCCTGCGCGAATGTGCGGGCATCGGCTGTGCGCTGACCGCGATGCTGTTGATGGTGCGGGTGGAATAACCGCACCGGGGGCGCGGCGCGACTCAAGCCGCCTGGGCCAGCGCCTGTTCGTCCAGCCACAGCTTGCCGTCGTGGTAGCCGCCCTTCACCAGCAGGCCGGAGCCTGCCACCTCGGGGAAGTCTCCGGCCCAGTCGCGGTAGCGGTCATTGGTGACGACCTTGGCCTTCAACTCCCGCGCGGCGGCGAGGATGGTGGGATCGGCGGGTTCGCCCTTCGGGACCACGAGAACGCGGTCCGGCTTGAGGCGCAGCAGCTTCGCGAAATGGCGGTCGTCGAGGTAGCGCGCACCGAACTTGTAGCCCGCATTGGCATCGAAAACGACGCCCGGCCGGTAGCCTTGCGCCTGCAGCGCCGCGATGACGTCGCGCAGGGTGTCGATCTGCGGCGCTTCGCCGTTCCAGTGCATCACGTTGGAGCCGTCGAGGATGACATGGGGCGCGCGCGCGGTGAGGCGGCGGGCGAAGCGGGGCTTCGGGCGGGATTTCGCAGCGGGCACCGGGCGGGGCACCGGGCGGGGCACCGGGCGGGGCACCGGGCGGGCGGAGGCGCGTCGGGTGACTTCAGCGCGGGCCTTGGGAGCGGTGCGGCGCGTGCGGCGTGCACGGCGCAGGGCGCCGAGGGTCAGGATCAGTGCCGCGATGGAAGACAGGGCGGCAAGCGCCAGCGGCAGGGTCAGCGTCGGGCCCGACAGGGCATGAAGCCCCGCCGCGGTCGCAACGGACAGGACGAGCAGGATCAACGGCGTGCGCATCGGGACATCTCGGGGTTGGATCGTGGCCTTTTGGATGGCAAGGCGAGACGGCAATTTTGCGGCAAAAGGTGGCCCATATGGCCGGGGCGGTCAGAGGCCGAGCTGCGCCCGCAGTCGACGGGTCATTCCCGCCACGACAAGGGCATGGCTGTCGGCGACATGGGCCCGCAGGGCGGCATCGGAGAGCGCGCCGTCGCGGTAGACCTGCACCCATTTCATCCCGCGCGCGGCGAGGTAGGGCGCGGGTCGGATACCGGGGCTGTCCGAGAGCACCTCGAACGCGATGTCGCCGACCTTGAAGGTGAAGGCGTCGCGCCCGCCGGCCCGGCCGCAGATGGCGAAGACCTTGGGGCCGGCCTTCCAGACATCGGCATTGCCCCACTGGACCACGTGGTTGGCGGCGGGCAGGGTGGCGCAGAAGC
>Ga0100398_1002294_pt1 | contig 16059 bp, 19 predicted proteins | sample CryGeymeta201522_FD_81568 | JGI IMG/M metagenome (GOLD analysis project Ga0100398, IMG submission 81568) | Groundwater microbial communities from Crystal Geyser aquifers in Utah, USA - Crystal Geyser metaG 2015-22 | ecosystem: Environmental > Aquatic > Deep subsurface > Groundwater | place: USA... | reverse complement strand
GACTGCGTATTGCGTGTATCTTCTCAATTCTTCGGGGAATCGCTCGCTGTGGCCGGTCTCCTGACCGAGCCACGGTGGCTCGGTCAGGAGACCGGCCACAGCCACCCCGGATTATTGAGAGGATACAATTGCGTACTCCGTGATCTCAGCGAGCTGATGTCAGGGGCAGAAAACGGAACACGCGATGTGCTTCACGAAACCTGAAGTGTCCTGGAGATGATTATGTTCTCATCCGCATCCACAACCCACCACCCCCTCGTCCAGCTCGCCCGCGCGACGATCGAGGCATACGTGCAAGAGGGGCGCTTGCTGAAACCAACCGAGACGCCGGCGCCGATCGAGGGCGATCCGGCCGGGGTGTTCGTGACGATCCACATCGCCAGCAGTGGCGACCTGCGCGGCTGCATCGGCACCATCGAGCCCACCGAAGCCAGTCTGGCCCAGGAGACGATCCGCAACGCCATCGCCGCGGCCACCCGCGACCCCCGCTTCTCGCCGATCGGCCCGCACGAGCTGGGCGATCTGGAGATCGACGTCAGTGTCCTCTACCCGCCGGAGCCAATCGAGTCGATCGAACAACTGGATCCGCAACGCTACGGCGTCATCGTCCAGCGCGGCGGCCGCCGCGGGCTGCTCTTGCCCGACATCCCCGGCATCGACGATGCAAAAACGCAGGTGGCGTTCGCCCGCCAGAAGGCCTGGATTGGGCCGGATGAGCCGGTAAAGCTGTTCCGGTTTCGGGTGGACAAGTATACGTGAGGAGAATGAACTGGACAGAGATTGGCCTCGCCTGCAAAATTGGTGTAGAATCACGACAGGCCGCCTGCCGACACCCCAACACCACACCCCACTACCGGAGCGGCCGGCCGGACACTCGATCGCAGGGAGCGCCGCATGGCAACTGGCCCATCTACACCTGACATCTCCGTCATCATCCCGTGCTGGAACGAGGAGAAAAACCTGGAGGCAGGCGTGCTAGACGAGGTGTACCAGTACCTCATCCAGCAGGACTACCCCTGGGAAGTGATCATCGTCAACGACGAGTCCACCGACCATAGCAGGCGCCTCATCGAACGGTTCATCGCGGGCAAGAGCGGCTTTGCGCTCCTTGACATCGCTCATGGCGGCAAGCCCGCCGCGGTCTGGGCCGGCATCCAGCGGGCGAGGGGTGGCATCGTGCTGTTCACCGACATGGATCAATCTGCGCCGATCTGGGAGCTGAGCAAGCTGCTGCCGTGGTACGAGCAGGGCTACAATGTCGTGATCGGGTCGCGGGGCATCGCCCGGGAGGGTAGCTCCCTGGTCAGAAAAGCGGGGAGCTTCGTCTTTCTCGCCCTGCGCCGGCTCTTCTTGCTCCGCAACATCCGCGACACGCAATGCGGCTTCAAATCGTGTCGCCGAGAAGCGGCGCTCGAAGTGTTCCCGCATCTTCAGTTTTTCAGGCAGAAAGACCAGCCGGCCGGCTGGAAGGTATCGGCCTACGATGTGGAGCTGCTCTATCTCCTGGAGAAATCGGGCCACCCCATCAAGGAGGTGGTGGTCCAGTGGCAAAACCGTGACCGAAGCGACACCAAAGGCCAGGGCTCAGAACTGACCCGCTACCTCCACGAATCGGCCGAGATGGCGCAGGAGGTGGCCCGGGTCATACGCAACCAGTTGAGAGGTCTGTACGCGATTGGGGAATGGGGGGACGACCGATGAACCTGAAACTGCGACGGGCGCCCGGCGCGCCCTTGATCCGCGTGGGCCATCGCGGGGCCAGGGGCTACGCGCCCGAGAACACCCTGGCGTCCTTCAATCTGGCCGTGGAGATGGGGGTCCAGGCCGTGGAGACCGATGTCCACTTCAGCAAGGACGGCGAGCTGGTGCTGATCCATGATCACACCGTGGACCGCACTACCGACGGCCATGGTTTCGTCAAGGACCTGACGCTGGCCGAGTTGAAGAAGCTGGACGCTGGCGCGTGGTACGATCCGAGATTCGCCGGCCAACGCATCCTCACCCTGGCCGAGCTGTTGGCCTGGGCCAAGAACCGGGTGGGGGTCGCCATCGAGATCAAGAATGGGCCGATCTACTACCCCGGCATCGCGGCGCAGACGATCCGCCTGGTGCATGAGCACGACATGCTCCACCAGACGATCCTGCTCAGCTTCGACCACTTCGTGCTGCGCGAGGCCAAAACGATCGAACCACAGGTCGCGACCGGCATCCTCTACGCGGGCCGGTTGATCGATCCGGTGGCCGCGGCCCAGGCCGCCAACGCCGACTCATTGAACCCGGCCTGGGCCTTCATCACACCCGACCTGGTGCAGACCGCCCACGCCGCGGGGCTGGCGATCAGCCCCTGGTGCCCCAACGACCTGCCAACCCTCCGCATGTTGGACGCGATCGGCGTGGACAGCATCGGGACCGACTACCCGGATTTGTTCGAACAGATTTGAGCCCCTGAGGATCTGCTGCAACAGGAGGCCGCGTTTATGGAAAAGCAAATCGGTCAAGTCACACACTACTTCAATCGGCTCGGCGTGGCCGTGCTCGAACTCACCGACGGGATCAAGGTCGGGGACAACGTGCACTTCCTGGGGTACACCACGGACTTCACCCAGGCCGTCTGGTCCATGGAGATCGAGCATCGAAAACTCCAGGCGGTCGGGCCCGGCGCAGACGTCGCGCTCGAAGTGGTGGAGCCGGTGCGCAAGGGCGACCGTGTCTACAAGATCGAGAGTGAATAGCGCCCGAAGCGGCGCCAGCCGCGTGTTCGCGCAGTCGAACCCCACATCAGCTTCCGACCCGCGTCGGTCCTCCAAGCCGTCAGCGCTGTTCGGACGACCCGCCGCGCGCGGGCCTGTCCGGCCGGTTGACGCCGGGCCACAATGGACAGGTCCTGACAGTCAAATCGCTTCAGGACGCTTTGCCAATGCGCGCCGTGCAAACCCGGTCTTTCGTTGGGCATAAGGGCCTAACCAGTTAAATCCTTTTCAAAGGCCAACCCCCCATCCCCGGCGTCCACCACCACCCTGGCGCCTGGCGCCGGCGCGGCGGTGAGCAGCCAGTCGGCCAGCGACTCGCGCAAGTGCTTCTGGATGATGCGCCGCAGGGGCCGAGCGCCCCACTCGGGATGGTCGTTCTGGGCCAGCATCCACGTCCGAGCCGCCTCGGTGACCTCCAATGTGATGCCCTGGGCGGCCAGCAGTTTGCCTTCCTTCTTGAGCATCAGGCCCAGGATCTGGCGGAGTTGGTCCTGGGTCAACGGCAAGAAGAGCACCATCTCGTCCAGGCGATTGAGGAACTCGGGCCGCATCGTCGCCCGCACGGTCACCATCACCGCCTCGCGCATCGCCTCGGTCATCACCGGCCCGTCCAGGTATTCCGAGCCCAGGTTGCTGGTCATGATGATGACCGTCTCGCTGAAGGTAGCCAGCCGGCCCTGGGCGTCGGTCAGCCGGCCCTCCTCCATGATCTGCAACAGGACGTCCAGCACCCGCGGATGCGCCTTCTCGACCTCGTCGAAAAGCACCACGGTGTGCGGGCGTTGGCGCACCTTTTCGGTGAGCTGCCCGCCACCTTCGTAGCCGATGTAGCCGGGCGGCGCGCCGATCAACCGGTTGACGGTGTGATCCTGCTGGTATTCGCTCATGTCCAGCACGACCATGGCGTCCTCGTCCCCGAACATGAAATCGGCCAGCGCCTTGGCCAGCTCGGTCTTGCCGACCCCCGTTGGGCCGAGAAAGAAGAAGGAGCCGATGGGCCGCTTGGGGTCCTTCAAGCCGACGCGGGCAATCTTCACGGCGCGGCTGACCGCCAACACGGCCTCCTCCTGGCCGATGATGCGCTGGTGGAGCGCGTCGACCATGTGGGCATAGCGGGCGCGCTCGTCCACACCCAGCTTGCTCACGGGGATGCCCGTCATCACGCTGACCGCCACCGCGACGTCGTCCGCATCGAGCACCGCATCGGGGGGCAGCTCAGGGCGGAAGGCCGCCTGGGTCTGGCCCGCCAGTTTGAGCAACGCGCAGGCCCGATGCAAAACAGCCAGCCCGGATGCAGGCAGCGGCGTGCCCGCGACATAGCGCTTGGCCATCGTCGCCGCGGCCGGCAGCGCCGGGTCGGTGATCTGGATGCCGTAGTCGTGTTCGAGATGGGACTTGTGAACGGTCAGAATGGCGACGGTCTCATCCGTCGTCGGCTCGGGGACCCGCAGGCGATGGCTGTGCTCGCGGATCACACTATCCCCCGCCAGGCGCTCGTTCCAGGCCGGGTCGGTGGTGGTGGCGATCACGACGGGGCGGGGATCCAGGAAGACGCGCTGCACCCCGCGCGTGGCCTTGGGAAACTCCGGAGAACTGAACGCGCCGCCGAAGAAACGCTCGAGGTTGGGCAGGAACAGGATGCCATCTCGCGCCTGCCGCCAGCCCGCCTCCACGGCCTTCTCGGCATCGGTCAGGAGCGCGCGCTCCGATATCTGGATCAGGGTCTGGAGGCCGGCCGGGCCCTTGCCCTCCGCCATCAGCAGCGCTAACGCGTGCACCAGCGAACGCCGGCCCACCCCGGCATCCCCCACCAGGATCACATGCCGGTGGTTGGCCAGCGTCAGCAGCCCCAGCAGATCGCGCATCAAATCCTGGCGCACGTGAACCGGGTCCGCCTCGCCCTCCCTGGCCAGCGCCACCAGATCCTGGCTGGTCAGTCGCCTGGCCTGCACTTGAGTCACCAGCCGGCTCGTCATGGTGCCTGGCGAGATGCCATAGCGCCGCAACAGGGCCGCCGTGCTCACCCCACGTTCCGCCAGCCCACCCAGCGCGTGCTCGGCGCCCACGTAGATCTCATCGCTGGCCTGGGCGATGCTGCGCCCTTCATCCAGCACGATCAGCATCTCGGTGGAAAGCGCCACCACCTGGTCGTTCTCACCGGTGAAGGTGAAGTCCGCATCCAGGCCGGGGCTGGCCTTGGCCAACGCCTCGGCTGAAGCGGCCAACTCTTCGAGCCGGAACCCCCGCTCAGCGGCCAACGCGGCCAGGATTCGATTTGCCGCGCTGCCCGCGTCGCGGGCAAAGGTGAGCAGCAGTAGCGCCGGGGTCAGTCGCGGCAGGTTCATGGCGCGCATGCGCCTGGCCGCGGCGTTGAGCGCTTTGGTCAGTTCGGGGGAAGGGATATTCGGGTTGAGTGTATTTGCCACAAGGATCACTTTCTGGAGAGGAAGCTGGTTGTCATGCTCAGATCCAGGTCGCGGACAGCCTTCACGTCGAACTCCTGGCGGGCCAACCAGTTTTCAACGCCTTGCCGACGCCGACGTCAACCAGGATCTTCATGCGACTGCTGCTAGAGCGTAGACCCGTTCTTCACTGACGCGTTCGAACGCGTACGTGAGAACGGCCTGGATGTCCGTCGCTTCTAGCTCCGGGTAGTCCTGAAGCAGGTCAGCCACCGGCACGCCGGCAGCCAGGGCCGCCAGGATTTGCTCCACGCTGATGCGCAGCCCGCGAATCGTCGGCTTGCCAGCCAATACCCGCGGATTGACGACGATACGATGCAAAAGAGCTTCCCGTTCAAGCCTGTGTATGACCTCCGAATACACCACTCACGCCACCTTTTGTTGCCAAAGGGCGGCGGGTTTCAGTCAGCACGCGAGCAAACGACCAACCACGAGGTTATTCTACCACAAATCAAGGAGATATCCGAAAGCTTGCGGCAGGCCGGTGTCCATCGGGAAATTGGGGGGACCGGAAGTTCAGCAAGGCGAATACCTTCCACGGGCGTGCATTTGCCCTGGAAGTGTGTTAGAATCGCAACCCATACTCTGATTCTTGCCCGAGGATAACCATGCCCGAAACGAAGTGGTGGCAGACCGCCCTTTTCTACCAAATCTACCCTCGCTCGTTTGCCGACGGCAACGGCGATGGCATCGGTGATTTCAAAGGGATCATCGAGAAGCTGGATTATCTCCAGGATCTCGGCATCGACGCCATCTGGCTCTCGCCGCACTTTCCCTCGCCCCACTGGGACTGCGGCTATGATATCAGCGACTACTGTGACGTCGCGCCGGAGTACGGCACGCTAGATGATTTCAGGGCGTTCCTGGAGGGAGCGCACGCGCGCGGGATCCGGGTGATCCTCGACCTGGTGTTGAACCACACCAGCGATCAGCACCCCTGGTTCCTGGAGTCAAAATCCAGCCGCGACAACCCCAAGTCCGACTGGTACATCTGGCACGACACCCCACCCAACAACTGGCAGTCATGTTTCGACGGGGACGCGTGGACCTGCATCCCGGAGCGGGACCAGTACTACTATCACTACTTCATGAAGCAGCAGCCCGACTTGAACTGGCGCAACCCAGCCGTCAAACAGGCCATGTGGGATGTCGTGCGCTTCTGGCTCGACATGGGGGTGGACGGCTTCCGTCTGGACGCCATCAGCGCCATCTACGAGGACCCGAACCTGACCCCGCACACGGTCCCGCTGACCCTGGCCGGGGTGCGACGCCTTGCCGAGACCGCCAAAACGACCGCGGAGGTTGCCCTGGCGGAGGCGTACTGGCGCGAGATGTTCAAGCACCAATGGGACGGCCCCGGATTGCACGACCTGATGAAGGAGTTGCGGACGATCCTGGACGCGTACCCCGGCGACCGCGTGTTGGTGGGCGAAAATGACGACATCGCCTACATGGGAAAGGGGGCAGACGAGCTGCACCTGGTCTTCAACTTCCCGCTGATGCGAACCGAGCGGATCACCCCGACGCACATCCGCGCCAACCAGGCGGAGCGCCTGGCGCGGCTCGACGCGCTGCCGACCCGCGGCTGGGGCTGCAACACGCTCGGCAATCACGATTCGTCGCGCATCTTCACGCGCTACGCAGCCGATGGGACTCACGCCGCCGAGCTGGCGCGCGTCAACGCGGCCCTGGTGCTGACGCTGCGCGGCACACCGTTCCTCTACAACGGCGAGGAGATCGGCATGACCGACACCCTCATCGCGGATCCGGCGCGGCTGCGCGACACCATGGCCACCTGGTACTACCGGGCTGCGATCGACGATCTGAAGGTGGACCCGGCCGAGGCGGCCGTGCGCGTCGGCAAGATGAGCCGCGACAAGAACCGCACCCCCATGCAATGGTCGCGCTGGCCTAACGCCGGCTTCTGCCCCGCGGGCGTCGAGCCGTGGCTGCCGGTCCATTCCAACTACGTCGAAGGGATCAACGTGGGGGACCAGCAGGACGACCCCGATTCGATGCTGAACTACTACCGCCGGCTGATCCGGGCCCGCCGGCGCACGGCGGCGCTGCTGACAGGCGAGTACCGGCCCCTGCACGCGGCGGCCGAAGACTACTTCGCCTTCCTGCGCACGACCGAGGCGCAGACCGTCCTGGTCGTGCTCAACTACTCGGCCGCGCGCCGCGAGCTCCGGTTCGACGTGCCGGGCAAGACGGCCGCGCGGGTCATCTTCTCGTCGCACCGGGACGACGCGGCGCGGAGGCTGGACGGCATGCGCCTGGACGCGTTCGAGGTGCTGATCGCGGAAACGGTCGAGTGAGCTTCCGGCCGCACCCCATCGGTAGTTTCCAGGTTTCTGCTGCGCAGCAAGTTGTGTTAAGCTGGGTGTCGACGATGTCTGCACACGCAGGAGGGTGGCGATTTGACGATCAGTACTTGTTCTGGTACGATCTGCGGTACTCGATAGTATACCAGCAGTTGGTGGATGGCGTCCAGATCGCCGACGTCAAGCGGTTCTTCCTGTTTGGCGGCAGCGATCGGGGGGAGGAGATCGTCATCGACATCGCGGCGGTCTGGGAGCGGAAGCTAGTGGCCACTCGCTGCCACGTGAGCCAGTTCGGGCAACGTGAAGAGGCATTGGAGTGGCTGGCCAGGTGGAACCATGAGATCGGCGAGTGTTGCGGGTTGAACTATGCCGAGGCGTTCCACCAGATGCAAGTGTGGTGACAAAGGTTACGCTCCACGCTCCACGCTCCACGCCTCACGCCCCACGCCCCGCGCCTTCCGTTGTTGCGTGGTGTTGCTCTGCGTCCGGCGCTTCTTGCAGCAGCTCGATCGCGTGCGGCAATACCGGCAGGATCGTGGCCAGGTTCTCGACCGCGGCCTTGGGGCTGCCGGGCAGATTGACGATCAGGGTGCGCCCGCGGATGCCGGCCACCGCCCGGCTGAGCATGGCGTGCTTGGTCACGCGCAGGCTCTCGCCGCGCATCGCCTCGGCCAATCCAGGCGCTTCCCGGTCGATCACGGAGCGCGTCGCCTCAGGGGTCACGTCGCGCGGGGCGAAACCGGTGCCGCCCGTGGACAGGATCAGGTCCAGGCGCAGATCATCGGCCCAACGCGCCAGCGTGGCTGCGATCTCCGCCCGCTCGTCGGGCACGACGCCGGCTTCGACCACGGCCGCGGCGGGCCAGTGGTCCGCAATCGCCTGCGCCAACGCGGGGCCGCTCAGGTCCGCGCGTTGGCCGCGCGCGCTGCGGTCGCTGACGGTCAGGATGCCTACGTGAATCACCATGGCCACCCCCACGAAAAAAAGGGGAACGGGAGAGCTGGAAAATGGGAAAAAATCTCCCCCTCCCCCTCTCGCCCACTCCCCCTTTCCTAACCCAGACAAGCCGGTATCAAGCAGGCAACAACCTTGCTCACAGAATTCTTGGACAAAACGCAAGGATTTCGTGGGTTAGGCCCCAATCTACCGGTATACCAACTACCGTTTTGTGTATTGCGGCGCCTTGCGGGCCCGTTTGAGGCCGTATTTCTTGCGTTCCTTGGCGCGCGCATCGCGGGTCAGCAGGCCGTTCCGCTTCAGAACCGGCCGCAGCGCCTCATCCGCCTCGCAGAGCGCCCGGGCAATGCCGTGCGCGGTCGCGCCGGCCTGGCCGGTCAGGCCCCCACCGATCACGTGGATGCTGACGTTGTAGCTGCTGACCGTGTCCGTCACTTGCAGCGGGCGGACAACGGCAAGAACGTCGGTCTCCCGTGGGAAATACTCGGCCATCGGCCGTTCGTTGACGAGAATCGTCCCCGTGCCCGGATACAACCGCACGCGCGCCGAACTGGTCTTGCGCCGGCCAACTGCCTCATAATATCTCGCTGACATCTACCTCATCTCCTCCATCAAAAGGCGGCCCTACTCAGGTGCAACGCGCTCGCATTCAAACAGAATTGCATCCCGGCGGGATCATCCCTACATCAACGGAAACGGCTTGGGTTGCTGGGCCTGATGCGGGTGCTCTGACCCGGCATAGACCTTGAGCTTCTTGACCAATTGGTCACGCAGCTTGTTGCGCGCCAGCATCCCTTTGACAGCCGCCTGAATGACCCGTTCGGGATGATGCGCCAGTTGGTCGCGCAGGCTGGTCTGAGACAGCCCACCCGGATAACCGGAATAGCGGTAGTAGAACTTCTGATCCAGCTTCCGGCCGGTCACACGCACCTTCTCGGCGTTGATGACGATCACAAAGTCACCGCAATCCATGCTCGGCGTGAACATCGGTTTGTGCTTGCCCTTGAGGACTGTAGCAATCTGGGTCGCCAGGCGCCCGAGGGTCATGCCGGTGGCATCCACCACGTACCACTCGCGGCTCGCCTCGGCTTCTTTGGCTGTTGCGCTATAGGTTCTCACGTTTGCCTTGCTCCTTCATCACGTCGTATCTTCTCAATAATCCGGGGTGTCGCTGTCACGTGCCAGGCACTTGCGGAAGTGCCTGGCACGTTGGCCCCGATGAATTGAGAGGATACTCACGTCGCCCCTGTCAAGTCCTCTGGACGCGTGTCATACTCTACATGCATCAGACATAGCCCGCTGGCCGGCGCGGGAGGCGCTGCCAGCGCCCGATCCCGGCTGACCAAGATCTCCGCCACCCGCTCCACGGGCCAGACCCCGGCGCCCACGTACAACAACGTGCCGACCAGCCTGCGCACCATCCCACGCAGGAAGGCGTTGCCTACCACATCGAAGGTGAACCACGGTCCGTCCAACAGCCACCGGGCGTCGAACAGCCGTCGCACGGTGCTATCGCCCTGGGTGGGCTGGCCCCCGCCGCCGCGCGGGGGCTGGCCGTAGCCGGCGAAGTCGTGCTCTCCGACCAACCGCGCGGCCGCCGTCTGCATCGCCGCCACATCCAGCGGCCCTGCCACCAAATGCGCATACCGCCGGTCCAGAGGCGAGCGCACCGGCTGATTCAGCACGGTGTAGCGATAGTGTCGCCACAGGGCGCTGAACCGGGGATGCCAGTCGGCCGGCGCCGGCCGCAAATCCTTCAGCACGACGTCGGCCGGCAGCACAGCGTTGAGCGCCCGATGCAGATCGGCCAGCGGATGGCGCCACACCGCATGAAAAGCGATCACCTGCCCCTGGGCGTGCACCCCGCGATCCGTGCGGCCAGACCCAACCACCCGGATGGCTGTCTGGGTCACCTGACCCAGGGCCGCCTCCAGCACCCCCTGGACGGTCCGCCCTGCCGGCTGCCACTGAAAGCCCAGGAAATCGGTGCCATCGTAAGCCACGGTAGCCCGGAGATAGCCACAGGCTGCGCTTCCGCCCTCGGTCTGCATAGCTCCAACCGGCCTGCGCCGATGTTCACACGGAAAACGTAATGCGTAAAACGTAATGCGCCAAGCGTACACCGCCATCCCTTTACGTTTTTCGTTTTACGCTTTACGCGCCACGCTCCACGTCTTCCGCCTCAGTCCTTCCCCTTCTCGACCAACTCCAACATGACCATCTTCGCCCCATCACCGTAGCGGGGACCCACCTTGATGATCCGCGTGTAGCCGCCGGGGCGTTCCGTGAAGCGCGGCGCGATCTCATCGAACAACCGCTTGGCTACCTCAGGATCGGTGATGACGCGGGCCACCTGGCGGCGGGCGTGCACCGCGTTCCCGCCTTCGGCCAGGCCGCGCTTGGCCAGCGTGATCAGATGCTCGGCCTCGCCCCGCATGAACCGGGCCTTGGCCTCGGTGGTGCTAATTCGTTCGTGCCGAAAAAGCTCTGTGACCAGGCCCCGGGCCAAAGCTTTGCGCTGGCCGCTATTACGTCCCAACTTATATCCTGCAACCCGATGTCTCATCGAGAAAACTCCTAAGCCTCAGCCATCATGCGTGATTCCGCCCCGTGATACGTAACCGCTCTCGCACCACGTATGACAGATCCGATCTACAGATCGGCGTCTTCCTCATCCGCGATCGAGATCGCGGCCGCGCCGCCCTCAACCGCCTCGTCGTCATCAGATTCGCCGGCCGCGCCGCCCTCAACCGCCTCGTCGTCATCAGCTTCGCCGGCCGCACCGCCCTCAACCGCCTCGTCGTCATCAGCTTCGCCGGCCGCAACCGTCTCGTCCGAACCACCAGGCTGATACGAGATCGCCAACAGGAACCCCTTGGCCTCCAGTCGTTCCACCAGCTCGATCAACGACTTGCGCCCGAAGTTGCGGATGGCCAGGATCTCCTCCTCGCCCTTCTCCAACCGTTCGAGAACCTCGCCCACCCGGGTGATGCCGGCACGCTTCAAGCAGTTGTACGCCCGGACGGTCAGCTCCAGCTCCTCGACGGGCACGTCATAGATGCGGCTGGGCACGCCCCGCGTCTCTTCCGGCGTCTCCTCGGCCGGCAGCACATCGGCGCCGGCGATCAGGGTCAGATGGCGCACCAACAGCTTGGCCGACTCACGCAGCGCCGCTTCAGGCGTAATGGCGCCATCGGTCCAGATTTCCAGGCTAACGCGGTCGTAGTTAGTCTGCTGGCCGATGCGCGCCCGCGCGAGCGTGTAGTTGACTTTGCGCACCGGGCTGTAGATCGCGTCAACCGGGATTTCGCCCAGCGGCAGCTTGCCCCGCTCTTCGGCCGGGGAATAGCCGCGGCCACGGCTCACCGTCAACTCAAGATCCATATCGACTTCGTTAGAATCTGCCGTCAGCAACAGCAGTTCCGGATTCACCACCTCAACTTCGGGGGGGCATACCAGATCACCGGCCGTGACCGGGCCAGCGGTTCGCACTTCCACATGCAGGCGCACCGGTTCGTCCACTTCCGACTTCAGCCGCAACTGCTTGACATTGAGCAACAAGGCTGTGGTGTCCTCCAACACGTTCGGGATGGCCGAAAACTCGTGATGAACACCGCTGATGCGGATCGACGTAACCGCCACACCGCTCAACGAGGACAACAGCACCCGGCGCAATGCGTTTCCAAGAGTGATGCCATAGCCGCTTTCCAACGGGCCGATTACAAACCGCCCGTAGTTGCGCGAACTCGCATCGCGCTCAATCTTGGGCAGCACAAAATTCAACAACGGTTGTACCCTCCTCTCCCAATTGCGGATTGCCGATTGCCGATTGCGGACTGCCGATTGCTTCCATTCTGGCCAGAGAGTGTCTTCTCAGTTTTTCGGGGCAGGTTGTGGCCGGTCTGTGACCGACCACAACCCCCGGATTATCGCGAAGATACGTCTGAGCTCTTCCAGAAAGCGATTGGCTCATCCGCAATCCGAAACCTGCGCTGAGGTCCCTCCCGAGTACATCGAGGGGCGCAGTCGAAGCATCCCAAATCCGCAATCGTCTAGCGGCTATAGTACTCGACGATCAACTGTTCGTTCAGCGGCAGATCTACCGCCTGGCGATCAGGCATGGCAACCATCTTGCCGACCATGCGCGCATTGTCGAACTCCAGCCACTGAGGCACACTCCGGTGGCCCCTTTGCTCGGCCAGAAGCTTGAAATACCCATTCTGGCGGCTCGTCGGCCGCACTTCAACCACGTCCCCAACCTCAACCAGGTAGGAAGGGATGTTGTGATTCCGTCCATTGAGCGTGAAGTGCCCGTGGCGCACCAATTGCCGCGCCTGCGCCCGGGACTCCGCCAGGCCCATGCGGTAAACCACATTGTCCAGGCGGCGTTCCAGCGTCAGCAGCAGCATCACGCCGGTCATCCCCTTGACGCGCAGCGCGCTGCGGAAGTAGCGGCGGAACTGGCGTTCCTGGACACCATAAATGCGGCGGGCCTTCTGCTTTTCACGCAACTGCATGCCGAAATCGGATACCTTGCGCCTGAAGACACCCTTCTTGCCGTGCGCGCCCGGGGCATAACTGCGCTTCTCAAACGCACACTTGGGCGAAAGACATCGCTCGCCCTTCAAATACAGCTTCATGCCCTCACGCCGGCAGAGCTTACACACTGGATCGATATGGCGTGCCAATGGATTCCTCCTAAAGGATCTATCACTCACCACCGAGAGGTTTACGGCTTGGCGACCTTCATCCCTCTCAACGAATTGCGGATTGCAGATTGTCGATTGCGGATTTCTGATGTTGCGCGGTTCAATCCGAAATCCGAAATCCGAAATCCGAAATCCGAAATCAAACGCGGCGCTTCTTAGGCGGCCGGCAGCCGTTGTGCGGGATCGGCGTGATGTCCGTGATGGAACGCACGCGCAGCCCAGCAGCCTGCAACGACCGGATCGCCGCCTCGCGGCCAGGACCCGGTCCCTTGAGAAACACGTCGGCCTCACGCATGCCCGAGTCCATGGCTTGCTTGGCGGCCTGTCCCGCTGCCAATTGCGCCGCATAAGGCGTGCTCTTACGCGAACCCTTGAAACCGGCCGTGCCGGTGCTGGTCCAGGTCAGCGTGTTGCCCTGCGGATCGGTCACCGTGATGATCGTGTTGTTGAATGTAGACTGGATATGCACCTGGCCTTGGGGTACCAGCCGCTTCTCGCGGCGCGGCCCGGTGCGCCGTCCTCGCTGGGCTGGATTGGTTGCTGTTGGTTTCGCCATTACTTTTCTCCGTTATGTTCGTCAGCCGTTCATCCGCCGATGTCTCCCCATGCTCATGTGATCGCTACTTCCGAGCGCGCTTCTTTCCGGGCACAGTGCGGCGCGCGCCGCGCTTGGTTCGAGCGTTGGTCCGCGTGCGCTGCCCATGCACCGGCAAGTTACGGCGATGGCGCAAGCCCCGGTAGCTGCCGATTTCCTGCAACCGCTTGATGTTCATGCTCACCTCGCGGCGCAGATCGCCCTCGACCTTGTAGTTGCGCTCGATCACTTCCCGCAAGCGCGCCACCTGCACTTCATCCAAATCCCGGATGCGGATGTTCGGATCGATCCCGGTCATCTGCAAGATTTCATGGCTGGACGTAAGGCCGATCCCGTAGATATAAGTCAGGCCAATTTCGGTCCGCTTGTCACGCGGCAGGTCTATACCAGCAATACGAGCCATTCGCTCCTCCCCATACAAAACGCCGAATGCAGAATGATGAAGCTGCTGCTCGCGACACCGACTGGTGTCGGTCATCATTCGTCATTCATCATTACCCTTGCCGCTGCTTGTGCTTTGGGTTCGTGCAGATCACACGCACCACCCCGCGGCGCTTGATGACCTTGCATTTGTCGCAAATCCGCTTCACAGAAGGTCGAACTTTCACCTTAGCTTCTCCTTGAGAGCCCCGGTCGCCCGGTGGCCCTCCTGATCTCACATGATGGTCAGGATCTCAGCCCCGCCACCGATGATCGCGATGGAGTGTTCGAAATGCGCCGAACGTTTGCCATCGGCTGTCACCACCGTCCACCCGTCGGACAGGGTGCGGGTCCGCCAGGTCCCGGCGTTCACCATCGGTTCGATGGCCAGGGTCGTCCCCGACTTGAGCAGCGGTCCCCGGCCGGCGCCGGGCGGGATGTAGTTGAGCACCTGCGGATCCTCGTGCATTCTGCGCCCCACCCCGTGGCCGGTATACTCCCGGACCACCTCAAACCCCCGCTTCGAGACATGCATCTCGATGGCTCGGGAGATGTCGCTGAGCCGATTGCCCTCATGCGCCTGACCAATGCCGGCCCACAAAGCTCCTTCGGTAGCCGCCAGAAGCCGCTGACTCTCCGCGTCGATCTCACTCACCGGGTAGGTCCACGCCGCATCACCCACCCAACCGTGATAGACAGCGCCCACATCGATGCTGATGATGTCACCGGCCTCCAACCAGCGTTGCTGATTGGGAATACCGTGGACCACCTCCTGGTTGATCGAAGCACAGATGCTGGCCGGGAAATCGTTCCGCCCCGCATGTGGATACCCCAGGAATGCCGGGATTGCAGCATGCGCTCGGATAATCTCCTCGGCCTTGATATTCAACTCGGCTGTAGTCACCCCCGGTCGGATCATCTCTCGCAACGCCGCATGCACCCGCGCCACAATCCGGCCCGCTTCGCGCATCTCAGCGATTTCCGCTTTCGATTTCAGAATGATCATGATCGCCTGACAGCCCCTACACAGCCCGCACCGCTGCCAGCAGGTCGGCCTGCACGGCCTCGATCGGCCGGTCACCGTCGATGGTAACCAGGACACCGTGGGCGAAATAGTAGCCCACCAGCGGCGCGGTTTGTTTGTAGTAGACAAACAGACGGTTACGCACTGTCTCCGGCTCGTCATCGGCCCGGCGATACAACTGCCCGCCGCACTTGTCGCACGTCCCATCGACCTTGGGCGGCGAGAACGCCACGTGGTACATCGCCTGGCAGTCCCGACAAACGCGGCGCCCGGCCAACCGGTCGATCACCGCGTCATCACTAACTTCCAGCAATGGCGCCAGGCTCACCCGAAAATCCCGTGCGGCCAGCGCCCGGCGCAATGCCTCGGCCTGGGCCAACGTACGCGGGAAACCATCCAAAATTGCGCCTCCGGCGCAATCCAGGCGGTTCAGGCGGTCCATCACCATGTCAATGGTCACGTCATCCGGCACCAGTTCACCGCGATCCATGTAACCTTTGGCCAACAGCCCCAATGCGGTCGCCAACTTCAAGTTCTCGCGGAAGATGTCGCCCGACGACACCTGCGGTAAGCCCAACACTTCCGATAACATGCGTGCCTGGGTCCCCTTGCCAGCGCCCGGGGCGCCCAACATGATCATGAACAGCGGCGCAGATGACGTTGCCATGACTCCACCCTCTAACCGACCTCAGCCGCCGGATCAATCACGAGTAACCAGTAACGAGCAAAGTCTTACGTATCTTCTCAGTAATCCGGGGTGGCTGTGGCCGGTCTCCTGACCGAGCCACGGTGGCTCGGTCAGGAGACCGGCCACAGCG
>Ga0100398_1002287_pt1 | contig 16098 bp, 15 predicted proteins | sample CryGeymeta201522_FD_81568 | JGI IMG/M metagenome (GOLD analysis project Ga0100398, IMG submission 81568) | Groundwater microbial communities from Crystal Geyser aquifers in Utah, USA - Crystal Geyser metaG 2015-22 | ecosystem: Environmental > Aquatic > Deep subsurface > Groundwater | place: USA... | reverse complement strand
ATGGACTGATTAGACAATTTTTCCCCAAGGGTACTGATTTCAAGAAGGTAAGCAGAGCGGAGGTTAAGAAGGCGCAACATTTACTGAATGGCCGGCCGAGAAAAGCTCTCGGCTTTCGGAAACTTTATGAGGTTTTCAATCAACTAATTAATCAAAACTGTTGCGTTAGATTCTGGAATCAAACTTTATTTATAAAATTAAAAATTTAAAATTTAAAAATTCTCTCTATATTACCAATTCCAACAGCTTGGTTAATACAAAATCAACCAATCCCAAAAAAGCTGCGACTCCCAAGGAAAAACCAATTACCAGCAAAGTATCATTGGTCGCCTGTTTTCTAGTCGGCCAAATAACCTTTTTGAGTTCGGTCCTTGAATCTTTAACGTATTGTACTAATTTATTTGGCATTTTTTTGCTAATTTTAGCTAAATTTTAAATCAATTGGTTTTAAAAACAGACCTCGCGGTCTCTATATAACCACTCTAGCACAGTAATTATTTTTTGACAAATTTTTTTACACGTCAAGATTCTTTACATCTTTGGCGTGAGTTTGAATAAACCTTTTGCGTGGCAAAACATCCGCCCCCATGAGCATTTCAAAAACCTCGTCGGTTTTTTCAACTTGCTCAATGATTACCTGGCTCATCAATCGTCTCACGGGATCCATGGTAGTTTCCCAAAGCTCATTAGGATTCATCTCTCCCAAGCCCTTATATCTTTGTATATTAACCCCAGCGACTTGCTCACCCACCCCAGTTGTATCCGCCTCGCCTGCTCTCGCTTTCTCGTTAAAACTTTCATTAGTTTGTTTTAATGCTTTCCTCATCATCTCGGCCAATGCCTTTTCCTTTTCCTCGTCAGTATAAACATATTTAAAATCTTTCCCTTTTTGCAATTTATATAACGGCGGATGGGCAATATATATATGCCCTGCCCTGATTAACTCCGGAAAATATCTATAAAAGAAGGTCAATAAAAGCGTCCTGATATGCGAGCCGTCAACATCAGCGTCAGTCATAATGATAATCTTATTATAACGGAGCTTATCAAGCTCAAATTGTTCGCCGATATTCGTGCCCAGGGCAATGACTAACGATTTAATTTCATTATTAGCCAGCATTTTATCCAAACGCGCTCTTTCCACATTTAAAATCTTGCCGCGCAAAGGCAAGATCGCTTGCGTCTCTCTGTCACGGCCTTGTTTTGAACTGCCGCCCGCGCTGTCTCCCTCGCAAATAAACAATTCCGATTTCTCCGCATCTCTTGAAGAACAATCAGCCAGCTTGCCAGGCAAAGTCATGCCCTCAAGCGCCCCTTTTCTGATAATCGCTTCGCGCGCCGTCTTGGCCGCCCGGCGCGCTTGCGCAGTCAATAAGCATTTGCCGATAATCGCTTCGGCATCTCTGGGATGCTCTTCCAAATAAATTAACAAGGCCGTGCTGAAAACACTGTCCACTGCCGCCCTGACTTCCGGATTACCCAGCTTGGCTTTGGTTTGCCCCTCAAATTGCGGTTCAGACACTTTAACTGACACCACTGCGGTTAAACCCTCGCGCACATCTTCACCGCTCAAATTCTCATCTTTTTTTTTCAAAATCGCCTGAGTACGCGCATAATTATTCAGCACCCTAGTCAAAGCCGTTCTAAAACCAACTAGATGCATGCCGCCCTCGGGATTAAAAATATTATTGGCAAAAGCATAAACCGTTTCTTTGTAATCATCCACATATTGAAAAGCGATTTCAACTTGTACTGGATTTTTGTCTAATGGCCGACCCTCGTCTTGCTCACCGTTGTCATGATTATTATTTTTTTCGGGCACAGTGCTTTTTTCAACATAAAATACATTGCCATGCTTAGCTATGTTATTGTGATTCAAATGAACCACATAAGATTTAATGCCGCCCTCAAAATAAAATTCATAGGACTTTCTGTCATCTTTTTTTCTTTCGTCGTAAACCTTGATCTTGACTCCCTTGGTCAAATAAGCTTGCTGGCGCAAATGGTCAATTATTGTCTGCCAGTCGTATCCCATTGTGCCAAAGACTTTCTCATCTGGCTGAAAAATTATTTTTGTGCCATTCAGTTTTGTTTTGCCCACTGATCTCACCTTTTTTTTTGGTTTGCCCAAACTATATTCCTGCACCCAAATTTTTCCGTCGCGATATATTTCAGCTTTCAGATAGATGGACAAAGCATTAACCACTGACACGCCCACGCCATGCAAACCGCCTGATACTTTGTAACCGCCTTGCCCAAATTTTCCTCCGGCATGAAGCTTGGTCATCACCACTTCCAAAGCTGATACCTTCATCTGCTTATGAATGTCCACCGGAATTCCCCGGCCGTTATCAAAAACCTCAACTAGCCTATCGGGCAGAAGCGTTATTACAATTAAATTGGCAAAGCCGGCCATCGCCTCATCAATCCCGTTATCCACCACCTCCCAGAGCATGTGGTGCAGACCGGATGACCCGGTTGAGCCGATATACATTCCCGGCCTTCTTTTGACCGGCTCTAAACCTTCTAAAACAGTAATCTGCGCCGCCTTATATTCACCGCTCTTGGGTTTAACGGTCTTCTTAACAACCGCTTTTTTTACAATCTTTTTAGCCATAGTTATTGTCGTAATTTAGCTTTAAATTTTGTTGCTAATAATTTAATAATTTTTGCCTCTACTGGCTCTACTTACCCATTGGTCAAAGTTCTATCAGCCTGATAGACTATCCTGAATGCCAAAGATTTTTTATTCTCCAATGGATATTCGGATAAAAACGATACATCTTGAATCATGAGATCCTTCCCCCGCGTCCGCGGGGTCAGGATAAACTGCTCTATATCTGCCCATTTCACCGGCCAATCAACCTCAATGGCAATGTCCCGCTCAATAGACGGATGTTGCGGCAAAGATTGGTATTTCGTTTCTGCCGGCTTTAACCCTATAATTTTCTCCCAGTTAATTTCAAACAAAGCAACCTTTTTATTCTTAAAATTTAATTGATTATAATCAACTTCTCCCAACCAGCCAACCACATCACCGCCAATTACAAGTTCAAAGCGCCTAACACTATTAATAAAATTTGGGATTTGTGATTTGGGATTTATTTGTAATTTGTAATTTGTAATTTGTAATTTATTAAACATTTCCTCCAAGATTCCCTTCACCTGCCTAAATGGCTCCTCATTTTTGCCTGTCACCACCGCTCCGGCCAAATGCTTCGGCTGATACGGCAGACTGTCTGCCATCTTTTTATCCCATTTTGCCATCTTGGCAGTATAAACTCTTGCCAGTTCAAATATTTTAAAGTTATCTAAAAATCTCAAATTATCTTGAATGTTCTTAATTAAATTCGGCACTAGAGAAGTCTGTAAAAACCCCAGCTCTCCTGCCGGCGGATTGGCAATTCCGACTTCACCCTTTAATCCCAGCCGCTCCATTAATTTCTCATCTGCCCAGGGATAATTAAAAACTTCGTTCATGCCGCAACCAACACTTAAGTAATTTTTAACCTTATTTTCCAAATCATATTCCGGCTGGTATTTCGCCGCTGTCAGCGCCACCAGCTCTTCTTTTTCATTCAAATTATCATAGCCGTCAATTCTAGCCACTTCCTCCACAATATCTTCAGCAATTGAAACATCACCAGTGGCCCGCCAGCCGGGGACTATAATAGAATAAACTCCCCCCTGCTCATCAATCTCAAATCCCAGCCTGTTTAATATCCCCAGCACCTTGTTTTTCTCCAACTGCCGGCCAATCCTTCTTTCTAAAAAATCATGGCTCACTTTTATCACATTTTTTTCTTCCTGCCAATTCCCGGCTTCAACTATTGGACTGACTTTTGCCGCCGGCATTAATTCTTTAATTAATTTTATCGCCCTTCTCATGCCTACCGCGGCTAAATGAGCGTCCAATGATTTTTCAAACCTCTGCGACGAATCAGTCCGTATATTTAATTTCTGCGCTGTGCGCCTGTTATTCGCCGCCTCAAAATTAGCCGCCTCTAAAACTATGGCCGTCGTCCTTTCATTAATGCCGCTGTCCCTGCCACCCATAATTCCAGCCAAGGCAACAGGCTTTTTAGAATCAGCAATAACCAACATCTCATCATCTAATGCCAGCTCGCTCTCGTCAAGCAGCGCTAGCTTCTCGCCCTTCTTCGCCCGTCTAATTATAAGCCTTGTTCCTTGTTTATTGTTTCTTGCATCTTGAAGCTTTTGACCGAGTAAGGCGAGGTCAAAAGCGTGAAGTGGTTGTCCCACTTCTTCCATGACATAATTCGTCACATCCACAATATTATTTATCACGCTGTGCCCCATGGCTAATAACTCTTTTTTCAGCCAGTCCGGTGATTCGCCTATTTTTACATTTTCAATCACGCAACCCAAATATCTGGGGCATAATTTCCTCTCCTTAATTTCCACCCTTAAATCTTTTGATTGATTGGCTACGATATCCGGTTCCAGCTCAAAATCATAACCTTTTAAAGGTACCTGATATATGGCAGATAACTCCCGCGCAATCCCGAAATGACTCCACAAATCCGGCCGGTTAGTCAAGGATTTATTATCAATATCAAAAACAATGCCGGCTAGCCCCAATGCTTGGGCTAAGGGCTGACCAACTTTTAATTTTAAACCGCTCAAATCCATTATCTCAAATTCTTGATGGGGAAACATCTCATAAAGCCCGATCTCATTTGCCGAGCAAATCATACCGAAAGATTCCTCGCCTCTGATTTTGGCCTTTTCAAGCACCAGCGGCTCTCCCTGCCCGTGCCATCTGATCTTTGCTCCAGGTAAAGCCAGTGCTACAAGCATTCCTTCCTTTAAATTAGTACCCCCGCAAACGACTTTGACAACTTCTTTTGCGCCAATATCTACCCACGCTAAAGATAATTTATCCGCCTGCGAATGCTTGGCCAGATTTTTTACTTTGCCAACCACTACTTTATCTAATTCTGTGCCCAGCTCAATCACCTGCTCCACCTCAACCGTAGCCATAGTCAACTTTTCCGCCACTGCCTGCGGACTCACCTCTGGCGGCAAATCAACATATTTTTTTAACAGATTATATGAAACTAACATATTAAAATTGTCTTAAAAATCTCAAATCACCGCTGTGCATCAATCGTATATCATCAATGCCGTATTTCATCATTACCAGCCGATCTAGGCCGATATTAATATAAAATCCCTGCCATTTTTTGGGATCAATTCCGCCAGCTTTCAAAACATTGGGATGCGGCGGACCGCCGGGCATCATTTCCACCCAGCCCTTATGTTTGCAAACACTGCAACCCTTGCCCCGGCAATTTAAACACTCCATATCAATTTCAAAACCAGGCTCCACAAAAGGAAAAAATCCAGTGCGCATTCTAATCCTGACTTCCCGGCCGAACACCCGTTCTAAAATTGTCTTGACCAAAATTTTCCCGCCGGCGATACTAACCCGCTCATTGACAATCAATGCCTCGTATTGATAAAAACACCTTTCATGGCCGGCATCGGTCGCTTCGCTCCTAAATGCCCTGCCCGGATAAACAAATCTGAATGGCGGCTGGTGCGTTTGCATATATCTGACGCTCGCCCCGGTCAAGTGCGGCCGTAAACATAGCTTTTCAAAAAATTTTGAATTTTGAATTTTGAATTTTGAATTTTTCACCCAGTACGTATCCATTGATTCCCTGGCCGGATGATCCGGCGGAAAGTTTAAATTATCAAACTCATAACCCTCGCTTGTTATTTCAGGCCCTTCATAAATTTCAAAGCCTAAAAACTTAAAAGCGTCATTCAAATCATTTTTAACCTGTGTAATCGGATGTAAAGTCCCAATATTTTGATCAACTCCGGGCAAAGTTGGGTCAAAAAATTTTGACTCGCCATGATCAACCGTTCTGTCGCTAAGCGATTTTTTTATATCATTAAATGAAGCTTCAACTTCTTTCTTCGCTTCATTAATTAACTTGCCCACTACTGGCTTCGTTTCCTGACTGACATTTTTTACATCCCGAATCAACCTGGAAAAGTCACCTGACTTTCTGGAAAAATATTTTTTACGCAAATCCTCAAGTTGCTGCAGAGTCTCTGTTCTCTCCAGTTCAGCTAAAATATTATTTTTTAATTTATTTAGTTGTTCCTTCATAAACCTCATCACTAATTTACTAATCACTTTTTTTTATTTCCTGATCACGGATAATAAATACATATTCAATTCCGGCGAGTAAGATTATAAACAAAATTATATTCCACCAGACCAAAAGCCTTGCTCCTTGCAGGATAAACATCACCGTCAGCAAGAGCGCGAACATCATCCCTTGCCTAAAAGCAGTTTTAACCTGATTGTATGCAAATTCATTTCGCTTGAAAAGAAATCTGAATACAAATCCTATAATGCTGAATATTCCCAGCAACCCCAAAAATAATGCTAGATAAAAAAATACCAGGCCAACTATGCCAGCCGTATACGGGTTAACAAATACGAGGACCAGTACCAGTGCTCCCCAACACATCAAAGTCGCCATTGCCATTAAAAATAGATATTTTTTCAGTGTCATCCTTTACTTTAATTTTAGCAATTTTTTAGAGTTTATACAAATAAAGTTATCCCCTAATTTATGGATTATATTGGCGCCATGGATTTCAAAATGCTGATGTCTTAAATGTGATTTTAAGATAAAAACACAAACCCCGTCCTGATTTATTGGACTGGGTTTTGGATCGTTATAAAATTTGTTTTCTAAAACCCTTCTAAACTCTCGGCTGGGATTTTAGACAGGTCAGCGTCGGTAATACCAAGTGCCAAACTTTGAAAAAGTGTCATTAAATTAGCCCATGTAACTTCCCATTTCTTTCCATTAAAATCTACATACCAAATCCGTCCCTTGTCTTCCACTTGTAATAATAATTTGCCTTTTAGGCGATTGCCGATTGGAGCATCGCCTATTTTTCCACGCAAACCTGATGTTGCATATTCCAAATTAAATACTTAACGGCTGAACTTTCCAGGGAGGTGGCACTGCTGGTTAATAATTTTCTGGCCTGGCAGGCAAAAGATTTTTTTGAATTGATGTGCGCCTCTTGGGGCGAATGATTTTTTAGCAAGGAAACCATAGCCTGACTGGCCGGTTCTAAGAACATTTCAGCGGTTTTATCTTGTTCAGGCCGGCTTTGTTTGTCATTATCGTACAAAAAATAGAAATCCTCATCATAACCGATGTAGGCATCGGCGCCTGCTTTTACGCTGTACGGTCCTAAAATTTTTCCCGAACGGCAAGAAAGCGCGTAAACGATTTTTGCTTTCAAAATTTCTTCGTTTTCTCCAGCGCGAATTAGCACTTCATTATCTTGACCCGCCACCGTCCTCTCGTCGCCGTGTCCGTTCAAAAACACTAAACCTGGTTCATGCTTTCTCATGACGCTTTCAAACTCTTTTCGGTTGGCGCGCTGTTTCTTAAGATCAAAAATTTTGCCGCACTTTTTTTCGGCCAGCTCAATGATTTTCTTTGCCCAAACAAAAAGATAACGAGTAGTCACATCAAAATTCGGCCTCGTTATCAATAGATTATGTTTCATATAAAATTCCTTCTTTGAGTCCGCGCAAAAAACTCAATTCCACCTCAATTATTTTCTGGCCGATTTCATCGCCGTTTTGCACGTGGCTGATCAATTCATCTCTGTTAAATTCTCCTTGGGCACCGATTGACAAACCGGCATTATCCGGCAGGGTTTTTAATCTCTCCATGACCAATTGTTTTATCTCCTGTTCGTTTGACATAAATTTAAATAATTTCCAGTTCCGCCAATTTTTGCAAAATAATTTTTCCCAATTCCGTTTCGTTGTCCACTTCCAAATAAGCCACTTGCCAAGTGATCGGACCTCTTTTTTCAAGCACCAAAATCACCTCTTCGCGCAGATTAAGCGGTAAATTGGCAAAAACCTTATAAAATCTTTGTTTAAGACTGGTAGTTTCCATAACCTTATAATACCAAGAAGAACGGTTTATTACAAACTCCCGCTTGCTATCTTCTCCAAATCCGCGTTGGTAATCCCCAACGCCAATTTCTGAAACAAACTCATTAAATTCGCCCAAGTAACTTCCCATTTCTTGCCATCAAAATCCACATACCAAATCCGTCCTTTATCTTCAACTTGTAATAATAACTTACCTTTAAGCCGATTACCGATTGATGAATTATAGTTTTCGTCATTAAGCGGGATTTTATTTAAATCACTATTGGTAATGCCAAGGGCAAAATTTTGGAATAAAGGCAAGGCATTGGCAAAAGTAACTTCAGATTTTTGAGCGTCATCAGGATTAACATACCAAATCCTGCCACGGTCTTCAACTTGCAAAAGCAATTTGCCCCTTAGACGGCTGGATAGTTTTATGTCAATATTTGCCGCCGATTTTTGTTCATTTTTGGTATCGTCGCCAATCTCATCTCCCGAGACAAATAACCCTAAAGAATCAAGCTGGCCTAGATCCATATCTTCCAACAAGGCAGAAACTCTGGAGTAGTTATTATTGTTGCTGTTATAATTATAGGCGATAGAATTATTAAGCCAGCTATTTACTTTATTAACAGATAATAAATAACCCATTGAATTTAAACTACCCTTGACCACAGCGGTTGGAATGCCAATAAATGCGCCGTTTTTTAAATACGCACCACCACCAGAATTGCCGTGTTCAATCACAGCAGTTGTTTTTAAATAATCACCGTCAATACCACTGAAATCACCGCTGGTATAAGTAATTTTTGTGCCAAATTTTGCTGGATAGCCGTAAGTGGTAAGTATCTCACCCAGCTTAATATTACTGCTATTGCTTTGAGAAATATTCACCGAAGCTAAAGTTTTATTGCTTGGATTTCTTAATTTCAAAACCGCCACATCGGCATCGCTGGAAATTTTATAAATATCAGCAATTTGTCTGTCGCCAAAATACGGTTCATCATCATAATCATCTATAAAACCGACTAAACAACCAGCCGTGCCGTCAATAACATGTTTGTTGGTTAAAATTAAACCGGTTGAGTTAATAATTGTGCCAGATCCCTGACTGGCCATTGTGCTGCTTACTGGACAAACTAATTTTACCGTTGCTTTAATAATTGTGTCTTGATTAGAAATTCCTAAATCTTCCGACGGTGTTTGTTGTTTGGGTTGGTTTGGAGCTTCACAGTATTGCGATGTTGCCGGCGATGCGGTTTCAGCTGACGAACAATCAAAAGTTTTATTGCAACTTCTGGCTTGGATTCCTTGCGGTGAGCAAGTTCCCCAATTACCACATTGCCAAGTGTCGGCAGAACAGGCTGGGGTGTAAGAACAGGATTGAGTGATTGCCGGTGATTGTGCTCCACCTTCACAATTTGATGTTTTACTACAACTTCTTGTTTGGGAACCACTTGACGAACAATCGCTCCACAAACTACAAGACCAACTATAATAGGAGCATTTTGGTACAAAGGCGCAAGATTGAGAAGTGGCTGGTCGTGTACTTGCTTCTGAATCACAAACTATTTTTGTGGGGCAACTTCTAGTCTGAATAGTTTCAAAACCCTTTGAAGTAAGCTTATATTCACAAGCACTCCATTCGGTACAATTATAATCATCTAAGGTACAAATGGGATTTGATGGAACACAATTTACAGTATTAGAGGTAGATGGCATTGGCGTGTTTAGAGATTCACAACCAGTTGGTTTTACACAAGTTCTTATCTTGGTCATTGTGCCTGATTCAGGACATCTTGGACTGCTCCACACAGTACATTGCCAATCACAAGCCTCGTGGACAGTAAAATACGGACTAAATGTTTCATGTTGACCACCCCTAGTATCAGTATATCGTAGGCTAACCCGACCCTAACCAGCCTTTGAAGAACTATCAAACTTTAGTGTAATTTTCGTATCTGAAGTATAAATTATTTCTGCAGTACCACCAGTACCACTAATACTTTTTCTTGACCATTTTTCTATTTCGGAAGCAGTCGCATTATTAAAATTCTGTCCAATAATATCAATAGTATTTTGACCAGCCTCATTTATTCTCGCTGTTGTTGGGGAAACAGACGTAATTGTAGGAGCTGGAATTTCTTCACAATTGGGCGTTTTACAAACTTCAAATGGAAAATCATAAAAACACGTTGTGTTACAATCAAAACACAAATAATTTGTTCCAAGGGGAGCTTCAGTAATTGTTACCCAAGCCGATGTTTCTGTAGTTCCACCGCCTCCTTGTGTTGTACAATTTGTGCTTAATCTATTCCAGGTGGGAAAATTTTCGCCAGTTAATGTAATTGAATCTCCAATCTGTATTTGTGTTGGGCTAATAGAAAATGCCTTGGGTATACCTTCTGCCTCAGAATATTCAATATTAAATAATCCAAAAACAAAAATAAAAATTACTAAAATTGTAAGTTGTTTTTTCATAATATAAAATTTAATTAATAATTTTTATGATTGTTTAGCTCTATAAATTTTTATTGACTGAATTAATAGGGTGCCTATATCACCTTTTAATTCTTGGGCAAACGGAAGACCTTCTTTTTCTTTGTATTTCATAGGACCATAATTATATGCTGTTTGTAATTGTTTAGTGCTGGGATAGCGAAGCGACTGATAAAAATCTTGGATATCTTTAATTTTAGGATTTATTTTTATAAAATCTTGAATAATTGATGGGGTGTCTTGGTTTAGATAAGAATATTTTTTAATTATGTTTACTAATTCTGAATTGTTTTTATAATTTTCTTTTACTTTATTATACAAATCTTCAAGATTATGGTTAAGATCTAAAGTATTAATATAAGTATTATCTGCAAGAAAAAGAAAACATTTGCTTAAAAGCTCTAAACCATGAAAGAATAAAAATAATGCGGGTATAATTATTTTAAAATCACTCCATTTTGTGGCCTCGGAGTACTTATTCCACATTTTATCTTCACTATTAAATTCTTTGCCATCAAATACAAGTGCCCACTGATTACCATTTTTTATCATTTGCTCAAGAATATTTCCCGCTGTGTTCAGGTATATTTGTGAAAGGGTTAGAAAAGATGAATTTATAATTTGTGTATTATTGGACATAAAATTTATTTAAATTTCTATACCTTCATCTTACCACAAATCACTCTAAAAAATCAATCAAAAAATGCCTTTTGCCGGCTGGCAATCCCTGGCGGCGCTGCCACTATTTTATTTATTTCAACCTCTTTACGCTCTTTAATATTTTTCTCCCGTTCGCCGCGACTTTTCTTTTCACTTTTCTAACATCTTCTGCGGCTGGTAATTGCTCCGGTTCTATGCCCCTGTCATTTAATAATTTTCTGACTCCCTCATTATTTTTTACATGTTCAAAAGTAATGGGAGTCTCGCCTTGCAGTGTTTGGTCTTTTTTTACGTTAAAACCGGTAATTTCATTAGCCAAGTCCTTGGCTTTAATAGTTACGCTTGGCAAAAAATCAGCCAGTGGTCTTTTGTTCGGCACGCCTAGTTTATTTTTCATGTCTTGCGTGGAATATCCGCCAAATAAAGCTGAATCGCCTTTGCTTCTAATTCTGGCAAATCCCTGTCCGTCAACGCCTCGTTCAAATAAAATACCGGACAATGTCTTTTCGGAAATGGAAAGTTTTTCTCTTGATTGCAACCGTTCCCATTCTGCCAATCTTTGCTCCACAACCTCTTGCTTTCTGGTTTGAACGGCAAAATAGGTCATGGCAAAAGCAATCTCATCTTTTCTCGGATCGCCATTTTGGGCTATCAAATAACAAGCATAGCGCGTGAGCATAATATCTGGTATCTCTTTGCTCGCGTTTTTTGGCATCTGGATCGTTTTGTTGGCATCAACAAAATGATCAGAAACCTTTTGTTTAGCCATTTCACAGGCAATCTTTGCTTTAGCAATAGCCGCATTAAAATTTCTCCATTCATCATAGCCAAGTAAGCCCTGTAATTCTCTGGCATACCAAAATTCCACTCCATCATTTTTGTGAGCGCAATCTTCAAAATTTTTATGTAATCTGCTTATAATTTGTTTTTCCATATCTTATATTTACATCCTACCACAAATCGCCCTAAAAAATCACCCAAAAAAAGCCTTTTGCCAGCTGGCAACCCATTGCGGCACGGCTGATTTTTGGGTTATTAAAACCCTTGTGGATAATTCCATTTGACAAGGTTTAACCAAGCGTGCTATACTTAAATTACTAAACGTGGAGCGGATATTTCGTATGTCCGCTCTTTTTACTTTTCCTCAAATCTAATAATACTTTCCAAACGAGTAAAATCCCTGAATTTACTCCCAGCAAACTGGCGAATTTCTCGCGCCGCGCGCGGTCCGCGAGCCAAAATTATCACTTCTTTGCCACCATCTTTTAGATATTTTAAAACCGGTAAAAAATCTCCATCGCCAGACAAAACAATTACTTGCTCAAAGTTATTTTCTTCTTTCATTAAGTAAAAACACATCTCTACATCGCAATTAGCTTTGCGTCTGGTTGTTCCATCTTCCTGCTCATACATTTTAACCGGTTTCAAGTGCATCTCATAACCAAAATTTTTTAATTTTAGGTAAAATCGCACGCGTTGCAAATGCCTACTAACTAAAAGCAATTTGGCTTCGTTCAATTTTTTCCCCTGCTCTTTAATTTTTTCAACCAAATATTTTTCCAATTCTTCAATCGGCACTGTTTCGTTTTTAAGATAATCAAACTTAAAATCATAAATTTCCACACCGCCAAAATACAACACCTTTTCTGCGCCATATTTTTCTTTAAGATAACCAATCAATTTTCTATAGTCAATCTTCCAACTCAAACTTTTCTCTCCGCCGTAAAACAAATTGGAAGCGTCAATAAAAGCGATTGTTTTCATAATTTTATTTCTTTTATCTTACACTTCATCCTACCACAAATCGCCCTAAAAAATCAACCAAAAAAGGCTTGCCGCCTGGTAAAGTCAAAAATTTCCCTGGTGGATTTTATGTTAATAATCTTAACCTATCCACAACACCCTGGCCGAATTTATCCGCTAAACGATTAATCAGCTCCCCTTCCCTTATTTTCAGTTCCTGCGCCACCACAGGCGATAATGCCGCGATTGTTAGTATTTTATCCTTTAAATACATTGCCTGCGCGTTGTTTTCAATTTTTTTACCCCAAATGCTCACGATTAATTTGTTAAACTCCTCGCAGACTAAACTAGCAGTCACTTTTTTACCTAGATCCTGCTTTGAATATCTTTCAGAAATTATTTTATTTATTTCAGTAAAAGGCATTAAAATTTTTAAATTTTGTAAATAATTTCTAATGCTTAATTTTTAAAAATTATAAAATTAAAAATTACAATTCCCTGTATTTGCATATTTCATTAAAATCACAATATTGGCAATTGTGTTGCGTGGCCACAGCCTGCCAGTCAGCAGATAAAATTCCGGCGATCAATTTCAAAATCTTTTCTTTAATTTTTGCCAAATCGCGCTCTGAACCCAAAAACGACACGGCGCTGTTGTCATCTAAATAATAATAAGTTAAATTCTCCACTTCAAAGCCAAAGACATCCTTAGCCGCCATCTGGTAGATGAGCAGCTGGTCTTTTTCAATGCTTTTTTCCGTTTTCGCCCTGCCTGTTTTATAATCTATGAGCTCCACCTTATCTCCCAGCTTGTCAATCCGATCAATCACTCCGCGGATGGTATATTGATCAAGTTTAAAATTGAAACCTTGTTCTAACGCCAAAACCTCCGGCAGTTTATCCTTAATCTGCTGATAAAATCCACGCAACGATTTCTCTCCCTGCTTTTTATAATCTTCTTTCTGCTTTTTGCTTTCATACCAATCATCAATCCAAGATTCTTTGTACAAATGAATCAACTCCTCCACTGGTGGTAATTTATTCTTCATGCTCCCTGCTAATTGCTCCCTGTTATCTGACGCGAACAGTCTCTCTTGTTTTGATCCTGCGCTCTGCTTAATCATTGCCATAAATTTTTGAAGCGCGGAATGCATTGTTTTGCCATAAGAAAACACTGCTTTACCCCTAACAGGAATTTTTAAAATATATGCCAAATAATATTGGTAGGGGCAAGTTTCAAATGCTTTCAACTGCGAGTAAGAGAAAACCGTTGGCAATTTATATTTTACATCAAAATTTTTGATTTCTGGTTTTGGGCTTATTTTTGATTTTTGATTTTTGATTTTTGATTTTTCTAGGCCTATTTCATATAGAAACCTTGAGAGCTTTTTTCTCGTCTTGCCGCCATAATTTTCAGCTGAACTAAACCACAAACCGCGCTTTGCCCTGGTCATGGCCACATAAAATAAACGCCTTTCTTCCTGCAAATGAATATCGCCTTGAGGAACAATTTCTTTGACTAGCGCATCGGGCAATTCAATCAGCTCCCCGCGCTCAATTGAGGGAAACCTTTTGTCAACCAAATTGACCACAAAAACATAGTTAAATTCCAATCCCTTGGCGCCATGCACTGTCATCACCTTAACTGCCTCTGGCCCTTCTTCAACGTCTTTTGGCAGATCACCCTGCTCGCCGCTTTCCAGTTCCAGCTCAACCAACTGCATAAAATTAGCCGCGTTTTTTTCATTATTAGTTTTCTCAAACTGTTCAATCTTTTTTAAAAAACTTCTTAAATACGAAAAAGATTTCTCATCATTTTTTGCCAGTAAATATTCGTTATACTTAAAATCATTTAAAAATTTTAAAACCACTTCTTTAATGCTTTTCTCGCGAGCCAGCGCCGTATGCTCCTTGATTTTTTTCAAAATATAGGCGACTTTTTTGCTAGTATCAGCGCTAATGTTTTTCAATGTCCCAATCTGATTAATTGCCTCGTAAAGCGAATATGTTTTTCTTTGCGCAAATCTAGTCAACTCCATTAAATCTTCAACCTTGATCTTAACCATATCCAAATTCAATATCCTCCATAATGCCAAAGACTCGTGATAATTATCAAGTAATTTCAAATACGCCAGGACATCTCGCACCACCTCTTTAGCATAAAGTCCTTTGGCAGCCACGAAATTAAAGGGCACGCCGGCATAAGACAAGCCATTTAAGAAAGCCTCTGCCTGATTATTAGCCCTGACTAAAATCGCAAAATCATTCCAACTAGCATAACTGTCTTCATTCTTTAATTGTATTATCTTATTGACCACCGCCGCCACTTCCTCACCTTCATCAGCCGCATGCAAGTGCTCTATGATGCCTTTTCCTTTATGCTGCGATGCTAATTTTTTATTTAACTTTTCATTACCCAATTTTACTTCAAGCCTTTCCGGATTATTTAATTGGATAAAATTGTATGCCATATCAAGTATATTCTGCCGGCTTCTATAATTCTTATTAATAAACACTTCAACTGATTTTGGATAATCTTCTTTAAAATGCAGGATATTGCTCATTGATGCCCCGCGAAAGGCAAAGATACTTTGATCATCGTCTCCGACAACCGTTAAATTATTTTTCGGGCTAGCCAATAATTTCACCAGCTCATACTGCGCCCAATTGGTGTCTTGGAACTCATCCACTAAAATATATTTGAATTTATGCTGATAAAACTTTAAAATATTTGGCCTTTCTTTAAACAGTTTCAAAGTATAATTTATCAGATCTCCAAAATCAAGCGCCTCATTGTCTAGCAGTAATTGCTGATATATATGGTAGGCATTGGCTACCTCCTCAAGCCGTTTAATCTCACTTTCATCAACTTCGCTCTCTTTTTTATTTTTGCCCTTGCCGCCGGTACTTTCCATCTTATCTAAATCAATTTTCAATCCTGCCGCGTATTCTAAATAATCAGCCGGCCAAATTTCCTCATCTTTACAGCGGCTAAAATGTTTTAAAAGCGCATGAATAAATTTTGTTGGATTGCCGAGTGGCCGGTAGTAGTCCAAATTAAATTTATCCAAATTCTCCCTGACCAGCAGCCACTGCTCTGTCTGATTCAGAAGTTTAAAATCATTAGGCACTCCAATATCAAGCGCGTGGTTTTTTAACATCCGCTCGCAAAAACTATGAAAGGTCATCACCCATAAATCAACATAGCCGTAAGGCAGTAATTTATCAAGCCGCTCTTCCAT
>Ga0100398_1002262_pt1 | contig 16177 bp, 10 predicted proteins | sample CryGeymeta201522_FD_81568 | JGI IMG/M metagenome (GOLD analysis project Ga0100398, IMG submission 81568) | Groundwater microbial communities from Crystal Geyser aquifers in Utah, USA - Crystal Geyser metaG 2015-22 | ecosystem: Environmental > Aquatic > Deep subsurface > Groundwater | place: USA... | reverse complement strand
TGGGCAATGTGCTTGAGGCGCAAGGCCACATCGAAGACGCCATTGCCGCCTACCGCCAGGCACTCTTGCTCGCGCCCGGCGATGCTGCGGCGCACAGCAGTCTGCTGTTTACCATGCAATATGCAAGCAACATGTCGCCTGCACAGCGGTTCCAAGAGCACCAGCGCTTTGCAGAACGCTTTGAGGCACCGCTCAAGTCAAATTGGCAAGCGCACAGCAACAGCCGCGACCCCGAGCGGCGCCTCAAGGTAGGCTATGTGTCGGGAGACTTCCGCAACCATCCCGTCGCCCTTTTCATTGAGCCAATTCTGGCAAACCACGACAAATCCCAGGTTGAGGTTTATGGCTACTACAACAACACACAGATCGTCAGCGATACCCGGCGCATCGCCGCCTTTACCGATCACTGGCTGGCCTGTAGCGATCTGAACGACGAGCAACTGGCCGCGCAAATTCGTGCCGATGGCATCGATATTCTGGTTGACCTGTCGGGCCATACCGAGCGCAACCGCTTGCTGGTGTTTGCCAGAAAGCCTGCGCCAGTGCAGGCCACCTGGATCGGATATTCGGGTAGCACCGGCCTGACTGCCGTGGACTACCGTATCACCGATGGCTGGATGGACCCGCCGGGCATGACCGAGCGCTACCACAGCGAGGCCCTGGTGCGCCTGTCCCAGGGTGGCTTGGCTTTTAAGCAGGAGCCAGGATGCCCAGACGTCAATGCCCTGCCAGCCCTGTCGTCTGGCGGTTTGGTCTTTGCCTCGCTCAATACCATCAACAAAATCAATCCGGTGGTGGTCAATGTGTGGGGCCGCATTTTGCGTGCCTTGCCCCAGGCGCGGCTGATGCTTGGCAATGTGACAGACCGCAACCTTGCTGCACGGCTGCTGGGGCTTTTTGAGCAGGTCGGCATTGGTGCCAGCCAACTCATTTTGCAGCCGCGTCTGACCGGTGCCGACTACATTGCGATACACCAACAAATTGACATTGCGCTCGACCCCATCCCCTACAACGGCGGCACCACCACCATGCATTCACTATGGATGGGCGTGCCGGTCATCACGCTACAGGGCGACCACCCGCTATCGCGCTTTGGCACGTCACTGATGTCGCGCGTGGGCCTGCCCGAATTTATCTGCCAGACCGAAGACGAGTACGTGCAGTGCACCATCCGCTTTGCCAACGACCTGCCCGCGCTCAACGCTGTGCGCCAGTCGCTGCGAGCACGCATGAGCGCCCCCGGGTGGGCTCCCGCCAACATTACCCGCCACTTGGAAGCCGCTTACCGGGAGATGTGGCGAAAATGGTGCCATTCATGACAACCCCCACCCGCAACGACCCCTGCCCCTGCGGCAGTGGCAAAAAATACAAGCACTGCTGCCAAGCCAAAGACGCAGCGCAGGCGGCCAAAGCGCGCGCCGCCAGAGCGTTTATTCCCGGCACGCTGCAAATGGCGGTGCAGTACCACCAAAAGGGCCAGTTGTCGCAGGCTCAGTCGCTCTACAAGCAAATTTTGCAAACCGACCCAGCCCAGCCCGACGCGCTCCAGTTGCTTGGTCTCATCGAGCACCAGCAGGGCCACAGCGCTGGTGCGGTCGATCTCATCAAGCGCGCCATCCAGGCCCGGCCGCAGGCGGCCATGTACCACTTCAACCTGGGCAATACGCTCAACGACATGGGCCAACCGGAAGAAGCTGTCAGCAGTTTCCGCACGGCGATTGCGTTGCAGCCCAATTTTCCTGATGCCAGCTACAACTTGGGTAACGCGCTCAAGGTCATGGGCCAGCTTGACGAGGCCATTGCCAGCTACCAGCAGGCACTGCTGTTCAACCCGGGTGTCGCCGAGTACCACCTGAAGATCGGTAACGCGCTGCTTGACCTGGGCCGCACCGACGAAGCCATCGCCAGCTACCGCCAGACCCTTGCGCTACAGCCGACCTACGCCGAGGCCCATTTCAACCTGGCCAACGCGCTGATCGAAAAAGGCCAGGTGGACGAAGCCATTGCCAGCTTTCACCAGGCGCTTGCGCTCAAGCCCGATGACGTCGCCACGCTGTGCAACTATGCAAAGGCACGCATGGGTCAGGGCGAGGCCGACGAGGCCATTGCCTGTTATCGCCGGGCACTTGCACTCAAGCCGGACGAAGTAACTGCTAACGCCGGCCTGCTGTTTACCCTGCAAAACCTTGCCACCTGCAGCGCTCATGAATTGTTCCAGGCACACCTGCACTTCGCCGAGCGCTTCGAGGCACCCTTCAAGCACATTTGGCGACCGCACCCCAACCCACGCGAACCCGAAAGACGCCTCAAGGTGGGCTATGTGTCAGGCGACTTCTATCGGCACTCGGTGGCCTATTTCATCGAACCCATTCTGGCTTGCCATGACAAATCGCAAGTTGAGATTTACGGCTACTACAACCACACGGTGCACGACCACACCACCGAGCGCATCGCCGGTTATGTGGACCACTGGCTGGCCTGCAACACCCTGAGCGACGAGCAACTGGCCCAGCGCATTCGCGCCGACGGCATCGACATCCTGGTCGATCTGGCCGGCCATACCATGCGCAACCGTCTGCTGACATTTGCCCGCAAGCCCGCACCAGTGCAGGCCACGTATATTGGTTACCCCGACACCTCCGGCCTATCAGCCATGGATTACCGCATCACCGACCCCTGGCTCGATCCGCCGGGCATGACCGAGCGCTACCACAGCGAAACGCTGGTGCGCATCGCGGGTGGCATGGCTTTCCGGCCCGATCCTGATGCGCCCGCCGTCAACGCGCTACCGGCACTTACCTCTGGCGAGTTCGTGTTTGCTTCTTTCAACAACCTGAGCAAAGTCAATACAGCCGTGATCAATCTTTGGTCCCGCGTCCTGCACGCCGTACCATCGGCGAGTCTGATGATCGGCAATGTGAAGGCCGACAGCATCAAGGAGCGTCTGCTCAATGTGTTCAGCCAGGCGGGTATCGGGCCGGAGCGGCTCATTTTGCAGCCCCAGTTGCCCGGCGCTGACTATCTGGCCATGCACCATCAGATCGACATTGCGCTCGACCCCTTTCCCTACAACGGCACTACCACCACAATGCAAACGCTGTGGATGGGCGTGCCGGTGATCACCCTGGCTGGCAACAACGCCAAATCCCGTTGTGGTGTTTCTCTGATGTCACGCGTGGACTTGCCCGAGTTCATCTGCCAGACTGAAGACGAGTATGTGCAGTGCGCAGCCAACTTCGCCAACAATTTGCCAAAGCTCGACGCGGTGCGGCAGTCGCTGCGCGCGCGCATGAATGCGCCACAGTGCCAACCCGCCACCATCACCCGTCAGCTCGAAGCCGCATACCGCGAGATGTGGCGGACATGGTGCAACCAATGACCAAACCCGGCCGCAACGACCCCTGCCCCTGCGGCAGTGGCAAGAAATACAAGCACTGCTGCCTGAACAAGATGGCGCAACAGCCAGCCAGCCCTGCCACACGGCAAACGCCGGGCAGCCGCCCGCCCGTGCGCCAGCCTGATCCCGGCGCCAGCCTGCTTGACCAGGGCAATGTGCACTTGCAGGCTGGCCAGTTGGACGAGGCCATTGCCAGCTACCGCCGGGCGCTCGTGCGTCAGCCTGAATTTGCTGCTGCCTACTGCAACCTGGGCATGGCGCTCGGTGCACAAGGCAAGGCCGAAGAGGCCTTGGCCTGCTTCCGGCGGGCGCTGCTCATCAGCCCCGATGATGTTTCCACGCACGTCAATTTCGGCAATGCGCTCAAGGACCATGGGCAACTGGCGCAGGCCATTGAACACTACCGGCGGGCGGTTGCGCTGGAGCCCAGCTTTGCCGGTGCCTGGTACAACCTGGGCAAGGCAGTGCAAGACCAGGGCCAGTTCGATGAGGCCATGCGCCATTACCGCCGGGCGCTTGCGCTTGAGCCCGATTTCATCGACGCCTACCTTGACCTGGCGCGGGCGCTGCTGGAGCAGGGCCAGATCATTGAGGCCGTTGCCATTTACCGCAAGGTGCTGCACCATTTGCCAGACAACGCACGAGCCTTCAGCAACCTGCTGCTCACACTACAAAACCTCAGCAGCTGCACGCCCGCCGAGCTGTTTCAGGAACATGTGCGCTATGCCGAGCGCATCGAGGCGCCGCTCAAACCCCTCTGGCAGCCGCACGCCAACCAGCGCGACCCTGCACGCCGGCTCAAGGTCGGCTACGTCACGGGGGACTTTCACCGCCATCCGGTGGCCTACTTCCTGGAGCCGATCCTGGCCCATCATGACAAGTCGCAAGTTGAAGTTTTTGGCTACAGCAACAACAGCTTTCGCGACCTTCATACCGAGCGCATGGCCAGCGCCATGGACCACTGGCTGGTCTGCATCGACCTCAGTGACGACGCATTGGCCGAGCGCATACGCGCCGACGGCATTGATATTCTGGTCGATCTGTCGGGCCACACCGCCCTCAACCGCCTGCCGGTGTTCGCCCGCAAACCCGCGCCGGTGCAGGCCAGCTACATCGGCTACCCCGGCAGCACCGGCCTCAAAAGCATGGACTACCGCATCAGCGACCCCTGGCAAGACCCCGTGGGCCTGACCGAACGCTACCACAGCGAAACGCTGGTGCGCATCCCCGGCGGCATGGCTTTTGAGCCCGAGCCCAACGCGCCAGATGTGAATGCGCTGCCAGCTTTGCAGGCTGACAAACTGGTGCTTGCTTGTCTTAACGGGCTCAACAAGCTTAACCCGGCAGTGGTCAGCTTATGGGCGCGCGTTATGCAAGCCTTGCCGCAGGCCCGGCTGATGCTGGGCAATGTGACCGATGCCCAAAGCGCGCAGCGGCTCACGCAGATGTTCGGCCAGGCTGGCGTTGCCCCCGAGCGCCTGCTATTGCAGCCGCGCGTAGCTATTTCAGACTACCTGGCGCTGCACCACCAGATTGACCTGGCGCTCGATCCGTTCCCGTACAACGGCGGCACCACCACCATGCATTCACTGTGGATGGGCGTGCCAGTAATTACCCTGGCGGGCGACCATGCGGTGTCGCGCCTGTGCGCGGCGCACCTGTCACGCGTGGGTCTGGACGAGTTCATTTGCCAGACTGAAGATGAGTATGTGCAGTGCGCGGTGAAGTTCGCCCACAATTTGCCCACTCTGAATGCGGTGCGGCAATCCCTGCGCGGGCGCATGACCGCGCCACAGTGCCAACCCGCCACCATCACCCGCCAACTCGAAGCCGCTTACCGCGACATGTGGCGAACGTGGTGCAGTTCATGAGCAGGGTTAATTGGGGTCAGATACCAATTAATTCATGGTCTGCACAGTCACCCTAGAATCATCTCAAAAACAGTAGCCAACAATTTTATTAATTTTTGTGGTGCCGGCAACTTCCATTGGGTTGAATAGCAAATATGTGCCATTTCCAGAGTTCGGAAAAGCGAATTGCGCTTTAACAAAACCAGCGGGATACCATCGTCGAAGTGAATCAGCTTCACGAAAATTCCCTGTTCCACTCCAAAGCAATCGCATCCATCCTTCCGAGTCGCGTGTCATATAGATTTCAACAGCTAAATCGTTGCCACCCTTGCATAAAATTGGTTTTTTAAGAATTAGTATTGGCTGATTACCCATCGAATTCAAATATAGCACATCATCTTCAAAATAAACCGTTGCTCCTGAAGCAAAAACAGATTCAGGAAAAATGTCAACGCTGACGATATTGATTTCATTAGAACCGGCGTTTGGAATACCTTTTATGTGCCAGCCAGGATAAACAGGCCACTGCGGATTTATTGGTATAACAACCTCTTGAAATTTTGAATACCTTGCAAAAGACGAAAATTGTAGATTTGGTGATTTAATTCCATGAAAATTTTGAATACAGATAAAAAGGGCTGATAATATTATTGCGAGGTGAACTATCCGCATCTCCATTGACACAATTAATGCGGCAAAAAAAATAAGAATATAAGGAATCCACGTGTATCGATTCCCACCTCCTGGTGTGGCTATTCCCAAAGGATCTTGTTTGTGGGCATACTGACTGAAAAAAATAAAAAGTATTGCGGTAATTACTAGCATGAATGGGAGCAATAATTTTTTTCGGTCATATCCAGTTCGAGATGATTGCCCTATGAATGAATAAAATATGAGTAACCAAAAAAATATTGCCGCGCATAGCACTGCAACAGTGCTAGCATTAAACATCAGCAGTTGGAAAAGAGAAAATAACCAGTCAAAAGGGGATTTATTTATTTCACCGGTGGTTGCTCTTCCCGTTCCAATCAATACCAGCAATTGCACTATTGCGCAGGAAAAAATCACAAAATAAACCAAAAAATTAGACTTCCAATCCTTTTTGATAAAGGCATTGACCAAAATTACTGGTGCAATAATAATGGAAAACGGACCTGTTAAACCCAAAAGAATCAACAGTATCAGTTTGACTATTTTTTGTTCAGGCATCACCTCTGCATCAACTAATGCAAAAATCACCAATATTGCACCCAACATCCATTGAGCATTAGTGAGATTGAAAAAATTTTCGCCATAATTCGGCTGCAGCGCCACTAAAGAAATTAATGCAACTGACGAAAATAATCCAAAATTTATCGATTGAACTGCCTTTGAAATTACGTAAACCAGCCAAAGATAGGAAATAACCCAACCACCCAGTGTAATCAGTGGCCTATAAATCATACTAAAATTCGACGAAATATAAGCTATGACTCTAGGATAGAAATGCAAATAACCGTTGTATGGATTAAAAATTGCTGAAGCCCCTAATGTCTGCGCTTCGTTTAGGAAAGTTACTCCGTCTTCAGCCAATAGATATTTTCCAGGAAAATAGTCAAAACCATCCAATCGCGGTATTAATAGCAATAACACAATAATAAAATTAATTATGAAAAATAACCTTGATCGCGCCATGTTTTCTGTAAGCATTATCAAATTATTGTCAGCCATGCATTCAGAAGGTTCAATAGGTCTTGGTAGAAGTGTGATCGACGTTATGACACATCAGCGTGCAGCTTCCACCTGACGCGGTCGGGTTGAAGCTTATGGGGTTGCCGCCTGACTGCGTCACAACCGGGTTGCCCGCGACATCTTTCGTCATGAAATTGATCAGGTTGGCCTGCGTTGAGCCATGCGCATCGTGGCAGGCGGCGCATGATGTTGGGCTGATGCTGCTGCTCATGTGTTTGGCGTGCGGGAACTTGCCAAGCGCGGTCGTCGTCAGCAAATCGTTTCGGTCATGGCACTTGTAGCACATGGCAAATTCAGCGTCAGAATAAATCAGGGTGCTGGCGCGGTTGTAGTTGCGCTCCAGCAGCGGCGCATAGTTTGACCCATGTGGCCCGGCTGGATTGGTGCCCCCCGCCGTCCAGCCATCGTTGTTGTGGCAACTGCCGCAGCCAATGCGACTCAAATACGTCAGCCCCAGGCCTGTGACAAAGCTGGTGTCGGGGATGGTCAGATTTTGACCCGCCGCCGCCACCGGATGGTAAGACGCATTGTTCGGGTCGAACTGTAGCCGCACATTGCGCTCATTGTTCTGGCGCTCGATCGTCGGGGTGGTGGTGGCCTGACTCAGCCCGTGGCACTTGTAGCAAACCTCTTGCTGAAAACTGGCCACCGCAACCGGGTTACCGTCCTGGTCAATGCCACGCACACCTTTTAACGGCCCCGATACATTGGGCACGGCGGCCGTGCTGGCATCGGCTGCGTGGGGGTTGTGACAATCGGCGCAACTGACGTGGCGCGTCATCTGACTCGCGTCTTCCTTGGGCTCGTGCACCCAGTCGGCAGCCGGGTTGAGCTCGATCGGGTGGCGGTAAGGCTTGGCAAATTCAGCGCTGAAATTGAAGTTGCTCTTGGCCACCAAACCGCTGTGGCACACCGTGCAATTGGCCGCTTCGCCACCTTGCGTCAGCAGCCCTTTGCCATGGCCGGCCGCGTGCGAGCGGTGACAATTCAGGCAGGCATTGTTTTCCACTGTGGCCTCCGCGCCCGTGGCATAGCCGCCACCTGCCCAGGGGTTGGTGTCGGTCTCGGTACCGCGAAAAGTAGCGGTAGAACTGGCATGGCCCTGGAGCGTATTCGGGGTGATGCTGGGCCAGCCCGTGGGCCGGTGGCAAGTTGTACACAGCGCGCCCTTGATCGGGTCAAAGCGCATGAATTTGGCGCGCTCCACATGCGGGTCATGGCAACTGGTGCACTGCAACTGGCCATTCAGGTCAAGGTGCAGGGTTTTGGGCGCCTCCAGAGGGTCCACCAGCTCGCCGCGGTCAGTTGCCAACTGGCTGTTGTAGGTAAAAGATATGGGGTGATCGTTCGACAAATCGGTGCCCAGCACGCCCGCGCCAGTGAGCTTTTCCTGTTCAAACGCGGGCTGCACACCCCCTGGCGGATTGAGCAACGAGGCCAGCGCCAGCGTGCCGTCGTGGCACGACAGGCACAAGCGCGAACTGCCCGTGGGCTGGGTTGGCACGGCCTTGAGCGTGCTACTGGTATAGAGCGTGTAGGTGGCACCTGACAGTGCCCGGTTCCAGAGCGCCCGTGTCGGGTTGGCGTTGTGCGGTGTATGGCAAAACACGCAGGCGCCGGTGCGCTGGGTCACCTTGAATACGCCGGGGCCCAGTGGCGTGAGGTTGTGGGGGGTATTTTCAATGCCACTCATGACCTGCACCGGGAACAAACCGGCCAGCCCGACCAGCAACACGCCCAGCAACCCGCCCCGCAGGCGATTCCAATCAAATTTGGCGTTCATTTTGCTTGTTCCTTTTGCGTTGCAAGGGCGCCCAGAAACACCTGTACCCGCCGGTTGTAGGCATCGGCCACATAGATTTTGTCTTCTTTGGAAATAAAGATGCCGCGCGGCAGCGTCAATTGGCCAGGCTGCTCGCCGCGGTCGCCAAAGGTGAGCAGCAACTGGCCGCTCTGGTCAAAAATTTGCACCGCGTCAAACAGCGCATCCACCACATAGTAATGGCCACTGGCGTCCACCGCCACCCCTTTGGGCGCGGCAAAATCGCCGCTGCCGTTGCCATGGTTGCCAAATTTCCACAAAAAATCGCCATCCGGGCTGAGCGCCTGAACCCGAAAGTTCAGCGCGTCGGTGATCAGCAGCGCACCCTCTGGCGCCAGCGCGATGTGGGTCGGAAAGTTGAACTGGCCGTTGCCGCGGCCGCTGTCGCCCATGTGGCGCAGCACCGTGCCATCGCCATCGAACACAGTGACGCGGTGGCGCTTGGAGTCGATCACAAAGAGCTGTTGCGCAAACTCGCTCCACGCCAAACCGGCCGCACGCTCCAGACCCTGGGTAGCAAAGGTGCGCAGCAGCACGCCTTTGCGGTCCAGCAAAAACACCTTGTTGAGTGTGGTGTCGGCCACAAACACTGCGCCATCGGCGCGCAGCGCCAGCGCCACTGGCGACACCAGCGCTTCGCCGCCGATTGTGGTGATTTGGCTGGCCTGCTTGCCCGGCCGGTCCAGCAGCCACAGCGACTGCGCGCCGGGGTCGGCCACATACAGCACGCCATCGGCCTCGGCCACCGCCGACGGCCGCACAAAGTGCTGAGCGCTGGCGCCAATCAGGGCATTGGCCAGGCGCCGCCACCATGACAACTCAATCCCCCAGTCCAGCGGACCGGCCACACTTTGCAGGTATTTGATGCGCGGCGGCTCGGGTGGTTTGGGCCAGACCAGGGCGGCCAGGGCGGCAGGGTCAGGAGTTGGCGCGGGGGTGCTACAGCCTGGGGCCAACAGTGCCAGCGCTAACGTGAGTGTTAACGCCGCCAAGCGGAAGTTGTAGGGATGCGTCATCTGAATGCCCTCGTCAGGGAAAGATAAAAGGTCTGGCTTTTAGCCTTTGAGTCACCGCCGGTCATAAAGTCAAACGACACGCCCGAAGTCAACGTCAGTTTACCCAACCTGAAGGAGGTATTGCCCCCAAGCTGCATGGTTGACGACTGGCCTGCGCCACCTTCGCTGTCACTGTTGCTGGTGTTGTTGAGGCCAACATAGGCGCTGTTCACCCAACCGCCGGGCGAATCCCAGTTGAAGGAGCCGCGTGCTGACAGGGTGGTCGTCTGGCGTGCAGGCCTGCGGTGTTGAATATTGCTGGCATTGGCACCAAAGCTCATGTTCCAGCTTTTGAATTCGGGGCGCCAGATGAGCGTTCCCGAAATCTGACGATTATCGTACCCCGACCGCGCGCCGCGATAGCGGCCCATGCTGGCGTTGCCTCGGGCATCCATGTCAAAAAGACGCCCGCTGGTTTCGAAACTCAGGCGGGATAAGTCTTCTTGCACCGTGCCAGCAACCCCGCGCGAAATATTGCGCGAATGGCTGGTGCCTACCGCCATTGGCAACCCAAGCCAGCGGCCACGCACGCTAAGGTTCACGCTGTCACTCGTGCTACTGCTCAAAAAACGCGACTCCCCGGTCAACGGGTTTTGTTCGGTTTGCTGATGCTGATAGCTCCCGGCGATCCAGCCATAACCCACGTTGATGCCATAGCCCAGGTTGCGGGTTTCGTTCTCAAGTCGGGCATCAACCTGGTAGATGTAGTCCACCTGAAGATCGTCACCGGGTTTGATGGGTGCGTTGGGGTCACCAAGGTCCAGATAGAAGGGTGTGATACGGACAAAGTTGCCTTCTTTCTGTAGGCTGTAGGCGCTCTTTGGCACCGGTTCACGCGTGCCATCTTTGAAATTAAAAACCTCGATGCTGGTCTCGATCACAAACGGATTGTTCAGCAGGAAACCCGGCTCAAGCGCATTAGTTGGCTCGGCCAGGTGCGGCTCACGCCCAACCGGTATTTCGCCTGAGCTCAGTGCATTGCTACTGCGCTGGTAACTGCCTGACCAGTTCAAGCCCAGACTACCGCCACCGGGCAGGCTGTGCTGGTAATTTTGGCTAAGCTGGCCGCTGTAAAAAGCCGTAGTTCCTGCGGGCAGGCTGTTTTGACTGACGTTCAAGAAAGCCGATGTTGACAGGTTCTTGTACAAGGTATGCGACACAGCAAAACTACCATCTTGCATCAAAGAGATGATGCCCTCGTTGTCCTCACGGGTGACGTTGTAACTGGTGTCAGTGGACAAGTTTCGCAAATGGTTAATGTGCAGGATTTCAGTGGCCCTGAAGGTATTGGTGGGTTCCAGGCCGCGCGCCGTCGCATAAGACAGGCTGCTGGCAAAGTAGCGGTTCAGCCCAGGCCCGAAGTCAACCGAGTAGTTCAGGCTGGCACTTTGTGCCAGATTGCTGGGCTCCTCCCGCAGCGCGTTGTCATATTGGCTTGCCCGGTACCGAAAGCGCAGATCGGCCGTACTGAAGCCTTTATTGGCTGAGAACGCAAACGACTGAGCGGTTCGGTCGGTGCGGAAAACACGGTCAAAGTAACTGCTGGTGCTCTGGCTGTGTTGCTGGCTCGCGCTCAAACTGGCGTTCAACCACGGTCCGCCCCAATCCTTGAGGAAGCTTTCATCTTTGAGTTGCAGGCTGAAGCCCAGCGCTTGACTGGTGCCCACCGTCAGGCCGCCAAAATTTTGACTGGTCTGGCTTTGGATGCGGTTGGCGTAAAGCCTGGCCGGATAGGGTTTGTTCGAGAAAATATCGGCATCCAGGTTGTACCCCAGCACGATGTCTGTTGAACCCCCTTCGGTACTGCTGCCCGCCGATTCACTGCCGTAGGCGCTTTGGTTGTGCGCCAAATCCAGGCCCAGATTAAACCTGACCAGACGCGGGTCAAGCACATAAAGGCCGTTGCCCAATATGCTCAGCGTTTCCTGCAGGTTGTGGGTTGAGCCAGTCACCGTGCTGATGGCATTCTCGCCGGAAAAGTTGGACTGGTTGTAGCTCATGCCCAGCATACCCGACCACTTGCCGCGCCCTATCTGCCAGTCAGGCGCGCACCAACCCGAGGCGGGCGGCAGGGCGGCCAACAGCGCCATCAGCAAGCGCGTTGGCCAACGGGGCAATGGCCTCATTTACGATGGCACCGCGAGCAGCTTTCAAAGCCCACACCAAAGGCAGGCTGGCCTTGGTGGCAGACACCACAGTATTGTTTGTTTTCAATCAGCGCCATGGTGATTTGGGCGCTACCCGCCTTCATCTCGAAGCCCACCGTTTTGTTGTGGCACACATAACACTTGAACTTGACGCGGTGGTTCCAGTGCGAAAAGATGGCCGGTGGAAAGTCTTCGTCGCCCTTGGTCTTGCGCTCGAACCTGACGTCGCCCAGCACCTCTGCCTGGGCGTTCCATGCCAGCCCGCACAGCATGAAAGCGGCCAAGAGCCACAGCAGCATCGTCTTCATTGCCTTCATCATCTTCATGATTTCTTGATTGGCTTGTGACAGCCCTTGCAGCCCGAGGGTTTGGCCAGCGCCACTTTGTCGTGACACACGCCGCAGTACTTGCCCTCGTCAATGGCGTCCATGGTGATTTTGGCGGCGCCAGCCTCGCGCTTGAAGATCTTGCTGTGGCAATTGTTGCAGGTGAGCCATTGGGTGTGCACCTTGTGCGAGAAGACAACCATGCGCTTGGGCTTGCCCGAGGTGGACAGCTCGATGTCGTCCTCTGAGGTTTTACCCACATCGGTGTCCTTGGCGTTGATGACGCCGCTGGGCGTGATGAGCTTGCTCTCCAGCGCGGCAGACCAGTCGATGTTGTCCTCGTCGTCTTTGGGCAGCTTGGCGAAGATGTCGGGCCAATTGGGCGGCGCACCCGCCTTGGCCCGTGCCTCCATCATGGCGACGTATTCCTTGGAGATGGTCAGTTGCGGGGGCGGTTGGCGCACCGTGCGCCTGGGCTGGCGCGGGGCGGGTGCCGTGGCCTGCGCCTGCCCGGGTGGCGGCATGTCAAACAGCATGGCCATCAGCGGCGACGGGGTAGGCGCGCTACAGGCCACCAGCAGCACCAGCCATGGCAGCAGCGTCAGGATGGACAGCAGGTAGCGCAAGCGTCGGGTCGTTTTGAAAGCCATCAGGTGGGTCAATGTTGCTGCCTTAAGTCGCAAGATTTTATCAGTGTGCCATGGGAGTCCCTGCCGCGCCATTGAGTTCCGCAGCTTGCTCAAGAAAAAGGGCGCTGACCCGAAAGTCAGCGCCCTTTGTGCGAAATAAGTCAGCGCTGGGCTTGGCTTATTTGATGTGGCACTGGGTGCAGATGTAGCCGTTGGCAGCAACACCGTTGTTGGTGCCGCGCAGCATCCAGTCGTCTGCGGTTTGCTTGTTATGCGGGTCGTGGCAAGTGGAGCATTCCATGCCGGTTGTGCCTGCGGTGGGGCCAGCGGTGACTACGCCGCCGCCGTTTTCGGTGTACAGTTTAATGTATGAGTTTTGGTTGCCCAAGCCACTGGCAGCCGGGTACTTGGTGCTGGTCGTCTGACCGCCGCCGACACTGGTCACAGACACTTGGTGCGGATTGGCAACGAATTCAGACAACACCACGTTAGCACCGGTTGTGGAACTGTTATAGGTGTTGACAGCTTGGTTGAACGGGTAAGGCACGGCAATGGGGTGGCTGCCGCTGATGATGCCACCCGAACCAATCACGAATCGGGTACTGGCATCTTGCCCGCCGAAGGTGGCGCTGACCGAGGTGTAACCTGCGATGGTTGAACCAACCTTGAAGGAGTTGAGCGATGCAGAGAGCTTGCCGCGGGCGAGGGCTACGTCACCAATGGCGACCGAGCCGTCATGGCAAGCCAGACACTTGATGGAAGGGCCTTTGTAAGCAGTCGTGATAGCGCCGAGCGCGGTGCCACCGTCGGTACTGGAGACGTCCCAGGTGTAGCCGGCGGTTGCTGGCGCCTTGTTCCACAACAAGCGCGTTGTGACGGCGCTGTGAGGTGTGTGGCAATACATGCACTGACCGGCGGTGTTGGCCACGCCGGGGCGGTCTGTTTGTGTGCCGAGGTAGTTGCTGCGCGTTGCGTAGTCGTGGCGGGTGTTGTAAATACCAGCACCGCCGGTGGATGCCAAAGCAACGCCGGTTGTTCCGAAGGCCAAACTGACCAACATCGCTGTTTTTAAAAGTTTCATGATATCAAAGCTCCTGGTGTGTAATCAAACGTACGGGCTGACCCCGGACCAGAGCTTAAAAGCAACTGTTGTGCCAAGTAGCGCCAGCACGGCGAAAAAGCCGCTTTTCAGCCCCAAAAGGCTTTTTGTTGGCCATAGATTGGCCATGTCTTGGCGATTTAAGCGGGCAGACAAGCACCCTTGGGCGGTGACTGGTTTCATTTTAGTAACGGGTTTGGCGCTGAAAACGGGCCAAGGTTACGCTTTTGTAACCTTCTATTTGGCAGATGTTGCTTTGGCATCTTCAGCGGCCTTGGCATCTGTGTCGGTCTTGAGGGCGCTGTCTTCGGCCTTGGTGTTGACCAATTGATACACGTTGACCCGGTGGTTGAGCACGTCGCCCACGTAGATCCGGTTTTGCTTGTCAATGGTCAGCACAGAGGGGTTTTGCATCAGCCCCAGGGCGGTACCCCGGCCGCCAAAGTACATCAGCACGTCGCCCTGGGCATTGAAGATTTGCACATTGCTCCAGCCGGTATCAGACACATAGACGTTGCCAAAACTGTCCACACCGACGCCCTTGGGCTTGTCGAACATGCCAAAGCCATTGCCACGTTTGCCAAAAGACATGAGGTACTTGCCGTCGGGGTCGAACTTTTGCACGCGCGAATTGAGCGTGTCGGCCACATACAGGTTGCCTTGGGTGTCAACCGTGATCCAGGTGGGGAACAAAAAGGAGCCCGTAATGTCGCCAATCTGCTTGCCGATTTTGCCCAGCAGTTTGCCCTGCAAGTCAAAAATTTTGATGGTGTGCTCGAAAGATTCGGCGCGCCCGGTGTCGGCCACATAGAGCTTGCCGCGCGGGATGTCGATGGCCACGCCGATGGGCCGCTCGATCGACTCGTGGGTGATATTGCGCAGGTGCTTGCCGGTTTTGTCGAATACCTGCAAGCCTTTGCCTGCTGTTTCAGCCACATAAAAGTTTTCGTCGCCGTCGAGCGCAATGCCCATGGGGCCGGCCAGCGGGTTTTGTGCGCCACCCACTTTGATCGAGGTTTTTTTCTCAAAGTCAAAGATAAACACCGCCATCTGGGCAAAGTCGGACACATAAACTCGGTGGCCGTCATCAGACACCGCAATGCCCATGGGTTCTGTAATGCGGTTGGTGGGCGCAGCCTCGCCTGACAAAAAGTTGAGCATTTTGCGGCTGGCGGTCATGTCTTTGTTGAGGTCACCGTCGTCAACCAGCGTGCGAACAAATTTGACGCGCGCCAGCTCGGGCGGCGCTGGCCAGACCGGCAGCGGCGCCTCTTTGACCGGCGCGTCGCTGGCGCAGCCCACCATCAGCGCCACCAGCGTGGCAGTAGCAGCGCCAGCCACAGCGCGCGCCAGCCGCCGCGCCCCAGACGGGCGCCGCGCTTGCGCCGCGCTGAGCTGACATGGCGTCGGCAGAGTGTCACTGTCATTGGCAAAGGTCTGAAACAGGATGGTCATGTGTGAACTTTCAAAAAAATTTGATGGCGCTATTTTGCCAGTTTCCAAAAATGCCACTTGCCGGCTGATGGCCGTCATGACGTGCGTAGCGCGACAATCCATGCAGCCCGGGGTCATGGATTCACTTCGTTCGAAATGATAAGGACCATCGCAATGACCCGCTGCAGCGCCGTCGGTGCAAGCTGCGGGTACATCGGCAGGCTCAGCACCTCGCGGTGCAGTTGCTCGGCGATGGGGAAGTCGCCACTCTGGAAACCGGCATCAGCATAGGCCGGCTGCAAGTGCGGCGGGATGGGGTAGTGCACCAGCGTGCCAACGCCAGCTTGCGCCAAGTGCTGCTGCAGTGCGTCTCGCTGGCCGGTGCGCACCACAAACAGATGCCACACCGGGCTGGCCCAGGCTGGCACTTCAGGCAGTATCAAGCCACTGCCCGCCAGGCCATCAAGATAGCCCTGCGCGAGCTGCTGGCGCGCGGCGTTCCAGGCGTCGAGGTGCGGGAGTTTGACGCGCAGCAGCGCGGCTTGCAGCTCGTCGAGCCGCGAATTGAAGCCTTTGAATTCGTTGTGGTACTTGGCGCGCGAGCCGTAGTTGCGCCAGGCCCTGAGCTGGTCGGCCAGTTGCGCGTCGTTGGTGGTGATGGCGCCGCCGTCGCCCAGCGCGCCCAGG
>Ga0100398_1002249_pt1 | contig 16232 bp, 14 predicted proteins | sample CryGeymeta201522_FD_81568 | JGI IMG/M metagenome (GOLD analysis project Ga0100398, IMG submission 81568) | Groundwater microbial communities from Crystal Geyser aquifers in Utah, USA - Crystal Geyser metaG 2015-22 | ecosystem: Environmental > Aquatic > Deep subsurface > Groundwater | place: USA... | reverse complement strand
GGGTTGGGGGCATAGGCGCCGCGCACATAAATCATCACCAGGAGCGGCAGTTGCCATTCGGCACAGGCCGTTCCCACTCGGCCCAGGTCCAGCAGCATTTCCCGCTCTTCCCGAGCACCCAGATTGATATGCACGGAAACGCCGTCGGCTCCCCGCCGTAGGGCTTCTTCCACGGTGCCCACCAGCACCTTGTGATGAAAGTCCGGTCCCAGTTGAGTGCTGGCGGAAAGGTGCAGGAACAGGCCCGGCAGGCGATGCGGCAGCCCGTCCAGGTAGCGGAACATGCCCTTATGCAGCACCATGGCGTCGGCGCCTCCGGCCACCCCGGTCCGGACCGCCTGGTCCATCTGCTGTAACCCCGGAATCGGCCCGCAGCTCACCCCGTGGTCCAGCGGCAGAACGACGATCCGCCCGTCTTCCGGATTGACCAGTCGCTTCAGTCGCAGCGTCCTGCCGGTGCTCATGCCTTGAGGCCTCCAGCGCTCTCCAGCCGGTTCACGCCACTTGCGCAAAGCGGGTCAGGGGTTCCAGTTCAGGAATTGATGGTAGCCTATTGGTCTGGTAAAGCAACCGGAAAAAATGCCGCAAGCCGCACTGCTCAGCCGCTCCCAGATCGAAGCAAAGGTGCCGGTAGTAATCGCTCAGGGCCTCTTGATCAAACCCGCTCAGGCGTTCCGCTTCGCGGCAGATGATCGGCATGTGACCGCGGCCCCAGGTCTTGGCCGCCATCAGTTCATCGACGGTCTGAAAAATCCCCCGGGGTTTTGCCGCCAGACTGTCGCGGCGCACCGTCCACAGACCGAACACAAACGGCAGACCGGTCCACTCGAACCAGGCCTGACCGAGATCCAACCGGTAAGGATATTCTTCCTGCCGGCTCCAGGTGAGGGCTTCATCGCCGATGGCGAGAAAGGCGGTGGGCCGTTCCCCGTGATTCAAGCTGGCGGTGACGCAGCCTTTGAAGGTTTTCACATCGCGCAGGTGCCAGCGCAGGCGGGTCAAAAGTTCCAGCAGCGCGATCGAGGTTTCCGACTTGGCGCTCACCAGAATCGAACAGCCGCTCAGATCGTGAACCGGTCGTCGGCTCATCAATAGAACGCTCAGCACCGGCCCGCGCGAACTGATGGAAAGGTCGGGCACCAGGACATAGCGCTCCGCGTGCAGCGCGGCTTCAATCGATGAAACCGGGCTGATGTCCAACCGGCCCTCGGCCATGAGCTTGTTCAGGCGGGCGGGCGGACCGGTCACCAGGCGGCTGGCGCTCGCCACCACCCCGGATTCGATCGGGTAGTAGATGGGAAGGACATTCAAAAAGCCGAACTTACCGAGGTTGATCCGCTCGGTCAGGCGCGCGTCCACTGCCATTTTCCCGCGGCTCCTTGTGCGATGATGGTTTCCACCAGGTGCTTCGGGGCGGTCCGGGCCGGCACGGCGACCGCCGGAAAGTGCCCGGAACGGCCGCGAGCGAGGCTGCCGAAATGATCCTCGCAGCCCAGCGCGATGGCCCCGCCGACGGTGATCATGCGCAGCACCTGCTCGGACCGGATCTCCGGGTAAGCATCGAGCACCCGGGCGGCTTCTCGAAACAGGTTGAGGTCCTGGTTGCTGGCCAGGCTGTCGGTGCCGAGCGCGGTGGCGATGCCGCGTTCGAGCGCCGCCGCGAGGTCCGGCCGACCGACGTTGATGGCGGCGTTGCTGCGCGGGCAGAAGCAGACCTTACAGTCGCGCCGGGCCACCAGGTCCCAGTCGGCCGCGCTCAGGTGGACGGCATGGACCAGGAGGGTTCGGGAATCAAGCACGCCCAGAGAATCGAGCAAACCCACCGGGCTGGTTGCGGGAGGGGTCCAGGTCGGCACCCAGCGGCCGAGAGATTCCAGGAAATCGCGAAAGAACCCGGTGCCGGTTTGAAGCAATTCAAGTTCTTCCCGATGTTCCGCCACATGGATGGAAAACGGCAACCCTCTCATGCGGGTCCAGGCCTTGGCCTGAGCGATCAGCGCGGCCGAAGTGGAATAGCAGCCGTGGGCCGCGAGACTCATCATCGGCCCGCCGGAAGCCGCCGGCGGATGCGCCGCCAATCGTTCGAGCGGCGCCACCCGGTGGAGATCGGTTTGATTGAAGCCGAGCACTTCGAACAGAAACAATTCCGGGCAGGCTTCGGCGGTCGGCGGAGTCGCGGCATCCGGAGCGGCATCCGGGTGAGCGCTCCGGTCCGGCTCGAAGGGTTCGAGGGTGCCGCCGACGTCGGCCCAGGCAGCCGTGCCGGCCTCGATGAGTGCTCTTCGTCCGGCGGCGACGGCGGCGGCTCGATCGCAACCGGAAAGCCCGGCGCGCTCCCGGTTGAAGGCTTGCAGCCAGGCCGGGAAACCGTTCTGGGGCCAGGGAATGCGGCCCGCCAGACCGCTCCATTCGAGATGGGTGTGGGCGTTCACCAGGCCGGGGATGAGAGCCTGGTCCGGATGGTCGATGGTCCTGGTGCCCGCGGCGGCGATTCGAGCGATATCGGCATAACGCCCCACGGCTTCAATGGTCCGCCCGCGCACCAGCACCGCGCCGTCTTCGATCACCGGGCCGCGGCCGGGCAGCACCCAGGGCGCCCGCCGCAAGAGGGTCGCTTGCACCATGTCAGTATTGCTAGGGCTAAAAACCTTCATTTCGTGTGGGCTCTTGCCTGGGAGCGCGGGCATCTTGCCCGCCCTTGATAATGAGAGATTTTATCCTCAACCGGTATAGCTCGCCTTTCCGCTCACCCGGCGGTAGTCCATGGTGCGCTGCCGCGGGCGGAACCCGGCCGCTTCGATCAGCCGATACATCTCATCAAGAGACAGGCGAAACCGGACCCCGGCGGCCGCCACCACGTTTTCTTCGATCATGGTGGAACCGAAATCGTTGGCCCCGAAAAACAGGGCCATCTGGGCGATCTTCGGCCCCATGGTGACCCAGGAAGCCTGCAGGTTGTCGAAATTGTCGAGCACCAGCCGGGACACCGCCAGCAACCGGAGATAGGCCACGGCGCCTTCCGGTTCGCGCTGGATCGCCGTGTGCTGGGGCTGGAAACTCCAGGGGATGAAAGCGGTGAAACCGCCGGTGCGATCCTGCAAATCGCGCAGCTTGAATAGATGTTCCAGACGGTGGATCGGTTCTTCTTGGTGGCCGAACATCATGGTCGCGGTGGTGCGGAGCCTCTGAAGGTGAGCTTCTTCCATCACCGCCAGCCACTCATCGGATCCGCACTTGTTGGGTGAAACCTTACGGCGCACCTCGTCCACCAGAATTTCGGCGCCACCGCCGGGGATCGAATCGAGCCCCGCCTGCTTCAAGCGGGCGATGACCTCGCCCACGGACAGCCGATTGAGTTTGCTGAAGTGAACGATTTCCGGCGGCGAAAAGGCGTGCACGTGAATCGCCGCGTGACGCTTGATGAAGCGCAGCAGATCTTCGTAATAGCCGAGCGGGAGCCCCGGGTGGTGGCCGCCCTGCATCAGGATCTGAGTGCCGCCGAGAGCCAGGGTTTCATCGATTTTCGCGGCCAGGTCGGGCTGGCTCAGCAGATAGCCTTCCGGATGGTCGGGTGGCCGGAAGAAGGCGCAAAACCGGCAGCCGCAAACGCAGATATTGGAATAATTGATGTTGCGGTCGATCACGTAGGTGACCACCGGTTCCGGGTGTTTTTCCAGGCGCACCTGATGCGCTTGCAACCCGAGCCAGTGGAAATCGGCCTGGGCATACACCTGCCAGGCTTCGTCCAGGTTCAGGCGAGCGCGGCCTTCGACTTTGGTTTTCAGGGCTTGATCGAGCATCGGCGGTGGCCTCGGGATGGGATCACGGGCATGGGTGATGGCGGGCCGGCGCGGCCTCGGTTTGGTCCGGTCGCGCCACCGGCTGGAAGTAGGAATCGCGCTCGACCGGTTCGAACCCGGCGTCCCGGATCAGCCGTTCCAGTTGGCTCCGGGTCATGGCCTGGTCCGATTCGGCCCCGGCCATGTGGCCGATTTTTTCCTCGATCACGGTGCCGTCGAGATCATCGGCGCCGAAGTGCAACGCCGTCTGGGCCACCTTGACCGTGAGCATGACCCAATAGGCTTTGATGTGGGGGATGTTATCGAGCATCAGGCGGCTCACCGCGATGGTCTTGAGATCATCCACCCCGGTGGTGGCGCGGGCGTTCTCGATCAGGGTATGATCGGGCTGAAACGGCAGCGGAATGAAGCAGAGAAAGCCGCCGGTCTCATCTTGGAGACAGCGCAGCGCGTCCAGGTGTTCCAGCCGTTCCCGGTGCGATTCGAGATGGCCGTAAAGCATGGTGGCGTTGCTCCGAATCCCCATCCGGTGCGCTTCCCGCGCCACCGCCAGCCAGCCGGCGCCGCTCAGCTTGTTGGGGCAGAGCAACCGGCGGACCCGCGGACTGAAGACTTCCGCGCCACCGCCCGGGAGCAGCTCGAGCCCGGCCGCTTGCAGCCGTGCCAGCACCGCGCCCACACTGGTTTTTTCACGGTCTGCGAAGTGCTGGATTTCCACCGCGGTGAAGGCCTTGATCACCAGGTGCGGTCGAATCCGTCTGATTTCCCGGAGCATGGTTTCGAAATAGGCGAGCGGCAGGTCCGGATGACAGCCGCCGACGATGTGCACTTCGGTGATGGCGGCCGCTTCCGGTTCAGTGAGCTTACCAAGAATCGCTTCCAGCGACAGTTGGAAGGCGCCGGGGGCCCCGGCTTCCCGGCTGAAGGCGCAGAACAAACAGCCGTTCACGCAGATGTTGGAATAGTTGATGTGCCGGTTCAGCACGTAAAAGGTGCGGTTGCCGTGGCAACGGGTTCGCACCTGATCCGCCAGCGCACCCACCGCCAGCGGCGACGGGCAGCGGTAGAGCCGCTCGCCGTCTTCCAGGCTGAGCCGGACGCCGTCCCGCACCTTGGCGGCAATATCCTCCAAGCCAAGGGATTGGTACCACTTTGGTTCAAACATGGCGGCGTTTACTCCCTTTTTGATCCGCGCCGCTCCGCGGCGCAGGGTCGGCTTCGCTGCTGCCAAGCCCCTGGCGCAGCACCTCGATCACCCGCTCGATCCGTTCCTTCACCTGGTCTTCCCCGGCTCGGTAGATTCCCATCCCCGCGTCCAGAAAGGACACGCTGTAAGCCTGGAGAAACCGGTCCAGCACCGCGTCCAGCAGGAACACGGTGGTGGCGACATCCAGATCCGCACGCAGTTCGCCCCGTTCGATTCCGGCTTCCACCAAAGGCGTCAGGTATTCCGCGGAAAACAGGTGAACCTGCTGTAAAAATTCGGTGCGGTAAGGGAATTTTTCCTGAAAGATCATCTTCAGGTAGATCTGGTAGACTTGTGGATGACGGTCGATGAACGCCACGCCGGCGGCCAGGCTGCGCCGAATGCGCAGAAAAAAATCCGCGTCCGCGGTGTCCCGCTTGACCTGCCGGAGGGATTGCCGAACCAGGTCCACGGCGTGCTCGAAGATGAAGCGGAACAGGCCTTCCTTGCTGCCGAAATACTGGAACAGGGAGCCCTTGGCGATGCCGAGTTTGTGCACCAGCCGGTTCATACTGGCCTGCATGAAGCCCTGCTCGGCGAATTCCTCGACCGCCGCCGCCAGGATTTTCCGCTGCTTGGCCTGATCCAGATTATTGAATCGTTCGGTAACCGGCATATCCGACCTTTCGCTCAAAAGCACACCAGCGGGCAGCAAAGTGACCAGGTGGTCATTCTAGGACCGGTGCCCGCTGTTTGTCAATGCCGGCATGCCGGCTTTGCAAAACAACCAGCAAGCGGATACAAGGAAAGACGATGGAATTCGGCCACTGTGGGGCAATGCCCGGTATTGGTGGTTTGCCAAGGAAGGGCTGACCGGGAGGAAAGCGTGTATTTGCTGACCGTGAGTTATCGAAACACTACCCAAAACGGCACTGGCAGCCTGGTCTTGCATGATCGGCAGGATCCGCCCGGCTTGCCGAAATGGAATCTATTCGAATGCGGTCCGGCCCGACTAGAGCAGCTTCGGCTGTGCGTGGTGGCCGCGAACAGCGCCGCTTTTTGGGCTTGGTTCCCGCACGATCTTGCCAGGCTTCACGGGAATCCGGTACTCCCCATGGGGGTTGAGTATCTCGCGGCCTGGCATTGTCCCCAGGATACCTCAACCAGCCCGCTGCAGTTGTTCGTCGGCGGGCTTCAGCAGCGCTCGGCGGAGCTGCCGAAGCCGCTCAAGAAACAGGATTTGGGCGGGACTATCGGCAGATTGCGAAATATTTGCAGCCGCGCCAGGCTGCGGCATGGTTTCCTCCTGGCGTATGGGTCGCGGTGGAAGGTCCATGCAGGGACCGATGATTTCGATTTCATGGACTCATGGACTCGACGGCGTCGCTTTCATTCCCTTTTTTCCGCCACGGCACGGCTGACCGACCCGAGTGCTTTTTTGAGGAACCTGCACCGCCGGGCGACGTACCGGCGATTCGGCCCCCGGCACATTCTCGATCGCCTGCGGGGGTTGCTCCAGGACCATTTTTCCGTTGACAAATCCGCCTGGCATGAAAAGGACCGCTGGGCGGCGCTCCCTCCGGAAGCGCGAGTACTGTTGATTCCAGCGCTCGACGCCGGTCGACACCTGCTCGATGCGTTTCCGAAATCGCCGGCGCCGCTCGATCAGCCGGGTGTCATCCTGTTCGACCGGCCGGCGTGCAGGGTAGGAGGCCTCGGGCTCTCAACCTGGATGACGTTCTGGGATCAATGGTTGCCGAATTTTCAATTCATCGTGAATCTAGCGCCACGGATCGCCCGAACCGCTCCCCCGGCGTTGCTCCGTGAACGGTTGCGCCTCGATCTGGCCAAGGCTCCGCCGAGGAGCAGGCCGATTCGGTTGCGAACCGTGGATATCTTGCTGATCGATGTGGACAGTCGCCTCCCCAACCTGGCCCTGATGAAGCTCTCGCGTCATTTCAAAAACCAGGGCCGGAAAGTGACCCTGGCGCGCGGGACCGCGTTGCTTCGGTCGGCGGCGGAAGTGTACGCCAGCGCGGTTTTCCACAATGACCACACGCGCCGAAAAATCGAGACGCTGAAGCGCCATTACGGGGACAAGCTGAATTTGGGCGGATCCGGAGTCGATCTGTACCAGCGGCTGCCCGCGGAGATTGAGGGTCTGCCTTCGGATTATGATCTGTACCCGAATCTCGGCGATCGGGCCATCGGGTTTCTCACCCGCGGCTGTCCCCGTCACTGCGCTTTTTGCATCGTACCGAAAAAGGAGGGCTCGCCCCGGCTGGTGGGCGATCTCGATGATTTGTTGCAAGGCGGGCGCGGAAACAAGCTCATTCTTCTCGACGACAACTTGCTGGCGGCACCCGGTGCGGAATCGCTGTTGGAACAGATGGCGTCTCGCCGGATTCAGGTGAATTTCACCCAGACCCTGGATATCCGATTGGTCGATCGAAAGCGGGCCGATCTGCTGAAGCGAATTCATTGTTCCAATACCCGCTTCACCCGCCGCAACTATCATTTCAGCCTGAATGACTGCAGCGGACTCGACCTGGTCCTGGAAAAATATGGCCTATTCGATTTCCGCGCATCGGATAACGTCGAATTTATCTGCATGTACGGTTACCGAACGACCCTGGCCGAGGACCTGGAACGGTTTCGCTTTCTCCGCTCGCTGCCGGGGGCCTATGTTTTCGTGCAATGCTATCAACCCATACCGAATGGCCCTGAGCCGTCCATGGACGGGTTCTTCGACGGTGCGGTCGATCGCCTGATCGACGAATTGGTGACGGTTCAATTCACCCAGAACATGAAGAGCATGGAAAAGTACTACCGGTGGCTGAGCCGGCTCTATGCAGAGCGTTTTGGACGTCTGCACCGGCAGTTGGTGGACACGATCTTCCGCTACAACAATCGACCAGGGAAGGGGCGCTATATCGAAACCTTGGCCGGAACGATCCGAGGGAGGGTGCGAGATGAAAGGTGAGCGACCCGCTGTTTCCTGCAGCGAAACCGAAATCCAACAACCGCGCGTGCTCGCGGCCAGCACCCGGCATGGCATCTGGCGCGGCAAGAGGACCAAGATAAGGCTCATCCTTGGTCCGTCAACGCGGTTATTCAAGGGTCCATCCCGACCGGTTGAAAGTCGGTAGAAGGCCGTTGGATCAGCCTTGACAGGCTTGCAGGATGGGTCTATAGTGCGCTAGTTCACAAGATAAGGTGGAAGGCCCACGGAGCCAGCGGGTGCCGGGTGCGCGTCCGGTCTCCAGGCCGCCGTCAGGGTGCGCATCGGCCGGGCGCCGCGGCCGTTGACTTCGGTGTCCCGGTGGGCCACGGATGGCACCGCGGCACAGGCAAGGTAAGCGATGATGGCATTTGAGAAACTTTTAGCAAAGAAACGTTCCGCCATTCTCACCGGCTGGTTCCAGGCGGTGATCGATTCCTACCCGGAAGAAACCGCTCAGTTCCTGAAAAAAGAACAAGATCCCTTCGCCAATCCGGTGGGCCGGACCGTTCGCGACGGCCTCAACGGAATTTTGGACCTGCTGCTGGAAAACAAGGACGAAGTGGAAGCCACCACGTTTCTCGACGATATCATTCGGGTACGGGCGCTGCAGGATTTCAGCCCGGCGCGGGCGCTGGTTTTCATCTTCCAGTTGAAACGGGTGTTGAGCGACGTGCTGGCCGAGGACTTGGAGGAACCGGAACTGTCTCGCCAACTCCGGCAATTTGCCCCGCGCATCGATCGACTGGCCCTGCTGGCGTTCGACATTTACACCAACTGCCGGGCCCAGCTTTACACCATCAGGGTCAAGGAAAGCGAACAGCGGGCCGGCAAGCTTCTGGAACGCGCCAATGCTTTATGGGAGAAACGGGCGCAGCGCTCCCGAGTCCCTGAATCATAACATCCATTATTAACCAAATGTAAAGCGAGGTGGTTAAATGAACCCCAAGGAATCCGTCGTTTTTTCACTTGTGGCCGTGGTGGTGCTCGTTTTGCTCTCCTGGGTCGGCGCGGGCCTCATAGGGATGCACTTTTTGTTCGGAGTGCTGATCCCCTATCTGGCGTTCGCGATCTTCCTGTTCGGCCTGGTGTATCGGATCGTGGGTTGGGCGCGTTCCCCCGTGCCGTTCCGCATTCCGACCACCTGCGGGCAGCAGAAGTCTCTCCCATGGGTAAAATGGAGCCCGATCGAGAATCCAGTCGACACCAAGGGCGTCCTCAAGCGGATGTTCTTCGAGGTGTTTCTGTTCCGATCGCTGTTTCGCAACGTCAAGCTGGAACTGCGCGAGGGTCCGAAGCTGCTCTACGGTTCGGCCAAATGGCTATGGCTGGGGGCGATCGCCTTCCATTATGCGTTTTTGGTGATTCTGATCCGCCATTTTCGGTTCTTTTCCGAACCGGTGGCCGGCTTGGTGCGCGGACTCGAGGGGCTGGACGGCTTCCTGGAAGTGGGGGTGCCCCGCTTTTATCTTTCCGGCGCGGTGCTCTTGGCCGCAATCGCCTACCTGTTCGCGCGCCGCTACCTGGTGCCGCAATTGAAATACATTTCGCTGCCGGCGGATTATTTCCCGCTGGTCCTCATCTTCAGTATCGGTCTGACCGGCATTTTGATGCGCTATTTCATCAAGGTCGACATCATCGGGGTCAAGCAAATGACCCTGGGACTGGCCGCGTTGCAACCAACGGTGGTGGAAGGGGTGGGCTCCATTTTTTACATCCACATCTTCCTGGTGAGTGTGTTGTTTGCCTATTTTCCGTTCAGTAAACTGGTGCATTTGGCCGGAGTGTTTCTCAGCCCGACCCGCAACCTGGCCAACAACAGCCGCTTCGTGCGGCATGTGAATCCTTGGAATTACCCGGTCAAGACCCATACCTACGACGAGTATGAAGAAGAGTTCAGGGAAAAGATGATTGAGGCTGGCCTACCGGTGGAGAAGGAGTAACCATGGCGAATGTTCCCAAACCAGACCAACTTGCAAAAATCGATCACCGGCCGCCACAACAGGGGTGGATGGAAACCCCGGTGGAGTTCAAGCCCGGTAATTACCTCTATGCCTGCAAACCGCACAATCTTGAAATCCTCGGCCTGCCCAATCCGCGCGAATGGCGGCCCGAGGAAGACGATTGGAAGCTGCCCGCGAACTGGCAGGAAATCCTGCTGGACGGGATGAAGGAACGGCTGGAAAAGTTCCGTTCGTTCAAACTGTTCATGGATATCTGCGTGCGCTGCGGGGCCTGCGCCGATAAGTGCCATTTCTTCATCGGCACCGGCGACCCCAAGAACATGCCGGTGCTCCGGGCGGAACTGCTGCGCTCGGTCTACCGCGGCAATTTCACCACCTTCGGGCGGATGTTCAAGAAATATTCGGGCGGCCGTGAACTCACCGAAAAAGTGCTCAAGGAATGGTTTTACTACCTGTTCCAGTGCTCCGAATGCCGGCGTTGCTCGGTGTTCTGCCCCTACGGGATCGACACCGCGGAAGTGACCATCATCGGTCGCGAACTGCTCAACCTGATCGGCTGCAACGTGGACTGGGTGGCGGCACCGGCGGCCAACTGTTTCCGCACCGGTAACCATTTGGGGATTCAGCCCCACGCCTTCAAGGACATGATGGACTTTTTCGTCGATGAAATCGAAGAGGTGACCGGGGTCCGGGTGGAACCCTCGCTCAATCGCAAGGGCGCCGAAATCCTCTTCGTCACCCCGTCCGGGGACGTGTTCGCCGATCCCGGCACCTACACCCTGATGGGTTACCTGATGCTGTTCCATGAAATCGGGTTGGATTATACCTGGAGCACCTACGCGTCCGAGGGCGGCAACTTCGGTTTCTTCACTTCCCATGAAACCATGAAGCGGCTCAACGCCAAGATGTACGCCGAAGCCAAGCGCCTCGGAGTCAAATACATCATCGGCGGCGAATGCGGTCACATGTGGCGGGTGATCAACCAGTACATGGAAACCATGAACGGACCGGCCGACTTCCTGGAAGTTCCGAAGTCGCCGATCACCGGCACGGTATTCGACAACGCCAGTGCCACCAAGATGATCCACATCGTTGAATTCACCGCGGACCTCATCAAGCACGGCAAACTCAAGCTGGACCCCAGCCGCAACGATAAGCTCCGGGTCACCTACCACGATTCCTGCAACCCCGCCCGCGGCATGGGACTGCTGGAAGAACCGCGCTACGTGATCAAGAACGTGTGCAACAACTTCTTCGAAATGCCCGAAAACACCATTCGCGAGCGCACCTTCTGCTGCGGTTCCGGGGCCGGTCTGAACGCCGGTGAATACCTGGAAATGCGGATGCGCGGCGGACTCCCCAGGGCCAACGCGGTCAAGCACGTGCACGACAAGCACGGAGTCAACATGCTGTCCTGTATCTGCGCCATCGACCGCGCGGTGCTGCCGGCCCTGATGGATTATTGGGTCCCGGATGTGGGAGTTACCGGGGTCCATGAACTGGTTGGAAACGCGCTCGTGATGGAAGGGGAAAAGCAGCGCACGACGGATCTGCGTAGCGAACCGCTCCCCGGCTTTGAGGAGGAAGATGATGAAGATCTATGATGCCAACAAGATCATTCCCGGGCTGCTGATTCTTGTCGGGCTGTTCACCTTCCCCTTCCTGTACAACATTGGGGGAGCGGCGCCGGCGCCGAAACCGGAACTGCCGAAAGAGCAGAAAACCTGCGTGCAGTCGCTCGCCTTCATGAAGGCCGGCCACATGCAACTGCTCAACGACTGGCGTGATCAGGTGGTGCGCCAGGCCAATCGGGTCTACGTCGGCCTCGACGGCAAGGAATTCAACCCGAGTTTGCAGAACACCTGTATGGAATGCCACACCAGCAAGGTCAAATTCTGCGACCAATGCCACAACTACGCCGGGGTGACGCCATATTGCTGGGACTGCCACATCGCACCGAAGGAGAATCAATGATGGATGGGAGCAGAAGAAGCTTCTTGAAGATAGGAGGACTCTCCGTTCTGGGGTTGAGCGGTGTACGGGTCTGGAACGTGTTCGCGGCGACCCAGGAGGCCGGGCATGAAGCGGCCGCGGAGGCGGCAGGTGCCCTCCAGTGGGCGATGGTGATCGACATGAAAAAGTGCTGGGACTACCAGGAGAAGCAGCCCTGCACCGATTGCATGACGGCCTGCCACGGCATTCACAATGTTCCGGAAATCGCCGACCCGAAACGGGAAATCAAGTGGCTCTGGACCGACCTCTACCAGCACGCCTTCCCCACCGAGGGTCATGAGTATCCGCCCGCCGAGGCTAAGGGCAAACCGTTCCTGTTGCTCTGCAACCATTGCAGCAACCCGCCTTGCGTGCGGGTCTGCCCGACCCAGGCGACCTTCAAGCGCCCCGAGGACGGCGTGGTGATGATGGACTTTCACCGCTGCATCGGCTGCCGCTATTGCATGGCCGGCTGCCCCTACGGATCGCGCAGCTTCAACTGGCAGGACCCGCGACCGTTCATCAAGGAACTCAATATGCAGTTCCCCACCCGGACCAAGGGCGTGGTGGAAAAATGCAACTTCTGCGCCGAACGGCTGGCGAAGAATCTCTATCCCGCCTGCGTCGAAGTGTGCAAGGCCAAGGCGCTCACCTTCGGCAACCTCGGCGATCCGACTTCGCCGGTCCGTGAGCTGTTGAAGCAGCATTACACCATCCGCCGCAAAAACGAACTGGGAACCGGACCGAACGTTTACTATATCGTGTGAGGGAGCACCATGCTGGAAAAAGCGCTGGAAGGAAGCAAGAGCTATTGGCGTTTGCTCGTGACGCTCCTGGTCTTGGCCGGGATCGGGTTCGGCTGCTACCTGCTGCAGCTAAACCAGGGTCTGAGGATCACCGGCATGAGTCGGGACGTGTCCTGGGGCTTTTATATCGCACAATTCACCTTTCTGGTCGGGGTGGCGGCATCGGCGGTGATGGTGGTGCTGCCCTATTACCTCCACCATGTGAAGGTATTCGGCAAAATCACCATCCTGGGTGAATTCCTGGCGGTGGCATCGGTCACCATGTGCCTGTTGTTCATCGTGGTGGATCTCGGGAAACCCATGCGGCTCCTAAACGTGCTGCTTTACCCGACGCCCAATTCAGTGCTGTTCTGGGACATGGTGGTCCTGAACGGCTATCTGTTTTTGAATATTGTGATCGGCTGGACCGTGCTCGGGGCCGAACGCAAGGGCGTGGCCGCGCCGGCCTGGGTCAAACCGCTGATCTATCTGTCCATTCCCTGGGCGGTCAGCATCCATACGGTGACCGCGTTTCTGTATGCGGGTCTTCCCGGCCGCCACTTCTGGCTGACCGCCATTCTGGCGCCGCGCTTTCTCGCCTCCGCCTTCGCCGCCGGTCCGTCGCTGCTGATTCTGCTGGCCTATTTCGTGCGTAAGCGGAGCAAATTCGATCCGGGCGACGAAGCCTTCGAGAAGCTCAGCCAGGTGGTCGCCTACGCCATGTGCGTGAACGTGTTCTTTGTGCTGCTGGAACTGTTCACTTCCTTCTACAGCGGCATACCGTCGCACATGGAAGGGTTCATCTACCAGTTCAGCGGCCTCGAAGGCCATGGCAAGCTGATGCCGTTCATGTGGCTGTCGGCGATCCTGTCGGTGATCGCGGTGCTGATGCTGCTCAGCAAGAAGAAGCGGAGCCAGGAAAAGACCTTGAAGATCGCCTGCGTGCTGGTGTTTATCGCGCTCTGGCTGGAAAAGGGCCTGGGCCTGGTGATCACCGGCTTCATTCCCAACCCCTTCAACACGGTCACCGAATACTGGCCGACCTTCCCGGAACTGGGGATCACCATCGGCGTTTACGCCACCGGTTTCCTGGTGCTCACGGTGCTCTATAAGGTGGCCATCGCGGTGAAGGAAGAAAACCTCTAGCCGTTGTGCCCGACTACCGTCGGCAATTGCTCCGCACACCGCTGGCGAGATCCGATGGGCCTCAAAGCGGATGAATCGCGCAAGGCAGACGCCCTTCCCCTGCAGGGGAGGGCGCCACTATTTCCAATCGATCAAGAAGTTCCATCACCAGCGATGACTGACTGACTCTCGCACGGCTGATTAGCGGATAGTCAAGAGTCAGGCCACCAATATCCCCGAGGCTAGGGGGCAATTATACCGGTTTAGGATGAGATCTTTCATTACCCAATGCGGGCAAGATGCTGACGCTGCCGGCAAGGGGGCAACAAGAAGTGAAGGAATTGATTCTCAACGCGTTTGATTCGGCTAATCCGGCGGAATTATCTGGCAATCGTGGGCATTTTGTCCATAATGCCCTTGGTGGATATGGGGGAGCGGTTTGCCAACGGAGGAGATCAGTATGAAAAGATCTTTGTACATGTCACTTCCAGTGATTTGGTTTTCATGCCTCACTATTTTCCTTCTTCTTATCGCCGTCGCATTTGGTGGCGATGCGCCAGCGGACCCGAAGAAACACACCAGTTTGGGTAAATACGTCACCGCTGCGGAAGCCTATGAGATGTGGAAAGCCGACCAGCAGAAAGTGAAGGTACTCGATGTGAAGACCCCGGAGGAATATGACTTTGTAGGTCACGCTCCGATGGCGGTTAATATTCCTTCCGAGCCTTGGTCGGGTCAGTGGAATGCAGAGAAGAAGGCTTTCGCTCTGGTCAGCAATCCGGATTTCGAGGCTCAGGTTAAGGCCAGGTTCAAACCGGACGAGCCGATTTTGGTCATGTGCCGATTGGGTCAGCGCAGCGCCGCAGCCGTCGAACGTCTGGAATAGGCCGGCTTCACCAATGTTTTCAACATGGTGGACGGTTTTGAAGGCGATAAAGTGACGGACGAAGACAGTTACTTCAAGGGCAAACGCCTGAAAAACGGCCGGAAAAATTCTACCGCCCCCCTGGACCAATGGGCTCAATCCTGAGCTGGTTTTTGCCTATGCAAAATAAGGTATGCTGAGCACTGCCGGAGATATATTGGTTAAGGATAAAAAATTTCAATTCGTGTGCGCTCTTTCCCGGGAGCGCGGGCATCTTGCCCGCTTTTGAAAATGAAACATCTGATCCTAAACCAGTATAACAACGCCTCTGCTTCCCGGTACCTTTCACGAAAACAAGGTGGAGTCATCCACCCACTCCACCTTGTTTTGCGCATGGATTCCTTGCCGGTGCCGGCAGTTTCACCCGGCAATCGCCTGATTCGCGATTCGGCCCGCTCGACTTCTCTCCTGCTGCATTGCCAGGGGCTGCAATAGCTGCTCGTGCCGTAGCCTGCCGTTGTTGGCCCATACATTCTCAGAATCTCCAGGTAAGTGTGAGCCCTCGTTGATTGAGGTCGGCTGGGATGCTCGGTGCCAGTTCAGGCAAGGGCCGATGGGCTTGGGCTAGGTGCATGGCGGGTTCGGATCACTTTTAAGCCATCGCCACCAAACGCAAGGGCCAGGCTGGATCAGGCTGGACTGGTTCGGTCCAATCGAGTTCCCACATACGGGGAGTGGCTGATGTGTGGTGCCTGCCGAAAGGTCGACGACGGTCATGGCGTGGTGGCGATGGAATAGATCACTTGCCTCACTTCCGTATGGCAGGAGCTCAATCGGTTGTGGCCGGACCTGTTCGGCGCTCTGATTCAACCGAGGCAGGCGCTGTTCATCAACATCAATCTGAACAGCGCCGATCCCTACCCGGCTGCCACCTGCCCGCGGATGCTGGCGGAACTGGACCATTTTCTCTCGGACCACGGGCACCGCCGGATCGAGGCGGGCGAACGTTCAGGTTATGACGCTCTGCCGACTCGAAGGGTGGCGAAAAAGACCGGCTTCCTCGACGCCTTGGCGGGCCGCGCCCGGTTTCTCGACTTCGATTCAACCGACTGGGTACGGGTGGATCTTCCCGAACCGTATCTCTATTCGGCCACGGTGCCGAAAGCCGTGCTTGCGGCCGATCGCATCATTTCCCTGGCCAATTTGAAAACCCATCGGTTGGCCGATTACTCGTTCGGCCTCAAGCTCGCGGTCGGCTACCTGCATCCCCTGGAACGCTAGCCTTTGCACCAGGATCATCCGCAGGAAAAGGTAGTGGAAATCAATCCGGCGGTGGCGGCCGATCTCACCCTGATCGACGGGCGTAAAGCTTTTGTGAGTGAATTCGTAGGTTGGGTTGCGACCAGCGGGAGCTACCCGACTGTTTGGCAACCTTCCCAATGCGCACCCCCTCGACGGATAGTCAGGGAGTGCCACGCACACCCTGACCTTGTATGTTGACCTTAAGGTTTGGT
>Ga0100398_1002247_pt1 | contig 16235 bp, 11 predicted proteins | sample CryGeymeta201522_FD_81568 | JGI IMG/M metagenome (GOLD analysis project Ga0100398, IMG submission 81568) | Groundwater microbial communities from Crystal Geyser aquifers in Utah, USA - Crystal Geyser metaG 2015-22 | ecosystem: Environmental > Aquatic > Deep subsurface > Groundwater | place: USA... | reverse complement strand
TTAATCTTTTATTTTATTAAATTCTTATTTATTAAATAAACTTAAATAAAATAAACTAACTTTTATTTTTTTAACAAAAACAATACCAATAAATGCGTACCTTTTATAATTCTAAATTTATTTAATAAATAAGGACCCTACGGGAATCGAACCCGTGTCTCCACAGTGAAAGTGTGATATTCTACCATTAAACTAAGGGTTATAAATTTTTTTTAATTTTATATATAAATAACATTCACCCTACGGGAATCGAACCCGTGTCTCCACATTGGCAATGTGATATTCTACCATTTAACTAAGAGTTTTAAAAACTTTAGGAAAAAAGGGGATCGAACCCTTAACTAAACTGCCACAAAGTTTTATTTTACCAATTAAACTATTTTCCTATATATATATTGAGTGGTTTTTACTTTTTAACTTTATTTAGCTATTTTTTTTATCTTTTTTTAATAACTTTGAACATTTTTTACAAGTTTTCTAAAAAAAAAATATACCTATCTCAATAATTTAAAATAAAAGCTGAGCATGAGAATCGAACTCATACCACAAGTGCGACAGACTTGTATCCTACCATTAGACTAGCCCAAAAAATTTTTATTATTTTATATTAGAGTATGACGGGACTCGAACCCGTAAGACTAATAGTCCACGACTTAGCAAATCGCCGCAATCCCCTTCTGCCACATACTTGAAATTTATATATTAGTCCTGAAAGGAATCGAACCTTTTACTTTCGCTTATCAGACGAACATTATACCATTTAACTACAGGACTTTTATTAAAATTATTATTTATTTAGTACGGAAAGGGAATCGAACCCTTATCTTTAGATTTGCAATCCAACACATTACCAATTATGTTATCCGTTTATAATAAATTTAAAAAGACATGATGGGACTCGAACCCATAAACCGTATAGGTAACAACTTTCAAAGCTGCCGCAATTGCCATTTCTGCCACATGTTTTTTGGACCAGACCGGAATCGAACCGGTAACTTTGATATGCAAAACCAATATTTTCCCAATTAAACTACAGGCCAAAATTTTTTTATTATTTAATCTTAAATTTAGTCTCACAAGGGATTCGAACCCTTATCACGTCGATTAGAAGTCGAGTATTTTACCATTAAACTAGCGAGATAAATTTTTATATAACCATATAATCTGTCGGTAAGTAGAATCGAACTACTGCTGACACAGCTTTTCAGGCTGCCGCTCTACCACTGAGCTACACCGACAATATTTTATCTATTAAAAAAATAAACATATATATATTTAATTCGGAATGATGGGAATCGAACCCATAGCTAAAACTCCCAAAGCTCTAATGTTACCATTACACCACATTCAAAAATACTATTTAGGGTCTAATAGGACTCGAACCTATATTTTCAATGCCGCAAACTAACGTTTTACCAATTAAACTATAGACCTTTTTACTTATTTAACGGCCTTGATGGGGCTCGAACCCACAACCCCATGATTAACAGTCATATGCTCTACCTATTGAGCTACAAGGCTTTGGAAGTGGTGGGACTCGAACCCACAACCTGTGAAGGAATAGATTTACAGTCTACCGCTTTATTCCAATTCAGCCACACTTCCTTAAAATTTTTTAAATTTTTTTTTATCATAGAGGTGGTAGGATTTGAACCTACGCATGTTAGAATCAAAATCTAATGCCTTACCGAACTTGGCTACACCTACATACATAAATACATAGCCCCTGCAAGATTCGAACTTACATCGCGCCCATCATGAGTGGGGCATCTTCACCATTAGACCAAGGGGCTTATTTTTTGCTGGGAGAAGGAATCGAACCTCCCATTAGGGGGCATGAGCCCCTCGTGTAACCACTACACTTTCCCAACTAAATATGATCCTCACTGGACTCGAACCAGTACCTAATAAATTAGAATAGATTTTAAGTCTACCGCGTCTACCATTCCGCCAGAGGATAATTTTAGGATGAGGGGACTTGAACCCCCACGATATATAAATCATAAGAACCTAAACCTCACATGTCTACCAATTCCATCACATCCTCATTTACCTTTTTATTTTAATATGCCCCGTACAGGAATCGAACCTATACCTTCAGATTACAAAACTAATATTCTACCAATTGAACTAACGGGTTTTTTTTTACCTATATAGGTGAATTTAAAAATTTCTACATTTTTTTTTACATAATTACAATAACTTCAAATGCAAACCTTATTAATATTTTAAAATTTTTTGTTTATTTCTTATTATTTATATAAAAATAATAATTATCTTTTTGTACTTTAAATTTTATAAATTTTTTTTTACGTTGATTACGCTTTATATCTAAATAATTTAAATATAATTTATTAATACGTAAATAACCAGCATCAGCACCTATTAAACGATCATATCAAGTTAATTTATCTATACTTTTTATATTTTTATAATAAGATAATACAGTTTTTAAGACATTATATAAATTTTTTTTTTCTTCTAGTATAATTAAAACATTTAACATATTTTTAAATAAAAAAAAACGTTTAAAAAATAAATAATATTGCTCATTTTTATAATGTTTAAATAAAATATCTTGTAATTTAAAAAAATTATCAAATCTTAATAAATAATTATCAATACTATAAAATTTTTTTAAATTAGAATAATAATAATTATTATTAACTTGTAAATTAAAAAAATAAAAAAATAGAAATTTTTTAAAAAAAAAAAAAATAAATAATTAAAATTTTATTAAATTATTATAATCTTTTATTAATAAAATAAATTTATAAACTTTTAAAAAATTTATAATAAATTTTTTAAACTTTAAAAAGTAGTAAAGAATAAAAATTTTTAACAAATTAAAATAAATATAAAAATATTTATTTATTATTATTTTTTTTATTAATTTTAAAAAATCATGATATTTTTTATAATAAATATTAAATATTTTTAATTTAATATTAATATAAATATTCTTTACTTTATGTATTAATTTAGTAAAAATAAAATAACTTCATTTTATATTATAAGACAAAATAAGAGCTAATTGACAATAATATAATAATAAATCTTCTATTAAAAAAAATCAAATAAAATAATATAAATCATAAAATAAATTTTTTCTATTAATATTACTATTTTCACGAAGAAAATAATAAGAAAAATACTTATATATTACTACAAAAGTTTTTTCAATTTCTGTATATTCTCATAAAGTAAATGTTTGTATTTCCATTAATTCCAATTGTCATTCTCATTTATGTAAAAAATAAGAAAAAGGTATGAAAAATTCGTACTTCAAAATATGAAATTTTCATGATAAATAACCAGATAAACCAAAATATTTTCGATCAGCATAATATTTAATATACTTATAATTAACTTGTCAATATGTATATTCATAATCTTCATCACGAATTTCTTCTCATATAAAAAAAGTATAACGATCTATAAAAATTTTTGGTTTATTAAAAAAATTTAATAATTCAAATAAAAAATTTAAAAATAATAAAAATTTTATAGAATATTTAAAAATTATTTTTAATATATTTTCAATATTCAATTTTAAATAAATTTTTTGAAAAAAATTTATTTTTTCAGTTTTAAAAAAAATTTGTATTAAATTTTTTAATTTTAATTTATATACATATTTTATTAAAGGTTTTAAATTAAACAACAAACAATAAAATATAAATAAATAAAAAATTATAAAAAAAAATATATATAATAAAATATTAAATAAAAAATAAATAAAATAACAAAATTTTAAAATATTTTTTTGAATAAAAATATATATTACAAATATTTTTTTTTTAAAAACTTTTAAACTATAAAAAAATATATAATCAAAAATTATAAATTTTAATAATATATATATATATATATATATATATAATAATAATAAAAAAAAAAAAATAAAAAAAAAAAAAAAAAATAAATTAAAAAAAAAAAAAAATATAAAAAAAATTATATTTATTATATACGAAATAATTTTCATAAAAATACTAAAAAATAATAAAAATAAAAAATAATTTATATATATATTATCAAAAAATAAATAAATTACTATATAAATAAATAAAAAAATATAAAAAAAAATAAAAATTTTTTTTAAAAAATAAATAAAATAAACAAATGATAAAAAATATTTTTTTATTATTTTACGTTCTAAAGAAATAAAAAAATACTCTTCCCAATAAAAATTTGATTTTTGCTCAAACATAACTGAATCATTATTTTCTTTACGTTTACCTTGTTGGCCTAAAAACATTATTTATAATTATAATCAAAAATAAATTTATCAATAAAACTTAAATCATGTTGTATTTCATAACCTATAGCAAAACGAAATGTACCAAAAGGACTTAATTCACTTAAAATATAATTTTCATCATAACTAAAAAAAGGTTTTTCATAAAAATAAGCAAAATATTTAGAAAACTTACTTAATCAACTTTTATAATTATTACTACGATAAAAAAATATAAAATAATAAAAAGTTCAAAAAAATTTACGTTTAGAAACCTTCCTTACATTTAAACGTCAATTTTTAAAAAATTGTCAATTATATTTTAAAATATGTAATGTAAAAATATAAAAAAAAAAATTTATACCTAAAAATGAATCATCATTTGCAGCTAAAGGTAATAATGTATCACCGGATAATGCATTCGAATCAATAATAGCTATTGATTGTGCATAAATACAACCACCTTCATAATTAGTAACACGTGATTCTAACATACGAGGTAAAAAAATAAAAATAGGTACCCAAAAACCGGTTATATTAAAACCAAATAAACGAAATAAAAAAATATAATGTTTTTTTTCCAAAACAAAACCATTTAAATACTCACGATATAAAATAAATAATAAACTAAAAATTGTTTGAAAATTAGTTAAACAACCAGCTATTCAATCAAATACTGAATAACCCATACCTAAAATTAAAGAATAACGTAAAGTAAAAGGTATAAAAATATGATTATGACAAACATATCAACCTCTACCATAAGCCAAACCACATTTTATTGCCATAAAAATTAAACTACGTATACCTAAAATCATTTTAGAAAATTTTATTATAAATATAGAAAAATATAATTTTTTTAAAAATATCTTATTTTTACCAGTACGTTTAATTAATTTATTTTTTAAAATTTTTAAATTTAACGTTTGAGTTAATACTTGTTGTTTTGTACTTTTTAGTAAAAAAAAAAAATCACAAATACCTTGTAAAAATCAACGAGCATAAAATACACTTTTTTTAAAAATATGACCTAAATGTAATCCAAATTTAAATAAATGTTTAAATCCAAAAAAAATAAAACCTTTATATATTTCCTGTCTTTTTTTTATCATCAATAAACAATAAAAAATAAAATAACTCAAACAACATCAACAAAATGTCAATATCATATAGCAAATTCAAAACCTAAATGTGATTCTCTAATTAATTGACCTTGACATAATCTTATAAAACATACAGTTAAAAAAATAATACCAATCAATACATGTATACCATGTAAACCTGTTAAAAAGTAAAACATTGTACCAAAAACAAAATCTGTTAAAAAATAAGGTGTTAATTTATATTCAATAACTTGTAAAATTTCAAATGTTAAACCTAATAAAATAGTTAATAATAAACGTATTTTAGCATTTAATAAATCACCAATAATTAATGCTTTATGTGCTATAGTTAATGTAATACCTGATAATAATAATAAAAATGTATTTAATAAAGGTAATCTAAATGTTTTTACAGAAGATACACCAATACCAGGTCAATAATAACCTATTTCATAAATAGTTGTTAAACTATAATGAAAATAACCTCAAAAAAATAAAAAAAAAACCATAACTTCACTAACCATAAATAATAAAAAACCTAATCAAATACTTCTTTTTACTACTAATGTATGTTTACCTTGATATGTTGATTCTTTAATAACATCACCTCATCATTTATAAGCACATATTAATAATATTAAAAAATTTAAATAAACAAATAAACTACTTAATTCTAATCTTTCTGTTGTTAATACTATAAACATTGTAAAAAAAAACGCCCCTAATGAAACAAATAATGGTCATGGACTATAATCTACTAAATGAAATAAATGTCTTTTTTTTTGTTTCATTTTTTTATTTATTTATAATTTTTTTTAATTTATTTTGATTTAATAATATTATTAAAAATTTTTATAATTTTTTAACATACATATTTTTACATAATATATAAACATAAAACCAAATTTTTTATTACTTAATATACAATAGATTAACATAAGTTTTTTTAGGTATCTTCTAACCTCTAACCAAATATATAATTATTTTAAAAAATTTTTGACTTGTATTGGATTCGAACCAATGACACGCCGGTTAAAAGCCGGGTATTTTACCATTAAACTAACAAGTCAAAATATAAAATTCGATTTTAAATATAAACGAGGACAAAGGGAATCGAACCCTTATCTTCGGCATTGAAAACCACTATTCTACCAATTATACTATGCCCTAAATATTTTACAAATTCCCAACAACAGGTTCCCCTACCATTACCGTGTTACGACTTAGCAACAATTATCACCGAATAAATATCACCTTCTGTAATAACAAAGCTATTGTTTTAAATATAAATATTAATATTTATAAAATAAAACAAAAATCACCCCCATCAAAGGATTCCAAAAACGGCCCTATTATCGCCTGACGGGCAGTTTGTACGTAAGCATAAAAAGATTCACCGCTTCGTTGTGATAAGCGAGTACTAGCGATTCCACCTTCATGTTTTCAAGTTTCAGAAAACAATCCGAACTTCGAAAATTTTTAGCGAATATATACTTTTTTACAAAAATATCTCGTATTGTAATCTCCTTTGTAGCAAATGTGTAGCCCATGACAGCCTAGCCTCATACTGACTTGCCTTCTTCCTCACTTCAGATCGCTACGCGAGTAGTTTTTATAACCTAAACAAAAAAATAAGGGTTGCGCCCGTTGCGAGATTGAACCTAACGTCTCAAGACACGGGCTTACTGCAGCCATGCAAGAGCTTTGCTTCCTCCATACTCTTTTATTAACCACAATTAATAAAGATAGATCAGCGACATGGTCATGGTAAGATTTGGCGCGTTGATACGAATTAAACCACATGCTCCACCACTAGAGACGAGCTTACCGTCAATTCCCTTAAGTTTTAACCTTGCGGCTGTAGTTCCTAGGTAGTGCATTTGGACATTAACTTCAAATACTGTAATAAAAATTTACAATACTTAATGCACATAGTTTAGGGTGTAGACTACAAGGGTGCCTAATCCTATTCGATACCTACACTTTCGCACCTCACCGTTAGTTTTTTATTAAAATATGTTTTCACCTTAGGTCGTCTTTCTTTTATTAACTGATTCCACCCATACTGAAGAACTGCTTATCTTTATCTAAAAAACTCGTAAATTATTAATTTTGCAATTATACTACTCTATTTTGAGTATATTTTAATTTTTATACAATAATTCGGCTACATGCATTTACACCCAGTTAAGATGAATAACACTTGAACCACCCGTGTAACCGCGGCTGCTGGCACGGATATTTGCCGGTTCTTTACAATATAGTAATATCATTTTTTTCCTATATTTACATTACTTACAACTTTGGTTTTCTTATAATACGCAATCTAAATGGATCAAACTTTCGTTCATTGTCCAACATTCCTCACTGCTGCCCTATAATAGAAGGTCCGGGTATTATTTCAACCCCATTGTGACGGTACGTGCTCCCACACCCGTTAAAGATCGTAGGCTAATTAAGCTTTTATCATTACTAAATACCTAATCTTATAAAAGAATATCAAATTGCATCTTTATACTTTTTTATATATTTTAATATATAATTATCATTTTTTTTACAATGGCAATTTCTAATTTCTTTTATACTACTCACCTTTACGCCATAAAAAATAATATATATTTTTTAATAAACTTGCATGTGTAATATTGATTTACAAGCATTCATTCAGAGCCAGGATCAAACTCTTATTTGTTCTTTTTTTCTTCTTTATAAAACTGATTTTTTAAATTATTTTTTTATAATTTAATTATACTTTTTTGCTTTTAAATTTTTTATTTATTAATCATACTAAATACTGAACATTTAAAAAGATAAAATACTTAATTTAATAAATTTATCTAAATAACATACAACATTTTTTTCAATCATTCTAAACTGCTTTAACTTTTATTTCATTAATTTTAATAGACCTAAACCTAAAACATTTTATTTTTTTTTATTCTTTTACTTACTTCACTTAGATTTTTTTTTAATTCTTTTACTATTTCTTTTTGGTCCTGATATTCTTTTTCTGTTATTATTTCCACAAAACTACCATCTGAGTTTATTTTATATTTTTTTACTTCCTCATTACTTCTTATTTTTTCATGATTTTTTACTAATTCTTTTATTTCCTTTACTCTTTCCACCATATAATATGTTTCATATTTTTCTAAATTTATTAAACAATATAGACGATCTGACTCATCATCTGTATCTAACAAAAATATTGGTATTTTTAACAGATTTTTACCAGGTTTTTGCAAAAGTGCAAAAGATTTTAGATCTATAAGCGGAATTTTTTTAGTTTGAATATAATTTACCCATTCCGTATTAATTTGTTTCATTTCTTCTAATTTTTGTTTTAACCTTGTTTTTAATTCAAAATGTTTTCAATGTAATTTCAATTTATATTTACTATTATCTATTTCATAATTATTATATATTATTTCACTATAAATTATTTGATTTGGATCATCAGTCCACTCTTTTCTATAAAGCGTCGCATCTCTTTTTATACAGACATGAGTATTTATTATTATTTCTTGACCATTTTCTTTAAAAATTTCATTTAATATATCTAAAAATTCAATACATTTTTGATATCTTTTATCATTAATTTCTTGTAATTCTTTTATATTTCAATATTTAAAATTTAAAGAATTAAATTTCTTTTCCAATTTATTTTGTGGCACTATTTTTCTTCTTATTTTTACATCATTAATATCCATTCTAGGTTCTAAATTCTTTTTTACTTTTTTCCTTACACTTTTCATATTTATATTACATCTATAACCATAATCAAAAACATTACCACCACTATTTCAATTTTCTAAGAATTCTATTCAATAATCAAATTTTGATTTTTCTCTTAATATTGCATTTAAATGCACAAAATATTCATTTATATCTGCTATATTTATTCCAAATATAATATCTGCATAATATAATTCCTCATTTAATCAATATTTATTAAAATAATCTCTACCTTCAGCAGATGCACCAAAAAAACCTCAACACAGATATTCATATATATATCAATTAGGATTCAATCTATTTTTATGGTTCCGTTCCGGAAATAATCTTAACTCATCGCTAAAATAATAATAAAAAATATATGTATAACTTAAACGCGATAATTTGACTTGTGGTAATATATATATATCTTTTAATGTTATTTTTGCATACTGACGATCTTTCAAAAAATATAATATTGGTATTAAAAATTTATTATAATTAAATAAATATATTAACATTTGATCTAATAAATATATATTTATTATTATTAGACCTATTATTATTATTTGTCCTATATTTATACCTAATATCATTAAGAGTTTTTGTATTAATATTATATTTATTATTAATACTAATACTCTTCAATCTATTATTTTTTTAAAATTTTTTTTTTTTATTTTATCTTTTATTTTTTCTGTCATAATATAACTTTGATCTACAATTACCTTTAAATATACCATCATTATATAATACATTATTTCATCTATATATTTATAATAGTTTTCTATTCTTAATTTTAAACTTATATATCTCAAGATTTTATTTATAAATATTCATATTCTTTGGATTCTTCTCAATCAAACATATCTATTTAATATCAAATATAGTGGAACTATTACTAAAAAATTTAATTTATTATGCGTCCTTAAAAATTGTAAATATTTACTTCTATTAGATTTTTCGGTTTTAAATAATAAATATAATTTTTTATATACTATTATTCAACATATTATTATTATACTTATTATATATCTTCGTATATAACTTACATCATAAGTTATTATTAATATACTTATAAATATTATTAATCTTACATAAAAATATTCCTCACCTTGCATTACTTTTTTTATATATGTGAATATTTTTATTATAACCTTTAATACAATTTTTAATAAACTTTTTAATAAACTTTTTTTCTCTAAATTTACCAAATTACTCTCATCTTTTTTTAATTTATTTTTTATATTTTTGAATAATTTTCCTTGGTTTAACATAAATTTTAATTTTATATTATCACGCCTATTTATATATCTATCTACCATTTTTTTTTTTAACATTTTTCTTTTATCAATTCATAAATTTCTTCTATTGTAAATTCTGATCTTAACCTATGAATACCTATTTCTTTTATAACTTCATATAAACCTTCATTTATATTTAATTTATTAAATAATTTTATACACTCATCTACAAAAATTTCACCATTTTCTGATTTATAAAAATATTTATCCATTAACTCTGGGTTTCTATCAAATAGTTCTATATAATACCCTATGTGCATCAATATTTGTTCTTCATCATTTATAATTTCCGTACAAATATCATTAAATTCTCCTGTACCAAAAACACCTCTAACTGGATAATTTATTGTATTACTTAAACCTACACCATTTAACAACCTAGAAACTATAAATTCCACTAACAGCTCTCTTGAATTTTGATTATTTTCTAATATCCCATTAAAATCATCAATTTCTTGCAACGCTATTCTTAAATCTTCTTCTGATCTTCTTTTCATTTTTTTCAACAATTTAAAATGACTAAAATTTAATTTTGCTAATTCATTAGCATTTAAAAAATATGGATGTAAATACGCACCATTCTCTGTTAAATGTTCTATAATAATACGTTCCTTCACAGTATCAGAAATTTTGGTTACTGTAAAAGCCTGTAAATCAACACCATTTTGGTTTAAATTTATTTTTTTTGTATAAAATGCACCAATCTCGGTACCATCACTATTAAAAAATAATTGCTGCACTATTTCTACAAGCTCCCCTTCAACATTTTCAGTCGTTCTTAATTGTATTCTTCTTTCTACATTTAATGTTGTTGATACTATTTCAAAACCTACTTCTTCTGAATCGCTTATTAATATTATACTACCATGATTATATCTATTTATTAATTCTAATAAATATAATTTATTCACAATTAGATTTAAATCAGAATCTCAATACAAATCTTTTATTAAATTTATTAAATTTATCAAATCTTCTAAATGTTCTACATCTTTTACATCTTTAAAATCTTCTAAATCTTCTACTTCTTCTACACCGTTTAAAATGCCTTTAAATATTTTTATTTTATTAGACGCAGTTAAATTTATAATATCATGATATAAAGTTAAATTTATTTCTTCTTCAGTTCTTACATCATTTAGCACTACTTTATTAAAAGCAATATATGTTTGATCTTTATTTTTTATTTTATCTTTAAAAATATAACTACAAACATAATTTTTAAACAATTTATTTTTAGATTCTATTATTGTATTTTTTACTCATTCTCATGAATTATTTAACTGACTACCTTGATTATTTGATTCATCATAATGCCCTACATTTTTATTTAGTTCATTTCTATTATACGGTGGTTCTTCACCATCACCTTTATATTTATCATGCTTATTTATAGTTATTTTATTATTTTGTGTACTTATCGATTGATTACTATTTACCTGTGTTGGTTTTTCCACTTTTGGTGGGTTTAACAATAAATTTTTTTTATGATAACTTCTTTTAAACACTTTTACCTTTTCCTTAACTTTAACAAATTTATTTCTTTTATTTAATCTTAAATTTTTATTTTTTTTTCTAAATAAATAATTTATATAATTAATTCTTTTTCATAAATAAAAATATCATAACAATCTTATACTTTCTATATATATTAAATATAAACTTACTACAAAAAAAATACCTAAACCCATACTTAATGATAAGTATAAACTTCAAACAAAATGACTTGTTACTGCAAATCCTAATGGTAATAATCCTATTATATTCAATAATATAATTGTCATAAATATCGTAAATAATATCGGGAAAAATTTTAATCCTTTATTCCCTACTTGTTGATATACTAATAAATACACAAATAAAAATAAATTTTCTAATACATATTGTATTTTATTTGGTATAATCTTTAGTTCATCCATTAATAAATATATTGTCATAAAAAAAAAAACTATCAAACTAAAAACAACTACATTTAAATTATTTAAATACACTATAAAATAATTTAAAACTCTTAGACTAACTATCATATATATATCAAATTGTGATAATGGTGTATACATTATTTTTAAAATTTTTAATTTTTAATATTGTAATTTATACATTTTTTTATTATTTTGTTTTATAAAAAAATATTTCTATGAAATTTATATTAATCTTTTATTTTATTAAATTCTTATTACAACGATAAACTAAACTCTTCTTAAAAAAAAAATAAAATTTAAATAAATTTAAGCTTTTTCACCAACAATTAATATAGCATAACCTTTAATAAATACGGATATATAATCTTCTATATCGATTTTACATAAAATACAAATAATAGCTATAATCATTATTATCCAAGGATAACTTAAAAAAGTACCTATACGATCACCTTTAATTTTATAATCAAAAAGATATGTATATATATATAACATAAATAACATAATTAAATCAATAACTAATATTAAATTACATTGAATAAAAATATTTATAGTTAACCCTGTTAATAATCAATATAAAATTTTTACATTAATTAAAAAATTTATTAATTGAATTAAAGACATTAAACCCTCCAGAAACAACGTGCCGTCCTCCACAGTATAATTTAATAAATAATAACCATATATTAATAAATATAATAAACGTAAAATAGAAATACAAAAAAATATACTTAAATAAATTATTATTATATTAATTATATAATCATTAAAAATTAATATTTTAAATTTATATAAAATAATAAAAATTATTAACGATAATAACGCTTGAAATCATTTTTGTAAATTAATTAATAAAAGATACATAATAATTATGATATTTTATATATTCAACTTTAAAAAAAAAACCAATAATAGTGCTATCTGCTTCATTTAATAAACGCACAAATAAACTACACCTTACATCAAAATAATTTCAAATAACATTCATTATATTTAGCATTTTTAATTATCAATATTTTTAAAACTAAGGAAATCTTTAGCTGAAATTAAACCAGTTTCTTTACAAAAAACTTTAGCATATTTTTCATTTATACTTATATCTTTTCATAAGATTTTTTTACCTGCTTTTACTAAATCTAAAGACTTTTAAAAAAAAACAGATAAACTTGAATTTTTATTATGTGATATTACAAGAATTTCGGATTCGGAAGTTTTTTGATAAGTTTCTAAAGATTTTCCTTGTGTTTTATACGTTGCTTCTATAACATAATCTTGATTATTATTTTCAAAACCTACTTTTAAATGTGTATTTTCTCTTGCGTCTTGTACATCTAAATAATCAGAAATTTGAACAGAATCATCTTTTAATTTTTTTTCATATTTAATTTTTATATTATCATAAATTTTTTTATTATTATCTATAGGTAAACGAATATACATAGTACTATTATCTATAAAATTACAAGTATCACTATCTGTTTTTATTTGTTTAGTTTCAGCATATTTAAAATTTTTATCTTTAATTTTTGAACGTAATTTTGCATTATAAAAATTTTTTGTATTACTATTAGCAGCTACGTTAGTTATTTTAACGAACTCACCTGCATATAACATTTGATTTGATCTAAACATTTTATATTATTAACTATATAAAATTAAAAAAGCCATCATTAAAGCTAATAAACCCATTGCTTCTGTTAAAGCTAAACCTAAAAATAAATATTTTAATAAATTATCTTCTAAAAATGGATTTCTACCTAAACTAGCTATAAAAAAACCAAATAATACACCTAAACCTACACCTGCTCCTGTTACACCTATTGTTGCCATACCAGCACCTATTAATTTTGAACTTGCTATTAAACCTACTGTTAATTCTTTCATTCTTTTTTTTTCTTTTCTTTATTCTATTTACCTTTTATTTACCAGCACAATCTTTAATTTTTTTTGAATTTTGATATTCTATTTTTTTATTTTGAATCTTATTTTTTAATAAAAACTTATAATTTTATTTAAAAGTTTTTAACTTTGAAAATTTTAAATAAGATCATTTACTATATAAAATTTTATTATAATACATTTATTTTTTATTTAAAAAAGTTAAAATAGTAAAACTATTTAAATTTTTTCTTAAAATGAATTTTAATAAAATATAACTAAAAAAATTTAAATAAATAAATCTTAAATCATTAGTTAATAAATTTAAATTACTTACATTAATATTTTTTTCATTTGATACAAAATTTTTATAAAAATAAAAAGATCTTTTTTTATTAAAAAAAGCTAAATCACCTTTATTATCTTGATGTATTAAATAAGTATCTTTTAATAAATAAATATTTGTATAATTTAATAATAATAAAATAATTAAAAAAAAAAATACAAATAATGCAAAAAAATTTAAATAAGAACCAACTGTACATATAAAATTTCAACCAGCATACATATCTGGATAATCTGAAATACGTCTAGGCATACCAGATAAACCTAATCAATGCATTGGTAAAAATGTTAAATTTGACCCTATAAATGTTAATCAAAAATGTAATTTTGCTAAACGTTGATCATAAAAATTACCAGTTCAAAAACCTATTCAATGATAAAAACCAGCAAAAATACCAAAAACAGCACCTAATGATAAAACATAATGAAAATGACCTACCACAAAATAGGGATAGTTACTACATTCTTAATATTTATTCTATGTATTATGGCTTTAAATATTCATATTCTTTTAATCTTTCTTTTTCAATGTATTTTTATCATAACCAGCTTCTTCTAATATATAATCTGCTGGTATATTAAAGTGTTTTTTCATAAAAGGTTTTACATAATTTTCGTTGTGTCTATCAAATGGTGTTTCTACACCAGGATATGTATACTGTTGTCAAGTGTTATATCCGGCATAACCACCACAAATAACCGTACATACAGATCACACACCTAGATTACGTACTCTTTTTATAGATTTATCTACTTTTCCAAAATTTTGTATTAATTTAGATGGATCAAATTCACCCCCTCTAGTATATTTTATAGGGTCACTTAAAGGTATACTATATATAATACAATAGGGTATATTAATAATAAATAAAAATATAATATCTAAAATAATTATTGACATAGGAATTAACAATATAAAATATACATAAATTATCATTAAAAATATTCATTTAAATATAAAAAATTGATCTAAGCTAAAAAATAAATTACTAACAAACATCAGTAAAAATATTTTTTGTATGTTTTTAAATAGATTGATAAAATATTTAATATATTGTGTCTCAATATATTTTTGTAACATACTATATTTAAATGTTTTTTCAACTTTTAACATAAACTCTTCATTTCTTTTTTGCTCTATTATATTTTCTTCTACTTTTTCTAGTAAATTAAAATTATTAAAAAATAAGTAACTTATAATAGGTATTAAACTAAAAATAATAATTAATAAATAATTTGGGGCTAACTTAAAATCTCCAAAAAAAGGATATATATCATTTTTATCACTTAAATTTATAAGTATAGTTATAGAAGACAATAACAAAATATTTAAAATAAAAATACTTAAATTTTTATAATAAAATTTATTCTGTTCAGTATTTCTATATTTATATAATTTTAGTTTAAGTAATCGCAAATAAAGAATATAGACTAAAAATACAATAATGTATATAAATAAGAGTATATTTTTATGTTCAACATTAATATATAACAAAGTAAACGTAATAATAAAAAATAGATTATTTAACACTTTTCTAATGAATAAAATATTTAAAAATTTATAAGTATAATTATCTAAATTATTGATAAAATTTCTTATTTTATTTTTATTTTGATTAGATGAATAAAAACATTTGAAAACTTTATTTTTTCGATATGAATTACTAACCACCCTTTTTAATTTTTTTTTTTTTTTATAATAGGGATAGTATAAATCATAATAAGCATACTT
>Ga0100398_1002242_pt1 | contig 16264 bp, 15 predicted proteins | sample CryGeymeta201522_FD_81568 | JGI IMG/M metagenome (GOLD analysis project Ga0100398, IMG submission 81568) | Groundwater microbial communities from Crystal Geyser aquifers in Utah, USA - Crystal Geyser metaG 2015-22 | ecosystem: Environmental > Aquatic > Deep subsurface > Groundwater | place: USA... | reverse complement strand
CCTGGCAGGCAGCCAGTTCAAGATGGGCGTGTTGTTGTACGACGGCTCCGAGACCATGCCGCTTGGCGACCGCATCTGGGCCGCACCGGTGTCCACACTTTGGGGAATGGAGAAGTCAAATCAGGTGTAAATGGTTTTGACACGCGCCAGCATGGTTCAAACCCATGCGCGAGATTCAAAAAACCGTGTCATTTTTGTTCAAGACACGTTTTGAAACGATTACACCGGCAAGAACTGGCACAAAGCGTCATAAAAGGGGATGGTTTAGGTGTTTAATCTGGCTGGCACGGAAGCTGCTGATGTAAAAGAGTTCTCGTTGTCTTATTTTTCATTTTTTAAGGAGCTTACTATGAAGCGTTCAATGCAAAAGGGTTTTACCCTGATCGAGTTGATGATCGTCGTGGCGATCATCGGTATTTTGGCTGCAGTGGCTTTGCCGGCTTATCAGGATTACACAATCCGTGCTAAGGTCTCGGAAGGTATATTGGCTCTTTCTTCAGGGCGTACCGCTATCAGCGAGACTTTTGCAAACAAATCTACATTGTTCCTCACTCAGGATTCAATGGGCGTGCAGTCTCAAACGAGTAAATACGTCACATCCTTAACATACACTGGCACTGATACGACGCATGGTCTTTTGGAAGTGACCATTGCGGCCGCAGCCGGTACAGCCGTTTCAGGCAAAACAGTTCAGATGAAAGCGTTGGGGGATACCACTACCGGCCAAGTCGCTTGGTCGTGCGGAAAAGGCACCATTGAAACTAAATATCTGCCAAGTTCTTGCAAAGACTTCTAATTTAAGTTGATCAATCAAAAGCCCCTTGTTATTTCAAGGGGCTTTTTTGTTGCCGTCAACATGCTTAACAATCTCGCATCTGCTGTTCTGCTTTCAGTCTTTGCACTTTTTTTGACGCTGCTTTATTGTGCCGGTCTGCACGGCGGCTTCTTTTTTGATGACGAGCCCAGCATTCTTCTTGCACAAGGCATACGCATCACCTCCCTGACGCCAGATTCCCTTCGCCAAGCTTGGTTCAGCGGCGGCGCTGGCCCCACGGGCCGCCCCATTGCCCAACTCAGTTTCGCGCTGAACTATTTCTTCAGCGGTTTCAACCCCTTCGTTTTCAAAGCCACCAACCTGGCCATCCACCTGGTCAACGGCTGGCTGGTGTTTGCCCTGGCTCGGCTGCTGCTCCAAGCCGCCCAGCCTCTAGCAAAACCCAACCATGTGTTGATCGCCTCCGGCACAGCGGCGGCGTTGTGGCTGCTACACCCGATCCAATTGCTGCCGGTGTTGCATGTGGTGCAGCGCATGACCAGCCTGTCGGCACTGTTTCTGCTGGCGGCGTTGTGGCTGCACATCCAGGCGCGTGCGCGCACCGGGCTTGCAAGCCTTTTCATGCTCTTGCCAGCGTGGTTCCTGCTTTGGCCGCTCTCATTTTTAAGTAAAGAAACCGGCGTGCTGTTCCCGGCATTTGTGTTGGTGTGGGAGCTGACACTGCACCGCAGCGCCCAAGGCCGCCTGGACCGCTTTGCCCGCAGCTTTGCCGCACTGGCGGCGTTGGTCGCGCTGGCGGTGCTGGTCTACGCGCTGTCGCCGCGCGCGCAGTGGCTGTGGGCGGGCTTTGAAATGCGGCCGTTTTCCATGGCTGAGCGGCTGCTGACCGAAGGCCGGGTGCTCTGGCTTTATCTGGGGCTGATGCTGCTGCCCCGGCTGGAGGCGTTTGGCCTGTACCACGACGACATCGCCATTTCCACCGGCTTGCTCACGCCCTGGACCACGCTGCCCGCCTTGCTGGGCTTGGCAGCCTTGGCGGTGCAGGCCTGGTGGCTGCGCAAGCGTGCGCCGCTGGTGAGTTTTGGCATTGCCTGGTTTTTTGTGGGGCATCTGCTGGAGTCCACCGCCTTGCCGCTCGAGCTGATGCATGAGCACCGCAACTACCTGCCGCTGTTTGGCCTGACCTTGGTTGCCGGCTGGGGCTTGCTGCAGGCCTTGCCTTGCCGTGGCGAGCGCAAAACCGTGGGTGTGGCGCTGGCGGTGGGCGCGCTGGCTTACTGTGGCTTTGTCACCGCGTTGCGCTCCAACCAGTTTGGCAACGACGGCCTGCGCACGCAAATTGAGGCGCAGCACCACCGCACCTCGCCACGCGCACAGTTTGAAGCCGGGCGGGTGCTGGCCGGCCTGCCAGAGGCCGCACAGCGCGACGCACCTACCTATTCTTTTGCGCTGCGCCACTATGAAATTGCCACTGAACTCGACCCCAACTTCAAGATGGGTCTGCTGGGCATGCTGCACCTGAGCTGCCAGGTCGGCCAGGCGCCCAAGCCTGAATGGGTGGGCGCGCTGGCGCAACGTCTGCAGCACACCCCGTTTGCGCCCGGTGACCGCACTGTGCTTTACAGCATCAAAGAGATGGCCAACGCTGGCACACTCTGCCTGAAGCGCTCTGATGTCGATAGCATTTTTGCGGCTGCGCTGGCTAACCCTGGCGTAGGGCCGGGCGTGGCGGCCATGTTGCATTCGTGGCATGCCGACTACTTGTGGCTCAGCCAAAAAGACATGCCCGCTGCCCGCGCAGCGCTGTCAACATCGCTCAAGCTCAACCCCGGCAACCCCAGCAACCGGCTCAAGTGGGCACAACTGCTGTACCTGGATGGCGAGCGCGATGCGGCATATGGGCTGTTGCTGGCGTTGCAAGGCCAAAATATTTCCACCGAAGAACGCAAAACCTTAAATGAATTGTTGGCAACGTTTACCATGGCGACACCTTGAACGCACGCCTTGCCAATGACTGCCTCCCAACTTCTATCGATCATCATCCCCGCCCGCAACGAGGCCGCTGGTTTGCGAAGCCTGTTGCCGCAGATCAACGCGCTGGGGCTGGTCGCTGAAATTTTGGTGGTCAGCGACGGCTCTACCGATGACACAGAGGCGGTGTGCAGACAACACGGTGCGCGGGTTTTAACCCACCCCTACCCCAAAGGCAATGGCGCGGCGGTCAAAACCGGGGCGCGTGCAGCCAAGGGCGAAGTGCTGATTTTTATGGATGCCGACGGACAGCACCAGCCGAGCGACATTCCCAAACTAATTGAGCAATTCAACCAGGGCTTTGACATGGTGATTGGTGCGCGGCAACCCGGCTCGCAGGCGGGGCTGCACCGGGCGGTGGCCAACGACCTGTTCAGCCGCTTTGCCAGCTGGATGGTGATGCAGCCAATAGCCGACCTCACCTCTGGCTTTCGGGTGGTGAACGCGGCGCGATTCAGGCAGTTTTTGTACCTGCTGCCCAACGGGTTTTCTTACCCCACCACCATCACCATGAGCTTCTTCAGGGCGAGCTACAGCGTGGCTTATGTGCCCATTCATGCGCCAGCAAGAGCCAGCGGTGTCAGCCACATTCACCCGCTGCGTGACGGCGTGCGGTTTTTGCTGATCATCATCAAGGTGGGCACGCTGTTTTCACCGCTCAAGCTGTTTTTGCCAGTGAGCGCCGGGTTTTTTGTGACCGGCTTGTGCTATTACTTGTACACCTACTTGAGCGCCGGGCGCTTTACCAATATGAGTGCGCTACTCTTGATTTCTGCTGTGTTCACGTTTTTGATTGGCATTGTGAGCGAGCAGATTTCGGCGCTGCATTACAAAAATATTGACACTCAGGATCCCGCAGGTGACTAGCTTGAAGGTGTTGATGAGCAGCACGTCTTACCCCAAAGACTTGCAAGATTGGCAAGGGCGCTTCATTGCCAACATGGCTGCTGCATTGGCGCGGCGCGATGACGTGCGCTTGTCGCTGTGGGCACCACCGGGCGATTTGCCCCCGCATGTGAACGACGCCGCCACAGCAAACGATGCACGTTGGCTGCAACAGTTGGCGCGGCAGGGCGGCATGGCACACCAGTTGCGCACACGCAAAGCGCTGGCGCTGGGTACGGTGCTGGGTTTGTTGCTGCGCCTTGGCCGCGCCTACCGCCAAGCCAAGCCAGATGTGGCGCACGTGAACTGGTTGCAAAACGCGCTGCCGCTTTTGGGCACACGCACCCCCGCCCTGATCAACGTGCTGGGCACCGACTTTGCCCTGCTGAAGCTGCCGGGCATGAGGCTGCTGCTGCGCACCATGCTGCGCCAGCGCCGTGCCCTGCTGGCTCCCAACGCCGACTGGATGCGCCCCGCTTTAACACAAGCGTTTGGCGACCTGGCCGAGATTCGCACCCTTGCGTTTGGTGTAGACAACACTTGGTTTGCCGTAAAACGCAATGCTTTTGATAGCGAAGAGCGCAACTGGATTGCCGTCACTCGGCTGACTGAGCACAAAATTGGCGACTTGTTCAAATGGGGTGAAGGTTTGTTTGACCCGACCCGGCCGCTGCACCTGTTTGGCCCTATGCAGGAGCCAATGGTGCTACCGCCCTGGGTGCATTACCACGGCCCAACCCACCCGGCAGAACTGTTGAACGAATGGTTTCCCAAAGCCTGCGGCTTGATCACCCTGAGCCGCCATGACGAAGGCCGCCCGCAGGTGATGCTGGAAGCCATGGCCGCAGGCTTGCCGATTGTGGCCACCGATTTGCCCGCGCACCACGACATGCTGCAACACCGCCGCACCGGCTGGCTGGCGGCCAGCCGATCTGACTTGGTTGAAGGCCTGGCATGGCTGGAAGACCCCGCCAACAACGCCGCGACCGGCCAAGCGGCGCGCCAGTGGATCAAAGACACGGTGGGCACCTGGGACGACTGCGCTAACCGCTATGCGACGGCTTACCGCGATTTGTTGGCGCCCAAACCATGAGCCGGGATGCCGTTTTGTTGCTGGGCGGCCAGGGGTTCATTGGCAGCGCCTTGGCCCAGCGATTGCAACTTGAAGGCGTGCCAAGCCATGTGATGGGACGGCAAAACCTGGCAGACTTGGCCATGCTGCTGCCCCATTGCGGCACGGTGCTGCACTTGGCCAGCGCCACCACGCCCGGCTCATCCGCCCGCCACCCCGAGCTGGAAGCAGCCAACCTGAACCTGACGCTGCACCTGCTGGAACTGCTGCAGACCCAGCCGCCAACACATGTGATCTTTTTCTCTTCAGGCGGCACAGTGTATGGCAACCATGCTACAAACCCTGTAGCAGAGGATAGCGCGCTTGTGCCACTGTCACATCACGGTGCAGGCAAGGCAGCGCAAGAAATCCTGTGCAACACGCTCATCACGCAGGGCCATGCGGTGACGGTGCTGCGCCCGTCCAATGCCTATGGCCCCGGCCAAAATCTGCGCCAAGGTTTTGGCCTGATCCGCACCATGCTGCAACATGCCCAGGCGGGCACCACGCTGGAAATTTGGGGCGACGGCGAAACCGTGCGCGACTACGTCTACATCAACGACGTGGTGCAAGCCACAGTGCGGCTGATTGGCCTGCCCGACGATTGCGGCATCTACAACCTGGGCAGCGGCGTGGGTTACAGCATCAACCAGGTGAAGGAAATGGTTGAAGCCACCTGCGGCACGCTGCTGAACACCGTGTACCGCCCGTCACGCGGCATGGACGTGCGCAGTGTGGTTCTGGATACCACCCGCTTGCGCTTGCGGTTGGGATGGGAGCCAGAAGTTGGGCTGGCGCAGGGGGTAGCAGAGACCTGGCGGTGGCTGAACGCCAAAGCTGCTTGCGTTAATGATCCAACGGTAGCGTCGTCCAAAGCGGCACTCACAGCCCATAGATCTGAAAAAAAGTCTTGGCCCTTGAGATGAACCAGACGACACCCACAGTCTCGGTTTGCATAGCCAACTACAACGGCATGGGCGTGATTGACGACTGCCTGCGCTCGGTGCTGGCGCAGCAAGGCGACATCAGCGTGGAAATTCTGGTGCATGACGACGCGTCAACGGACGGATCGGTAGCCCATATCCGTGACAACTATCCGAATGTCACCCTGATAGAAAGTGCTGAAAATGTTGGTTTTTGTATAGCAAACAACCGAATGGTGACAAGGGCTAGAGGGCAATTTTTCATACAATTTGACGATGGTGAGCGAGCATTATGATAGACCAGCGTACTGCGCCCCCATCAGCCACAAACGTCTGCGCTTTGGTTGTGGCTTATTACCCGGATGATGGGTTTGAAGCCAGGCTGGTGCCAATCCTTCCGCAGGTGGCCATGTTGCTTATCGTTGATAACACACCTGATGCACTCCCTTTATCTCAACACTTTCAAGAAAAATGGGATGGCACACTCTTCACTATTAAAAACAATGGAAATAAAGGTATAGCAAAGGCTTTGAACCAAGGATTAAGTTTTGCATCGGAAAGAGGGTTTCCTTGGCTTCTCACGCTCGATCAGGATACCAACATTTATTCGGATATTGTGAGGACTCTTTCGAATACCTATGTGGAATGTGAACCTGCTCCCGCTGTAATCGGTGCCAACTATATTGATCGACAGAATAAGCGGATCAAGGTGAAACCACAGAATCGTATGGGGTACGTTGTGCAAAAAACCGTCATAACCTCTGGCTCTCTAATTGACGTGACAGTTGCCATGCATATCAGCGGTTTCAGTGAAGATTATTTTATTGATCAGGTAGACCACGAATTTTGTCTCCGTGTGCGTGCCAATGGTGGTCGCGTCGTAATCAGCCGCAAACCAACTATGGAACACAGCGTTGGAGAAACAGGGGGGGCATGGTTACCCTTGCTTGGCCATTTACCTAGTCATCCACCACTGCGAAAGTACTACATCGCGCGCAACTCGCTGGTCACGATCACCCGCTACTGGCGCAGCGAGCCAACCTGGTGTCTGCGGCGCGCCCTCCGGCTTCTTCTCGGTTTGCCGCTGATGGCCGTGCTCGAGCGGCAGCGCGTATCCAAGGTGCGAGCCTTCTGTGCCGGCATTGCCGACGGCTGGTGCGGCCGCATGGGGCCGTGCGGGCGGGAATGGCTGACCGAATCAACCGGCTAGCCAGGGCTTCTGGATGCGGGGATCGGCACCCTGCCGAGGTCGTTTGTCGTCTAAAGAGAGGTTTGGGTTGAAGGCTGGGTCGTTTTTCATGAATTGTGGCCAGCGCGTGCGCATATAGGTCCGTTCCTTACGAACGCGCTGCAGCTTTGCAGGGCTGTCCTCGGGGCCGCGGCTGGCCGACTCATGGTGGTAGAGCTCGGCAAAGGGTGTCCATAGGTTGCGATAGCCGAGTTCGATCACACGCAGGCAGAAATCGACATCGTTGAAGGAGACCGGCAGGTGCTCGGAATCGAAGCCGCCAACTGCGTCGAAAATCTCCTTACGAATCACCAGACAGGCCGCCGTCACTGCCGAAAAATTCTGCACTAGACAGACGCGCCCCATCATGCCGGTGGTGCCGCGCGGCGAACCGGCATAAAGGTGATCTGCGCAACCGCTCAGGCCGACGATAGTGCCAGCATGCTGGATGGTGTCGTCGGGGTAGTACAGCAGGGCACCGACCGCACCGATTTCAGGACGAACCGCCTGGCTGACCATCTCACCAAGCCAGTCTTCCCCGATGACTTCGATGTCATTGTTAAGCAAGCACAGCAGGCTGCCATGGGCTTGGCGCGCGGCATAGTTGTTGATCGCCGAGTAGTTGAACGGGGCGTCGTATTTCAGGACTCGCGCGATGCCGGACGAGGCAAGCTCATCGAGATAGGCCAGTGTGGTCAGATCGTTGCTCTGATTGTCGATGACGATAATCTCGTAGTGGGTATGGGCGGTCCGCTCGATGAGACTGTCGATGCAGCGGCGAAGCAATTGCATACCGTTACGCGTGGGGACGAGGATCGAGACCAGCGGCGGCGGTTTGGGTGGGGCGCGGTGCACGCGTAGACCAGCCGTGCCGACGAGATTCAGTTCGGCTCGAGTACGGGTCCGAGTCAAGTACTCGCCGACCGCAGCCATGCCGGCTACCAGGGAAGCCGCGTCTTCTGCAGTGGCATCCGCGTGACGGTGATACAACACATAGGGCAGGTGGCTGATGCGCTCCGGGGGAATCATCTCTGCGATTCGCAGCGCGAGGTCCCATTCCTGTGCGCCTCCAAAAGCCGGTCGTAGACCGCCGACCGCGCGCATCAGGCTAGTGCGGTAGGCTCCGAGATGGCACACGAAATTATGCGACAGGAAAAGGTCGGGGTTCCAGTCAGGTTTGAATGACGGCGCGTCGTGCCGCCCTGTGGCATCGATACTGTCCTCGTCGCTGTAGAGCATATCGAGGGCTGGATCGTGCTCCAGCGCAGCGGCGACCAGGTACAGGGCATGTTCAGCCAACGCGTCGCGGGGATCAAGCAGCATGAAGAACTCGCCGGTGACAGATTGTGGGTCGGTGTTGGCGACGATGCGGATGCGTTCGTCCTGCCGGCAGAACTCCAGGAGCATTGCGTTCGCCTGTGCCGTGGCTGCAAGGTCGTGGACTATGCAGAGTTCCCAGTGCGGGTATATCTGCGCGGCCACTGAGTTTAGCGCGCGCCGCAACAAGACTGGTTCAATGCCGCAAGTCGGTATCAGGATCGACAGCCGCGGCAGCTGCGCGAAAGCGCCGATGTGACGCCGGATGATCACCCTGTCTTCCTGCCGCAGCCTGCCGAAGTCGCGGAACCAGTTGAGATAACTCAGATAGCGATAGTCACGCGCGATCTGTCTCAGCGCGCGCACGACGCCGGGTAGGCTTTCCCTGCGCCAGAGCCGCAGAGCTTTGACGATCAAAGTGCGCAGACCTCGACGCGCCACCATCTCGAGAAGTCCGTCAATAAAGGTGAAGTCGAAATCGATGCGACTCATCGATCAAATCGCCATGACCGTCGTAGCGTATTCCAGATAGCGCGCAAAGGAGCGGTGATGCGCCAGGAAACAGTGTTCTTGATGCGATGAATCTCATTCAATTGAGCCGCCGATCGCAATCGGTGCATTCTGGACTGCAGGAGGTCCTCGCGGGCAAGCGAGGCGCAGAAGGCTATCACCTGTTGCCATTGTTCCGATGGTGAAGCGCTAGCAGCCGCGACATTTGTGTAGATGTCAAGCAGGCGTGGAAGATTGGCTGCAAGCCCATGCCCGGCTAGCGCTCGCTTGCGCAGTTCAACGCCGTATGCCGGGCGGTATTTGTCAAACTCACCGACCAAGTCGGCGATCGTGTACTCGTGGCGCAGACTGCGTCCGGAAAAGTTGCAGCGCCGCAGCAGATCGAAGTTCTCCGGTGTGACTAGGCCGTCGCCACCATGAACATCGAAAACTAACGGCACTCGACCGCACAGCATGGCTTCGACGACGCCACGGCCAAGCGACACCACTACATCGGCCGCGTTGATGGCGTTGGCCAGTTCGTTCGGAGGCAGTGAAGGGGCCGCTCCGCCGACGAACCGGATCGACGCACCGAGACTACGCGCCGCAGCGCGCAGCATGCTCCGCTGTGCCGCTTGCATTCGATAGCTGAGCACCAGGATACGCTCCGGTCGCGCACGGAGCGGCCCGCCCATAGTGAAACACCGCTCGCTGACCAGGTTGCGGAATATCTCGATCCGCTCACCGGGCACCCCTTGGGCTATCAGCTTGTCCCGAACTTCTTCGCTGATCGCGAGATGGCGGGCGATGCCGCAGTCGAACGGTGGAGGTTGCTCAAGGAAGGGAAGGACACCGAGAGAGGCGAAAATAATCGGCAGTTGCTGGAAGGCTGCCCGTACGTCGACCAAACAGGAACTGTGCTGCACGTGGGCCAGATCGAAGCGGTGCATTCGCAACGTAACGAGGTCGTCTGTGACCGGAACGCCTTCTCCAATCTGGCGAATAGCCCAGTCGCGGTCTAGATGACGGGCATAGACAGCCAGCCCGAAGCCCTTTGTCCGCAAACCCTCAATCAAGGTCAGTAAAAGAGTCTCCGATCCCGTCCAGCCAGACAGTTGATTCGTGGCAAGCAAAACGACCGGCCACCCCGATCCAGGTGGGGTGCTGAGGCTGGATGCCTCCGCCAGCGGCGTTGCAGCGGCGAAAAGCGACGTCCCCCACTCCTGGAGAGGGCGACCAAAATCCGACAGCGTGTGAACGGATCGCCCCTTGCGCTCCATCCACTTTATGCCGTAGCTGTCATACGGGAAATGGGTGGCGTAGTCGTCGCAGGTGGCTTCCCACCGCGCCACTGAGATCGCCTTGCCGTAGTGCTGACAATGAAAATGCGTTACCAAGTTATCGACTCCGGTCGGCTCCCGTCCGTCCAAGCCGCAGAACTCCACCTGCGAGGATGTACGCCACAGCATGAGAATGTCACGGCATTCCGGCCCGAAGTAGCGGCGTCGGTTACGTAGCTGATCACCTACCGTAACCGACGTTTGGTCTTCTGGTGTCAGGTAAGCATCGAAGAGGCGCACACGGACGCTATCGCACTCACCAACGCTGACCTGACCAAGAAAGTCTCGCAGGTCGCCAACAATTCTCTCGTCCGCGTCGAAGCAGTAGATCCATTCGCCCCGCACCCTCCGCCAAACCGTCTCAAGGAGCAAGCCGCGATGCCTTGTTTCCGCGGCAAGTCGGGCTTGGCTTTGCTCCTCCCTTTTATGGTTCTCAATGATGATGGCAACTTTCGGATGGCTTTTCAGAATGTCTAGCGTTCCGTCGCTGCTCGCATCATCATACGCAATGATCACATCTACGAACCCGCAGACGTGGGCAAGCGTGTCTCGCAAGATCAGTGACTCGTTGCGCAAGCGGGTAATGCCGATTAGTAGATGCTTTCGCTCCAGCAGTGCTGGATTGACAACAACTATCTGTTCCGCTGCGTCGAGTGGCCAGTTAGAGAAGCCAAGAGTGGTCACAAGCTAGCTCTCCTTCCCAGCGCGGGATGCCACGGCGGTTGGTCGCTGCAGCGACCTCGAACGACAAACAGTACTCGCGCTTGTCGTAAGCGAACATTACATCGCGGTCACATATATTGACGGAAACCCAGTAGAGACCAGGAACGAAGGAGGTGTGCGACAGTTGCAAGCCGATCTCCTTGGTTGGAGCAGCAAGTATGAAATCGTCGCGCACGGTATTCAGAACTGTGACAAGCTTCCCGTAGTCAGTGGTGATGATCACTCCCAATCCGAATTCGGTGATCGGGTCAAAGCTGCCCGAGAATGCTAGTTCGAAATGAAGCGTCAGTTGCTCACCGACAGCAATCTGCGCGTTATCGCAGAATACTCGCACGATTCCAATTGTTTTCTCGCGCCCTGACGGATGGAGGCGGGCACTAGCTGTGTCAATTGATTCCTCGCCCACGTGACCGGCGCGACGCACGGCTATCTCCCCCTGATAGGCTTGGCAAATGTTGCTGGCTACGCCCACCTGCTGAATCAATCCGCCATCCAGCCAGATGGCTCGCTGGCAAAAATTTCTAACAGCCGGTATTGAGTGACTTACAAACAGGATGGTTGAGCCGTGCTCCTGTAATAACCTCATTCGCGAAATCGACCGTTCCTGAAATTCGGCATCGCCTACGCTAAGTGCTTCGTCGATTATCAGAATCCCAGGTTCAACGTGCACCGCTACGGAAAACGCAAGTCGTACGAACATTCCGCTTGAGTAGGTACGAACCGGTTGGTCGAGGAAAGGTCCGATGTTGGCGAAGTTGGCGATATCGCTTAGGCGATCATCCATCTGCGTCTGAGTAAACCCCATCACCGCCCCCTGAAAATACACATTCTCCCGCCCGGTGAATTCAGGATTGAACCCAGCACCTAACTCCAGCAGCGCCGATATCCGCCCATTAACGGTCACCGACCCCGAAGTCGGCTTCAAAATCCCGCAAATCAATTGCAGCAGCGTGCTCTTGCCTGACCCATTGCGGCCGATGATGCCAACCGTTTCGCCCTTCTTGATCTCGAACGACACGTCTTTCAGCGCGGTAAATTCCTTGTGGTACTGCTTTTGCCCAAAGGTCAGCGCCTGCTTGATCCGGTCGCCGGGGTGACCAAAGATGCGGTAGGTTTTGGTCAGGTTCTTGACCGAAATCGCGATGTCGTTGCTTGACATTGCTGTTATCTCACAAACTCAAGCTTGCCAATGTGCGACTGAATGGCCCGTCCAGAGTCCTGTACGTCGGTCAAATACAGCAGATAACTCCGATCAGACATACAGCATGTCTTCCTGCGCCGCTTTCCTGACGATAGGCTTCATCGAGCTTTTGATACCCAGGTCGATTTGCTTGCCCAAGCGTTCTTCCAAAAAGCGTTTTAGTCCAAAAAAATTGGTCGAGGTCTTTTTTTCATCGTCGAGTTCAATTGCAATATCAATGTCGCTGACCTCACGCGCCGTCTGCCTGGCGTAACTGCCAAATAGAGCGATTTCTTGCACACCATAGGTCAGGCGTAGTTCGGCTTTGTACTGCGTTAGCAAATCCAAAATTTGATTTCGCGTCATCAGATGTGCCCCTAATTGGAAGTGTGTGTGAGCAGATTGGAGGCGTGATCTCTGCAAGATCACAGCGGGAATGCTCCATTTGATTCTATAGGTATGAACATGCCCATGCGCTGGATTCGACACCGTCTACAGTGCATCGGCAAACTCCTCCCGGCTGTGCTGAAAGAAGGCATAACCCAAGATGGCACCTGCCAGGCACAGCACCAGCGTCAAACCCCACGCGACCCAGGCAATGGGCTGGCCAGTGACCGCCGCACGCGTGGTTTCGATCACACTGCCCAGCGGGTTGAAATGGTAAAACGGGCGCAACGCTGGCGGCACAGCGCTTACCGGGTAAAACACAGGCGACAAGAACATCAGCATCTGCACAAACATCGGCACGATCTGGGTCATGTCTTTGATGAACACGCCCCAGGCGGCGATAAACCACGACAAACCCAACGCCAGCAGCAGCGCAGGCAACATCAGCAGCGGGAACAGCAGCACCTGCACATGCAGAGCGCCCGCCCAGGTCAAAGCGGCCAGCAAGATCAGATAGTTGAAGAACCCATGCACCAGCGCCGCGCCCAACGGCACCACGGGCAAGATGTGCACCGGAAAGATGATTTTCTTGACAAAGTTGGGGTAACCACGCACCGCCCCAGGCGCGCGTGACACGGTTTCAGCGAAGACGTTGAAGACGATCAGGCCCGCATACAGCATCAGCCAGAAGGGCAAACCACTGTCCTGCTGCGGCCAACGGGCCTGAAAAATCTGCCCAAACACATAGGCAAAGATGGCCAGCATGGCCAGCGGGCTCAAAAAAATCCACGCCACACCAAACATGGCGCCACGGTAGCGCAGCAGCACGTCGCGCTTGATCAACTGGCCCAGCAGGTAGCGGTGTTGCCAGATGTCGGCCACCACGCGCAGGGGGTTGAAGGTGAGGGTGCTGCCAGTGCTCATGGGTTGGACGCAGGTTTAGCGCAAAGCAGACTGGTCGGGAGACAACAACGCCACGCTGGGAAAATAGGTGCGGTAGCGCCGCGTATCGCGCGTCAAGACGGTGTAGCGCGCAACAGCCGCGTGCGCACCAATAAAAAAATCACCTAGTACATTGGATTTGGTGCCGCCTTGTCGCCGGTAGCGTAAAAAAGCCTTGCCCGCCAGAAACAACGCTGGTTTCGGCAAGTCGATCATGGCCAGACCCAGGTCAGCCACGGTCTGATCTAGCGCCTCCACGGTCGAGAAAGTAAGAGACAACTCAGAGTAGATGATGGCGTTGATGGCCAGTTGGTGAATTTTGGACTGGAATCGCAATTGTCTGATCGACCAGTCGACCCATGCTGGATCGTCCTCCAGCACATCAATCAGCACGTTGGTGTCAACCAGCAGCATCAGGCTTCGCCGCGCAAAAGGGTCATGAGTTCATCCGTGCGCCACTTCACGTCGGCTTTGCCGCGCGCCGCATCAAAACGATCTGATTTGTGGGCGCTACGGCCACCGGCTTTGTGGATGACAACATCGCCGTCTTCATTCAACGCGAAGTCAACCAATGAGCCGGAGTCAAGGCCAAGTGCATCACGAATCCGCTTTGGAATGGTAACTTGACCTTTGCTGGTAAGCGTTTTTGGCATGGCGGGCACCTTTTCGTTACAAGTTTTTTATTGTAATACCGGGTGTCTCAGACCCTGCCCCGGACGCCGATCCGGGGAGATCCATGGATTGCGGGGCGTCGCTCGCAATGACAACCATTTTCAACTAAAGCCGCCACACGGTTAAACCGGCAGCGCGGAGTGCACCCACATCAAACTGTGATTTGACATCGATAAAACACCCACCCGCCCTTATCTTGTTTGCATACAGTGCTATGGATTTGGTAGTGAACGATGTGTGCACCACCGCCACCACGAGGGCATCGGCCCGCGGCAGTTCATCCCAGGGCAGCAGTGTCACGCCATAGGCTTGACGTGCTTCTTCGGCATCGGCCACCGGGTCGTGCACGGCTACCTCAACGCCATAGGTCTTCAACTCAGCGATCAAATCCACCACCTTGGAGTTGCGCAGGTCGGGCACGTTTTCTTTAAAGGTAATCCCCAGCACATTCACCCGGGCCCCTTTGATGGCGCTGCCCGCCTGGATCATCTGCTTGATGGTTTGCTCGGCAATGAACTTGCCCATGCTGTCGTTGATGCGTCGCCCAGCCAAAATCACCTCGGGGTGGTAGCCCAGCATTTCTGCCTTGTAGGTCAGGTAATACGGGTCCACACCAATGCAGTGGCCGCCCACCAGCCCGGGGCGAAACGGCAAGAAGTTCCACTTGGTGCCTGCGGCTTCCAGCACTTCGGTGGTGTCCAAGCCCATCATGTTGAAGATGACGGCCAACTCGTTCATCAGAGCAATGTTCAGGTCACGCTGGGTGTTTTCGATCACCTTGGCAGCCTCGGCCACGCGAATCGATGAGACCGGATGCACCCCCGCCGTTACCACCTTGGCATACAAACCAGCCACGCGCGCCAAAGTGTCGGGGCAGTCACCTGCTACCACTTTGACGGTGTTGAGCAGGATGTGTTGCTGGTCGCCCGGGTTGATGCGTTCGGGAGAATAGCCCACCCAAAAATCGCGTTGCCACTGCATGCCTGAGGCGCGCTCAAGCACTGGAATGCACACCTCTTCGGTGGCACCAGGGTAAACCGTGGACTCGTAAATCACAGTCGCACCCGGTTTGAGATGCTTGCCCACGGTGCCGCTGGCAGCCATCAAAGGGGCAAAGTCTGGCTTGTGCGCGGCGTCCACAGGCGTGGGCACAGCGATGATGAGGGTGTCCGCCCGAGCCAAATCGGCTGCATCGCTGGTGTAGATCAAATGGGTGGCGGCGGCCATATCAGCCGCAGACACGGTGCCGCTGGGGTCAACATGCTGCCGGTAGCTTGCCATTTTTTGGCTGGCCAGGTCGTAGCCAAGGGTTGGCCGCAGTTTGCCAAATGCCACCGCCAAAGGCAGACCCACGTAGCCCAAACCCACGATGGCGATCACATCCATGTCCAATCTATCCAGTGCATTGACTTCACATTGCTTTTTTGAGAATTGGCCACACTATACGACCTCAAGTGCATTCTCATAATCAGAACAATGCGCTGTGCCTTCCCGTTCTGATCATGGGTTAATTGGAGTCAGATTCCAATTAACGGACTCAAACCAACTTTGCCAGCCTGAAGCCATCAAGCCCCGCCAGTCAAACGGCGGGGCTTTTTGCTGCCTTTTTTCCAACGAGTGAAGGCAACAAACGCATCAACCCCAGCCTGGCGTCCAAAGCAAAACTTACAAGCCTTTTAAGCCTCTAGCCCCCGTGGAATAAGCGCAAGCAGCTATTGTTTTCATCAATCTGCCATCTAGCGCCCAGCAGCCAGTCTCAACATGACCTCGGCAGGAAGCAGCGGTGCAGAACATCCGGCCCTCATCCCAACCTTCCCCCAGCGGGGGAAGGAGCCACACCAAAAGCCTGGCTGTTTGCCTTGGCCCATCCGCCATTTGGGGTAATTGGGGTCAGATTCCAATTAACGTTCTGTGGGCTTGCTGACAACGACCGGTGCCGGGTGGACATCTGAACCTCATGCCCGACGCAAGTCAACGAGGGTCAGGCGCTGATTGCGTAGCCTGACCTCCGGCAGTGCCGCAAACGGCCAGCATGTGTATCGTCACTTTTGATACCCATAAGTCCGTCAACTGATGCGAATCCACCGGCTTGAGTTCGCAGCCAGCCGAGGCGCCTGTGGATGTGCTGGATGACGCAGCATCTGAAGAATTCAAACATCCAAAGGCAATCGCAGCGAGGGCGCAGCTCCTACACAAACGGCCGGATTGCCGGTATTCGTAACAGCCGGATTGCCGGTATTTGTAGGAGCTGCGCCCTCGCT
>Ga0100398_1002240_pt1 | contig 16277 bp, 16 predicted proteins | sample CryGeymeta201522_FD_81568 | JGI IMG/M metagenome (GOLD analysis project Ga0100398, IMG submission 81568) | Groundwater microbial communities from Crystal Geyser aquifers in Utah, USA - Crystal Geyser metaG 2015-22 | ecosystem: Environmental > Aquatic > Deep subsurface > Groundwater | place: USA... | reverse complement strand
TCGATACCACAGAATACGCTTGTCCTTAGGATATCCTTCGTTCTTGTTTCCCATATGTGTAAGAGTTAACAGTGTTACCCTCTTACCTTATCAGATGTCACCCCTTACTGTTAACTATACAAGTCCTGGACAAACAGTAAAAAATATGCTAAAATGAAACAGCAATGAAGACGGGTGGCGACACTCCGTCTTCTTTTCTTTTTAATATAAATAATCAGTGTAAAAAATAAATATGCAAAAGATAGCATCTCTCATCGCTCGTGAAATACTTGATTCACGTGGTAACCCAACTATTTCTGTAGAAATAACGCTCGAGAGTGGTTTTTCTGCTACTTCAGCTGTACCAAGTGGAGCTAGTACTGGTAAATATGAAGCCGTCGAACTCCGTGATAATGATCCCAAGCGGTACAAAGGGAAAGGCGTCCTCATTGCAATACAGAATGTTGAAACGATTATAAGAGAGGCTATTATTGGGAAAGAATTTGATCAAGCAACGCTCGATAAAACGCTTATTGATCTTGATGGTACTGAGAATAAGGCCAAGTTAGGAGCAAATGCTATCCTTGGTGTTTCTATGGCTTTTGCAAGAGCTTCAGCAAATGCAGAGCACAAAGAACTGTACGTCTATTTGAACGACCTCATCGGTGATACTGAGGTGAAACTGCCTCAACCAATGTTTAATATTATCAATGGTGGCAAGCATGCTGATAGTGGACTTGATATTCAGGAGTTTATGCTCGGTCCAGTGAATTTTCCTAATTTTCACGAAAAATTACGCGTGGCTTCAGAAATATTTCATACGCTCGCAGAAATTTTGCACAGTAGGGGGTATAAGACAAGCGTCGGTGATGAAGGAGGCTTTGCCCCTGAACTCACATCAAATGAAGAAGCTCTTCAGTTTATTGTGGAGGCGATAGAAAAAGCTGGCTATACAACAGATGATGTGAAGATTGGACTTGACTGTGCGGCAAATAGCTATTTCAATACCGAGACGAAATTGTATGATCTGAAAATCAATGGCGAGAAACGCAGTGTGAATAATGATGAATTACTTTCATGGTATCAAGAAATTGTTGCCAAGTTTCCTATTATTCTTATCGAAGATGGTTTTGATGAAGATGATTGGGAAGGATTCCAGAAGTTCAATCAGGTACTCGGTGATACAGTAATCAATGTTGGTGACGACCTTCTGGTGACGAATATTAAGAGAATATCTAAAGCGATAGAAAAAAATGCTGTGAATTCTGTTCTTATCAAACTCAATCAAATCGGTTCCGTAAGCGAAACGATTGAAGCAGTGAAAATGACCAAGGCGCAAGGTTGGAAACCTTTTGTTTCTCATCGATCAGGTGAGACAGAAGATACGTTTATTGCTGATCTTTCTGCAGGACTCGCCTGTCCTCTTATTAAATCAGGTTCACTCTCGAGAACGGAGCGCATCTGTAAATATAATCGATTGATGCTCATAGAAGATCAATTGAATCGAAAATAAAAAGGAAAAAAATAGATGGAGATGTATTCTCACTTCTTCTGAGACCACTCATACACATACAGAAATAAACCCTCGTAGATGAATATATTTTCGAGGGTTTTTCGATGGAAATATCGGAGTCTTTTATTGGTAGAAACTTTGTATGTCTTTACCCTCCTGATAATACAGAAGTGATAGTAAGGCAAGTCCAGTAGTATGGGCATTTGAGAGGGTATCTGTCCCTGTTCGCCAGCCTGGATCCACAGTGATGCTACTCCGAAGGGTGTCTATCCATTCTTTTTGTACAGTGTGGCCATATCCTGCCCAGTACAGGAACACGATACGTTCGGCATAGAGATCGCTCGAAATGGTATCAGCTTGTTCTGCAGAAATAATTCTTTTGACAACAGCTTCTTTACTCTCTTCGATACTCTCTTTCTCGTAGCACCCATTTGCTTCGAGCAGGAGTAGTCCAAGGAGAAAATGTGTGTCAAAATAATTTCCTTTATTATCTTGTAAAGACTGGAGAAAGAGAAAGTCTGTTTCATCATAGGTACCGAAATCACAGTAGAGGGATCTGATCATAATATCATCCCAGGGATCACGTAAAGCATTCTGGACAAAAGGAGGATCAATACGGTAGGAAATATTTTTTTTGGAGCGTCCGTGCGTATTCGTATCTGACGTACGGGAGAAGGTGAGACTGGGAAGAGTTTGGTGAGATGAAAACATTCGCTTGAATGGGTCGTTCTCGAAGTTCTTTTCTTTCTCTGGAGCGACTGTTTTTTTAGTATGTTTTTCTATAAGCTCAAGGAGGAGTGCATCGTCAACACGGAGAGCTTGTATATTTTCTGGCGTATAGAAACGAAGGCCTTGACTTATGATTTCCTGAGACCATTTGAAATCTCTGAAACGAACAAGAAGCATCTCGTGTGGATCGAAGAAGAAAAGTAAGGCTTCTTGCACTATGAAAACACTGCAAACAAAACAAGCGAAAGCAAGAGAGAAATGGCTTTTTCTAACGTTTATATGTATATGAGGGAATCTTTTCACAGAAGACATAAGAAAAGTGATATGGGTGGAAGTATACACATTCTTCTCTTTATTCTAGCATAGAGAGAAAAAGAGTGTGTTTTATACTCTCTGGCGTGTTTTTTGTAAGGAAAACAACCAATTTTTGAAACAAAAGCACAGCGACAGCCATGATTTTTTATGCTAGTATGCATATACTAATTTATAAGAAATGATTACTATGTCAGAAGAAATAAAAGAGGGAGTAGAATCAAAAGATATGCTGTGGGGATACGATAAGAAACTTCTTGCATTTGTCATCATTCTCGTGTTGGTTGCGGGGAGTATGTTCTATATTGGCGCGAAGTATGAGAAGAATAAGCTCTCGAGATTGGGACTTTTGAAGAATGGTACGGAGCAAGTAAAGAAACAGAAAAAGAATAAAACAGAAGAAGTGGCTACCATCAATCCTATCAAAGAATTTTCGATGACATCATATTATGATGCTACTGGAAAATGGTTTTCGCTCAAAGAAATAGTGGTAAATAAAGGTGATATGGTGCGTATCAAGGTAACAAATACCAAAGGAACACACGACTTCACTCTTGATGAATACAATATTAAAACGATGACACCTCTAGACAAGGAAGTTGTTGTAGATTTCACAGCTGATAAGGTGGGCGAATTTGAGTATTACTGTTCTGTACCAGGACACCGTCAAGGAGGACAATTTGGGAAGCTGATTGTGAAAGAGAAAGAATAGCTTCTGAAAGTAATGTTCAGGATAAAAAAGAAAGACCTCCTAGGAGAGTCTTTCTTTTTTATTGACGAAGGTCATATAGAGTACAGGAACGATGAAGAGAGTGAAGAACGATGAAATCGAGAGGCCGAAAATGACAGCAGATCCGAGCGCTGTCCACGTAGCGTTGGAGAGGGTAATCGGAATGATACCAGCAATCGTCACGATAGAAGTGATGAAGATTGCTTCGAGGCGAGATTTACCAGCATCAATAATGGCTTCTTCAAAGGGAATACCGCTCTTTACATTCAGGTTTATCTTGTCAATGAGAATAATAGCATTCTTCACTACGATGCCGAAGAGAGCAAGAATACCGATGAGTCCGGGAAAACTGAGACTCACATTCATAATGGCCATACCGATGAAAACACCAATCAGAGCAAGAGGAAGAGTGACGAGTACGATGAGTGCTTTACGGAAGGAATTGAATTGAATAACGAGTGTCGAAACAATGAGGAGTCCTGCGATAGCCATTGCGCGGATGATAGACATCACTGATTCTGCATTTTGTTCATTTTCCCCACCGTAACTAATGGTATATCCGTCTGGCAGAGTGTATTCTTTGGCTACTTTCTCTTGGAAAGACTTGACTACTTCGGTGGCATTAGTTGTACCGCTGACATCTGCTGTGAGAAGAACAACTCGTTTTTGATCGATACGAGAAATCGAATCAACAGAAGGTGTAAGTTTGATTGTAGCGACATCTTTGATAAAAACAGGTTGCTTCTTGAGACTCAGTATTTGTAAATTCTCGAGTGCATCAAGCGTTGGGAGAGTCGATGTATCAAAACGCGCGAGGACATCAATCGTTTTATTATCACGAATCACAGTAGTAATCACAGAACCCGAAAGAGCACTGCGGAGAGTACTGCCTACGAGCATCGCATTCACATTCAAGAGTTCCATTCGCAGGGGGTCGAGAGCGAAGGTATATTCTGCAGGAGCTTCCTTGAGAGAAATATCAGAGTTGACAGTGCCAGGCATGCTATCTATGATGTGCTCCAAATCGCGCGCTATTTTATCAAGTGTTTGCAGATTTTCTCCGCTTATTTGTGCTTGAAAGGCGCTACCAGACGGCGGTCCGCCACGAGGTGCGGAAACGGTAATCACAGCATTTTGTATTGGCTGTAGTGCAGTACGAATTTCTTCGGCAATAGTGTAGGCTTTGATGTCGCGATCTTCCTGAGGCGTCAATTTGACAGTGAGAGAGGCAGTGTTAGATTTGTTATTGCTTCCTCCAGAGAACCCTCCGCTCGATCCAGCATTTCCTACGATGGTAGAAAAATTAACAATGTTCGGCAAGGGGAGGAGGGCTTCTTCGACCTGCTGTACTATTGTATCGGTTGCCTCGAGACTGAGGCCGACGGGTCCACGAAGACTGATGGAGAGAACATCGCCATCCGCAGCTGGGAAAAATTCTGATTTGACAATGCCTGTGATGGGGAGAGCGAGAGCGAAGAGAAAAAGAGCGAGAGTAGAAAGGAGTGTGATTATTCTTCGTTTTCGCGTTTCTGTGACCAAACGAAGATACTTCTCATAGGTTGGAAGTACACGATCGAAGCGAATAATTCCATGGATCAACCTACTGACAAAAGTGGCATTTTCATGATCACCTTGGTCGCGCAGTTTTTGTTTTATTTTTTCGTCATTGTCCCATTCTTCTTCTACGAGGAGTGCATTCTTTGCGAGAATATTTTTTCCATTGCGAAAATACCAAAATGTCATCCATGAAACGGTGATGAATGAGAGAAAAGCAAATAAATAGCCGATGAGTGAATGTTGTCTAATAGTAATGAGACCAATGCTTAAAATGAAAATAAATAAAAGTGTGAAGAATTTCTTCGTGAGGCGAATTCTCTCGAGTACGGCTGCTAGAGGATGATTGATCATGAGAGCGATGAGGAGCGAAGCAATCAGCGTTACAGAGACGGTGATAGGGATAGACTTGATGAATTGCCCGATCATTCCAGAAGCGAGAAGGAGAGGAAGGAATGCCCACACGGTTGCCAGTGTTGTAGAGAGGAGGACAACTTTGAAATCATTTAAAACGAGCAAAACGGCTTCTTCTGGGGTAAATTTACCCGTTTTCATATATTGCTTGGTCGCAGAAACAACCACAATAGCATCGTCGACGAGGAGTCCAAGAGAGAGGAGCAGAGCGAAAATGGAAAGGAAATTAAGTGAGGTACCAGTTACCTGCATAACTCCGAATGTTACGAAGAAAACAAGAGGAATGGCAATACCGGCTACAAATGCCTCCTTGAGTCCGACAACAAGAAAGAGAAGACCAACGACAAGTGTCAATGTCAAAATGAAATCGTGTGTGAGTTGATCGAAATCTTTACGAATACGATCCGCCTGATTGACAGTATTTGACGATATGATGCCAGCAGGGAAAGTTTGAAGCATGGCATCTATTTTGGTCTGCGCCGTATCCACGGTATCGATGATACTGCCTCCTGTTCTTTTGATGACCTGAAGAGTAACGGCATTTTGTGGGAGTGATCCATCTTCCGAGAAACGTGAATAGACAGTTTTGGTGATGGCTTTTTCTTTGACAGTCGCAATGTCTTTGAGAGAGACAATACTGCCGGCCTCAGTGTGTATGATAGGAATATTTCCTAGTGTTTCCGCATCATAGAAACGGCTATCCGAACGCACAGAATAGTTAAAGGAAGTGCCTTCAAATGTTCCTGCCGGCGTAGCACGATTGGTAAGAGTGATGGCTTGATTGGCCTGATCCAGAGTAATACCGTAGAGAGTGAGTTTTTGCTCATTATAAGCCACTTCGAGCTCACTTTCATCGCCTCCAGAAATATTTACTTCACGAATGCCGGATATTTTTTCGAGTTCATCCTGGATTTTTTCTCCATAGATCCGCATCATAAATCCATCATACGGACCGACGAGAGCAAACGTGACAATTGGTGTATCATCGAGTGATATTTCTCTTACTTCCGGATCCTTTGCATCTGTAGGAATATCCCTTCTGATTGTTGGGAGTTTGTCTCTCAGCTTTCTTACAGCATCATCGATATTTTGATTGGCATCGAATTCTACGACTACAGTCGAGAATGAGTTGGCAGAAGTAGAAGTCACTTTGTTGATACCGCTGACCCCACTGATGTCAGTTTCAATTTTTTTGGTAACCAATTCTTCTATATCAGAAGGAGAAACTCCAGGGTAGGCAACACTGATGATGGCAGTAGCAATTTTTACTTCCGGGTTTGATTCTCTCGGGAGACGAGAAAATGAATAGATACCCCAACCAGAAAGGAGTATAATGAGCAAAATAACCACACGGAAATTGGTGACGAAAAAAGAGAGCCACGTTTCACGAAGTTGAGAAGAGAAGGCGAGTTTGTCAAGGTAGGCACTATCTGTTGAAGTTTCCTTCGTTTTTTTCTGATATTCCATAGGGTTATTTGGTGCGAATAACAATGGTCTCCCCATCATTTATAAGTTTATTGCCTTCGGTGATAATGAGTGATTCTTCCTTGATTTCTGCGAATATTTCAGCATTTTCACCACGTACGGAGACAATGGTAACCGGTATCTTTTTTGCCTTATTATCTTCTACAATAAAAAGAGAATTTTCATTTTGTGAAATAGTGAGTGTAGAGAGGGGAAGAAGAATATTTTTCGATTCTTTTGGTGTTACGGTTGTTTCGAGAGTCATCGTAATGATCGTTCCTGAGAGGAAAAGTTTCGCGTCTTGTTTTTTTGGAAGAGCCTCGATGAGGAAGCGTTTTGTGGTTGGATCAGCAGCTAGGGCAATGTTTCGAATGAGGAATGGCACCGATGTACCGTCGGCAAGCATGGCAGATATTTCCTGACCACGAGAAAGTATGCTTCTCTCCTCTTGGTTGACGAAAAATTGTGCCTTCATCAGAGTACTTCTTCCAATGGTTGCAATAGGCTGTCCGATGGCAACTGAGTCACCGACTGAAACAGCACTGTTTATAATAAAACCAGAGATGGGGCTGATCATCCTATGACTATCGAGTGTATTCGTTTGTCCAAGAAGTGCACTTTCATACTGAAGTTTTGCTATATCTCTCTGTGTCTTTGCGCTCTCTTTCTCGATACTCGTTGCACTATCAGATTTACGTATTTTATCGTAACTTTCTTTCGCGAGTGTATACGTCTTCTTCGCTTGAGAGACAGTAATGTTTGATTGCTTTATTTGAAGGCTTTTAAGGCTGTACTCACCCTCACTGAGCGTGCCTGCATCATCGATGGAGGCAAGGAGCATACCAACAGAAACAGGACTGCCGATGTTTCCTGGTGCCGTCGTGATGGTGCCGGCAGACCTTGCTGTGACTTTTACTTCGCCGTCGCTTATAAGGAGAGCAGGGAATGTGCTCTTGATAGTTACCTCCTTACTCTCTTTGGTTGATTGAACAGAAACAGTAAGAGGCTTCTTTTCTCCTGCGCTTTTTTCTTCGGGTTTCTTTCGTGAAAGTGTGAGAGAGGTAACAAAAAGAAGGGCGATGAGAACAATAACAATACTCATTTTTTTCTGATGCATAAGAGATGTGATTATTTAAATATTTTAGCGAGTTCGCATTCACCGTTGTCGAGTATACGACCCATTTTTTCGAAAAATGCTTTGTGGTTCCTCAGTTCTTCCGTACTGAATTTTTTTTCGAAAGATATTTCAGCTTCTTTGATTCTTTTTTCAAGCTCTGTAATTTTCTTTTTCCCAGATGAAGTGAGGGCAATGATAATTTTTCTTCTGTCTTCTCCTTCCTGCATAGGGGTTCTTGTGATGTGACACTCTTTTTCGAGGAAAGTGATTCTTTGGCTCATATTGGATTTGCTTGTTTGTATCACCTCTATGAGATCACTTGCGATCATTGGTCCGTTTTCTTTCAAAACCTGAAGAATGTGCATACTGGTCGGGGAGAAACCTGTTGGCTGGAAGATGTACTTCTTTGCGATGGCTTCGAACCGATGGGCGGTGCAGATGATGGGCTCTATAGGAGAGATTGTATTTTTTGTGTGCATAAGGAGGAAAACTACTTTTAAAGTGTTCTTTTATATGAAACGTTGATTTAATAGTTTATCAGTAAACTATTTTATTGTCAAGAGGATAAGGGGTGGTTGAGAGAAGCGATGGTATTGAGTACAGAAAAGAATGTAAAAGGTGTTATGATAGAATAAGAATGTTATTTTTTCATTTTTTATATAGCGCTCTATGATCGAGGTTATCAAACAAGCCGGCATCATCTGATGCTTGCTGGATACACTCATCAAGGGCAATAATTCCCCTTTTAACTCATTACCAAAATGGTTCGCAAAGGCTTTGATTATAGGCTCTATACTCTCGGTAATTCTTCTCTGTATACTAAAGCGATATCGGAACCTGGGGACCGACGATGCGTATTGGGACGCAGTCTGAGATTGTAGCTATCACGTTGGAATAATTTTTTTGATTAGAATATGAGAGATGTCCTCTTTTGATGGCAGCGAAGAATCACTGGAACGATTGGTGGAGGAATACACGACTCCTCTGTATTATTTTGTTTTTCAATTTGTGCACGATAGGCAAACGGCCGAAGACATTGTCCAGGATACATGGATCAAAGTGTGGAAACACAAAGCTTCTTTCGATCGACAGAGGAGCGTGAAGACATGGATTTTCACGATTGCAAAGAACACCACCTTTGATTTTTTGAAGAAGAAAAAAACACTTCCTTTTTCTTCTCTTCAGGATGAGGAGGATGGGTATATTTTTGATGCTTCTGATGAACATATGCTTCTTCCTGATGAGATTTTTGAACGTGAGGAATCTCGCGAAAACATCTTTTCTGCCATAGAGCGTTTACCAGACCTGTATCGAGCCCTTCTTTTTCTTGCTTACCATGATGATTTCTCTCTTGGGGAAATTGCCTCTCTTTTGGGCGTGCCTTATAACACTATCAAAAGCCGTCATCAAAGAGCCATAAAAATGCTAAGAGAAGCCCTTCTTTCTCAGAGTGCGTCTGAAGAAGAATCAAAATCGTAATAAAGGGTGTAAAAACAACGAAATATGCAAACACTACGAACTATCTTTAAAGAAATTGATATTCCATCACACAGGATTTCCCTTGTGCAAGACATTCTGCAAAAGATAGTATCTCTCTCTGAAGCAAAGATCCGTCGTCAAAAGAGAATGTTCCTTTTAGGAAGTATATTTTCTTTCGTTGGCTTTTCTTTTTCAGTCTTCTTTTTTGGTGGCATGCTTGTGCAATCCGAATTCTTTAGTGTGCTATCTGTGTTTTTCTCAGATATATCGACCGTAGCGCTTTACCTCAGTGATTTTACACTGTTGCTTCTTGAGACATTACCAGCTGTTCCTCTGCTCGCCATTTTTACTTCAGTATTTTTCTTCTGCATTTTCCTTTTTCTTTATTATACAGAAACAAAATCAGTGCATCGTTCGAGTTATTAATTTATTTTGTAGAATCATATGAATATATCACACATAACGCAGTCGAAATATTTCAAAAAGAGTGCTCTCGCAATAGGCATACTGCTTATTATACTTGCGAGTTTCACAGCAGGCATCGCAGTAGGTATTCACAAGGCAAAGTTTTCGTATGCGTGGGGAGAAAATTATGAACGCAATTTTATTGGGAATCGAGGTGCTATAATGAGTGGCGATGAACGAGGAGAGAAAGGAGATAATGAAAGAAGGAGTATGATGAATCGTTTGGGTTTTGATGGAAGTTTTGATGGTCAAGACTTTCGCAATGGACACGGCATCGCTGGCACAGTGCTTTCCATCTCAGATACGAGTCTTGTGATACAGAGTAGAGACAACAAAGAAAACGCCGTCACAGTGAGTGATGCAACCCTCATTACTTATAAGAGGGAAAATATAAAAATAAGCGATATGGTACAAGGGGAGAATGTTGTAGTGATTGGGAAGCCTGGGGATGACGGTACTATTCATGCTGATTTTATCCGTGTATTTCCAGCAAGAAATACCAAGTAATATTTTATTGATATGCAAAAGAAATATATTGTCGCTCTCATACTTCTCGTTGCCGGAGGATATTTCTGGTATAGCAGTACGCAGAGCAAAACCATGGCAGTGAAATATATGACCGTCAAAGCAGAGAAAGGAAGCCTTATGACGGCTACTTCGGGGAGCGGGAATTTGGTTGTTGATCAATTGGCGACGGTTGACCCGACTATTACAGGTACAGTGGCGAGTGTGGCTGTGAACATCGGTGATCATGTGGAAAAAGGACAAATCCTCTTTACGATTATCAATGAAGATCTGACAGCAAGTGCCCTCCAATCGCTTACTTCGTTTCAAAATGCAGAAATCGGAGTGAGTCAAGCGAAGACCAATCTTATCAATGCGAGGAATGGTGGGACAGAAACAGAACGTGACCGCAATCTTTTACGAGAAAAAATTTCTGTAGCAGAAAAAAATTTGACGGTTGCTAAGCTCAATTACAAAAACGCCCTGACTGATTCTGCAAAGCGGAAAGTAACCTCGCCTATCGATGGCACGGTGAATGCTATCAATATCAAAAATGGTGATGACTTGAGTCGTCTTTCGAAGAGTAACACGAGTCAAGCTCCGATTATCATCGGTGATTTGAAGACGCTCAAAGCACAGGTACAAGTGAATGAGGTAGATATTGCCAATGTGTCTCTTGGTCAGAGGGCGACGATGACGCTCAGTGCCTTTGATGGACTCTCTCTTTCTGGCATAGTAGAAAAGATGGATGCTCTAGGGACTATCACACAGGGAGTAGTGAACTATACCGTGACTCTTGGTTTTGATACAACAGATGAGAGATTGAAACCAGGGATGAGTGTTTCTGCAAAGATTATTACTGATGTCAAAGAAGATGTAATTACGGTTCCAAATGGCGCTCTCAAGGTACAAGGCAAGAAAACATATATTGAAGTTTTGAATACAAAAAATGTTCCAGAACGACGCACTATAGAAATTGGATCAGCAAATAATACAGATACAGAAATTGTGAGTGGTATCAACGTTGGTGATAATGTTATCACGCAAACGATCGATCCGAATGCGAAAGCAGTAACGCCTGGGACAGGAGGAGGCATCCGTATACCTGGGCTCGGTGGCCGAGGATAGAATGAAACCATAAGAGAAAATTGAAAGTATCTATGATCGAATGTAAAAATCTCACCAAAATATATGTGAATGGCGATGTAGAGACCAAGGCTCTCAATGCGGTTTCTTTCCGTATTGAAAAAGGAGAATTTGTTTCTATTATCGGTCCTTCTGGATCGGGAAAATCGACACTGATGCATATCTTGGGAGCGCTCGAAGTGCCGACAAGTGGAACATATTTTTTGGATGGAAAAGAAATATCGAAATACGATGATGACGAACTTTCGAGGTTGAGACAACAGAAAATAGGTTTTGTTTTTCAAGCTTTCAATCTTCTCCCAAGAACGACTGTTCTGCGTAATGTAATGTTGCCACTGCTCTACACTGATACAACCAAAGAAGAGCGAGAAGAAAGAGCTCGGGAATGTCTCAAATACGCTGGTCTCGAAGAAAGTAAATTTCAAAATCTTTCTAATCAGCTTTCGGGCGGACAAATACAGAGAGTAGCGATAGCCAGAGCGCTTATCAATAATCCTGCCATCATTCTTGCTGATGAACCAACGGGGAATCTTGATACGAAGACGAGTCATATCGTGATGCAGGCATTCCAATCACTCCATAAGCAGGGACACACGATTATTCTCATCACTCACGAACCAGAAATTGCAGAATATGCTGAGCGGATTATCTCTGTTCGTGATGGTATGATCGAAAGTGATCACAAAAAAGAAACACGTTAATATAATAAGGGTAATTTTGAGATGATGATTATAGAAGATATTCTCAAGGAAACATTCTGGTCGTTATCGGCCAACAAAGTGAGATCAGGACTCACTATTTTAGGTATTGTGATTGGTATTGCTTCTGTGATTACGATGGTATCTATTGGACAAGGTGCGCAGAACTCTATTGCGAGTAGCATTCAGTCAATCGGTTCCAATCTCATCTTGGTATCGCCAGGAGCACAAAGAGGCAGTAATGTCAGTGCAGGAAGAGGAAGTTCTCAAACGCTGACAGTAGCTGATGCGGACGCCCTCAAGAGTGAAATGACAACAGTGAAGGCTGTTGCACCAGACGTATCACGTCGGTATCAAATGACAGCCAAAGGGACCAATACGAATACGCAGGTGGTGGGTACAGTACCTGATTATCTTATTGTACGAAATGTAGCAATAGATACTGGAACATTTATTACTGACAATCAAGTGAAGAGCTCTGCAAAAGTAGTAGTACTCGGTCCTACTGTGAGAGATGATCTCTTCGGTATGGATATCAATCCTATTGGACAAACTATTCGCATCAAAAATGTGGATTTCGAGGTGATTGGAGTGACACTCGCCAAGGGCGGAAGTGGATTTTCCAATCCGGATGATTCAGTGTATGTTCCACTTACGAGTGCCCAGCATTTCTTGTCTGGTGATATCTTTGTTTCCTCGATCAGTATCGCAGCGAGTGATGCCACGGCTGTTGCCTCAGTCCAAGAACAGGTGAAAAATATTCTTTTGCGACGGCACAATATTTCTGATCCTACGTTGGCAGATTTTAACTTGATGAATCAGGCTGATATTATCGCTACCGCTTCGAGTATCACAGGAACATTTACTATTCTTCTGGCATCTATTGCAGGAATATCACTACTCGTCGGTGGTATTGGCATTATGAATATGATGCTGACCACTGTCACGGAACGGACGCGCGAAATAGGATTGCGCAAAGCCGTTGGCATCAAGAAAGAATATATCTTATGGCAGTTTCTTTCTGAAGCAGTGGTACTTACTTTTTTTGGAGGGATGATGGGTATTCTCCTCGGCTGGATTGCATCGCTCTTGGTATCGCAGTTTGCAGGACTCACCACGGTGATCGCCCCGTCTTCCGTATTCCTTGCATTCGGAGTATCGGGGGGAGTAGGGATTTTATTTGGCTTTTACCCAGCGAAGAGAGCCGCTAATCTTGTCCCGATGGATGCTCTTCGGTATGAATAGCACGCTACCTCTGTAAGATTTCTTTTCTTTGAGCGTTATAATATATGTATTCCCCTCCTCGAAGGGACAAAAGGGGAAAAAGTATGTATAATTACATTAAACGAGATAAAAAGAAAAATCTCAGTCACATAATTTATGAATAAAATATCCCTCCGTATTATTTTAGTATCTTTTTTTCTCCTTTTATTCGGAGGATCTTTTTTTGCGGTTCTCGCTGCCGAAGAAGACAAACGCATTGCAAAGATACGAGCTGAACGAGAACAGTTTCTCGCGAGTGCCAAGGAAACTGCTGATGCTCGCACGGCGTACCTCGAAGGTTTGACGCAAAGTCGTGAAGCAGCGAGGCAAGAGATGCAAAAAGCAAAAGGTCAGTATGAAACTTTGTTAAAAAATCAACCTGCTTTGGTTAAACAAAATGAGAAGACAACGACGACAACCGTGAAACAGCTTGTTCCAGTAGCGAGTTCAAGTAATGTAGCGAGCTCACAAACGACTAAATCAGTAGTTTCTAAGCCAAAAGCAACCACGAAATCAAAAGCTTCTTAAAATATACTTATGAAGAAAAATATCTTTCCCATTTTCATTCTCTTCTTTTTTCTTGGATCTTTCTCCTTTGGATTTCTTTCTGTGAAGCAGTCGTCACTTCATACCCTGATACCGATAGCCTATGCCGATGATGATGAAGATGATGATGATGATGAAGATGATGATGAAGATGATGATGATCGTTATGAAACAAAGAGTATCAGGGTAGAAAAAGCCCAGCCTATATACAAAACCGTGCTGGTGCCTATTGTAAAAATAACCATTGATCCTATTTTCACGATTGATTCTGATAGAGACGGATTGTTCGATGGTATTGACCCGCATCCGAAGGTACACGAAAGAGAATACTTCACAGATGACGATGATGATGGGGTCGCCAACGCTTTTGATCTCTACAAAGGAGAAGATGATTTTTCTTATTATAGTGAGGACACCGATATAAATGAAAACGGAATCATCGACTCTTATGAAACCATGGGTAGCCGCTAGATACGAAGAGAAGGGGAAGATTATGAAAACCGATATTTTCGTAGAACTCCTTTCCCAAACTCTTTCGCAGGAAGAAATGTCTTCTGATATTGCTACTGCCTTTCAGATGTTTCGTGATTTTGAGGCGAAGTTCAGTCGCTTCAGAGAAGAGAGTGAACTTTCCGTTTTCAATGCCGGAGAAGGAGGGAAAATTTCAGAAGAGCTTTTCCTTCTTCTTCAGAAATGTGCTTTTTTCCACCAAGAAACACAGGGTATATTTGATCCGAGTATTTTACCTGTACTCGAGAAGGTAGGGTATAGTGGGAGCACACTTCCAAAGACAGAGAAGCTGAGTCATGTTTTTTCTGAACTGATATTTGATAAGGAAAACCAGACTGTTACGAAACCAAAAGATGTTTTTATTGATTTCGGAGGCATTGGTAAAGGCTATATCGTCGACCAAGTCGCGTGTTTCCTTTCAAAAAAATATACAAATGGTATAGTAGATGCAGGTGGAGATATTATGACTTTTGGTGGAGATAAGATGCAGGGGCTCGATGCTTTTGCTATTGATATTGAAAATCCGTTTGATCCAGGGCAGACTCTCTCAATGGTACTGCTTTCAGAAATGGCTATTGCTACTTCGGGTTTGAGTCGGAGGCACTGGATACATGAAGGGAAGAAAGAACACCATATCATCGACCCAACGACAGAAGAGAGTGTTCATTCTGGATTGATGCAAGTTTCTGTCATCTTGCCCAACGCGACTATGGCAGATGTGCTTGCGAAGACACTCCTTATTCTTGGACTCGATCAAGGACTTTCTTTCGCAGAAGAGAGAAAAATACCAGCACTGTTCGTCAGTGAAAATAAAACAATAACTCGTAACTCTTTTTTCGAACACTATGAATGGAAAGCATAAAATAAATATATTCTCTCTTATTATTTTCTCTTTGTTCTTCTTTCAAAACATCGTTGCTTTTGGTGCTCTCAAAGATACTGATGTTGATGGACTTACCGATGAGGCAGAAATAACGGTGTATCAAACGGATCCAGCTCTGCCAGATACTGATGGCGATGGTACGGATGATGGTCAAGAGGTGCTCGACGGTACTGATCCTCTCGATAGTGGCAGTTCGAGTTTACAAGCACTGAGCAAAGAAGATCCAGGACTTCTCGGAAGCTCAGAAAAATTTGCCTGGTATTTGGGTCGCGCTAGTGGTATCCTTGCCTTCATCCTCCTTACTGGTGTAGTTGTCTTTGGACTCATCATTAGTTCCCGGGCTTTTACAAAGTTTATTCCTGGTGCGACAGCGTATGAGACGCATCGCTTCATATCGTTTCTTGCTCTCGGAACGGTAGTACTTCATTTCTCGAGCTTTTTCTTTGATGCCTTTATGAAAATGAAGGTTGTGGAAGCGCTCGTCCCATTTGTACTCACTCGTTCTTTCCCGACAACGCTGGGCTTTAATATGGGAATTTCTGTGGCTTTGGGTATTATCGCCTTTTACTGTATCTTGATTCTTGTGTTCACATCGGAGTTTCGTTCGAAGATTCCTCCAAAGGTGTGGAGAGCTATTCATTATATTTCTGCGGGCGCATATTTTCTTTTTGTCTTGCATGGTTTTATGTCTGGTACAGATTCTGAAACATGGTGGATGCGTATGCTCTATATCACCTCGCTCACGCTCGTTTTTGTTCTCGTACTCGTACGTATTCTTTCTCGCAATTTCATCCCTGCCGTCCGCGCCTGGTACAAGGAGAAAACAGGAGGGACTCCGTCCGCACCTGTCCTGAATTCTATTCTTAACTGCAACATCCCTTTTCTTAGCATTTGGATTTTTTTTCATAAAATACTTCATAAGGAGTAAGATAGCCCAAGCGCTTTCTTGGTCTGCTATTAATTTCATCTAC
>Ga0100398_1002225_pt1 | contig 16327 bp, 9 predicted proteins | sample CryGeymeta201522_FD_81568 | JGI IMG/M metagenome (GOLD analysis project Ga0100398, IMG submission 81568) | Groundwater microbial communities from Crystal Geyser aquifers in Utah, USA - Crystal Geyser metaG 2015-22 | ecosystem: Environmental > Aquatic > Deep subsurface > Groundwater | place: USA... | reverse complement strand
GGTTTGCCTGAGGGCAGGATATGTCGCAGAGGTTTGCTGCGGTCGGCCTCGATCCCAAGAAGCGCGGTAAAGGCTGCGAAATCCTCGAACCAGCGGTGTTCCTGGGAAAAGGACTGGACGATCATCGCGGCGCGGTCTGTCTTGAACCGGTTCGCTTCGAGAACGGCGGCGGCGGTGCGGTGGAGCAACTGGTAGCGGACGTGGTCGATCGAGCCATCCGGCAAGCCGAGCAGGTCGCGGATGAAGGTGATCCGCTCGGTCTTGCCCGCGCTGGCGCTGACCATCCATTCCCCGACCGTCGGCCCGAAAGGCTCGTTGACCTTGGCCTCGACCGCGAGGGCGACCGTCTCATCTCCGGCCCGGGCGAGGGCAAAAACATCGCACTGGCTTTCCCGTCGTCCGCCGGGAAGGGCAACCTTGTGCTCCGGGATCGCGAAGAGAAGTTCCGCGTCCGGCCCTAGCAGCGCAGCGATTTCCGGCGGAAGGCCTTGCGCCGCCTCCCAAGACATGGCTGCGGCCATGGCCGAATAACCGCGTTTCCACTGCTTCTGCGGGTCGTCGAGGAACTGCTGCCAATCGTCGGGGCCGCTGCTGGGTGTGAGGATTTTGCTCATGCGAAGCTATTTAATGGAATGCCGTTGATCTATTTGACTATGATATATCTGAGAGAAGCCTTCTTGAGTGCTTGTGCCGACATAAAATGTCGGTGCGGCGTTTGAAGATGGCAGTATCCGCGAGCATTCAAGTCATAATCTGCTATGGATACACATCCTCACGACCCTCTTGGTAATCTCCCACAACCCAAATGAAACTCTGAATGTCTATTCGATCTACAGGTCCAAGATCTGCAAGCTCGCTAGATGTCTGCTCAGCAAGATCGATCAAAGCTTCGTAGACCGCCAGATCTAGACGTGCTTCATACATTGCCGCGAACGGGTGCCCAACACGAGTAGCAAAGTCCTTTGTCGCTTCTGGTTTGAGGAACATATGCCGTTCAGGCAACCAAAGGTATGGAAGGTATGTTACGACCGTCCATTTCGCGCTGTCAAATGGCTTGAGCAAGCTCTCCAATAGGGCAAGCGAGGCTTTGTCAGGCGCCAAAGTGAAGCGGGCCATTCCACGCACAATCGCATCTGCTTGTTCGCCTCTGAACGGGGCCTGAAGCTTGGTTTTCTCAAATGGCGAAAGCATATTTGTTGCACGGTATGCAGAGAGCAAAGCTTCTCCGTACCCAGAACCATTCACAGCAAGTTCTAATGGCGCCTCTTGGTCCAGTTTTGTCTTTGCTGCGAGTTTGTAATCGCGTTCCTGTCCGCGATAGCCGTCAGAGTCGAAACCATTTGGGAAGAACTTCAGGAACCGCGATCGAGCGCCCTTGAATCCAAAGTATCTCGGGTCGGTTTTGCCGGCTTCGTTGTGCAGGTTCTGCCAGACTTCGTTTTTGTCAGAGCCTTGGACGCAAATCTTGCCGTCCGCTAACCCGAAGAAAACTCCGCCCTGCTCAACTAGGCGGAGGTCACGCTTGCCGAGTTTTCCTGATCGGACTGTTTTCGCTTTACTCATGGAACCGATTATCCGCCGATATCTGCCTACGTTTCAAGCGCTCCATTTGATATCTGTTTCGCGGTCCTCTCTTCTTCGTGCTTCAGGTATTCTGCATGGAGACGATCGGCGTCGTCTTCGATCGCGGCCCGGCGGGCGGGCTCGAGAGTGGCGAGCTTTTCCTTGAGGCTACGGGCCATCGTCTCTGTCCGTTCCGGTGTTTGGGTAAGCCGGGTACAAATCTTCGGGCCAAGCCGATCTCTCTCGCAGCCGCCTTGAATCGTTCAACAAGGCCTTGCAAATGCTAGAAATCATGCGTTGATTCAACCTATGGGGACAGTAACGCGTAACAAACTTGAAACGAGGGAAGTCGATGCGACGCCATACGCCGCGTCGCTCATCGAGGGTCATCGCGACTTCGGCTACAGCCTCGAGACGGCTCTCGCAGACATCATCGACAACGCCATTACCGCCGGCGCGCGAACAGCAACTCTGATCGCCGACACTGTTGCGGACGAACCTTGGATCGCGCTGGCAGATGATGGTTCAGGTATGACGGAGACCGAACTGGTCGAAGCCATGCGTCTCGGCTCGAAGAATCCGACCGATGACCGCGAGGCCGAAGACCTCGGTCGTTTCGGTCTCGGCTTGAAGAGTGCCAGCTTCTCGCAGTGTCGAAGTCTGACGGTTCTGACGCGGAAAGACGATCGCACATCTTGTGCCCGCTGGGACCTGGATCGCGTCGCCAAACGGAACGACTGGAGCCTCGAACTCATCGACAACCCCGAACTCGTGACTGGCCATGACCTCCTTTCGGAGACCGGAACGGTCGTCATTTGGGAGAAACTCGATCGCTTGAGCGGCGGTTATATGCATGATCGTGCGAAGCGGGCCGAACACATGAACTCGGAGTTGTCCCGCGCGGAACATCATCTGCGGCTGGTGTTCCATCGCTTTCTGGAGGGCGCCAAGCCACGTCTGAAACTGTCACTCAACGGTCGCCCGCTAAAACCCATCGACCCCATGGCAACGTCACATGTCGCGACGCAGAAGGACCCGGAAGAAGTGCTTCGCCTGCGTCAGGGAGACGTCCTGATCAGATGCCATACTCTTCCCCATCACAAGCGGATGAGCCGGGAAGAGTGGGAAGAGATTGGCGGTCCGGAGGGGCATCTGAAGTCTCAAGGCCTCTACGTCTACCGGGAGAAACGTCTCATCATCGCAGGAGGTTGGCTGGGCCTCGCACGCCAGACCGAACTCACAAAGCTCTGCCGGATCGCAGTCGATATCCCGAACACAATGGACGCGGAGTGGAAGATCGACGTGAAGAAGGCCTCGGCCCAGCTTCCGCCGGTGGTGCGTGAGCGCCTGAAAAAGGTTGTCGAGCGGTTTGTTGGCACGTCCAAGCGCACGTATAGAAGCCGGGGCCAGAAACTGGTCGATGAAACCCGTTTCCCGATCTGGAATAGGGTGCAGAAGGATGGTCAGATCGTCTTTCGCCCCAACCTTGAGCACCCGGTTTTTCGAACCTATGCCGAGCAGCTGCCAGAAGAGCTGCGAGAGGGTTTCGAGCGCTGCCTGCGCATTGTCGGTTCAGGTCTGCCGATCGAGACGCTGCACGCTGAACTTGTGGGGAATGCGGAAGCGGTCACGGCTGACGAGACATCAGCAAACGACCTCGAGGAGCTGGTCTACTCCCTCGCAGTGACCCTGATGGAAAACGGTGTGCCGTCCGACGCTCTGTCGGACACGCTGCAGAGTAACCCATTCTTGCGAGTGCGGTGGGACGCCGCTGCGCCCATTCTGGAAGATTTCTTGAGGACACGGATTTCATGAATGAAGCCATCGAGACAGTGAAGAACATGGTGGAGATGGGCCTGTTCAATCAGCCACGGAAGACGGAAGATGAACTGCGCACGATGATCCGTGGGGTCGCGGGTGCGGTCGCGCCTGGCCTTGGGGACGCCGAGATCGAGCAGATTGCTCGGGATATCGAGCACAAGCAGGGGATTAAGGCAGGTCTAATCGCAATCGTTGAAGGCGACGACCCGGATTTCGAACCCTGGCTTGATGACGCAAAACCCTCAATCACACCATTCTACTGGGAAAGGTATCAAAAGCTTCTGTTCAAGAAGAACTTGCCCAGAGATGTAATTACATCAACCGACCAAGTCACGGACACAATACTGAGCCGCCTCGGCAATCCTCGCCTCGAAAAAAGATGGGACCGGCGAGGAATGGTTGTCGGACACGTCCAGAGCGGGAAAACTGCAAACTATACTGGTCTGATCTGCAAAGCTGCCGATGCTGGCTATCGCCTTATCATTGTGATCGCAGGAATTCACAATAACCTTCGGAACCAAACCCAAGAGCGCATCGATGAAGGATTGATAGGATTTGACTCAGGCAAGCAGTGGGGTCGAACTGTCGGCGGACGAAAATACGTAGTCGGAGCGGGAGAGTTCGGTCCTAGTCGACGCCCCGTGTCGTTGACCACCCGTATACACGACTTCAACAAGGCCAGAGCCGATAGCGACAGAAGTGAGATCGGGGATTATGTCGAACCAGTGGTTCTCGTAATCAAGAAGAACCATCGCACGCTCGCGAACCTGCTTGACTGGCTCAAGGACAATAGCGCACGTGGCGATCAGGAGATGATCGACCAGCCGATGCTGCTGATTGATGACGAAGCAGACAACGCTTCGATCAATACGAAATACGGCAAGAAGCTTGTCACCACGATCAATGGTCAGATTCGCGACCTGCTGAACATGTTCCATCGGAGTTGTTATGTCGGGTACACAGCAACGCCGTTCGCCAACATCTTCATCGACCCCGATCAGGACGACGAGATGTACAATGAAGACCTCTTTCCAAGGGATTTCATCATCGGCCTGGACGCACCCACCAACTACTTCGGCCCGACCAAGATTTTCGTGGATGGGCTGCCGGAGGAAGGCGATCCGACCTGGCTTCGGTACATCACCGACAACGAGGATATTCTGCCGGTCAAGCACAAGATCGATCACGAACTTGATGCACTGCCGTCCTCCCTGACGCGGGCATTGCGCGCTTTTTTGTTGGCAAGGACCATCAGGAATATGCGTGGCCAGAAACGAGCGCATTGCTCGATGCTGGTCAACGCGAGCCGTTTCACCGCCGTACAGGGCCGCCTGCGAAACCGCCTTCATGAAACGCTCGAGCGAATTCAGAATGCTGTTCGGATCAATGCCAGCCGGGGCGATGCCGCGTTGAACGATCCGGAAATCGCGGCGCTCCATAATGTCTGGCAGGAAGAATACTTGGACGCGAAATCCGACTGGTCGGCGATCCAGTCCGAGTTGCTTGATGCAATTGCATCGGCCAAAATTGTAGAAGTGAACAGCCGGGCCAACGATCTGGACTATTCGAATTCCGGTGAGCGCGGCCAGACTGTCGTCGCTGTTGGCGGGTTCTCTCTGTCACGTGGTCTTACGCTGGAGGGCCTCACGGTTACTTGGTTCCTACGCAATACCATGATGTACGACACTCTCATGCAAATGGGGCGCTGGTTCGGTTATCGGGGCGGCTACGAGGACCTTTGCCGCATCTGGATGCCCGGTGAAGCAATCGATTGGTACGCGTTTATCGCCAACGCTGCCGAAGAATTGCATGATGAGTTGCGCACCATGGAGAAAGCCAAGGCTACGCCGCGAATGTTTGGTCTTGCGGTGCGGAGCCATCCCGCCTCTTTGATGGTGACAGCGCGAAATAAGTTGGGGTCCGGCCAGAAGGTTACTATGCGGATTGGACTATCGAATAAGTTTGTTGAAACAGCGAAAGTCAGTATTCAACCGAACGATCTCGCCGCCAATCTTGAACTCGCGAAGTCGCTAGTCTCAAAAATAAACATTGGGGCATTTTCTGAAGAGAAAACCCAATGGGGCAGACTCATAAGAGGCGTTCCGGTGGAATATGTAGATGAATTTCTTGCAGGCTGGCGGAATGAAGATCGCAGTGTGACTACGGAGCCCCGACCTATCCGGAACTATATTCGTGCGAGAAAAAGCGACCAGCTGAAAACATGGGATGTTCTTATTCCAAGTCTGGAAAAGGGAATATCGGAAGATATCCTTGGGACCAGCATTGTTCCGGCAAACCGTTCTGTTGACCTTCATGACCTGAAGCATGAGTTCATGTCTTTCAGCGGAAAGAAAATGAGAGTTGCGTCTCGTGGTATTGAAAAGGCAGGGGTCGATGCGTCGAAGGCTCAAGCTGCTGAGGCAAGGTATCGAGCCAAAGAGGGAAAATCTGAAGTTCAGCGAGTCAACTATCCTGACTCGATTTACCGGAAAGAAAGGGATCTAGGTCTTTTCATTCTGCATTTCGTGAAAGGCAGAGCGACGAAAGGAGAAGAGACCAAGAAGGAAGCTGCGCTGATACCGTCAGATCCCGTAGTAGCTTGGGGGATAAGCCTGCCTGAGTCCAACTATGAGGATGATGGCGAAGAGTTCATTGTAAACACTGTGAAACTCAGAGAGCTCTTCGGCGAAGAAGACGAGGACGATGATCAGGAGGCTGCCCTTGAAGCCTCGTGATCCATGGGAAAGACTCGACTCGGACGAAGCAAAGCGGGTCGATGTCGCGGGCCGTTTCGATTTCTTCTGGGTGGTGCTGGAAGCAGGCATGCCGGGCCTGATGCTGAGGCTGCCAGGCCTGCCGCAACCACTGCCCCGCTTGCCGAAGTTGAAGAACCTTGTTGCATCCTTCCGACCTGTATCAGGCGGATCGGCATTCGTTCTCGGCCTGAAGGAACGAAGTCAGGTCGAGATATTCGAAACCCTTTGCCGGGATGTCGTTGAGGCCGGAGAGGCAGGTGCGGATCGCGACGAGGCGCTCGTCAGAGCGCTGCAACGTACACGGCGATGGTATCACCTTCTGCGTGGCGGAAAGACCAATGGGTTGTCCGTTGAAGAGCAGCGGGGGCTTGTCGGCGAGTTGGCCTTCGTTAGGGACCTTGTGTCCGCATTAGGCCCGGAGACTGCAATCGAGGCTTGGACAGGCCCGAGCGGCTCGGCGAAGGACTTCGAGCTCATCGGAAGCTGTGTCGAGGTGAAGGCAAGGCGGGTGGCGGCAAAGCCATTTGTAGCTATCTCTTCAGAGGACCAACTTGCTGATGTCGAAGGGAGTCGCCTGTGCCTGCGTGTGGTCAACGTGGCGTCGGCCGTCCTGCCGGAAGGTCAGAGCCTGCATGATCACGTGAGAACGACCGCCGAGATGTTCGAAGAAGACGGCGCGGCCTTTGAAGCTTGGGAGGAGACGCTCTATTCGACAGGATATGATCCTGAGAACGACTACGACGACAGGCGATGGCTTCTTGGCGCTGCGACCGATTACGAGGTGACAGAGGGTTTCCCAAGGATTTCCGCGCCTCTTGCACCAGGCGTGGAGAATGTCCGGTATGCGATCGCTCTCGATGCCTGCGAGCCGTTCAAACTGGAAGGTGATCTGATCGACGTGATCCGGAAGGGACTTGAGCATGAGTGATCTCGAAGAATTTCATCATGAACTCATCGCCGATATCCAGGGCGATGCTGACGTCCTCGGACTTGTGACGGTTGAGGCGTTTTTCGAGAAGGTGGGCGATCTGCTTACCGAAGCCGGGGAGTTGGACGGAGCCAACAGGGCGTACTTCGAGGGTGGCGGCGCAAGCAACCCCATGCGGATCGATGGTTACGGCGGCGACCCAAGAGATGGCGATGGCGTCCTGAGCCTGGTGTTGTGCGACTTCGAGCTTTCCGACGAGGTGCGTGTTCAGAACAAGGATCAGATTCAGCGTCTTCTGCAGCGGCTATACAGGTTCGTTGTTTCAAGCCTGAAGCCTGATTTCCGAGAACAGCTGGAAGAGACAAGTGCCGGGTTCGGCGTGGCCGATCTCATCGCCACGACTTGGAAGGATGTCGAGAAGGTGAAGCTCATCATTGTGACCAATGCAGACTTCCGCGCTCGTGCTGACGCGGCGAATGTGAAGGACCTTGATGGCAGACCGGTCACACTCAGCGTCTGGGACCTGAAGCGCCTCAAGCAATACATGGAGCAGGGGCAGGCGCGAGCGAACCTGATCATCGATTTCGAAAAGGACTTCGGCGGAAGCGTTCCCCTTCTTGCGGCCTCCGGAAGCGATAGTGCGCTCGAAAGCTACCTTGCGGTCATTCCCGGAAAGCAGCTTGCGGCCATCTATGACAAATGGGGACCTCGCCTGCTCGAGGCCAACGTGAGAAGCTTTCTTCAGGCGCGCGGCAAGGTGAACCAAGGCATTCGCAACACGATCCGCGATGAGCCGCACATGTTCTTTTCCTACAACAACGGCCTAAGTGCGACGGCCGACGCGATCGAGATGGAACAGACCGATATCGGGCTCCAGCTGGTGCGGGCTGACAATCTGCAGATCGTCAATGGCGGTCAAACGACGGCTTCACTGCACGCCGCACGTAAGGCCTTCGCCGAGCAGTTGGAACGTGTTCACGTCCAAATGAAGCTGACCATCGTTCCGCGCGCACAATCCGAACTCGTGGTCCCGCGCATCTCGGAATACGCGAACAGCCAGAACAAGGTGAACGCAGCGGACTTCTTCGCCAACCATCCCTTCCACATCCGGACGGAAGAACTGTCTCGCAAGGTTTTGGCGCGGGGAGAAGACGGGTATCGGGACACCAAATGGTTCTATGAACGCGCGAGGGGACAATATGCCGACGAACGAGGGCGAAGGACCATTGCGGAGCGCAAGAGGTTCGATGCCGAGTTTCCGCGTTCCCAGTTCCTCACGAAGACCGACCTGGCCAAGTTCGAGAACACTTGGGCCTGCCTGCCGCATATCGTGAGCCTCGGCGCGCAGAAAAACTTTGCGGAATTCGCCAAGCATATCGGCAAGCGGTGGGGCACAGAAGGCGCGGCTTTCGACGAGCTCTGGTTCAGGCGCATGATCGCAAAGACCATCATTTTCCGGGCCACCGAAAAACTGGTCTCGGGCGCGGAATGGTACGAAGGCGGCTACCGTGCCAACATCGTGACCTACGCGATCGCCAAGCTTGTTCATGATGCAGAGGAACGTGAGATGGTTGTCGATCTGGACGCCGTCTGGAGATATCAGGATGTCTCGCCCGACTTGAAGACTGCGTTGTTGGTAGCCGCAGCCGAAGCTCAGGACGTGATCACGCACCCGCCGGAGGGTGTGCGCAATTTCAGCGAATGGGCCAAGAAGCAGGCCTGCTGGAAGGGACTGGAAGATCGGGAGTTGAGCTATCCTGAGGAATTCGATCGCGTTCTGATTTCGCCGGACCTTGCCAACGAACGGGCGAGAGAGGCCCGTGCGGACAAGGCTGTCGAGACTAGCGTCGAGGCGGAACTCGAGGTGCACAGGCTGGGAGCCAAGTTCTGGACGGAAGCACGAAATTGGGCACGGGAACGGGGGCTTCTGTCCCCGCGGGAAAATGGCGTTCTGGAAACCTGCGCCGCGATCCCAAACAAGATGCCGTCGGACAAGCAATGCGCGATCGCGATGAGCGCGCTCAAGAAGCTTCAGGATGAAGGCTTCTCGCACGCGAGCCTTGAACTGACGAGCTAACGCTCAAAGGCTTTCGAATACAGGGAGTAGGGCATCGGCAATCTGCCTCGCAAGAAATGGAGGCACGGCATTCCCAACCTGCACAAACTGTTCGGTGCGATTGCCCATGAAGTGGTAGTTGTCGGGGAACGTCTGTAGCCGCGCGGCCTCGCGCACCGTAAGGCTGCGGCACTGCGTCGGGTCAGGGTGAATGAAGTAGTGCCCGTCCTTCGAGATGTGGCTCGTTACCGTTGAAGCTGGGGCATTGCCAATCTGAACGCGGAACCTGTCATTGAACTTGCCCGTTTTCCAGTTCTTGTGGTTTGGCGCCAGGATGTCTGGAAACTGGTGCGCGCGCGGGCTAAGCCCCTCGGCCTTCGCGAAACACGCGGCGTAGAGGTAGCGCGCAAGATCGGATGACATATGCCCTCGGGTTTCGTGACCCGAGACGCCGATGAGCTTCGGGTCGTCCAGAAACGCAGCGAGTCCCGGCTGCAGCTTCTTGGAAAGAGGTTTTCTTGCGTTGCTCAAACGACCCATCTGCGAAGTCGTCAGAAGTCTTTCCTCGACCCGATTCAGCTCGTTCAGAAAGCTGCCAAAGTTATCGCCCGGGTAATCCCGGACGATCCTGCCCACAGACTCCATCGCGTCGACCACCGCGTCGTACCAAGCGTGCTCGTCATCGCGTCTGCTCAACCCGCTTCGTAGCCTCGGCAGGCCTGTTAACATGTCCCTGACTGGAACCAAGGCGTTTTGCTGGTGAAGTTTCGGAACGAAGTCTCCGGCGATATCCGACCTGATGCCGACGATGATAACCCTGTGCCGCGCCTGCGGTACGCCATGAGATTCAGCACGAATGACGAAATCCTTGGGTTCCGTATGGTCGCCCGGTTGGATGTTGGCCGACAGGGCGATGAGCTTGTAACCCGGGCCAGCATGTTCGAGATCAGATATGACCTGCTCGAAGATGGCCAAGCCTTCGACCGATGAGGACAGCATGCCCTTGACGTTCTCCATCACGAACACGGCGGGGCTCATCTCTCTCAGAACTCGACAATACTCGCGATAAAGGAAGTGGCGGTCGTCATTCTTCGGTCTGTAGTCCTTGATCCCGGCGTTTCTAGATCGGCCGGCAAGGGAGTAGGCTTGGCAGGGAGGGCCGCCAATCAGAAGAGTGCGATCACCGGCCACTCGCCTTGTCGCAGAAATCCTCTCGGAGAGTAGCGACGCAGCCTCCGGTTTCCCGAGCTCTGCGCATAGAGCCTCATTTTCGGCAGCTTTCCATTGCCGAGGGTACAGTTCTTTCCAATCAGGGCATTCGTGTTTCCCGGCAATCCATGAATAGTATTTCTGTGGGTATTCATCGAATTGGCTCAAGAATGCACGAAGTCTCAGTGTCTTATGCGCAGCAGGATCCTTTTCGATCGAAACGGCGATTTCATAGGCGCGCGATCCATCACTCCTCTTGCAAGAGGAGAATCCTTCCCCGAGGCCACCCGGGCCTGAAAACAGATCAACGATTTGAACGGGCTTCGACACATCAATTCTCCTGCCTCTCCTCTTCCCAGGTTTTCGCAGACATGGCAAGGAGATGAGATGGTGGACATCGTCGATGCCGAAACCCGATCGCGGATGATGCGCAACATCTGCGGCAAGGACACGAAACCGGAGCTTTTGCTGCGGCGTGGCCTGCATGCGCGCGGGTTCCGGTATAGACTGCATCACAAGGGGCTTCCAGGTCGCCCCGACCTAGTGTTTCCCAAGTATAGGGCTGCTGCCTTCGTACACGGCTGCTTTTGGCACCGTCACCCGGGATGTCCGAAGGCAACCACCCCCGCAACGCGTGAGGACTTCTGGCAGAACAAGTTCGCCGAGAACACCGCGCGAGATCGGCGGAACATCGATCAGCTGCAGGAGGCCGGTTGGCGGGTATTGGTCGTGTGGGAGTGCGAGCTTGCCCGGAGCTCGATTGGTGCAACCGTGAATCGCGTGTCAGATTGGTTGGTTGACTGCGATACACCTTAGCGGGTGGCTGAACGAAGGAGTACGTACCTTCCAAAGGTCCCATCCGCAGACAATGAACTGATCTGATTGAGAAGTTTTCGGCTACGATAATGCATCATGAAAGGCCATGGCCGACAGAGCAATCAAGGAATGGGGAGCGGTAGACTGTGCTTGTGCTGCTGCAGGCTGGGAGGCGAGCGTCGAAAAGTGTGCTGCAGTATGCGAACTTCCAATGCAGCTCTCGCCAGCTGGAAAAGGTCTCTCAAGGGCTGGTGCCATCATCTTACCTTGTTGCAGCCGTCTACCTCGTTAACATGGAGCTTCCATTTACGACCAACCATGCCGGGACACGGGCTTTACCACATGACGGAAAGCATCACAGTTACCAAAAAGCTGGTTCAGCTATCTCAGCAAGAGCTTAGCGCGAGCAACGCTCTTCTTGAGAAGATGCCTGACGATGAAGTCGCGGTCTTTACCATCGAGGCATGCCGAGCTCTGGATTATTGGTTCGTTCACAGCGTGTTCTCTAGCGATCCGCGTCAGAAACTTTCCGAGCAGGATCTGAACATCGTTTCGAGAGGCTGGAACCCTCTTATGTCCAAGGTTCTGCCTCGCCTCGGAAAGCTTCATGGGTTCCCGCTTCTCGAGAGTTCACAGGAGACGATAGGTGCAGCTACGGGAGAGCTCCATCGGCTGGGAAGGCACGTTTTGCTGGAAAAAACCGCCGATCTGGTGGCTAGGAAATTGGCCGTAGGAGCAACTTGCGGTGATGAGCTCTCGATTCGCTTGGATTACAGCGGCAACACAGACCTTTTCCTTGATCAGATTGAAGATGATCTCTTGCGCGAGCTCTCTGAGCGCATGCCATCAGGACCGTCTTGGTTGGATATTGCATTGGACGAGAAAAAGCTACCGAACCTCCAACAGAAGCTGAACAGCATCGTTTTCAGGTTTGAAACCACGCGCGGCACTCTCGTCGGCTACAAATCGACGCCGGAGATCGACGATCACTACAGCTCGGTGGTTTTGAGCCATGTTCTGGAATGCTGCGACAAAAGTGGATTTCATCCAGATGCAAAGATTAACGGTGTTTCCGCATCCGACGTAACCCAGATTGTGCATCTGCTTATTAACAGTCGTTTGAAGCACCTCCAGCTCGTAGCGGCCGGAAAGCACAAGTGGCCGGACGTAAATTATTGGATGAGCTTGAGCGTCTGGAAACCAAAAGGAGAGATCGTTTCGCTTCTGTCGGGGGCATCAGGTATTGACCCGATCATCGTCTCAATCGTTGTCGATCTTCTGACGCTTAAACCAGATTCTGCTCCTGATCTCTCCTCCGACGTTGACCCCCTTGTACCACTTTTTATCAAAATCTCGGACATGTATCTTCTGGAGCCAGTGGGTTCGTTATTCCTAAACCCATTTGATATCATACGCCGCATAAATCCCGACCAAGCGACATCACAAGCGCTGATGGAGCATCGTGAAGGCCTCATGCTAGTCAACGTGAATGGCTTGTTTCAAGGATCTCGGTACGAATGCATAAATCGACCGGTTCGCCTTCGTCTGAGTGGCAAAACACTTACCGATATCGATGCAGCCATTCTAGATCGCACGACTGGTGACCTGGCCCTTTTCCAGCTGAAATGGCAAGACTTCAAAGGTGCGACTACCAAACAGACAATAAGCCGAGCGAAAAACTTTGTTGAGCAAGTTCAGGTTTGGGCGGACAAAATCTCTCAGTGGATTGATAATCAAGGTATAGATGAGCTGTTGAAGGCGCTTCGGCTCAAAAAACCAAATAATACTGATGAGGTTAACGTTTACCTTTTCGTCATTGGCCAGATGGGGGCCCGTTTCGGCAGCTACGGTCATAAGATCAAACGAAGAGGACTGGTCGCTGCTACGTGGCCGCAATTCGTGCGCTTGCGATACGAGACAGGCCCTGTGTCAAACGCTATCAGGGACTTGCATGAGAAGATTCACTTAGAAAGTTCAGGTAAGATTTCGCTGCGGCCGATGCCGTTCACTATGGAAACCTGTGGTGTGCGTGTACACTTCGAAAATCTCTGGAATGAGAGGGAACCGTGACGCAATCCGGTATTATAAATTTCTTAAAGAAGATTCTGATTGCTTCTCTGCCCGAACGCGCCGCGCTGGGAATTTCTCTCCGCTGGATTCGGCCAGCTTGGAATTTGAGCTCTGCTATGGAGAGGATTAGTAATGCCCGAGTTTGAAGAAAGTAAATTACGCTTCAAGCCTAAAGCTCGGATAATTCGGACTATTGGGGACCAGTTAATCAGCGGCCCCGAGGCTGCGGTTATCGAGCTTGTCAAGAATGCCTACGATGCAGACGCAAACTTCGTGGAGATCAAATTTTCTCCGCCGCTCCTGACGGGTAAGGGACGAATATCCATAACCGACGACGGCCATGGGATGTCACTTGATGATATCCAGTTGAAGTGGATGGAACCCGCGACCGCTTCAAAGGTGAAAGATCGCAGATCGCCTTCAAAGAAGCGAAAAATGATGGGGTCCAAAGGGATCGGTCGTTTCGCAGCCGCAAAACTTGGTAGAAAAATGGCTCTGACTTCCACAGTCACGTCTGACGACGGAAATGTTGCCGTTCTGATACCAGAGCTCGACTGGAGCGTCTTCAGTGATGATGTCTATTTGTCTGACATCGCGATCGATTATCTGGTTCAAACTGTCGAAGAGCGAACGGGAACAACAATTGAAATCATTGAGTTGCATGAAGAATGGACAAAGGCAAGATTAGGCAAACTTTACAACGAGCTTAGAAGGTTGCTTTCGCCGTTTGCGACATCGCACGGTGAGAGTGACGACTTCTCTGTGTTCCTAGATCTTTCGGATTGTGATACAAAGTCGGCAGGTTTTGAGCCTGAGGAGATACTTGGCGGGGCGGAGACAGCAGTTCAATCTTCGGCTCCCTACAATGGGACTGGCCACCGCGTTCATCCGTTTCCGTTGCTTTCGACATGTGACTACGAGCTTGGCGGAACGCTCTCTCCAGACGGGGCCTTCGAAGGTTCCTTCACCATTCATCGTGCTGGACGGGGCGCTGAACCAGTCAGTGTTCCGGGAACAGGAATAAAGAAACATGACAGCGCTGGGACAGTTGAAGTTCAACTCTACCTTTTTGACAGGGAAGCAGATGCCCTGAAGAGTAACATGAAAGCAGCTGGTCTTGGTGACATGAGCGCAACGGAAGCGCGTAGATTGCTAGATAGTATCTCGGGAGTTGCCATATACCGAGAAGGTTTCAGGGTACGGCCTTATGGGGACCCGGAAAACGATTGGTTGGCGCTTGATACCCGTCGTGTGCAAAACCCGTCACTTCGTATCGGCCACAACCAAGTAGCCGGATATCTTAAAATCGAGGGAGAGCAGGACTCGCATCTTTTCGAACGAAGCAGTCGAGAAGGTTTCGAGGATAATGCCGCCTTCCAAAACCTCGCTAAGCTGGTCAAGCGATTGCTGGCCGAGATTGTTGAGCCAAAGCGTTTCGATTTCCGCGAGAAGGCTGGGATTGCTAGATCGCGATCAACATCCTTTGACGAACTCAAAGAACTCTCTGAGCTGAAACGCGTCAGGAAATTTCTCAATCTGCTGGAACCTAAGGAACGGGAAGAAGCAGAGCGCATCATCGACAAGGAATCGCAGCGTCTATCTCTCCGAATTGATGCTATGCGAGAGAGGCAAAGAGTGCTGGAGGCACAATCTTCCCTAGGAGCAATCTTGGCAGAAGTACTTCACGAAGGTTCACCGGAAGCTACATTCATCAAAAAGAGCGCTGATCGAATGAGCATCATGCTCAAGACTTTTCTTAGCGGAGATGACAGCGGGAAGGGTACGGCAAGGGAGTACTTTTCTGAAAGGATTCCCCAACTGAAAGCGTCAGGCGACAAGCTGGCTGAACTATTCCGAATACTGAGACCATTGGCTGGGGGCAAGCGACGACAACCTTCTCTCTTCTATCCAATACAAACGATCAGGGATGCTCTCGCACTATTTGAGGATCATAATGTTGACTTGACGATCGAAACTGATGCGCAGGGCATGGAATTTCTCGGGCACTCAGAAGATCTCTCTACTGCAATGATCAATATAGTTGGAAATGCAATACACTGGCTTGAAGCAACTGATATCCAAGAGCCGCGCATTCAGATCACACTTTCGAGTTCTGAAGATGGCGGGCATGTATTCATAGAGGACAACGGGCCCGGCGTTCGTGAAGAGTTCATGGAACGTATCTTTGAAGTTGGATTCACGCTGAAAGATGGTGGCACGGGTCTTGGCTTGAACATTGCGCGTGAGGCGTTGGCAAGATCGGGAGGTAAGCTCAAGTTCCACCCAGAACACGAGGGCGGAGCGATGTTTGAAATTGTATTTCCAGCGGGGCCAGAACATTGAACACTAAGACCATTCTCGTCGTTGAAGACGAAGATCGCATGATCACGCTCATGAAAGAAGCGCTAGAAGACTGGAACAGCGCCAACGAAGTTAATGATCGCTGCTTCAAAGTTGTTCCAGTCAACTCAATCACTAGCGCCTTGGAGGCGATTTACGATTTGAGAGTTGACTGCGCAATAGTCGACCTTCGTTTGCCAACAGGTCAAGTAGGCAAGCAGACCTCCCCAGAAGCAGGCAATGAACTGGCTACCAAGCTCATCTTAAAGAAAGGAATTCCCGTCGCGATTGTCTCAGGCTATCCGGCAGAGATGGACGAGCAGCTTGCTGGTTTACCCATAAATAGATTTGACAAAGCAGATGATGGTTATGAGCAGGCACTCAACTGGCTCGGTGAGCAGTGGACACTAATGGAGGCGCTTAGAAGTGTGCGTGATGTTCTCGAACAGTCCACCGGCGATGTATTTGCCCGCAGAATTTGGCCAAATTGGTCACAGATGGCAGAAGCGATAGGTCATGATGGGGATAAATTGGCCATCGCAATTGCTCGGCAATATGCCAGCCACACTGCCGAGCTGCTAGGTCACGAAACGGCTGGCGATTGGCACCCCTATGAGAATTTCATTCTGCCATCTTACATCGCCGATAGAGCGCATACAGGTGATATTTTTAACATTGAGGAATCTATGTGGATCGTGCTAACGCCGCAGTGTGATATGGCTACCGGCAAGGTGTCGAATGTGCTGCTTGCTGAATGCTCGATCGGGG